>Ga0187892_10009312_pt1 | contig 12981 bp, 14 predicted proteins | sample MA1701073metaG_FD_139345 | JGI IMG/M metagenome (GOLD analysis project Ga0187892, IMG submission 139345) | Bio-ooze microbial communities from a basaltic lava cave in the Kipuka Kanohina Cave System on the Island of Hawaii, USA - MA170107-3 metaG ...
AAGCCGTTCAAGGGGTGATTCTACGTCCGAGAAGGGGCGCTTTGTCAAGTCGAGGCGGGACGGGAAACTCCCGTGATGTCAACCCTGGGGGCAGCGCATTCCTCGGTGCCCCTATTGGGCGGGACTTCCTCGACCGGCGATTGCGCATGCGCCGACGAGAGAGGCAGCCGATTCAGTGCATGGACCAGATGAAGCGAAAGCAGAACGGCGATGATCGTAAGCAGGGCATGTGTCGTTCGCGAGTTCATACGTGAGTCTCCTTTACGATACCTTCTCACGATCTCCGACGGTCAGTGACATGCAGCCGCGGGTCAACCGGCACGGAACGACTCCAGCCGCTGGATGTACCACGCGGGGAACCCGTGCTCCTTCGCTGGTTTGAGGATGCGATCGACATATTCGTCGGAAGCGGCCCGAGACTCCATCGTTGGAGCGATGTAGCACAGGGCCGGAACGAACTTGTCGTCGAGCACCTGAGCGACGACTGGGCGTGGCAGGTAGACGGCGCCGAGCACGTCGCGCGCGTGTGCATACAGACGATCGAGCTCTCGGTGCGTGGCTACCGCGAGGATCCCGTACACACTGTGCTGATCAGAGTGAACGAGGTTTGCGAGAGGGCGAATTTGGATGTCGAATCCCCCCAGTCGCGCGACTTCCACGCGATCTGGAACGAGTTCGACCTCCCTGAGAACGTCGAGGTTCATGTAGGACCCGTAGAAGAACACGTTGACCTTGAATTCCTGCATCAGCTCTCCGTTCTTCAGCCCCGTCCAGCCCTCCTGCTGCACGGTGCGGACCCGATGCCCCCCGAGATCGCGTGCCGGGTGACGCGGCAGCTGCTCATCGAGCAGTACGCGCACCTGCGCTCACCCGCGTACCGGCGAACACAGGGGTGCCGCCATGCATCGCGGGATCGCTATGGATGACAGCAGGACGCGGGTTCATCGTTTACCTCGGCGACGGATTCTACCCTAGGAACCCCACGCTGCCCAACGGCCGCCTCCAGCGGCGCGCCGCCCGCCGTCCCGCCCGTCCGCTGCAGCGGGTTGTTCGGCCGCGTCGCATCGGCATCGCTTTACGCGATGAGCGTCCGGTCGCCCCCCAAATGGTCTTGGCTCTAGACCAGCCTGCGTCCCATCATGACGAGATCCCGCTCGATGTGTTCGAGGCGCGCGACGCGCGGCATGAATCCCCAGCGCGCAAACCCGTGACGCGAGAACAGGCGAATGCTGGGCTGGTTGGATGCGAAGATCGTGACGGCCAGCACCTCGATGCCGAGGGATGGCGCATGACGAATAGCTTCGCCCAGCAAGTATGTCCCGAGCCGCTTGCCCTGGTAGTCCGGGTGCAAATAGATCGCCAGGTCCGAGGTGATGTAGTAGCCGGGGCGCTCGTTCATGAAGTAGTAGAAGCCCAAGTACCCGACGACGCCACGACCGGGCGCATCGGCGTCTTCCGCGACCCAGATAGGGCGACGGCTGCCACTGTGCGTTGCGAACCATTGCTCGCGAGCAGCGACGGTGATCGGCTCGAGATCGCAGCTGCTTTCTCGGGTGGCGACAGCAAGATTGTAGATCTCGACAATCCGCGGAAGATCCATGATGGCAGCGTCTCTGTGGACAAATCGCATGGGTGTGACTCGCACGCTCGGCTAGGCAGCGTGTTTGCGAGCGACTGCTTCACACCATGCCCCCGCATAGAAGGCGCCTGGGGTTCTCGAAAACCCGAGCCAAGCATCGCTCATTTCCTGGACGCCTCCGGCCGTCGCCCATCCCCGATCCTTGAACGCGTCACCCCAGCCTTCCGAAAGCAGCCCAGAGAATGCGCGCGCGACGCCGCTCAGAGCCTTTGGGGCCGACATCGACTCATAGGAAGCCGACATCTTGACGTCGGAGAACCCAGCTTCCGCCAGAAGGGCGCCGACCTTTCGGCCGCCCTGCGGATCATGGCCATTCTCAGCCCGAAGGCGCCAGCAACATTCGTTGTACTGCTTCAGGGGTTGGTCCATTGGATAGAAGAGGTCTCCGCCGTGGTCGAACTCCTTGATCCCGATCACGCCCCCAGCCTTCAGAACTCGGTACGTTTCACGAAGTCCGCGAATCGGTTCTCGGAGGTTCCCCAATACAGCGGAGACGAAGACTGCGTCGAAGGAGGCGCTCTCAAGCTCCGGCAGGAAGAAGGCCGCATGCCGCTGGGCGGTCCGAACCGCCATGATTGCGGTCGCAGCGGCACCGTAGCCCATCGTGTACTGCTCGCGATCCTTGCTCACGGGGAGTCCTCCAAGCGGTTAACGGCTTGCCGATCAGCTCCAGGCGCCATGTCTATGCGGCCGGTCGCTTTCGGGCCGAAGCTCCCACGCATTGGAAATATTGGATGACGCATTCTTGCCTGAGCAACTCCTCCAAGAAGCGCTGGTCGAAGGTCTCGATTCCGATCTCGTCCTCGGTCGCGATCCCATACTCCAGAATCTGCGGCATCAGGCTCCGCAGATGGCTCGCTCCAAACGTCGATACGAACCGCTCCAACCATTCTCGGCCACCGCCGATGAGGGTATCCATCGTCAGCCGTGGCGGGGGTAGGCCGGCGGCCAGGAACACCTGGTGCAGCTTTGTGCCCATAGCCATTTCCACCCCGCCGCGTGCGAACGTTTCGCTGCACCAGCGGCCGAGCAGCTGATGCATCGCTGAGATCGGGTGCGACACCACTCCCGCGCCCATGTTCGCTTCGTAGAACGCGGCGATGCCATCGGCGCGGACCACACGGAGCGCCGCCCGCAGGCTGGCGACGGGGTCCCCGGAGTACATCAACACGAAGCGACCCACCACCGCGTCAAAGCGGTCCTCCAAGTCGACGTTGCGTATGTCGCCGGCGATGAAGGACACCTGCGACATGCCTGCAGCCTGCGCACGCGCACGTGCCGTTGCGACGATCGTCGGATTCATGTCGACCCCAACGACATGACCGGTCGGTCCCACCAGATCGGCGGCGAGTAGGGTCACGTCACCCGGACCGCAGCCGATATCGAGCACCTTCATCCCGGCCGCAACGCCTGCATCCTCGAAGAGGCGTCGCGTGGGCGTATTGAAGAACTTGGCCCGCTCTTGAAGGCTCCTCGCCTCGCTCTCGGACCTCCCCAGGACGTAGCTCGGGTCGCGCTCGCTCGCACGGTTCATTCCATCGCTCCTTTCGATCGAGAAACGGCGGACGAGCGCGCGACGAAGCACTTCAGCTTTCCGGACACCTGACGCGACAGCTCTGGGACTTGCTCCAGGGTGACCTGTGGATCGGTGAGCCCGCAGCCACGCAGCCCCGTCGCGATGGTCGCCGAGAGCTCCGACGGATCGACCGGCCCGTTCGCCCAGAAGCACACGCGGACGCCTCGCTCGGTCTGGATCACCTGGTACTCGACCACATGGCGATGGCGGCCGAGCGGGGCGCGAATCGTGAGGGGGTGGACGCGGATCCCGCCCGGGTACGTGAAGATATCGTCGGCCCGGCCGAGCAGATGATCGATGCGACGCGTTGCCACGCCGCACGGGCACGGCTCTCTCACCAAACCGGCCCGATCCGCGATGCGACCGGGCTTCAACCCATTGCCATGCCGGCGCCTTGTAGGGCAGGACGCGCGGCGAAGCGCATCCGCTTCAGCAGGCGGTCCGTCACCGGCTTCACATGGGGATGGACGCCGCGATTTCGTTCCGCGGCATCCTGCCAGGCCTGCGAGCGCCGGGCGTACACGGCGGCGTCCTCGAGTTCGCGACAGTCGAGGCGGCCTTCGTTCATGTCGACGACGATCGTATCGCCGTCCTCGATCAGAGCGATCGGTCCGCCGAGATAGGCTTCCGGCGCGACGTGGCCGATGACCAGGCCCACCGAGCCGCCGGAAAAGCGAGCGTCGGTCATGAGGGCGATCGTGATGTCCTTCTGCCGACAGAGGGCGGTGATGCGCGACGTCGGATCGAGGAGCTCCGGCATCCCCGGTGCGCCGCGGGGACCCTCGTATCGGATCACGACCATGTCCTCGTCCGCGAAGACGTCCGGGGTCTTCTCGAGAGCACCGATGAGCGCCCGCTCGCTGTTGAACGTGCGAGCGCGGCCAATGAAGACACCTTCCTTCACCCCGCCTTCGACGCCCGCGACCTTGATGATCGCGCCACCGTCGGGCGCGAGGTTCCCGTGGAGGATGCGAAGGCCACCCGTCTTCTTGAACGGCTTCGCGACCGAATGAATAACTTCGTGATCGGGCTTCGGGGGATCGAGGCGTCGCAGCTGGTCGGCGAGCGATTCGCCCGTGCACGTCATGCAACTCCCGTCGAGGAAGCCCGCATCGAGGAGCTCTTTGACGATCACCTGCAGGCCGCCCTTCTCCTCGATGTCGACCATCGAGTAGAGTCCGAACGGTCGCGTGTTGACGAGCACGGGCAAGCGATGCGACAGCGCGTTGAATTCGGCTTGGGTGATCACGTCGTTCCAGAGGTCGATGCCCGCGGCGCGCGCGATCTCGACGGAATGGAGCGCGACGTTCGTCGATCCGCCCATCGCGATCGCGACGGTGAGGGCGTTCCGGAGCGCTTTCGGCGTCACGATGTCGCGGGGCTTGATGCCGTTCCTCGTCATCGCAACCAGGCAGTCGACGAGCTCGTCGGGAAATTCCTCGAGACGGCGCAGATCGTCGGACGGCGGCGCGACCATGTGCAGCGGCTCCATGCCGAGAACCGCGATGAACGATTGCATCGTGTTGTACGTGAACATGCCGCCACAGCTCCCCTGGCCAGGACAGGCGTGCAGGGCCATGCGCGTACGCTTCGCGGCATCGGTGTCTGCCGCGCACTGAAAGGCCGCGACGAGGTCGATCCGCTCGCCGGTCTCGGGATCGATGCCCGGCCTGATCGACCCGTCGGAGAGGAGGACGGCGGGCTGGTCGTGCTCGAGCACGGCTGCCAGCGTGCCGACGGGCGGCTTGTCGCACGCGACCACGGCGATTAGCGCTTTCACGTCGTTCGCGTTCAGATGAACGTCCATGCTGTCGTTCGCGATCTCGCGGCCGATCAGCGAAAACCGCATGTTGTCGGTGCCGTTCAGCTGACCGTCCGACACGCCGATCGTGAAGGCCGGCGGGATCAGTCGAACGGGCAGATCATCGCGGCTGATGCGGGCGGAGAGCACCGACTGGATCGCTTCGACCTTGCGTGTGACGCCGAGATAGCACTGGCTGTCTCCGAGGTTCCCGGTTACGGCCCAGACCGGCTGGTGGATCTTGTACGGGTCCTGTCCGAGAAAGCGCGCGGTGCCGACGCGCTGGACGTCGCGCCCCGGATTTCCCGATGCGAAGCGCTTCCTCGTCACACCGGATTCCGCTGGAATAGACATCGAGACCTCCGATCAGTTCCCCGTTCCGTAGCATCCTGGCGCCTGACAACCTGGCGTTGAGCGGCGGACCGCGCGCCGCTCGGCCGTGATGAGCCAGTCGCCGGCCCGCCCGCTCCAGCGCCTGGTTGGGCGGCAAGGGTTCACTTCGCCCCTAGGAAAACCGGGACAGATCGCGAGCGGTGAGTCCTTTCCCTTCGCAATGCTTGTAGTACCGCTCTAGGAACGTGCGCCAGTTCTCGAGACCGATGCCGCGACCCTCGGGATCGATGAATTCGAGAGCCCCTTCGAGGACGATGAATACCTCGACGTCTTCGCCAGGCTCCGCCAAGAAGGTGTGCTGAGATCCGGCGGTCTCGTACACCAGGTCTCCGGCCTTGGACACCCAACCATGCTCGGCGTAGCGCCACTTCCCGCGAATCGTATAGGCGATGACGGTCCCATGGTGGTTGTGGATACCGAGGCCCTCACCTGCTGGCACGCGAAGCATGGCAACGGTCTGGCCGGTAACGGGATCGACCTTTAGAAGCTTGACAGTCACTGTCTCGCTGTATGGCGTGAAGGGCATCCACGGCAGGTCGTTCCCGCTTCGGTACAGCGGTTCGAGTTCTTGCACCTTCATCATGGCGGAGCCCTCCTTGACGATCTCCTCAGCAGACGAATCGTCCACAGCCTCGACAAATGCAAGCCCTAGACGCAGACGCAGGCACCCCCGATCGACTTGCCGCCCAACGGCTTCGGCATCAACCGCGGCGGGAAGCGCCGTCAGCTGCCTGCCGTTGTCGGGCCGCGAACTCCGGAGCATAGCGGACTGCCCCTCCCCCGGCCGGAATCGAACCTGGCCGGAGTTCCAGCGCCAGGAATGCCTCTCCGCCCTCGTATTCGTCGTGCAACCTCCAACCGCCCGCCGGCATGAAGCCGAACCGACGATAGTAGCCGGGGTCACCAAGCACCACGACGAAGCCGTGGCCCGACCGTTCGCAAACCGCCAACCCCTCTCGAATGAGCTGCTCGGCGACGCCGCGATCATTCAGCCACCCACTCTCTGCCGTGTTGCCACCATGAGCTGCTCACCGCTCGGTGCCCGAAGGCCGTCGGCGCGATCGGAGAAGTAGCGGTCGTTCAACTCCTCGCGGGAAACGTGACGGACGTCGTCAAAGCCGGCGGCCCTGGCCATAGCGACGATGTCCTCCGGCGTGTAGAAGCTGATCCACGGAGCCCCCCTGGCGGCGGCTCGTTCCTCGGTCACGCGCCGCAGCTCACGCTCGCCGGGATCGATACGGTCCGCCGGAAGCACGAAAGTGGAAACGAAGGTCGTGCCGGAACTGAGGCCGACCGCGTCGCGGAGCGTCGATCTCAGCGCACCTGCGCTGATGTACTGCGTCACACCGGTCGAGGCGATGACGGTGGGCCGGGCGCGGTCGAACCCGCTCGCCGCGATGGCCTCCACCCACGACGCGCCCGTCTCGAAGTCGACGGGCACGAAATGGAGGTTCGGCGGCATGTCCATGCCCGTCTCTTGAAGGCGGGCTCGCTTCCAGCCCTGGGTCACAGGCTCGTCTACCTCGAAGACGTGCACCTGAGGCATCAGGTCGGCTCTCCGCTGGGCGAAGGTGTCGAGGCCCGCCCCGAGGATCACGTACTGATGGACACCGGCTCGGGCTCGCTCTGTAACGCAGTCCTCGACGAGCCGCGCTCGGCCGACGAAGATGCCTCGCCACATCGCGCGCGGATCGTCCCGAGTCACCTTCAGCCGTCCGTCGTCCGTGAGCAGCTGCGCCGCGCGAAGGACGTCCGTGTCGACGAGATTGATGCTGACCGAGTCCTCGAGCACGAACGGCGGATCGTCGAGCAAGACGTGGCTCGCGCGGCCAAACGCCGCGCCGACGGCCGTCAGGTCTGGCTTGGACATGACACCCCTCTAACCGGCATCCGATTTCACTTCTGCCCGCTCGGCATAACGGACGGCCGCTAAGCTGCGGGCGCGCGAGACGATACCAGGAATCCTTCGAGCCCGGGCGCTCGCATGGCAGAAGCTCGCAGCCGGCAGCTTAGCGGCGTGTGGGACGGCGCCAGCCTACACCGTTGGTCTGACATTGCTGTTCAGGTGGAACAAGTTCGTCGGATCGAGCTTGTTCTTCAGCGCGACGAGCCGCTCGTAGTTCGGCCCGTACGCCTGCTCGCTCGCACCTTCGGTCTCCTCCTCGGTCTGGTAGTTCGCGTAGGACTTGCGGGCCATGTGGGGGCGCAGCGCGTCGTACGTGGCGCGTCCCCACACGATGTTCTTCTCATCGTTCTTTGGGTCGAGCCATTGGGAGACGACCATCAGATTGTGGCTCTCGCGCCGGTGACCGAACGCCGTCTCACCGACGCCGACGCGTGTGGCGGCCCCATGGAAGTGTTCGAGGACGAGCCCGCTCATCGGGGACGGGCACACCGCGAACTGCGCGATGAGCGCGTCGATCGCCTCGTCGCTGAGCTCCGCGAGGAAGCTCGACTTCCAGTAGTTCCTCGCACCGCGGGGGAAGCCCGGGTCGTTGATCGTCGTGTTCGTGTCCACGTAGCTCGCGGGGCCGACGGTGTCGACCACGGCCGAGCCGAAGCGCTTGATCGGCCCTAATGCCGCTTCGCCCTCGGACAGCGAGCCGCAATGACACGCGATGATCACCGCCAGAGGCACGCCCGAGCCATCGGGGGCGTGCAGCAGTCCGGCGGAGAGCGTGAGCTCGTCGGGCACCCGTGAGGTGACCTCACGGAAGAACTGCAGCACGTCGCGCGCGCGTTCAATGGGCTGGGCCACGAGGCCGCTCGTAACCGGCCCCACGGGATGTAGCTGGTACTCGAACCACGAGACCACGCCGAAGTTCCCTCCCCCGCCCCGTAGCCCCCAGAACAGATCGCGGTCCCCCTCGGCGCTCGCCCGCACGATGTCTCCCGCAGCGGTGACGACCTCCGCAGACATCAAGTTGTCGGCGGCCAGTCCATGCTTGCCCATGAGCCAGCCGAGCCCGCCTCCGAGCGTGAGCCCCGCGATGCCGGTCGTGGAGACCACTCCCCCGGTCGTGGCGAGGCCGTGGAGCTGGGTCTCGCGGTTGAACTCGCCCCAGGTGACGCCGCCCTGGGCGCGCACCGTGCGGCGCTCCGGGTCGACGTGAGTGCCCTTCATGAGCGAGAGGTCGAGCATCAGCCCGCCTTCGCAGACGGACTTCCCCGCGACGCTGTGCCCGCCGCCGCGGACGGCAAGCTCCAGGTCGTGCGTGCGGGCGAATCGAACGGCGTCGATGATATCGGCGGTCCCGAGGCAGCGGGCGATCAGCGCCGGACGGCGGACGAACATACCGTTGTGGATGCGACGCACCTCGTCGTAGCCAGCGTCGGTGGGCGTGAGAACGGCGCCACGCAGACTGGCCCGGAGATCCTCGAGCGCTGCTTCCTTGACCATGGGTTTCCTCCTCGCTCAGCCCGCAACGGGTTGCTCGCTCGCTGCTTGGCGCCGTCCAGCGGCTTGTTGGGCGGCGCGCTCAAGAACGCCGCTTCCTTTCGATGAGGCAGAAGCCGTGTCCGAATGGATCGCTGCAGAAAGCTACGGAGCCGTGCTCGGGGTTCTCGAAGAACTGCTCTTGCGTTGCTCCAGCGTCGAGGGCCTTCGCGAGAGCCACTTCGAGGTCATCAACGCGAATGTCCAGGTGCACTGGCGTCCAATGACGTTCGTAGTGGCGCGTCTCCGCAGTGCGAGCGGACGCCTGAGAGCCTGCGCGTTTCTCGAGCAAGCAGATCTCAACATCGCCGGCGCGGAGGACAGCCACGCCAGGGACAGGTTCCGAGGACTTCGAGAATCCGAACGCGCTCGCGTAGAACCGAACGGCCTCCGTGAGATCCGGGACGTCGACCCCAACGGATACAGAGTTCATCTTGTCTCGCCACCGCCTATCGGATCAGGCCATCAGCCGCGTGCGAAGCACGTCGGCCGCATGGCCCGGTTGGCTGGCACGCTTCAGCTCTTCCCGGAGTACCCGGCGCAGGGTCTCCTCCAAGGGCTGGCGGCGATGCTCGATGTAGTCGCGTAGCGCCGCGTTCAAGAGCGCCTGGTAGCTACCACCACCGGCCTGGTTCACCTGCCCCTTGAACCACTCCAGGATGTCGTCGTCGATCCGGATCGTGATCCGGGTCTTTCCCTTCGCAACGCGAACGACCGGGCCCCGCTTGGCCTTGCTGAAATCGTACTGCCTTCGCATCATTGCTCCTCGTATTGCCGGCGCTCAGCTGCCGTTCCCCGCCGGGCAGAAATCAACCGCACGTGGTCGCCTCGCGAGGTCCACACCACGACGAGTAGCTGTCCGGTGGGGTCCACGCCGAGCGTGACGAACCGCAGCCGCATCTGCGAAGTCGACCCGGTGCTTCGTGAGGTTGGCTCTCGCCTTCTTCGGGTCCCACTCATACCCTACCGGCGCGAGTATGCACGGTTGTGCAGACGCGAGTCAACCAGCTCAATGCTCGGTGCCCAGCTGGCGACCCAGCGTTGAGCCGCCCGCGCGCAGGATATTCGCACGACGCTGCCGGGGCCGCGCGCGGGTCGGCTCCGACGCTTTGTCATACGGCTCTCGTGTTTCATGGTGTGACGTGAGACGGCAGAAGAGACTTGGGTGGTGAACTCTGGGGATGGCGTTGCTCACTTGGATTTCGCTCGTCGGCGCGACTTGCGCGATTCGGCTACGAGATCGCGGAACTCTGGCCGCTCGGAGAGCCGTGATCCGTCGTAAAAGGCCCGGCCAAACGAGGGGCGCTGCCGTATGCGGCCAAGCCACGCCGTGAACCGCGGCCGATCGGACCAGAGGTCGGCCATGCCCAAATCATCCATTCGATCGATCAGCGGCCCGACACAGCAATCGGCGAGACTAAAGACGTTTCCCAACAGCCACTCATTCTCGGCCAATGCTGCTTCCATTCGGTCCACTGTCTGGCGGAGCTGGCGCTCGGAGCTCTCAAGTTCGGGAGACGCGAAACCGCGACCCGAGTTCATTTTCTCGTAGAACCCCCTTCTCATTGGACGTCTTGCCGAAGACGCTTCGAATTCGCTCGCGTTCCGAACACGCGAAATGAGAGGGAGAAACACATGCTCGAACGAGGGAACCCGCACCGCAGTTGTCGGCACTTCCTCGAAGTACCGTAGCCACGAGCGCAATCTGGCGCGTCCCACCGGTGATGGAGGAGACAGAGCTGGTACGGGAAAGACCTCGTCGAGATATTCCATGATGCAGGATGAGTCGACGATTACCTCACCTGCGTGGACCAACGTTGGGACCACGCCATTCGGGTTGATCCGAAGGTACTGAGGATCGAGCTGGTCCTCCGTAGCGAAGTTGATCTCACGAGAAACGAAGGCCAGCTCCTTTTCGGCGAGTACTAGCCTCACCTTCTGGCTACAGGTCGAATACGGGGAGTGATACAGCTCGATTGTCATAGTTGGACCCGGTGCGATTCCAACGAAGGATGCTCGGCCGAAAGGCCCACCGCGGCAAGGGCCATGCAACGATTCGGTGGTTGAGCGGCGGGCCGCGCGCGACCCCCAGCCGCGATGAGACAGGCGCCGCCCCGTCCGCTCCAACCGCCTGTTGCGCGGCACTGGGATGCAATGCTCACGGATCCTCCACACCGAGTCGCCGGGAGGCTTGTCGAGCAGATTCGTGTGCCCCGTGTACTGGACCAGCGAGACCGCAATGGTGCCGGCGCCCTTTTCGGTGACAGTGAGGCTGACGCCGTCGATGCACACCGGCCCCTTCACGACCATGTATCGCAGCAGCTCGGACGAGGTATGGAACCGCGCGATGAGCGCGTTGCCCTCGGGAGTGAACGACGCGCCAGCAAATCCGTCGGTGCAGTCGCGCGGAACGCGAACTGCCTGCACCCTGGTCACTTGCAGCGCTTCCGCGAGCTCGCCGATGGTTGGGAAGCGGCCGCGGTCCAGCTCGACGATCTCGGGGAAGTATTCGTTGTTGAGCCAGTAGCGAGCCATCCCGAAAGGGGAGAGCCTCGGCGGTCGCGCGCACGACCGGCGCCGCGCCCACAGGTCGGTAGCGGATCATCTCGACAGACGGCGCCACCGCGACGAGCTCGCGATCAGTGGGCTCGTACGAGCCCGTCCCGGCGCCAACGTTCGACGCACGACCTCACACCGGTTTGCCTTCGATGATCGTCATCCCCGTCGGGGAGGGAGTCTCGATCGCCCTGGTCAGCTTGAAGCCCGCGGCTTTATAGAGCGCCCGATACTCCGCTTCACTCCGCTCGCAGCCGCCCGTTCGGATTAGCATGTTGAGATCGGAAAGGAGTGGGTACGAGAGTCGATTGCCGGCTCGAATCATGGTTTCGAACAGCAGCAGTCGGCCCTTGGCAGGCAGGACTTCGCGGACGACCTTCAGGATCGCAACCGCCTTTTCATCGGCCCAGTCGTGAATGACACGTGAAAGGACGTAGGCGTCGCCGCCGGCGGGCACCGAGCGAAAGAAATCGCCGCTTACGACCTCACAACGCTCACTCAGCCCCGCCTCGGCAATCGTTTTTTGCCCGCCTTCGAAAGCGTGCGGCATGTCGAAGAGTACCCCGCGCATTTTCGGGTAGGCCGACAGGATCATCGAGATCAGCCGTCCGTGCCCACCGCCGACATCGACGAGCGTGCGGACCGACCGGAAATCGTAGGCATCGACGACGCCCGTATAGTGCGCGTTCGATAGGGCGGTCATCGCGGTGTTGAAAACCGCGGCCCTCGTCGGCTCTTGTCGAAAATAATCGATCCAATTCGTCGTCCCGGAGGCAAGCTCGATGGCCGTCTTGCCAGTTCGCACGCACTCGACGAGACGTCCCTCGAGCTCGCTCTCGCCGCTCAGGAAGATCGAGGCGGCACGCACCGAGTCGGCGGCGTCCGATCTCAACGGCCGACCGAGTGCCGTCAGGCGAAAGCGACCAGCGTCGTCCTCGGCGAAGACGCCCGCAGCGACAAGAGTCCTCAATACCCGATAGAGAGTACGCGCGTGACTTCCGGTGACCTGAGCCAGCTCATCGCTGCTCTTTGGTCCGTCGGCAAGCAAGTCCGCGATCCCCAGTACGGCAATCACGTGAAGAGCCTGCGGAACGTGGCGCATCGCAATCATCTCGAGAAGCTTGCCAGCGGGCGTTAGTCTACGCAGGGCACTGTTACGTCGCTTTCTGATTGCCGTCGCCATAGTTCTCGAGTTCTCCCTCCACTGAGTGTCGTTCTCCTTACCGAGGCGGCCTTGTATCTTCAGTCTGGAGGCCAAGTCCTCAGCCCATATGCTCTAGGCGTCTGACCATCGCGCTGGATTCTACCTTAAACTGCAAGCGAGCAAGTTCAGCGCTTTCCAAGTCTCCGCCGACGACCGCCACCTCGGCGGCGCCGCACACCCGGTCAAGACTTTCAAAGATCACGCTGTATACAAACTGGGCGAGTTCGGCATCCGCGTGGCTGAGCTTGTCGAAGGCGGATAAGCCGTTCAAGGGGTGATTCTACGTCCGAGAAGGGGCGCTTTGTCAAGTCGAGGCGGGACGGGAAACTCCCGTGATGTCAACCCTGGGGGCAGCGCATTCCTCGGTGCCCCTATT
>Ga0187892_10009314_pt1 | contig 12980 bp, 5 predicted proteins | sample MA1701073metaG_FD_139345 | JGI IMG/M metagenome (GOLD analysis project Ga0187892, IMG submission 139345) | Bio-ooze microbial communities from a basaltic lava cave in the Kipuka Kanohina Cave System on the Island of Hawaii, USA - MA170107-3 metaG ...
CGAGACCGTACTCCGTCACGACGTACATGACGTCGGTGCGCGGCGTGGTGACGATGTTGCCAGGGGTGAGCGTGCAAACGATGCGGCTCTGGGGCTCGCCACGTTTGTCGTAGGTCGAGGATAGACACATGAACGACTTGCCACCCGCCGAAGCGTAGGCGCCGCGCACGAATTGCAGCTGTCCGCCTGTGCCGGTGAGGTGACGGTGGCCCGATGACTCGGAGGCGGCTTGGCCCTGGAGATCGATCTGCGTCGTATTGTTGATCGAGACGACGCGGTCGTTGCGCATGATGTTCTGGGGCAGGTTGGTGTAGTCGACTGGATGGCTCTGCGCGCGCGGGTTGCGATTGATGAAGGCATACTGCTTCGGCGAGCCGGCCGCGAAGGTAAAGACCATCTGGTAGCGATTGATGGCCTTGCACGCGCCGGTGATCGCGCCGGTTTCGACGAGGTCAATCATGCCATCGACGAGCATCTCGGTATGGATCCCGAGGTCGCGGATGCCGGCATCCTTCAGCAAGCCGCAGACGGCATTCGGCATCCCGCCGATGCCGATCTGCAGGCAGGCGCCATTCTCGATTTCCGCAGCGATGAGCTGAGCCACCTTGTGCTCGACGTCCGTCGCAGGCGGGTTGGTGATCTCCGCAACGGGATTGGCGCCCCCATCGATCACGTAGTGGACCTCGCTCAGGTGGACGGACTCCTGCGAGCCGTAGACGTACGGCATGGCTTCGCTGGTCTCGACGATCAGCACGCGCGCCCGTTCGGTAAGCGCCTTGTGGTAGGTTACTGCGCCCCCGAAGTTGAAGTAGCCTTGCGCGTCCATCGGGCAGGTCTTGATGCAGACGACATCGATCGGCTCGACGAATCGCCGGTAGTAGTCGGGCGCCTCGCCGAAGTTCATCGGGATGTAGTTGCTGCGTCCAGCGTCGTGTTGCTGGCGGTCATACCCGGAGAAGTGCCAGCTGAACCACACGAAGTGCTCACCGGTTGGATCGTCTTCGAGCACGGCGCGCGGTCGCAGCGTCAGGCACGAGCGGATCTTGACGCCGCGCAATTCGTGTTTGCGCGCCGCCAGCGCCCGATCGAAGAGGTCAGGCTGGCCGACGCCGACACCATAGTCCACCCAGTCGCCTGATTTCACCAGCGCAGCGGCGGCTTCTACGGAGATCGCCTTCGATCGCAGCGACTCGGTCATCTTTCTGCTGCCGTAGACGAATCTGCCCAATGATACAACCGTGCTCGTCGCGCGCGGATGGAGCGAACACCAATTGCCTTGCTGGGTGCCAAGTGCCATAGGTGCCGCGCACGTCTATGGACCGCGGGGACATCGAGGGTTTCTACCGCGAGGAGTTCGGGCGCGTCCTCGCCAGCGTCATTCGACACATTGGTGACTTCCACGTGGCGGAGGAGGCGGTGCAGGAGGCCTTTGCGGCAGCACTCGAGCAATGGCCGCGCGACGGCTGGCCGACCAATCCGCGTGCCTGGCTGGTAGCGACTGCTCGCCACAAGGCTATCGACGCGTTGCGCCGTACGGGTCGCTTTGAGGAAATTCGAGCTGAGATCCAACGACTCGATGCACGCACCGATGGCGTCGAGATGGCCGATCCTGCCGATACGGCCATTCCCGACGAACGTCTGCGCTTGATCTTCACCTGTTGCCACCCCGCCCTCGCGCCCGAAGCGCAAGTGGCGCTGTCGCTGCGCACGTTGTGCGGCTTGTCGACCGACGAGATCGCGCGCGCTTTCCTCGTACCGCCGCCGACGATGGCGCAGCGGTTGGTGCGGGCCAAGCGCAAGATCCACGACGCGCGGATTCCCTATGAGATCCCGCCGCCGCGGATGCTGCCCGAGCGGCTCGAGGCCGTCATGGCGGTCATCTATCTCATTTTCAACGAAGGGTACGCGGCGACTGCCGGCGACGCGTTGGTACGCGCCGATCTCTGCGGCGAGGCGATCCGCCTGGGCCGGCTGCTCTGCGCGCTCCTGGCGGCCGAGACCGAGCCCCGCGGCTTGCTGGCGCTGATGTTGTTGCACGATGCGCGCCGTGCCGCGCGCACCACTCGTGATGGTGAGCTCGTGTTGCTCGAGGATCAGGATCGGGCTCTCTGGAACCGTGCGCAGATCGACGAGGGTCTGGCGCATGCGCGGACCGCGTCAGCCGGTGCGGCGGGACCGTACGCCTTGCAAGCGCAGATCGCGGCGGAGCATGCGCGTTCCGCACCCGACCAGACCGATTGGCGACGGATTGCGGAGCTCTACAATGCCCTCGTGGCCGTGCGACCCAGTCCGGTGGTGGAGCTGAATCGCGCCGTCGCCGTCGCCATGGCGCAGGGGCTCGAAGTTGGTCTGCGGCTGATTGATGCCATCAAGGCGAGTGGCGACCTCGCCACGTACCACTTGCTGTGGGCAGCCGAGGCGGACCTGCTGCGCCGGCTGGGGCGGCACGCCGCGGCTGCGCAGTCCTATCGCCGGGCGCTCGAGTTGGTCACGAGCGATCCGGAGCGCCGCTTTCTGCAACGTCGCCTGGAGGAGGTCGGTGGGTAGGGCCTCTAACGGTATCTCTCTTTGCAGAGGTGGATCCTCGTTGACACGGATCTTTCCTTCTACCGCCTTCGGAAGGAGCTTGTGGAACTCGGGGTCGTCGAGAAGCAGGGTCCCAAGTACGTCAGGATGTCTGAGTCTCATCGAGGTCTCAGAGTGGTCTCATGGGACGACGTACCGGACTTGGTCTCGTGAGTCTCACACCCCTAGAGGGGTGAGACATGAGACCGCTCGCTGAGGATGATCCTGAACCACGCGGCGAGAATAAGAAGCTCACGCCACCTTGTGGCCAAGGAACTCAGTGCACTATTCCCAGTTTGTTCCTAGTTCGCGGTGCGCTGCTCGAATCGCACGTTCGATGTGAAGGACCGCGCGAATTCTGCGGCGGCTTCGGCAGATTCATGTATTAGGACATCAATCTCTTCGACGCGAGTTTGGCCAATGCCGCCCGCAATCAACACGATACCGTTGCACACGACCACGAGATCACCGTTCGCTCCAGTGGCGAGGCCGACCTTCTGCAACGCATCCTGCCCGTTCGGGTTGAGGAGGAGTGCTGCCGAATACCCGAACAGCGAGGCATCATTGCAACTGTCGAAGAATGCCCAAATACGTCTGGATGTCGCTGCGAAGCTTCGGTCACCAGGGCGCGTGGATTCAATTTGGCCGAGCCCATACCTGCTTGAATTCAAGCCCCTTCAGATCGGCTGAGTTCCATAAATCGCCAAAGCGTTGACTGACGTACGTGGGACTTACTCTTAGGTTCGGAATCTTGAAGACGTCGATCCCCTTGACCACTTCGGGACGAAACACGTGTCGGTTGATACGCATGATCCGACCCCCGCTGAAACGGAGGACCGATGATGCATCCTCGTCGAGCGCGTCAATCACGCGAGTCGGGTTGTACATCACCGCCTCATCTCCGCCGCAGAGAAGTGGAAGCAACTCCCCGTACTCCCGTAGCAATGGGCCAAGGACTTCAGCAGCTCGTCGCCTGAAGACGAGAGCATGCCCTCCAAGCCACGGCGAATCCGACTCCAGGAACTTCTTGCCTTGATCCTCGCGGGTGATCTGCATAGCGGATCGGTCTCCAACTCTGTGCTCTTGGCTCTCCATTGATGAGGACGTTGATCCTTTCGAAATCGTCCTCGTTCACCGGATGGCAAAGCTCGTAGTTGTCCGGAGAAAGTGGAGTGTAGATCCTCATTCGTTCGCCCTCTCGCGAAGGCCCACTGGCGAGAAGGCTCTTTGCGCGACGACGGCTCCTGCCTACCGCAGGCTCCTTCGTCGCTCCAGACCGAACTTCGATCGACGGCGTGCCTACCGCTCAGATGTGTTTGCGCTACTGATACGATGGGACGCAACCAGCGTCAACACGCATCTGGTAGCGGCCTCGTACGTCGCGGGTCCGCTTTGAAGTCGTTCTGGTCGATCACGTGGATGATCGGCTCCGTGCGATCGTTGCTCGGATTAGGCGCGAGACCCGCTCTTGGCTTGGCGTGTCACGGAACCAGTCTGACCAAGCTGTCCTTGGACTAGCAGTGCTGGCTCAATATCCATCGACTCGGGTGAGTCGCGCTGCCGTCTTGGAGCAGAAAATCGATCCCCTCTAGCCGCTCTGAGTACAGTGGGAGTCGCGAACACGGTGGAAGCCCCCGTCGTATCGTTGCCCTGCCGGCACATGGACAGTCTTACATGGCCGAGACGGGTCGGATCAAAGAAAAATGTGGCAGCGGCACCCCATTTGGGCAGAATGGAAGATGGAGGCTTGATTCATGACCGAAGATGAACTGCTGACCAAGAACGACGTCGCCAAGGTTGTCAGCTGCTCGCCCGCCACCGTCCGCGAAGCGGGTTAGGGCTTGGAAGCGGCAGCACCGATTCGCTGGCAAAGCCGGGGTCTATTACCTGACGCAACCGGTTCAGCTCGTTGACAAGGGCGATGTCGATGAGCTGCTCGACGGCATCGCACAACTACCCCGAAGAATCGACCTCGTGATAGTCGATACCTTCGCGCGCTGCTTCTCCGGTTGTGATGAAAACAGCGTCAAAGAGGTTGGAGCGTTCGTCGCGGCGGTCGATCGCATTCGGCAGGAGACGGGCGCCGCGGTGATCCTCCTTCATCACCCGGACAAGAAGGGCAAGGCCGAGCGCGGAAGCACCTCGCTGCGTGGGGCCGTTGATACGATCATACGCATGGATCAATCCGGGAGCACCCTGACACTTGAGTGCGAGAAACAGAAGGATTCGGCACCATTTGCGCCGATAACCGCAGCGCTCCGGGTCGTCGACCTCGGCGAGGGCGAGACCTCGTGTGCGGTCGTGCCAGCGGATCGGCGCGCCCGGCTCTCGGAGAAGAGCAGCAGTGTCCTAACCACACTGGAGTCCTTCGGCCCCGAGGGTGCCACCGCGACGTCATGGGAGCAGGCAAGTCGTATGCCCAAGGCAACGTTCTACCGCCTTCGGAAGGAGTTGGTGGAACGCGGGCTCGTCGAGAAGCGGGGGTCGAAGTACGTCAGCAGGTCTCAGTCTCACCGAGGTCTCAGAGAGGTCTCATGGGACGACGTACCAGATCTAGTCTCACGAGTCTCACACCCCTAGAGGGGTGAGACATGATACGGCACCGAGAACGCAAAGGTTAGTTCGGCTCGTGTCGCCGAGTTGTCACGTGATCACTGACGCCAGTCGCGTCGACACCAGCCATCTTGCAAACTCCTCGAAATACTCAACGCCTCGCGGCTCTAAGGTTCGAAGACGGTCCCTCTTGTCGGCGATCAGACGTTCGGTCTCTTCTCGCCCGCAAAGCAAGGACGCAAGGGCAACCGCACGCCTCGCTCTTTCGGCAGGGATAGGACAGTGGAGCGACGCCTCCTTGTCATCAGCCATGAGCACCGATAATGCAGCTTGCATCGATGAGTACTTCACGAGAAATGGCACTCCTACTTCCGAGAACATGCAGACAATCGAATCGGCTATTGGTTCGACATCAGTATTGGGGGTGATGTCCTCCCATACCCGCTGATGACCGTCTCGAAGGTTCCCGAGTTCGCAACCGAGGGTAAACGTATTTCTCTTCTCGGCTTTGGAGAGGAGCTTGTTGGTTTCGTTGACAAGGTCTTCGACCGCGTTGAAACGCACGGCAACATCGGCCGTTACATCAAAATCTTTCTCGGCCTCCAGTAGGCTCAAGTGAAAGGCGAGCCTCCCAAGCTCGGTCGTCTTGTAAAACGTTTGCCCCCGACGCTTCCTTGAGAAGCCGAAGCCGGCGAGCCGAGCTCCAACTTCGACGAGCAGCTCGCTTTCCTTGTCTCGTAACGAGATCATATTGTCACCCGTCATGGCACCGTAAACTCGATGGTCTCAACCGCAAGCCTCCGACGCCGGATTGCCTCTGGGGCGTTCCTCCCGACAAATACTCCACCCTGTGTTGCCAAGGCTCGATCCTTCAGGATTTGCGCCACGGTTCTAACCCCTCTACCGGATTTCACTTCAAGAGCGAAGAATGTCTCGGCCGTGTCTTGAGCAAGAATATCAATTCTCCTGAGCCCTTCAGAAGTTCGCACGGATACCTGTCGCCCTGCAATTCTGATTCCTGCCGCTTCCAGCAACTTCGCAACCTCTGCTTCGGTCTTCGCACCACGAAGAGCGTTCGCCCGAATCGTTGACTTCGCGGCCTGAGCTGTGCCTGTCCTAAGAAGGTTGAGGCCCCCGAAATACTGCCCGCCGATTGGCGCCAGGCCCGCGGCGAACGAGAACCCCGCCCCTGCAAGATCGCCTCGGAAGAAGGAGATTCCGGAGTTGGCAAAGTCCGCGAACTCGGCACCTGGATAGAACCCCACGAGCCCCAGTGTTGTTTGAGTCGCGTCCAGGATCTCTCCAAAGGTCGGTGGTTGTGCGGAGGCTGTGTCCCCCGAGAACCCGTAGTAACCACCGCTGAAGACCGCACCTCCGGATCCGAAGGTGCCGCCGCTAGGATCGTCCGCACCCGTGAATGGGTCGAAGAAGAATCCTGTGAAGTAAGGGCTGGAACCCGAGAAGTCCCCCGAGAAGCAGACATCGAAACCGCAATCGAAGAGACCGGTTGGATCGATTCGATTCACGGGATTCGACGAGACGTATCCATACGGGCTCAGGCCCGACTGGATCGGATCGACGGTCAGGAAGCTGGCCAGCCGCGGTTCGTAGAAGCGCGCTCCGAAGTCGTACAGCTCCGCGTCTGCATCCCAGCGTTGGCCGGTGTACAGGAACTCCGTGCTCTCGTTGCCCACCGGGAGCAGCGCGCCGGATGCGTCGTAGGTGCTGACCTCACCGTAATGGCCGTAGCGGAAACGCCGCTTGACGGTGCGATCCGGACAGCTGGCGCCTTGCTGGTAGCAGGTGAGCGCCAGGGTCGAGCCCAGGTGATCGCTGATGACGAAATCCACCGGGTAGCGCGGCCCCCCACCGGTGGCCGGGCTTTCGGCGATCCGCCGGTCTGCGAGATAGATGTGGCGAGTCACCGTGCTGCCGCGGCGATCGAACTGCCGGCCGAACGAGAAGGTAAAGGCTTGCGGGAGCGGGACACCCTCGACGTAGCGCGCGACCCGGTCGCCCCGGAAGTCGTAGACGTAGTGTACAGTGGGGCCGACCGTGCGCCACACGCGAGTGAGCCGGCCGTCGGCGTCGTAGGTGAAGAGCCGGTCCTGCGTCGTGGCGTCCAGTGCGTCGATGTATGCCACCGCGCCACTGGGATAGTGAGTGATCAACCCTGCCTCAGTCAGGCCGGTGACCCAGTGCGGGTGGGTCGTCGAGTTGTACTCGAAAGTGAACTGGTTGCCGGCGGTCATGTTCCCAAGGCCGTCGTAGGCAAAGGCCAACGTACCTTCCTTGCGCTTGGCGGAGGTGAGCCGCCCGAGACCGTCGTACTGGTAGGTGGCCGAGGTGCTCAGGCGGGAGTCCGGATAGCGGACCCGGTCCTTGAGCTTGATGACGTTGCCGGCCGCGTCGTAACGCGAGTAGTCGGAGCGCTGGTAGAGCTTCGCGCTGCCGCCGCCCAGCACGGGATCGGTGACGGCGAGCTTGAGCAAGCTGAAGTTGCGCTTTCCGGTCGGGTCGAAGGTGGCGCTGTGGAGCAACCCGGACCCGTCCTGCCACGCGGTGAGGCGGCCGAAGAGGTCGTAGGTCAGTCCAGTCGCGTAGGTTTGATTCGCTGTGGCCAGGATGGCGAGCTGCCCGAGGTTGTCGTAGGTGTACGCAAACACTTCAGAGCCGCCGGGCGTCGTCGGGTACGTCACCGTGGTCAGGCGATCCGCTTCATCGTAGCCGTAGGTCTGTGAGGAGGTGTTGGTCTGGAGTAGGTTGGTGAGGCTCACGCTCTGGGTCTGCGTCCTCACCCGGCCGCGTGCATCGTAAGTGAAGCTCGTTTGGATCTCTGCTCCCGTCACCGCATCCCGATGCCACTCCTCCACACCACAGAGGCGGCCGCTGCCATTCGCGCCGCAGGTGGAGTCGTAGCGATACTGGTGGTATGGGGTTGGCGGCGAGAGCGTAGGCGGAGTGCAATAGAGCACGCCGTCGGACTGGGTGTCGCCGGTCACGTAGACCTTGCGTGTGACCCGATCCAGCGCGTCGTAACAGAACTCGATGTGGCTCGGGCTCCGGGCATCGTTCTGGTACACAAGGTTGCCCGCGTTATCGTAGCGGTACTCCCACACACCCGAATCGGGGTCGTCGAGCCGCGTGAGCCGACTGAGCGAGTCGTATTGGAAGGCGACCGTGGCGCTCCGGCCGTTGGTGAAGTCCGACGTCGTCGTGCTCGTCGTCCTGCCCAGTCCGTCATAGGCCGCTGCCGTCTCCGAGATCAGCCGCTCCTGGAAGAGTGATTGGCCGGGCAGCTTGGCAAAGGCGAGCACATTGCGGGTCCGGCCCAGAGCATCGAGGCTCTCGACGACCCGGCTGCCCGGGTACTTACCCTTGGTGTAGTTCTCGTCAGTAGACGTGACCTGGCCAGCGGAACTGTAGTCGAAGACTTGAAACGTCCGATCTGGGTTGGTGATTCGAACGATGCGATCGAGCACGTCGTATTGAAGGACCGTCGCTGAGGTGTGTGAGCCAGGTGCTTCGAGCTGCGTGAGATCCGGCAAGGCCCCTGAGAAGGGTGCATAGAGCGTGGCACTGTGCCCGACCCGGTCGAAGCCCACGGTGTCCGTGAGCACTGTGGCGAGGTAGCCGCCGACGTACTGCTCGTACTTACGGCCCAGCAGGCGTCCCCAGCCGTCGTAGAAGCTGGCAATCGTGCGGTATCCGCTGGGAGCATTCGGCTCCCGAACCAGCGTCTCCGCTCGGCTGGGTGTGACCGAGGTCCCCGACCGCGAGCCAAAGCTGTACGCGAATCGCCGCGACGGCAACGCATCCATTGGCCGCGAGAGTGCCGCCACTCGACCGAACCCGTCGTAGTCAATCGTCGTCGTCGCGTTGTTGGGCACATCGGTGATGGTGCGCGGTCGGCCCGACGGCATGTCGTACGTCACGCCGGTGACCCGCCCCAGCGGTCGTGTGATCTGACAGGGATAGAGCCGATTGCTGCAGGCGTATTGCAACGTCGTCTGGGTGCCGCGTGGGTCGATGACCGCCGTTGGCAGACCCGCCTGCGCGGCCAACTGGTCCGGACTCGACGCGGTGCGGTCATACACGAGGCTGGTCGTGAGGACTTGTCCGGTGCTCGCGGACTGATTGTGTTGAGCGAGGCGGGCCTCGATCGAGGTGAGTCTGCAGCCGTCGTACCCCAGCCGTTCATCGGAAAGCGCCAGTCCCCCGGCCGTCACGACGGTCTTCGTCGGCAGTCCTGGACACAGCAGCTGGAGACAGCCGAGACCGCTGCACCCTTGCGCGAGGTAGTCGCGCGACACGACGATCGGTGGCGTGACACCGTCCCCGCTAATGGTCTCGGAGCGCAGGCTGTTGAACGGGTCGTAAGTGTCGAATGTGTGCGTGCGCGTCTGTGTTGAGCCGTTCGTGCCGAAGCTCCGATCCACACGCCGCGTGGGATGCACCTGGAAGCGCCCGATATCGACCGGGGTCGTACCCCAATCCACCTGGGTTTCCTGCAGCAGGACACCGGTGCCGTCGTAGGCTTGCTGTCGTGTGAGCTTCAACGGGCGCAGCGGGAAGCCGGGAGAAGGAGGCGGGTTGGGCACGGGCGCGAACGAGCGCTGGATCAATCGGCCGTCGGCCAGCCGCCGCGTCTCCGTCGACGACTGGAAGCCAAGCAGCTCATGGCTCACCGGGTCGAAGACGCCACCGCTGAAGGTGAACTCGGTACTGACGTCGTTGCCCTGACCAAAACGTCCCGAACGACTCTCCAGCAGCGCGACCGTCCACAAAGGGAACGGAACGGCACTGTTGCTCTCCGAATACGGCGTGTATTCCACGAACCACGACGCGCCGAGACCGTTCTGGACCAAGTAGAGGAGATTCGACCGCGGAGCAGCGCCGAACGCAGCCGAGAACGGTGCGCTTGAAGAGGAGCGGTTGCGGAATACGTTGTCCGCGATGCCGTCGGCGTTGACGTCGAACGTGTCGTTGTTGTTGTTGGTCCACAACGGCGTGTGGTTGTACCCGTACCAATTGTCAGCCAATGTGAGGCCGTCCGTGTTGCCCCATGGCTGGCTCGCTGCAAACCCGGCACCGGTATTAAACCAGACGCCCCACGGCCCCGGTACGCGATTGAGGGCGCCGGGGCGGGGCGATTGCAGCGGGAGCGCGAATGAGCCACGGGCAGTCACGTAGTCCGGCCGACCATCGCCGTTCATGTCGCGCAGCGCGCCGATCGTGACGTTCATCCACCGCTCGGTGCTGCCTTGGATCTCGACGACTCCGGCGTCGAACTCGATATCGGAGGGAGACGGCGCCGGCCAAGGAAACGGGGCTGGTCCAAAGCCGAGGCCCGTATTGAACCAGACATCCCAGAAACTGCTGCCGCTGAAGCTCTCAGAGCTGACCAGATCGGGCAGGCCGTCGCCGTTCATGTCGACGAGCCGCTTCGTGATCCAGACGTTGACAAAAACGAACGTGCGAAACGCCCCGAGGGCAGTACGTGTATAGCTTTGCCCAGACCCTGGATGGGCGTTCGCATCGGCAGAATCTGGCACTTCCCACGGGGCGCTAGCGTCAAAACCCGCCCCGTTGCTTCGATAGAAGGTGCAGAAAGGCACAGCCGTGGTCCAACCCGCGCAGTCGATGATGTCAGGCCTGAGATCGCTGTTCAGATCGATCAATTGCGCCACTTGTGTCCCCGCATATGGCAGGGGCTTGGGAATGAATCCTCGGAGATCGGCGGGCACACCCGGCCACGGCACGGCGGGGGCGAGGCTCCCCCCCACGTTGATGGCGACATCCCAGGAACAAGTCGTCGCGGTCCCGGGGTTCACGCATCCAGGGGTGTTTGCAGTGATCAAGTCGGCCACGCCATCTCCGGTCATATCCACAAGTAGATGGTTGTCGTCCGCCGCGGCCGCTACCTGCGTCGTCAGGGTCCCGTCAGACAGGAACGTGGGGACGAGCGGCGACGTCGGGACGTTGCGAAAGACCGGCAGACCTCCCCCGGCAGTCCCATTCACATAGTCTCGGCGGCCGTCGCCATCGACGTCGACAAACGCGCTCCGAACCGCCCTGGAAACGGGATTGCAGCTGGCACAGGTGACCTCGTTGGTCTGGACGGCTGCGAGCGGCGAGAGCGGCGTACCGGTTCCCTGAAAGGTGAGGGGAACGGGGGACTGCAGCTGATGCGTGCTTGACTGGTAGTGGAACTCGGTGTCCGGTGGGGACGTCTCTCCGGGCACCTCCAGGCTCACCCGCCGCAGTAGTGTCTGGCCCGTGTCGGCATCATGCTCATATCCGAATCGATACACGCGAAGGGGATTGTCCGGCTCAGTGTCCGCCGTCACGATTACTTGTGTCACGGTGGCAGAGACCTCCTCGTGGAACCCGCCGCGGTAGGTCGGCACGACATCCGGACGCTGATCGTCGTATTCGAAATCGACGTGAAAGATGTGTGGGAGCGTCGGCGGACCGACGGTGGGGTTGCCGCCGTAGTTGATGCGCTGGAGAAAGGCAAACGCATTCTGGCGGCCGCCGATCGGATAACGATACAGAAGCTCAATGGTGTTCCCGCTCGGATCACGCACTTCCGTGAGATACCAACCGAAAACGAAATCGGCCCCTAAAGCCACATCGTCGCCGGTACGCGCTTCGGGTGTACCGCCGAAGGTGTAGGCGATCCCGTTCCGGTCACGGATGATCCACTTGTTGAGCGCACGCTCGAAGGCCGTATCGAGCCAGACTTCTTCACTGCTGGCTGCCCAGTTCCGACACTGGAGGTCGACGCAGGTATCGAGGAGAATCCGCCTGCCGCCAAGTATCAGTTCGAACCCGGCAGCATCGTCATACCGCCCGGTGACGGGATCGACTGGGACACCCCGTGCCGTGCTTCGCCGTACGGCACCCAGCACCAGGCCCCAGCCAACCCCGAACGGGCCGTTGGTGTTCGCGGCGGCGCTGGAGTAGCGGAGGATCAGCGTCGGCGACAGCCCACGCCGCCCTGGCGGCACCTCGATCGGCACTGCGACTCCCGCACTGCCGAAGAGGGGGTCGACGATGATCGGCGAGGATAGACCCAAGAAGGGTGCTGCCGGCTCCGCGTTGGTGACCTCGGTATCCACGAGACCCGCAGCTCCGCCACCAACTCCCAGAAGCGGGTCGGCAAGTTTGTCCTGGGCCTGCGCGGCGAGACCGACCGTCGCCCCCACCAACGCCGCCGCCAGTGGTCCTCGCAACCGGCGATAGCTTCGCCAACGCTCAGCTCGCTGTCGTGTCTTCGGCATCCTGTTCTCCTTCGCGCGTTCTGCGCTGTTGGTGGGCGGACCTGTGGTTAGTTCGACGACGCTTGCGTACCGTGTGTTCTCTCGAAGCCATCCCCGGTGCGCGAGCGGCGGCTCAGTAACTGCGCCTGGTGTGAGTACGACTGACGACAGGACCAACTGTGGTGCAGACGCACTGCTGCGGAACCTCACCATCGGCACTCCCCCTTTGCTGCGCGATGTTGATTTGCGGGGATGAAACTCAGCTGCCGGGACGCAAGCGACTCTCCGGCAAACGCGGCTCGATCGTCACTGGCGGATACGGTCCCCTTGGAATCGCTGGGCGGGATGCCTGCGCGGCGCGTCGCCGAGCCTGCCGCGCCTCGTAGCGCTGCCGCATCCCTTGGACGCGCGCGTCGAGACTGTTGCGCGCCTGCTCCTCGGTCAGCACACGCGGTGGCTGGCGCTTGGGCGCTCGCCCCTGGGCCTCAGCGGCTGGGACAAGCGGAAAGAGTCGCAGCCCTTGTCGCGTGTGGCCATCCCCGACCACAAGCAAGCCCAAGACGGCGAGCCACCATGGAGCCGTGCCCGGACGTAACC
>Ga0187892_10009315_pt1 | contig 12978 bp, 11 predicted proteins | sample MA1701073metaG_FD_139345 | JGI IMG/M metagenome (GOLD analysis project Ga0187892, IMG submission 139345) | Bio-ooze microbial communities from a basaltic lava cave in the Kipuka Kanohina Cave System on the Island of Hawaii, USA - MA170107-3 metaG ...
AGGAGATAGGGAGATGTCTGGAGATGGGGAGATGGGAGTCTTGATCTCCCAATCTCCAGCCATCTCCCGATCCCCTTTCGTTCCAACGCTCGCGTGCCTATGCACGAATTGGAGCTACACCCTTGCGCCCTCGGGGCCCAAGAAAATGTTGACGGGCCGGAGCGGTCCGGCTACCGTCTCGGTTCGTGCCCCCCAAGAGACGCGGCATCTCCGCCGCCGGCAACTGGATCGTCGACCGGGTGAAGATGATCGACGCGTGGCCCCAGGAGGAGCGTCTGGCCAACGTCCTGGGGCTCACGATCGCGGGGGGAGGCGGGGCCCACAACGTCCTCATCGACCTCGCCCGCATGAAAGCGCCCTTCCCGCTCCTGGGGATGGGCTACGTGGGGAACGACGAGGACGGCCGCTGGCTGATCGAGGAGGCGCGCGAGCACAAAGTCGACTTCTCCGGGGTCCGCGTGAGTCTCGAAGTCCCCACGTCGTTCACCGACGTCATGACCGTGAAGGCGACGGGGCGAAGGACGTTCTTCCACGCGCGAGGCGCCAACACCCTCCTGTCGGATGACGACATCGACCCGGCCAACAGCAAGATCTTCCATCTCGCGTACCTCCTGCTCCTGGACGGGATCGACCCCGTGGCCCCCAAACTGCTCCGCCGCGTCCGCTCGCTCGGCGTGAAGACGTCGGTCGACCTCGTCAGCGCCGAGAAGGCGCGCTTCCAGGAGGTCGTGCTCCCGGCCCTCGAGCACGTGGACTACCTCATCGTGAACGAAATCGAGGCGGGCGAATGCGCCGGCGTCACGATCCGGAAACCCGACGGAACGTTCGACAAGGACGCGCTTTCGGAAGCGGCGCATCGACTGTGGCGCTACAACCTGGTCGTCATCCACATGCCCGAGGGGGCGCTCGCGGTATCCAAGGACGGGGACCTCTGGGTCCCCTCGCGTCCGGTCAAGAAGGTCGTCAGCACGGTCGGGGCCGGGGACGCCTTCGCCGCCGGCGTGCTCTACGGTCTCCACGAGGAGTGGCCGCTCAACCAGGCGCTCGATCTGGGCCACGCGGCGGCCGGCGCCTGCCTGGGCGACCCGACGACCACCGGCGGCCTCCGCCCGATCAACGAGCTATGAAGAAGAAGCTGTCAGCTTTCAGCCGTCAGCTATCAGCTTTGAAGGAAGAGACTATAGTCATTTCATTGTGGCTGATGACGGTAAGCTGAGAGCTACGTATGCCTACTCTCTTTGGTCGGAACTGGGACAAGGCTGGTTTGCTCAAACAGGTGGGCGACGTGCGCCAGCTCGGGGGCGCGCAGCCGGTGGTCCTCGACGACGGACCGGAGCGCGGCGTTCGGGCGATCGACGTGCGGACGGGCTCGGGCTTCCTCTTCACGGTCCTGCCCGACCGCGGGCTTGACGTCTGGCGCGCGGAGTACCAGGGGGCATCCCTCTGCTGGCACTCCGCGACCGGCCCTACCGCGCCCGCCTTCTTCGAGCCTGAAGGCTTCGGCTTCCTCCGCTCCTTCTACGGAGGCATGCTCGTGACCTGCGGACTCACGTACGCGGGCCCGCCGAACACCGATCAGGGGAAGGCGCTCGGCCTTCATGGACGCGCCTCCAACACGCCCGCCTACGAGGTGGGCGTCGGACAAGGATGGAAGGGCGACGAGTACGAGATCGAAGTCCGCGGAAAGGTCCGGGAAGCCGCGGTTTTCGGAGAGCACGTCGTCCTCACCCGCCGGGTCCGGACGGCGCTGGGCCGGAACGGGTTCCGGCTGGAGGACGAGGCGGAGAACCTCGGCCACGAGCCGGTCCCGCTCATGATGCTGTACCACGTCAACGCCGGCTTCCCGGTCGTCTCGGCGGAGACGCAGCTTCTGGCCCCGAGCCGCGAAGTCCGCGGCGTCGGCGACACGGCCGAAAAGGAAAAAGACATCCACGCGAAGTTCGCCCCGCCGCAGCCGGGCTACGCCGAGCGATGCTACTTCCACCGGCTGCGCGCGCGCAAGGACGGGTGGACCACGGTGGCGGTCGTCAACCGCGGGTTCCGCGGCGGGAGTGGACTCGGCTACGCCCTGAGCTTCCCGGTCGACGCGCTCCCCTGCTTCACGGAATGGAAGATGATCGGCGAGGGCACCTACGTGGTGGGGACGGAGCCGGGAAACATCTTTCCGGAAGCCAGGGAGCGCCTCCGCGCCGAGAAACGCCTGCCGATGCTGGGGCCGGGCGAGAAGAAAAGCTTCGTCCTCGAATTCTCCGTCCTCGCGTCGCCGGAGGAGATCCGCGCCGTGGAGCAGGACATCCGCTCGATGGGAACCTAGGTGCGTCCCGAAGAGAACGTGACACCCAAAGACACAAAGGACACAAAGAAGATTGCCCAGAGCGGCCGATTCTCTACTTTGTGGTCTTCGTGTCTTTGTGGTGAAAACCGTCTCTACGAATTCAGTTGGCCTGACTTAGTTTAGGACTATGCCGCTCCGCACGCCGCGTCTGAACCGGCTTCTGGCGAAGTCCGGGAAGGGATTCGCGATCGCCGTCGACCACGGCACTGCCAACGACGCGGCCCTCCTCGAGGGAATCGAGGACATGCCCAAGGCCGTCGCCACGCTGGCGGAGGCGGGACCGGACGCCCTCCTCCTCACGGTGGGCCAGGCTCAAACCCTTCAGGATCTGCCGGGGCGGCAGAAGCCCTCGCTCATCCTCCGCGCCGACATCTCGAACGTCTACAGCGGCAAGCGCGAGATCTCCTACTGGTGCGCGATGATCGGGGACCCGGTGGAGCAGGCGCTCCGGCTGGACGCGGCCTGCGTGATCCTGAACCTCTTCTCCCTTCCCGATCAGCCCGACCTCCACGGAGAGTGCATCGAGAACATCCATCGCATTCGGCCCGCGTGCGACCGGTTCGGCATGCCGCTGATGATCGAACCCCTCGTGATGAAACCGGCCTCCGCGGGAGGCTACGCCCACGACCCGGACGCGGACAAAGTCGTCGCCCTCGTGCGCCTGGCGCGAGAGCTGGGGGCGGACGTCATCAAGGCCGACCCGTGCGAACCCACGAGCCGGTATCATGAAATCGTGCGGGCCGCGGGGTGCCCGGTGCTCCCCCGGGGCGGAGGCAAAGTATCGCTCCAGGAGATCTTCCAGCGGACGTACGAGCTCCTGCGGCAAGGCGCCTCGGGGGCCGTCTACGGCCGCAACGTCTCCCAGCACCCGAACCCGGCGGCGATGACCCGCGCGTTCATGGCCCTGATCCACGAGAACGCGACGCCCGAGCAGGCGCTGCGGCACGTCGAGCCGAAGCGCTCCCAGGAGGCGCGCTGATGTCCCGCAAGGCCGTTTCCGAGAAGCCCGCCAAAGCGAGGAAGGCCGCCGTGCCCGAGACGATGCGCGCGCTCGTCATGGACCGCGTGGGCTTCGAGCACCTCCGCGTCCAGAAAGTGAAGACCCCGCGCCCCGGCCCGCGGCAGATGCTCGCCCGCGTCGACGCCTGCGGCGTCTGCACGTCGCTCGTCAAGCTCGTCGAGCAGGGGCCGGACCACAAGTTCGTCTACGGTTGGGACATCACGCGGAATCCGCTGATCCTCGGCGACGAGGGGTGCGTCACGATCGAAGAGGTCGGGGAATCTCTGCGCGCCAGGTACCGGGTCGGCGAGCGCTTCGTGATCCAGCCGGCCGTCGACCACGCCCCGATCAACCACCGCGACCGTTATCGCAACGGCGGCGAGGGCATCCAGAAAGTCGCGGTGGGATACACGCTGGGCGGGCAGCTCGCCGAGTATGTCCTCATCTCCGAAGAGATCCTGGCCGCCGACTGCCTGATCCCTCTCCCCGACCGCGCGATGCCGTACGCCCACGCGGCCATGAGCGAGCCCCTCTCCTGCGTCATCTCCGCGCAGGACCACCACCTGCACCTGAACCAGGCCTCGCCGCTCAAGCCGCGCGGCGTCGCCAAGGGGCTTAAGCCCGGCGGCGTGACGGTCATCGTCGGCGCGGGGGCGATGGGCCGCATGCACGTGGACCTCGCCATGAGCTACCGGCCGCGCGCGATCGTCGTCTCCGACTTCATCGACGCCCGTCTCGAGCGGACGAAGGCGCTCTTCCAGGCCCGCGCCGAGAAGCGGGACATCCGGCTCCATCTCGTCAACGGCGGGAAGGCGGACGTCGGCAAGCTCGTGGCCGAGCTGACGGATCACCACGGCGCCGACGACGTGATCGTCGCCGTCGGCTCCCCCAAGGCGGTCGAGTCCGCCCAGCCGCTCGCCGGCCGCGGCGCCGTCTTCAACCTGTTCGGCGGCTTGAAGAAGGGGGAAGACGTCGTCGGCCTCGATACGAGCGCCGTCCACTACAAGGAGATCAACGTCACCGGGTCGAGCGGCGGCTCGCCCTGGGACATCGCGCGGACGCTGGAGCTCATCGCCGGCGGGGACCTGGACGCCGGCGCCCATATCACGAAGGTCGGCGACCTGGACCATGCCGTCGAGTTCCTGAAGATGGTGATGAAGCAGGAGATCGACGGGAAGGCGGTCATCTACCCGCATCGGCCGTCGTCGGAAATCCTGTCCGTCAACGCCTGGACGGCCGCCGACGAGCGGAAGTATCTGCAGGGGTAGGCGGTGCTCACGGGCTCCCACACGTACGTCGGATTCGGATTCGGGGCCATCCAGTCGGGTCTCTTTCTCTACGAGGCCTTCCGTTCCGGCGCGTACCGCCGGCTCGTGATCGCGGAGGTCGTGCCTGAAGTGGTGGACGCCATACGCCGTGGCGGCGATCGGTTTTCGGTCAATATCGCCCACGCGGACCGGATCGAGCAGGCTTCCGTCGGGCCGATCGAGATGGAGAACCCCGCCGTCGAGGCCGACCGGGAGCGCCTCGTCGCGGCGATCGCCGAGGCGGAGGCGATCGGGACGGCGGTCCCGAGCGTCGCGAACTACGTCTCCGAAGGGCCGGGCAGTCTGCACCGGATCCTCGCCGCCGGGCTTCGCCGCAAGGCCGCCGGGGACGGCCCGCGCTCGGTCGTCTACGCGGCCGAGAACCACAATCACGCGGCCGAGATCCTCGAGGAAAGCGTCCGCGCCGAGATCCCGGCCGCCGAGCGGGACGCCGCGCTCTTCCGCGTCCGGTTCCTCGACACCGTGATCGGGAAAATGAGCGGACTCGCCCCGGTCACTCCCGGAAGCCCGCGCGCCTTTCTGGTGGAGGCGTTCAACCGAATCCTGATCACCAAGATCCGTTTCGACGAGCCCTTCCGGCGAGGCATCCAGGTGTTCGAGGAGAAGGACGACCTCCTTCCCTTCGAGGAGGCCAAGCTCCACGGCCACAACGCCACGCACGCCCTCGCCGCCTACCTGGGCGCCGCGCGGGGCGTGCCGCTCATCGCCGACCTTCGGGGCGTCCCCGGCATGATGCCCTTCCTCCGCGCCGCGTTCGTCGAAGAGTCGGGCGAAGCGCTCATACGGAAACATGCCGGGCTGGATCCTCTCTTCACGCGCGAAGGGTATGCCCGGTACGCCGACGATCTCCTCGCGCGCATGACGAACCCGCACCTGAGGGATACGGTCGAGCGCGTGGGGCGCGACCCGGCGCGCAAGCTGGGATGGGACGACCGCCTGATCGGGACGATGCGTCTGGCGCTGCGGGCCGGCGTGACCCCGCGCCGATTCGCGCTCGGGGCGGCGGCGGCCCTCCGGGCGCTCGACCCGCGCGAACGTCCCGCGGCCGAGACTCTGGTCCCTCTCTGGAAGGGGGCGGACCGGGCCGAGTTGGACCCGGTGCTTCGCCTCATCGAAGAGGGCCGGTCCCGCCTCAAAGAGTGGCTTCGGCCGTCTTCTCCGGACCTCGATCGCCTCCTTCAGTCCTATTAGGCTTCCGGCTCCATCCAGTCTTCGGACTGAAGGCCGGGAATGTCCTCAAAGTCATCCCGGTTGTGCGTGACCAGCGTGAGGCCATGGACGAGGCAGGTGGCCGCAATGAGGACATCCTCGGTAGAGCGGGGCCGACCGCGGCGCCCGAACGCGAAGAACGGCAACATGACGACCCTTCGCGTGGACGGGGACGACCCCGGCGGCACGGGTCGCGACCTTTCCGCGCTCCTCAGGTGGGACGTCGGCGCCATCCCTCCCGGGAGCACGGTGCAATCCGCGTCGATCTCTCTGACCGTCACCAACGCGAGCGCCGAACCTTACGGGATCTACGAGATGAAGCGCCCCTGGGTGGAGACGCAGGCGACCTGGAACGTCTACGCCAACGGGCTCCGGTGGCAGATGGCTGGTGCTCAAGGCGCCCTGGACCGCGGGACCACCCTGTTGGGAACCGTGTTGCCCCCGGCCACGGGCATGTACACGGTTTCCCTCAACGCCGCCGGAATCGCCCTGCTTCAAAGCTGGGTCAACACCCCCTCGATGAATCAGGGGCTGATCATCGCCCACACCGTCAGCGCCGACGGCGCGGCCTTCGCGTCCCGCCAGGAGAGCACGGTGTCGAATCGCCCGAAGCTGACAGTGACCTACCTGCCGGGAGGCAGCGCCCCAACCCGGGTCAGTTCATGGGTGGAAACGGCCGATTCCGACGACGGTCCGATCGACGCCTCCGACCCCGGCCTCGCCGAAGAGTCGACGCTCGCGCCCGTCGACGCGACCGGCGGCCCCTGAGGCGCCGTGGGCCTGGAAGCTCTGCTTCTCCTCGGCCTGGTGGCGGGCGTAAGAAAAACCTATCGGAAATCTCGGCCCCACGTCCTTTGTCTTGAAAGAACCGGGCCCCGTCTCTAGAATGTAATACGGGTATTACGATGAACCGCACCCGCGTGACTTCCAAGTACCAGACCACGATCCCCCGCGATGTCCGGCGAAAGCTCGGCATCAAGTCGGGGGACGAGGTCGAATGGCAGCTCGTCCGTGAGTTCGCCGTAGTGCGGAGCCTCCCTCGTATCAAGAATCCGGTCGAGTTTCTTACCTCTCAGGTCCGCCTAAAGATCGACGCCGTCGCGCTTGTCCACCGGGCCCGCGCAGAAATGTTCTAGCCCGTGTATCTCGACACCAACGTTGTCGTATACGCCGTCTCCCGAGACCCCGCCTACGGCTCCGCCTGCAAGAAGTGGCTGACGAAAATTGAGAAAAAAGAGATCATCGCCGAATCTTCGCCGCTAACCCTGGTCGAATGTCTTCACGCCTTCAAGAACATCAATCGGATCATGGCCAAGAAAAAGCGCGCGCTCATCGACGTCCCCGGCTCCATCAGCGCGCTGCTGACCCTGCCGTTGCGTTGGCTGGACCTGACGCCCGCGGTCATCCTGCGAGCATCCGAGAGCGCCGCACCGGTAACGGCCGGCGACGCGGTCCATCTTGCAACCATGGAAGTCCACGGCGTCCATGAAATCCTTTCGGCGGACGCGGGATTCGACTCCGTCCCAGGCATCCGCCGGAGAGACCCCCTGTCCATGTAACCTGAGTCGGAAGCCACGCCGAGACGGCGGAGGCGGCATAATTAGGGCAGAAGTCTGGAGAGAGGAAGATGCGTCCTGTCACGTGTGCCCTTCTGGTTTGCCACGGCGCTTGCACCTCCGAAGCCCCAAGCCCAGGCGAGAGAATGGCCGATTCTGTCGATTCCGTTTCCCGTGTTGCCCAGTTCGTAACGAACGCCGACGTGGGCGCCGGGGAAGGAAGAGCCTGGATCACGCCCCCCGAAAAGGACACAGTTCAGGCGGTCGATGCCTTGCGTCGGAAGGGCATGGAAACTCATCTCCCGTTTCTCGTGGAGTACGGCCTGACGCTCCACTGCGCCAATCTGGAATACTCCCACCTGTCGCGCGAGCTTCCGGTGGCCGAGAACATTCTCCTGGCTGAGCTCGTCCGCCTGGCCGCAATCCCCATGTACCAAGCGGCCCATGAGGCGGGTTGGCTCGAGAATCAGTTCCACGGCCCCTTTACGCGGACCGGCTGGTCTTCCTATCAGATCTACGTCTGGGCCAAGGAGCGCCGAGTCTTCGCGGGATGGCCCAATGAGGCGAGAATCCTCGCTCTATTGGATTCGATTGAAGCCTCGCCGGCCCGCAAGCTGGGCGGGAAAAACGTTTGCCACTACGGGTGCAGATGAGGCTGGCGCAACCCCCTCAGCGAGCCGCGGCGGCGCCTTCGCGCTTGGGGCGCGGGGCGGCGTGGATGGCCTCGCCGTGGAGGGCGTGAGCGGCCTCCATCCAGGCCTCCGAGAAGGTCGGATGCGAATGGATCGTGTGGCCGAGCTCGGCCGACGTGAGCTCGGACCGGATCGCCGCCGCAGCCTCGGCAATCAGCTCGGTCGCGTGCGGGCCTACCGCCTGAGCGCCTAAGAGCTGGTCCGTCTCCGCGTCGGCGATCCACTTGACGAAGCCGATCGCCTCGCCCTCCGCGAGCGCCTTGCCGAGACTCGTGAACGGGAATTTGCCGATACGGACCTTCCTCCCCTGCTTCTCCGCGTCCTGCTCGCCCACGCCGACGACGCCGATCTCGGGGCTGGTGAAAATGCACGCCGGGATGCACGTCTCATTCCGGCGCCGGCTCGCGCCAGTGGCGCGCCCGCAGGCGTTTTCCGCCGCGACGATCCCCTGGGAAGTCGCCACGTGCGCCAGCTGCGGGCTGTCGGTGACGTCGCCGATCGCGTAGATCGTCGCCGCGGCCGTGCGGCCGTAGGCGTCCACCTCGAGCGTCCCCCGCGGGGTCGTCTTCAGGCCGGCTTTCTCGAGCCGCAGCCCGTCCGTGACCGGGCGGCGCCCCACCGCGGCCAGGAGCAGCTGGGCTTCGAGCTTCTCCCCGGCGAACTCGCCGCGCACGCCCCGGTCGTCGGCCGCGATCTTCTCGAGCGGCTTGCCCGTCAGGACGCGGACGTTCAGCGACTTCTCCATGTGGCGACGCACCTCCTTGCGGACGTCGGCATCCAATCCGGGGAGGATGTCCTCGAGCAGCTCGACGACCGTGACCTGGACGCCGAGGTGCGCGAGCAGCCCGGCGAACTCGCAGCCGACGATGCCTCCGCCCAGGACGATCACGCTCGCCGGGAGCGATTTCCGATCCAGGAAGGCCCGGCTTTCCACGACCCGCTCATGGCGCGGCAGGAACCCGGGCATGGACGCGGTCGAGCCCGTCGCCAGGATGACTTTGGCCGCCCCGAGGATGTCGGAAGGGCCATCCGCAGGCGTCACGGCCACACGGTTCCGGCTCTCGAACGACCCGGTCCCCTTGAAGGTCTTCACGCCGTTTGCGTCCAGGAGCTGCTTCACGCCCTTGTAGAGGCGCTCGACGATCTGGTCCTTGCGGCGGACCATCGCCGCGTAGTCGAACGACATCCCCTCGACGCGGATCCCCATCTCCGCCGCCGACTTGAGCCGCGAATAGAGCTCCGCGGAAGCGATGAGCGCCTTCGACGGGATGCAGCCCCAGTTGAGGCACGTCCCGCCGAGCGACTCCTTCTCGACGATCGCCGTGCGCGCCCCGAGCTGGGCCGCGCGGATGGCCGCCGGGTAGCCGCCCGGGCCGGCGCCGATGACTACGACGTCGAATTCTTCCACGTTTCGAGGTCCTCAAGCTTGGCCTTCAAAGCGTTCACGAACCGCGCCGCCGACGCGCCGTCCAGGGTCCGGTGATCGGCGGAGAGCGTCATCTTCATCATGCTCCGGACAACGACCTGGCCGTCCCGCGCCACGGGCTGGGGCAGGATGCTCGAGACCGCAAGGATCGCGCTCTCTCCGGGATTGATGATCGCGGTGAAGTTCTCGACGTCGAGCATCCCCATGTTGGAGATCGTGAAGGTGCTGCCGCTCATTTCGTCGGGCCGCAGCTTCCCCTGCCGGGCCCGCTCCGCCAGCGCAGCGGCGCGCTCGTGGAGCTCCGCCAGCGTCAGTTCGCCCGCGTCGCGGATCACCGGCACGACGAGCCCCGCGTCGATATTCACCGCCATTCCCAGATGGATCCGGCTGTTCCACCGGATGGTCCGCCCGTCCGTCGTGCTGTTCACTTCCGGAAAATCCTTGAGCGTCAGCGCCACGGCCTTCAGGAGGAAATCGTTGAACGAGACCGTGACCCCGCCCGCCTTCAGCTCCGAACGCCACGCCGCCAACCCCGTCATGTCTGCGGAGACAGTCACGAAGAAATGGGGCGCCGTCGTGACGCTCTGCGTCAGCCGTTGGGCGATCACCTGCCGCATGCGACTCATGGGCTTGGGGCGCTCGGCGAGCGCGCGGCGGACGTCGTCCATCCCAATGCGGCCGCCCTCGCCCGTGCCTTCGAGGGAAAGGACGTCGATCCCCTCCCGCGCCGCCGCGGCTTTGGCCGCCGCGGTGATCCGGAGCTGCGCGTACCCCTTGGCTTCGAGGTAGGCCTTCACGTCCTTCTCGACCACGCGCCCGCCGGGGCCCGTTCCAGGAATGGGCTTGGGATCGATGCCGGAAGCCTTCGCCAGACGCTCTGCGCGCGGGCTGATCTTGAAGGTGGCCGGACTGACCGGCGGGGGCGTCACGGTGAGCGGCGCCGGAAGAGGCACGACTTCAGGGATGCGAGCGGCCGCCTGTACGCGCGGAGCCGATGTTGCGGGCTTCACCGGTGCCGGTATCGTAGGCGCCGCGACGGCCGGCAACGCCTCGCCGGGCGTCCCGATGAAGCCGATCGTCGTCTGTACCGGCGCGGTTTCGCCCTCCCGGACCAGGATCTTGAGCAGCGTCCCCGACGAAAAACTCTCGACCTCCATGGCGGCCTTGTCGGTCTCGATCTCGAGGAGCACATCGCCTTTCGCGACGGTTTCCCCCTCCTTCTTGAGCCACCGGATGACGGAGCAGGTTTCCGTCATCTGGCCGGGCTTGGGCATCACGATCGGCTGAACCAAGGAATCACCACAAAGACACGAAGATCACAAAGACCACAAAGGACCCCTTTGTCGAGGACAACGCAGGGAGGCAAAGGCACTCTTTGTGGGCTTCGTCTCTTTTGTGCCTTTGTAGTGGACTCTTCACAGCGTCCTCCGCGCCGCGGCCATGATGTCGTCGGCCGTCGGCAGGAACACCGCTTCCAGCACGTGGGACTGAGGGGAGATCCCGCTCTTGGCGCCGACCCGCTGGACCGGCGCGTCGAGGTCGTCGAAGGCCCGCTCCTGGATCGTCGAGGCGATCTCGCCCGTAAAGCTCCCGAAGTTCACCGCCTGGCTCACGACGACGCAGCGGCCGGTCTTCTCGACCGACCGGAGCACCGTCTCCATGTCGAGCGGGACCAGTGAACGAAGGTCGATCACCTCCGCCTGGACGCCCGACTCCGTCTTCAGGCGTTCCGCCGCCTTGAGCGCGTCGTGGACCGCGGGCCCCCACGCGACGATCGTGACGTCCGTCCCCTCGCGCTTGACGTCGGCCACCCCGAGGGGAACGAGATAGTCTGCTTCCGGAACGGGGCCCTTCATCGCATACAGGAGTTGGGACTCGACGTACATGACGGGATTGTTGTCCCGGATCGCCGCCTTGAGCAGGCCCTTGGCGTCGTGGGGGGTCGAAGGGTAGACGACGTAGAGGCCCGGCACGTGGGCAAAGATCGACTCCAGCGTCTGGGAGTGCTGCCCGCCGTATCCCTTCCCGCCGCCCGCCGAGGCGCGGATGACGAACGGGACCTCCACCTGGGCGCCGGACATGTAGTGCCACTTCGCGCCCTGGTTCGAGATCTGGTCCGAGGACATGAGCGCGAAATCCATGTACATGAGCTCGACGACCGGCCGGAGCCCGACCATCGCGGCCCCCACCGCCGTCCCGCAAATCGCCGCCTCGGAGATGGGCGTGTTGAAGACGCGGTCGCGGCCGAAGGCTTCGAGCAACCCCTTCGTCACCTTGAAGGCGCCCCCGTAGTCCGCCACGTCCTCGCCGTAGAAGACGACCCGCCGGTCGCGCCTCATCTCCTCGACGAGCGCCTCCTTGATGGCGTCGCGGTAGAGGATCTCTCCGTTCGTGCGCTTGATGACCGGAAGCTCCTTCACGATTGCGACATTCCGGTACTCCGCGGGAACGACGTCGGCGGTCGTATCGGTGTAGAGGTGCCGGGTCACGTGCTTGGGGTCGGGGTCGGCGGCGGCGGCGGCCCGGGCGGCGGCGCGCGCGTTGCGGTCGCGCACCCGCGCCTCCAGCGCGGCGACGTCGGCCTCCTTCAGGATCCCGCACTCCACGAGCTGCCGCCGGAACGTGGTGACGGGGTCGACCTCCTTCCAGGCCGCCTCCTCTTCGCGCGTGCGGTACTCGTTGCGGGGGTCGCTCAAGGAGTGGCCGTAGTACCGGTAGGTGTTGGCCTCGAGGAGGTACGGGCCCCGTCCCTCGCGGCACCCCCGGACGGCGCGGCCGACGGCGTCGCGCACGGCCAGGACGTCCATGCCGTTGATGATCTCCGCGTGCATGTTGTTGTCCGCAAATCCGGCGGCGCGCCGGGCCAGGTGCGTCACGCCCGTCACCTCGTTGTCGGTGCGGTGGGTCATGCCGTAGTGGTTGTTCTGGACGAGAAAGATGAGCGGCAGGCCGTAACGGTGGTCGCCGGCCAGTTCGTTCGTGAACTGACACTGGGCGGCGAAATTCATCGATTCGAGGACGACGCCGTTGGCGAACGCGCCGTCCCCCGCGAAGCAGCAGACGACCCCGTCGCGCCTGAGGTAGCGCAGGCCGAGCGCGGCGCCGGTGGCGATCGGGACGCCGCCGCCCACGATCGCGTTGGCGCCCAGGTGGCCCACCGAGAAGTCGGCGATGTGCATGCTCCCGCCCAGCCCCTTGCAGTACCCGTCGTCCTTCCCGAAGAGCTCGGCGATCGTCCGGTAGACGTGCTCCTCGAAAGCCGCCTCGAGCAGCTCGGCGCGGGAGGAGGCCTTGGCGTTCGGCACGCGCCGGCGGAGCTCGTCGTCGGTCATGGACCGGAGCGCGACGGTCCCCTTGCCGAGGCTGTCCCCGTGCCCGCGGTGGGTGCTCGTGATGTGGTCGCGGATCGCGAGGACGCTGCAGGCGCCGACC
>Ga0187892_10009316_pt1 | contig 12978 bp, 12 predicted proteins | sample MA1701073metaG_FD_139345 | JGI IMG/M metagenome (GOLD analysis project Ga0187892, IMG submission 139345) | Bio-ooze microbial communities from a basaltic lava cave in the Kipuka Kanohina Cave System on the Island of Hawaii, USA - MA170107-3 metaG ...
ACCAGGGTTCTCCGAAAAGCGGGGCGCGCCGCCCCGGGGCGTTCGCGGAAGGGCTCTACAACCCCTTCCGATCCAGCCCTACTGGCGGCCCGCCGCCGCCCCCCCTACTGTCTGAATCGCAGAAAGGAGGCGAATCAGGCTCGAGACCACTCTCGCCACCGCCTCGCGACGTCGCGCCAGCTCCGGGCCGTTTCCCGGTACCGGGCACGCACCAATGCGGCGGCGGAGTAGGCCGCGGCGCGGACGACGGTGCCGAGACCGAGGAGGGGGACGCCGAGGCGGGCGGCCGGCGGGCTCCAGTGTTTCCGCATCAAGCGGGCCTTCGCCGAGAGGAGGCGGACCCACTTGTCCGCGCGGTTCGGCTCCGAGGCGCCGCCGTGGTGGACGATCGCGGCCGTGCTCGTGACCCTCGGCGAGTATCCGCGCCGCTTCGCGCGCATGCAGAGGTCGGCCTCCTCCCCGTAGAGGAAGAAGGCCGGGTCGAAGCCTCCCAGCTCCTCCCAGACGGCGCGATCGATCAGGAAGAAGCAGCCGGAGACGATGTCGACCTCCCGGCTCTCCGCGCGCGACCAGGCGCCGATCTCCTCCGGGTTGAGCCACTTCGACCGCCGGAACACCGTGCTCAATCCGACGCTGCGGCAGAACGTGCTCCACAGGGTCGGCCGTCCCCAGCAGGACCGGGGCTGCGGCGATCCGTCCGTATGGAGGGTCCGGCCTCCCCAGATCCCGGCGCGCGGATGCTCGCGGGCGAAGGCGAGGAGCCGGGAGACCGCATCGTCCAGGACGACGGTGTCGGGGTTGAGGAGGAGGAGGTAGCGCCCTCGCGCTCGCGCGGCCGCGAGGTTGACCCCGGCGGCGAACCCGCGGTTCTCGCCGAGGGGAATCAGGCCTGCGGCGGGGAAACGCTCGCGGATCGCCTCGACCGAGCCGTCCCCGGAGTCGTTGTCGACGACCCAGACCTCGAGGGCGAGATCCCTCGCGGACTCGTAGAGCGAGCGAAGGCACTCGAGCGTGAGGTCTCGGGTGCGGTAGCTGACGACGAGGACGGAGACCTCGACCGCCGGGCTCGCACCCTCCGGGGTTCCGGGGTCGACGCCGGCGAGCCCCGCGGCGGGCCGGTCACCCCGGGGTTCCGTTTTCCAGGACATCGACGATCCGTTCCGCGGTGCGGCCGTCCCAGAGCGGCGGGCGGCGCGGCTCGAAGGGACCCCCCGCGAGGAGGTCGGACGCTTCCGCGAAGATCCGGTCCGGATCCGAGCCGACGATGCGGTTTCCTCCCATCGCGCTCGTCACCGGGCGCTCCGTGTTCTCCCGCATCGTGAGGCAGGGAACGCCGAGGACGAGCGCTTCCTCCTGGATCCCGCCGGAGTCGGTGAGGACGAGGGCCGCATCCACGAGGAGGCGAACGAAGGGGAAGTACGGGAGCGGCGGCAGGCAGTGGAGCCGCTCGGAGGCGAGTTCGATCCCGAACTCCTTCATCCGGGCGCGGGTCCTCGGATGGACCGGGAAGACGAGGGGAATCGAGTCCGAGACGCGCCGCAGCGCCTCGGCGACGCGCGCGAAGCATCGGGGATCGTCGACGTTCGAGGGGCGGTGGAGCGTGACGAGGCCGTACGAGCGCGCCGGAAGAGAGGGAAGGGAGCCCGCGGAGGCGTTCTCCGGCGGATGAGCGCGAATCCAGTCGAGCGAGTCGATCATGATGTTGCCGACGAGGAAGATGCGATTCGGCTCGATCCCCTCGGACCGGAGGTTCTCGTCCGCGTCGGCGGACGGCGTGAAGAGGAACCGGGAGAGGCGATCCGTCAGGACCCGATTCCGCTCCTCGGGCATCGACCAGTCGCGGCTGCGAAGCCCCGCCTCGACGTGGGCGATCGGGATTCCCGCGAACGAGGAGGCGAGCGCGGCGGCGAGGGTGCTGCTCACGTCCCCGACGACGATCGTCAGGGCGGGTTCGATCGAGCGGAGGAGAGGCTCGATCTTCTCGAGGATGTGGACGACCTGCTGCAGCGGAGAGGCGGCGCCCACGCCGAGGTGGTGGTCCGGCGAGGGCAGGCGGAGCGAGTCGAAGAAGACGCCCGACATCTCCGGGTCGTAGTGCTGCCCCGTGTGGACGAGGATCGGCTCCCAACGGGACCGGCTCCGCATCGCCCGGTACAGCGGGGCGACCTTCATGAAGTTCGGCCGGGCGCCGGAGACGAGGAGGGCTCTCACGGGGCGAAGGAGATTCGCAGGTGGTCCTCGAGCGTACCCTCGGGGCGCCCGTACGACCGCGTTTCGAGGAAGAGCCAGTTCCAGATCTCCAGGATCAGGAGGGAGTTCAGGGTGCAGAGGGTCCGGAATGGCGGATCCCGGCGCTGGAGGAGCGTCTCGAGCCACCGGATCGGGAAGAGGCGCCGAGCCAGGGAGTCGGGCCGGTCGAGGAGCACGCGCCGGTAGAGGAGGGGCCGGCTCCGGAGCCACTCCGTGAGCGGCGAAGGAAACCCGAACTTGGGCCGCCGGAGCACGGAGAGAGGAAGGCGATCGCGGAGGCTCCGGCGCAGGAGGCGCTTCGAGGCCGCCGGGAGCCCGACCTTCGCCCGACCGGGGAGGCCGAGGACGAAGTCGACGAACTGGAGGTCGAGGAAGGGGACGCGTCCCTCGATCGAGGCGGCCATCGTCGCCCGATCGACCATCGGGAGGATCTGCTCCGGGAGGTAACTCAGGAGATCCGCGGTCATCTGCTGGTTCAGCGGGTCTTCGTCGCGCACCCGATCGAAGGCGGCCCGGAGACCCTCGTAGGGGTCCTCGCTCTCCGGAAGAGTACTCCGCAGCATCTCGTGGTCCGCCGGGGAGAGGTTGCTCATCGAGAGCGCGTGCCAGGGGAGGGGCGTCCGCCGGTGTTTGGCGAGAGCGTCGAGCTCGTGCAGATCGAGACGGCTCGCCTGGGGGAACAGGTGCGCGGCGGGCCGCAGGAAGGCGGGGAGGCGCGAGTAGATCCACTGACGCGCGCCGAGGAAGTAGGAGGCGTAGCCCCCGAACAGCTCGTCCCCCCCGGCGCCCGTGAGCAGCACCTTCACGTGGCGGGCCGCTTCCCGCGCGACGACGAACTGGGAGTAGGTCGCCGGGTCCGCGATCGGCTCGTCGCTCAGCCAGGCGAGGAGGAGGATCTCCTCCGAGAGCTCGTGGGCCGGAGGCTCCAGCACGACGTGACGGAGCCCCAGGTGGCGGCACACGAGGGCCGAAGCCTGGACTTCCTCGTCCCGGCTCGGATCCCATCGGATCGTGAAGGCCGAGATCGGCTCCGAGGTGCACTCGCGCACGAGGGCCGTCACCGCGGAGGAGTCGAGCCCGCCGGAGAGGCTGATCCCGACGGGGACGTCGGCGTGGACCTGGAGCGAGACCGCGGAGCGGAGCCGATCGAGGACCTCCTCCGCGAGTCCGTCGGCGGAACGGGGAGAGGCCCCGTTCCGGGACAGGAGCCGCGGAGACCAGTACGCGCGCGGCTCCCGCGGCCCGCGCTCGTCGATCGCGAGAACGGTTCCGGGCGGGAGCTTCCGCACCCCCTTCACGAGCGTCCGGGGGGAGGGGGAGTAGAAGAGCGTCAGGAACGGCAGGACACGGCCGCGGTCGAGCTCGGGCTCGATCAGGCCCGAGACGAGGACCCCCTTCATCTCGCTCGCGAAGACGACCCCGTCCGGCGTCTCCGCGTAGTAGAGCTGCTTCACGCCGATCGGATCCCGCGCGAGGAGGACCCGGCGGGCGGGGTGGTCGACCACGACGACGCAGAACATCCCGTTGAGCCGGGAGAACATCTCCTCCCCGTGCTCCTCGTAGAGGTGGGGGAGGACCTCCGTGTCGCTCGTCGTAGCGAAGCGGTGGCCTCGCGCCTCCAGTTCCGCGCGAAGGGCGAGGTGGTTGTAGATCTCCCCGTTCAGGAAGCACTCGACGGAGCCGTCCTCGCTCGCGAGGGGCTGGTCGCCCGTCTCGAGGTCGAGGATCGCGAGGCGGCGCAGCCCGACGGTCGCGAAGTCGGAGCACGATCGGCCGGCCGAGTCGGGGCCGCGGTGGTGGAGGGCGGCGAGCATCCGATCGAGGACTTCCTCGGGCTCGGGCGGAGGAGAGGACCTCCAGCGGACTCCGGCGATGCCGCACATGAGGGGAGGAAGGGGCGCCCGGCCCGTCCCGTCAAGAGGATCGGCCGGGCCGCAGGCGCAGGTTCAGCAGCCCGTCCCTCGGAACACCTTCGGGAGGGTCCCGGCGATGAGCCGGAAGTCGAGGGAGAGGGACCAGCGGTCGATGTACTCGAGGTCGAGCTCGACCCAGCGGGCGAACGGAAGGTCGTGCGTCCCGCGGACTTGCCAGAGGCCGGTGAGGCCGGGGGGGAAAGAGAGGCGGCGCCGCTGCCACCACTCGTACTTCTCGACCTCCGAGGGAACCGGAGGCCGCGGACCGACGAGGCTCATGTCCCCGCGGAACACGTTCCAGAGCTGGGGGAACTCGTCGAGGTGGTACTTCCTCAGGAAGCGTCCGATGGGAGTCTTCCTGGGATCCTCCTTGATCTTGAAGACGGGGCCCTTCGCCTCGTTCTTCCCGTTGAGCGAGGCCTTCCGCGCCTCGGCGTCGGGAACCATCGTCCGGAACTTGTTGAGCCAGAACTGGCGCCCGTTCACCCCCACCCGCCGCTGACGGAAGAGAATGGGCCGGCCCGACGTGATCCAGATCGCCGCGGCGATCCCCGCGAGGACGGGGGAGAGGAGCAGCAGTCCGACGGAGGAGCCGAGGAGGTCCACGATGCGCTTGACGGCGAGCGCGTAACCCGTCGACGGGCCGTTGTAGTAGGTCATCATCGACAGATCCCCCGCCTCGACGAGCTTCATCTTCGTCGGGACGCCCTCGAAGAAGGGGGAGGGGATCCGGACGGGGACGCCCGCCTCCGCACAGGTCCGGACCACCCAGCCCGCCTGGTCGTAGTGCGACCGGAGGGGGAGCGTGAGGATCACCTCGTCGATCACCTGCCGGCTGAGGACGGTGGGGAGTCGGTCGAGATCGCCGAGGCGAGGAGCGCTGCCATTGCAGGAGCGGCGCTTGCGGGAGTGGCCATTCCCGTTCGAGCCGTTCTTGCCGTTCGTGGGACTTCGGGCGTCGACGATCCCCGCCACCTGGATCCCGTAGTGGGGATTCCGGTCGAGCGTGCGGAGGACCTCCCCGGCGCGATCGTTGTCGCCGACGAGGAGCCAGGTCCGGACGTTCCGGCCGCGCCGTCGGAGGCGGCGGAGGACCCCGATCCCGAGGAACCGGAACCCGAGGAGGCCCGCGATCCCCACGCACCCGACGACGAGGTGCGTCTGCGGCCCTCCCAGGCCGGTCGGGTGGAGTCCGATGGTGAGGGAGCCGAGCCCGAGCGCGAGGAGGCCGCAGAGCGCCAGGCTCGCCAGCTCGCTCCCGAGGCGCCGCGTCCGGATCCCCTGATAGACCTGGAGAGGGCGCGAGAAGAGGAGGAAGCCGAGGAAGAGGCTCCCTGCGTAGAGCGAGAGGGCTTTCGGACCGAACTCCACCCATCCACCCCGGGGGAGGTCGACTCCCCACATGGCGTAGGCCGCCGCCGGAAGCACGAGAGCGTCCGCGAACCGGATCGCGGGGGAGAGGAGGTGTCGGTTCTCGTAGAGCACCGACTCCCCTACGTCTTCGGAAGCCACGGGTCCCGCATCAGCCACGAGGGGCCGACCGGGCGGTAGCGGTTGAGGACGACGCCGAAGATCGGGACGTCCAGGTCGCCGAGAACCCTCTTCGCGCTCTCGGCGACCCCTCGCGTCACCTTCCGGGAGCGGAGGACGAGGACCGCCCCCGTGACGCCCCGGAGGAGGACGAGCGCATCGGAGGGAGGGAAGAGCGCAGGAAGGTCGAGGAGGACGGCTCCGGAGCGGGCCTCGATCTCGTCGAGGAGTTGCGGCGCCCGCACGACGAGGGAGTTCGCGATCGCGTCCCGCGGGGGCCTCCCGGCCGGGAGGACCGAGAGGCCGGGGACCGCGGTCGGCTGGACGGAGTGCGCGAAAGCCTCCTGGTCGCCGAGCACCTCCCAGAATCCCGGAGACCGACGGAGCCCGAACATCCTCGCGAGCCCGGGTCGGCGACGTCGGGTCAGCTCGAGGAGGAGGACGCGGGAGTTGACGGAGCGGGCGAAGCTGACCGCGGCGGAGGCGGCGACGGTCGTGGTCCCCTGGCGCGGCAGCGGCGAAACGAAAGCGATCCGGAGGGTCTCCGGTCGCGATCCGAGGCCGTTGCGCAGGAGCTTCGCCCAGAGGGTCTCGACGGCTCGGCTCGAGCCGGCGACGCGCGGGCTCGGACGGGGGGGACTCTGCGGCTTCGTCACGGTCTCCCGGGCGCCGGGAGGGTCGCGTCGGGGCGCGGGCGGCTCCCCCCGCGGACCTCGGGGACGACGCTGAGGACGGGGACTCCGAGGACGCGGTCGACGTCCTCGGGGCGCGCGATGGTGGGTCGGACCAGGTTCCAAAGGAGGGAGAGCCCGACCCCCGCGAAGGCGCCGAGGAGGACGCCGGCGAGGAGGAACTTCTTCCGATCCGGGCCCTCCTTGGAGAGCGGGGGGTACTTCTCCTCCTCGATGATCCGGAGGTTCGGCAGGCCCAGCTCGTTCAGGACGTTCGTCAGGTTCCGCTTGGCGAGCGAGGCCGCGAGCCTCGACGCCTCCGACCGCTTCATCCGCGAGTCGAACTGGAGCGCCTCCAGTTCCGGCTTGCACCGCTGGAGCATCGCGAGCCTCTCCTTCTGCTCCTGGAGTCGCACGTGGAGCGGATCCCGGGAGGACTCGAGGCCGTGGAGATCGGCCTCGATCGCGCGGAGCTCCTGCTCGACGCGGCCGCGGTTCGGGTTGAGGGCCTCGATCGGGATGGGATCGAGCACGAAGTAGGCGGGGCCCTCGGGACGCTCCCGCTCGAGCGACGCGATTTCCTCGAGCTTCCGGCGCACGGGAGGGGCGTCCTCGACGAACCGATCCTTCAGCGCCGCGACCTCGGCGCGGAGCGCGCGCAATCGGTCCTGGAACGCCTGGTGGTTCGGCTCGAGGACCGGCGGCTGGGGAACCTTCTGCTCGATGGTCTCGGGCTCCTCCACGAGCCGGGCGAGGAAATAGTCCCGCTTGAGCTCGAGGCTCTGGATGCGGGCTTCCTGCTCGAACAGATCGCTCTCGAGCTTCCGGATCTCCGCGAACACCTCCTCGCTCTCGGCGCCGACGTCCCAGATGCCGCACTCCGCGAGCCGAGTGCCGTATCGCTCCTCCGCCCGGTCCGCCTTCTCCGTCGCCGCCACCATCTGGGCCTCCAGGCCGTGGTGGAACTCCTCCGGCGAGAACACCTCCATGTGGTACAAGCGCGCCTCGTCGAGAAAGGCCCTCAAGACGTCGTGCCCGAGGAGCGGATCGGGAGAGGTGTGGTTGACGAGGAGGATGTAGGACTGCCCCGGCGCGTCGACGCGGGTCCGCTTCGAGAGGATCGCCGTCGCGGCGCGGACGCAGTTCGAGCACTCGGGATCGGGGCAGCTCCGCGGCGCGGCGAAGGGGCTTTCCGCGTGCCACCAGGACTGGAAGCGGTGGTACCAACGGAGGGGGGCGAACGTCCGGGGACCGTCCTCCGACGCCGGGTCGTAGGGCACGAGGATCCGCGAGGGCCCGATCCTCAGGGCCACCCGCTCGAAGAGGGGAAGCCCGCCGAGGATGTGGAGCTCGTTGAAGAGATCGGACGTTCCCGTCCCGGCGGCGACGTTCTCCGACCCCTGGGAGTCCATGGTGATCCGCTCTCGCTGACCCAGCTGGAGGAAGAGCTTTCCCTTCGAGACGTACTCGTTCGGCCGGATCGCCCCGACGAAGAGGCCCCCGATCACGCCCACGGCCGCCGCGAACAGGACGAAAGGCCATGAGCGCAGGAGAGGCAGGAGGAGATGGGCCGGATTCTCCGCCGGAGGCGAAGGAGGCGGGAGGTGGATGCGAGGAGTGTCCATGGCAACCTACGGAGCGGCGAAGTACGTGGGAGAGAACCCCGGGAACGGGAGCATCTGCCGGATGTACTGGTCGACGAAGATGTTCACGCGGTCGATGCCGCGGTTCGGAACGAAGACGAGGTCGTGGGCCTGGAGGAAGAGCGGCGTTCCGACTCCCCAGTGCTCCAGGCCCGCGTCGATCTTCCAGGCGACGGTCTCCTGGCGGTCCGGAAGCCATCGCACGAGGAGCGTGCTGTCGAGATGAGCCGTGTGCTTGAGCGGGCCGCCCGCCTTCCCGATCGCCTCGAGGAGCGAGAGCGGCTCGTCGCCAAGAGGGACGGGCCCGGGCTGGCGCACCTCCCCGATGACCACGACGGTCCGGGCCGCGGGCACCTTGACGAAGAGGGTGAGCTCCGGGTCCCGAAGCAGCGCTCCGTAGCGCTCCGTGAGGAGGCGATCGACGGCGGCGAGCGTGAGTCCCGCGACGGGAACGGCGTCGACGTAGACGAAGGAGGCCGTCCCGTCCGCGAGGACCCGCGCCTCGTGGTTCCACTCCGGCGTCCGGGTGAAGCGGATCTCCAACAGATCGCCCGCCACGAGGACGGAGCCGTCGCCGTTGTGGGTCGCGTTGATCTCGGCGGCGATCTCGGGGAGGGGGCGGCCGGAGGCGACACAGGCGGAGGGGAGGAGCGCACCGCACGCGATCCCCACGGTGCGGATGAACTGCACCCAGAGCCTCTGGGTCGAGGACTGCTCCACTACGTTTCCTTCCCTTTCGCGGTTCGAGAGGCGCCCCCTCCCAACCGCTCCCTGTAGGTTACCCCGTTCGAGAGAGAGGAACAAGGGTCCCCGAGCCCGCCGAGCCCGCCGTCGGGGCCGATTGCGGCGGGCCCCACCCGCGCGGCCTCGGACTGTAGAATGGGGGGCCCGCGTCGCTCGCGGGCGGGAATTGTTCGCGAGGACTCTCTCTCGCCCTAACCCCATGCCTCCGCTCTCGGAAGAGTCGGTCGTCCTCGCCGTCGAGGACCAGGCCTCCTGCGATCTCGCGGGAGAGGCGGTGATCCTCCATCTCTCCTCCGGGGTGTACTACGGCCTCAACGGGGTCGGCGCTCGGATCTGGGAGCTGTTGCGCGGTCCGAAGCGGATCGCGCAGATCCGGGACGCGATCCTCGAGGAGTATCAGGTCGATCGAGAGACCTGCACCCGGGACCTGCTCGCCCTCCTCGACCAGATGCGAGAGGCGGGGCTCGTCCAAGTGCGCGGTGAGCCTGCCGGCTAGATGCCCGTATTATTCATGAAGCTCGTAGCGAGGCGGCGTACATGCCGGCAGATCCCGTCTATCGGAGGCTCCACCGGAGCCTCCTCCCGCGCAGACGCGCGGAGACGGGTCCCTGCCGCAGTAGAGCGATCGTGAATAATGCGGGCTAGGTTCTTTCGGCTGCACCCGGCCGAGCGGCGCCTCCTCCTCCAGTCGCTCGCGTGGCTCCTCCCGATCCGCGTCGGGCTCTCGCTCCTCCCCTTCGGGATGGTCCTCCGCCTCCAGCGCAAGGCTCGCGCCGCGAACGGGCACGAAGCGCGCGCCGATCCGGAGGCGGTGGACCGCATCACTCGGGCCGTGGTCCGCGCGAGCCGGCTCGTGCCGGGCTCCCGGTGCCTCGCGCAGGCGCTCGCCGCCCAGATCCTCCTCGGACGCCGGGGCCATGCGGCGGAGCTCCGGATCGGCGTCGCCCGTGCCCCCACGGGGAAGCTCCTCGCCCACGCCTGGCTCGAAGAGGGGGGCCGGGCGATCTTCGAGCGCCCGCATCCCGATTCCTACCAGCCGCTCACGCGAATCGACGACGGGACCCATTGAGCGGCATCGCGGGCCTCTTCCGACGGGACGGCCTTCCGCTCGATCTTCCGACCCTCGCCCGAATGGGAGAGGCTCTCGCGCATCGAGGCCCAGACGCCGCCGGATCCTGGAGCGAAGGAGCGGCGGGGCTCGTCCATCGGGCCCTCTTGACGACCCCGGATTCGCTCGGGGAGACCCAGCCCGTCGTTCTCGAGGGAGGGACCCTGGTCGGGGTCGCCGACGCCCGCCTCGACAACCGGGAGGCTCTCCTCGAGAGTCTGGGGTTGGAGAATCGGTCCGATCCTCCCCTGGGGGACGCGGAGCTTCTCCTCCGGGCCTATCGCCGATGGGGAGAGGCGTGCCTGGAACACCTCCTCGGCGATTTCGCCTTCGCCGTCTGGGACCGAGAGCGCCGCCGGCTCTTCTGCGCCCGCGACCCTTTCGGAGTTCGGCCCCTCTACTACCACGATTCCGAGCGCCTCTTCTCCTTCGGCTCGGAGATCAAGGCGCTCCTGTCGATCGAGGGCGTCCCTCGACGCCTGAACCTGCTCCGAGTCGCCTACTTCCTCGAGATCGCGACGGAGGACGAGGCGCCGACGTTCTACGAGGGGATCCATCGCCTTCCTGCCGGCCATGCGCTCCTCGCCGACTCGAAGGGCGCCCGCTCCCACCGGTACTTCGAGTTGCATCCGACCCGCCGTCTCCCGGCGGCCTCCGACGGGGAGTACCTGGACCGGTATAGGGAGATCTTCGTCGACTCGGTGGGGAGTCGTCTGAGGAGCGCGTTCCCCGTCGGATCCTTCCTGAGCGGAGGACTCGACTCCTCGACCGTCGTCTGCGTCGCGCGAGACCTCCTCGCCGCGTCGAACCGGGGGCCCCTACGGACGTTCTCCGTCGTCTTCGAGGACGTTCCGGAATCGGACGAACGCCCGTTCATCGAGGCCGTCCTCGCGGGAGGGGGCGTCCTCCCCCAGTTCATCCGGGGCGATCGCCTGGATCCGTTCGAGGATTGGGATCGGTTCCTGTGGCATCAGGACGAGGCGTGCTACGGGGCGAACCTGTTCTTGAACCGGGCCGTCTACCGGTCGGCTCGGGAGCAGGACGTTCGCATCCTCCTCGACGGTCTCGACGGGGACAGCGTGGTGGGGTACGGCTTGGAACGTCTCGCGGCTCTCGCCCGTCGAGGGCGGTGGATCGAGTTGGGGAAGGAGATCCTCCTCCTCTCGAAACGCCTCGGCCGTCCTCCTCGGATGCTCCTGCGTCGGTACGTCGTTCGCCCGCTCCTCCAGGGCCTCCGCACCAAGGCTCCCCGATCCCTCCGGACCGCCTGGCGCGGCCTGAGACCATCGCGAGGGCGGAATCGGCGGAGGATCCTCCACCCCGATCTCGCCCGCCGCCTGGACGTCGACGAGCGAATTCGCTCCTTCCGGGAATCGATCCGGGTCCGGACGGCGAAGGCCAACGCTCCGCAGCAGTCCGTCGCATTCCTCTCCGGCCTCATCCCCGCCGGCCTGGAGGTCCTCGATCGATTGGCGGCGGGGTATCGCCTACGCCCTGCGTACCCGTTTCTCGACCGCCGGATGGTCGAGTTCTGCCTTGCTCTCCCCTCGGAACTCAAGCTGCGGAGGGGGTGGACCCGGTATATCGAGCGCGTCGCGTTCTCCTCTCTCCCCGACCAGGTTCGATGGAGGGGCTGGAAGGGGACCTTGGGTCCGAATTTCTCGCAAGCCCTCCGGCGCTCGATCGAGGGGGGACGGGCGGCCGGCGAGTCCTGGGATGTCGTCTCCGATCTCGTCGATCTCCCCGTCTTTCGACGGATCTACGAGCGTTTTCGGACGGGGCCGGGAACGCAGGAGGCCTTCGAGGTCTCGATGGTCCTGGGGTTGATTTTCTGGTTGCGCGCCTCGGGCGTTCGGGGTTAGCCTCCGCCGCCTGGAATTCGATAGACTCTGGCAGGCTGGCTCCAGGAGGACGTTCATGCACCGCACGGAAGATCTCGCCGGGAGTGAGAAGAAGTCCTACGAAGCCCCGAAGCTCGTCGTCCACGGAAACGTGGAGAAGCTCACGGGCTGGAAGGGGAGTGGAGTCAGCGACTTCCCGTTGGACGAGGACCTTCTGGGAAACGGAAGCTAGGAGCACGTCCGTCGGTTTTTGACGGCCGCACCGCGGGGGCGGGCGGCTTCTCGCGCGGACCTTGTCCGGAGGTGTAGGTGCACAGGGTGAGGGGAAGCCTCGGGATTTAGCAACTTCACCGGCCACCGTGCAGGGGTATTCTCTCTACGGACTCCGGCTCGGATCCGACCTTCCGTTCCCGGAGCTTCCGGCGGACCGCGCCGCCGCCGACGTCACGCTCGCTCTGGGGCCCATCGACATCGACGAGTCCCAACCCGCCGGTCGGCGCAACTGGTTCCGCTCGAGCCCCGACGAGGTCTCGATGCATCTCGATCGCGTCGGGACGGTCCGGATCCTCCGAGGCCGAGAGATCCTCGTCGATCCGGAGCACCCGATCGAGGAGGAGCGGCTACGCGCTTTCCTCCTGGGCCCGGTGTTCAGCCTCCTCCTCGTCCAGCGGGGCCACTTCCCGCTCCACGCGAGCGCCGTCGCGATCCAGGGTCGGGCCGTCGCGATCGCGGCGCCCTCGGGGGGGGGCAAGTCGACGACCGCCGCTGCTCTCCTCGCCCGCGGGCACCGGCTTCTCGCCGACGACGTGACGGCCCTGCGGCTCGACGGAGCCACTCCGCTCGTCCTGCCGGGCTACCCCTTCCTCAAGCTGACGGAGGAATCCCTCCGCCGGCTCGGCCGATCCCCGGACGGGCTGCCTCGGGTCCATCCCGAAGAGGACCGGTACCTCTTCCGCCCGGAGGGCGCCTTCCGCGGCGAACCGATCCCGCTCTCGAAGATCTATCTCCTCGATCAGTCTCCCCCGGTCGGCGTCGAGCGGATCGAGGCCCAGGAGGCCTTTCGCGCGGTCGTGCTCCATTGCCATCGCCTCGGGTTGCTCCGGAACACGCTCGGGGCTGCCGGTCTCATGGCGCGCTCGACGCGCATCGCGGGGAGCGTTCCCGTCTACCGGTTTCGAGTGCGATACGACGCGGAGAGCCCGCACGACGTCGCGGGACGAGTCGAAGCGCACGCCCTCTCGTGATCCCGACGGCGGTGCCCGCGGCATCGGAGGAGCT
>Ga0187892_10009317_pt1 | contig 12977 bp, 14 predicted proteins | sample MA1701073metaG_FD_139345 | JGI IMG/M metagenome (GOLD analysis project Ga0187892, IMG submission 139345) | Bio-ooze microbial communities from a basaltic lava cave in the Kipuka Kanohina Cave System on the Island of Hawaii, USA - MA170107-3 metaG ...
ACGCTCTACCACATGGTGACCGGCCAGCGCGCGTTCCAGGGTCACACACCGCTTTCGATCGTGATCAAGCACGTGAGCCGGGACCCGGTGCCGCCGCGCGAAATCGACCCGTCGCTTCCCGAGAACGTCTGCGCCGTGATCGCGCGCTTGATGAAGAAGAAGCCGGATGAACGGTACGCTTCCGCCGAAGATCTCATCCGGGACCTGGACGCGCTGAAGCAGCCGGCTGTCTCTTCCGTGCGCAACCCCATACGGCTTCCGACGCGCCGTGCGGCGATGGTGGCTCTGCCGCTGGCGGCGATTCTCGTGGTCGGGATCGTGATCGGGATCGTGCTCGGTCGCGGAGACGCCCCGACCCCCGCGCCCGCACCGCCCGTCATCGCGGCGAAGCCAAAGCCCGTGGATCCTCCGGCGCCCCAAGCGACTCCGCATCCCGGTCCGACTCCAAAACCCCCCGAGCCTCCGCCCCCGGCTCCCGTCTCGAAGCCCGAACCCGCGAAGCCCGCCGAGACTCCCAAGCCCGCGGCGGCGGAGCCTCCGAAGTCCATCGACCCCGCCCGGGACAAGCCGGCCCCGCCGGACCCCCGCACGGCGCTTCTCGCCAAGGTCAAGGACGCCCAGGAGAAGAGACTCACGGAGGAGCTGATGGCGCGGGTCGAGAACTTCCTCCAGGCCGCGAAGAAGAAAGATACCAAGGCCCTGAAGGGATACCTGGACCGGTTCGCGTTCGGCGACCTCAGCGACGCGGCGGTCGCCGAACTCATGTCCAAGACCCTGGCGGAGCGAGCGGAGATCGACGGATGGGAGTTCGAGGACGTGCAGGTCCGGGTACGACCCCTTCAGCGTCCCATCGCCACGGTCAAGATGACCTACCGGCTGAAGGTTCCGAAGGGTGAGCTGAAGTCCGAAAACCAAATGTACTGGGTCCAGCGCATCAACGACGGGTGGGTCCTGACGAAACCTCCCAAGAATCTCGATAAATAGGGTCTTTTTGCAGCCTCCGCTTGATTTGGCCTCACGCCGACCTATAATCCCTTCTGGCATGGCAGCCGGCGAGGCGGAACGCATCGGTGAACTCCTCATCCAGGAGGGGGTGGTCACCCAGGAGGAACTTGCCCGCGCCATCGCCGAGGGCGGACTGAAGGGAACTGCGCTGGCCGCCGCCTTGGAAGCGTCGCCGCACGCGCGCCGGGCCGACCTGGCCGCGTTCCTGGCCGCTGACTTCCGGATTCCGGTCCTCGAAGACCTTCGCCGCGTCGATTTTTCGGATTCCGCCTCGAAGCTGGTCCCCGAGGAACTGGCCCGGAAGCACGAACTGGTCCCCATCGCCCGGGTCGGCAACATCCTCTGCATCGCCAAGGCCAACTACTACAACCGCGCGGCGCTGATCGACCTCCACAACGTGGTGGATGCGAAAGTCAAGGTGATGCAGGCGGACGAACTGCAGGTCCGAGCCGCCATCGAGAAGGTATACAAGGCTCGGAAAGGCGATCTTCCGGCGCCCTCAGGGGCGCGCAGGCCGGAAACCTCCGTCGTCCGCGCGTCGCCGCCCCCGGCGCCGGCATCGGCCGCGCTCGACACGATGCCGCTCATCTCCATGCCCGAAGAGGACGGGGCGCGCGCTGCGGAACCGGCCTTCGCCAAGAGCGCCACCGCGGTCGCGGAAAAACCCGGCGCGGCGCCCGTGGACGAGGTCATTGAGATCCTGGACGCCGTGCGGATCTCCTCGCAGGAGTACGCGACGGCGGTGCGAGACCCGTTCGCCAGGCTGATCGTCGAGTTCGATGACGTGTTCAAAGGGGGAAGGGCCGTCGCCGCTCCCCGCCTCTCCTGACCTGTACGAAGCCCCGATCCCTGCTCCCGCGTTTTAGGTATACTGACCCACGGTTATGGTCGCCTTTCGCTACGAGAAGTGGGACGCGGAGTTCATCCGGCGCATCAAGAGTTTCGCCTCCCTCATGGCGCTCTTCCAGCACCTTCTCCTTCAGGCCAACGGCGACGTGGAGCGGACGCTCGCCTTCATGAAACGGCTCCAGGAGATGGGCTACCTCGACGCCTCCGCCGACCTGGCTCAGTTCCGGGACTCGCTCGTCGAGAACCGCATCGTGGATACGTCCCGGGGATTCCCCACGCTGACGAGGAAAGGCGAGCGCATGATCCGTCGGGAGGCGCTCAACCAGATCTTCACGAGCCTGAAACGCGGGGGGGTCGGCGACCACCGGACCCCGCACGCCGGCGACGGAGGCGAGCGCCTTCCCGAGAACCGTCCCTGGCAATTCGGCGAGGAGCTTGCGGCGCTCGACGTCCAGCGTACGATGCACAACGCCCTCCTCCGGACCGGCGCGGAGCTTCGGCTGGGGGAGCAGGATTTCGAGGTGAACGAAACGGAGCACCTGACGACCTGCGCCACGGTCCTCCTGGTGGACATCTCGCACTCGATGGTGCTGTACGGGGAAGATCGCATCACGCCCGCCAAGAAGGTGGCCCTCGCGCTGGCGGAGCTCATCCAGACGCGGTACCCGAAAGATTCGCTGGACGTGTGCCTCTTCGGCGACGACGCCGCGGAGGTGAGCGTCCAGCAGCTGCCGTACGTGGGCGCGGGACCTTACCACACGAATACGCGAGCGGCCCTCCAGCTCGCGCAGAGGATCCTCCTCCGAAAAAAGCACCCGAACCGGCAGGTCTTCATGATCACGGACGGAAAGCCGTCGGCCATCACCGACGAAGGGCGCCTGTACAAGAACCCGTTCGGCCTGGATCCCAAGATCGTCTCGAAAACGCTGGAAGAGGCCGCGGCGTGCAGGCGGAATAAAATCGTCATCACGACCTTTATGTTGACAGAGGAACCGACCCTCGTAGACTTTGTGAACAAGCTGACCCAGGTCAACCGGGGCCGCGCCTACTTCTCATCGGCCGACAATCTGGGAGACAGCGTCTTCGTCGACTACCTCAGGAACAGGAAGAAGAAACTTGGCCGTTGAGAACGTCATCATCGTGGGGAGCGGTCCCGCCGGGTATACCGCCGCCATCTATTCCAGCCGCGCCAACCTCCGGCCCCTCCTGATCGAAGGGGAAGCCGACCAGACCAAGCGCGTGGACCTCCCGGGCGGCCAGCTCATGATCACCACCGAGGTGGAAAACTACCCCGGATTCCCGCACGCCGATTCCGAGGCGTGGGCGGCGTGGGCCAGGTCGGCCGTCTCCCCGGAACGGTTCGACACCATCCGCCACTTCTACGAAGGCAAGCAGGCCCACCACGGCAAGCGGGCCGTGATGGGCCCCGAAATGATGGAGCTCTGCCGTCAACAGGCGGTCAACTTCGGCGCCCGGGTCGATGCCGGGTGGGTTGACAAGGTGGACTTCACGAAGCGGCCCTTCCGGGTCTGGGTGGGCGAGAAGGAGCACCAGGCGCGCGCGGTCATCCTCGCCACCGGCGCGGGCGCCAAGTGGCTGGGCCTCCCGTCAGAGAGGGCGCTCTTCAACCGCGGCGTCTCGGGGTGCGCCACGTGCGACGGCGCGCTCCCGATTTTCCGGAACAAGCCGATCGGGGTCGTCGGCGGCGGCGACACGGCAATCGAGGAGGCGACCTTCCTCACCAAGTTCGCCTCCAAGGTCACCATCATCCACCGCCGGGACGAACTCCGCGCCTCGAAGATCATGCAGGACAAGGCCCGAAAGAACCCGAAGATCGATTTCGTCTGGGACTCGGTGGTGACCGAGGTGCTCGACCCCAAGGCGGGGAAGGTCACCGGGGTCAGGCTCGAAAACGTCAAGTCGAAAAAGAGCGCCGTCTTCGACCTGAGCGGGCTCTTCGTGGCGATCGGCCACGTCCCCAATACGGCCGCTTTCGCGGGGCAGATCGACCTCGACGAGAAAGGCTACATCCAAGTGACGCGCGGCTCGTACACCAGCGTCGAAGGTGTCTTCGCGGGCGGCGACTGCGTGGACCACGTCTACCGGCAGGCGGTCACGGCCGCCGGCATGGGCTGCATGGCCGCCATCGACTCCGAACGCTGGCTGGAATCCCAGGAGGCCTGATGTCGGATGTCCGATGTCGGATGTCGGATGTCAGATAAGGCAGAAACACGCAGACCGCAGACTTCGTATACGATTGGACGTCGGACATCTGATATCCGACATCTGACATCCGGGATCGGCCCATGACGCTCCGTCAGCGCATCGACGAAGCCGTCTTCGTCATCAACCCCAAGCTCAAACCAGAGTTCGCCGTCGTCCTGGGCACCGGCCTCGGGGCGCTCGCGCAGGCGATCGAGAAGCAGGCCGTCATTCCCTACGATAACATCCCCCACTTCGCGCGGTCTACCGTGGAGGGCCACAAGGGGGATTTGATTCTCGGCACGCTCGAAGGGCGTTCCGTCGTGGCCATGGAGGGCCGGTTCCACTTCTACGAAGGCTACACCCTGGACCAGATTACGTTCCCGGTGCGCGTCATGCGCGCGCTGGGGGCGAAGGCCCTGGTCGTTTCGAACGCGTGCGGCGGGCTCAATCCCGCGTATGCGAAAGGCGACCTCATGCTGATCGAGGACCATATCAACCTCATGGGGGCCAACCCTCTCGTGGGGCCCAACGACGAATCGCTGGGCCCGCGCTTCCCGGACATGAGCGCCCCCTACGACGTCGAATTCCTGAAGCTTGCGGAGCGGGTTGCGGCGGAGAAGGGAATGGGCGTGCATCGCGGCGTCTACGCGGCGCTGACGGGTCCGTGCCTGGAAACGCGCGCGGAGTACCGTTTCCTTCGAAGGATCGGGGCGGATGTCGTCGGCATGTCGACCGTTCCCGAAGTGATCGTCGGCATCCACGCCGGGTTCCGGATCCTGGGGGTTTCGATCGTGACGGACCTGTGCATTCCGGAGCACCTGGAACCCGCGAAGCTGGAGTCGATCCTGGCGGCGGCAAACGCCGCGGAGCCTCGCCTGACTCTCCTCCTCCGGGAATTCATGCGGAGGGCCCGGCCGTGAACGATCTTCTCCTCGAGGTCCTGCGGAAAGCGGTGGAGACCGGAGCCAGCGACGTCGTCCTCTCCGCCGACTGCCCGCCCTGCCTTCGCGTGCTCGGCGAGCTGACCCGCCTCCGAGGCGACGTCCTGACCGCCGAGGGGACCAAGACCCTCGTCTACGGACTCCTCAACGAATCCCAGGTCGCCAAGTTTGAACGCGACCTGGAGCTCGATTTCTCCTTCACGCTCCAGAACGAGCACCGGTTCAGGGGCAACGTCTACCTTCAAAGGGGGAGCGTCGCCGCCGTCTTCCGGCTGATCCCGGCGAAGATCCCGGCGCTCCAGGAGCTATCCCTGCCGCCCGTCATCGAGGAGTTCGCGCACTCGGCGCAGGGACTCGTTCTCGTGACGGGTCCGACGGGCCACGGCAAGTCGACGACGCAAGCCGCCATGATCGACTTCATCAACCGGCGCCGGAAGGCCCACGTCATCACGATCGAAGACCCGATCGAGTTCCTGCACGGCAACCTGCAATCGGTGATCGAGCAGCGGGAAGTGGGCGACGACACGCGCTCCTTCGCGGAGGCGCTCAAGCACGTGCTCCGGGAGGCGCCCGACGTCATCCTGGTGGGAGAGATGAGGGACCCCGAGTCGATCGCCTGCGCTCTTTCCGCGGCGGAGACGGGCCATCTCGTCATCGCCACGGTCCATACCAACGACGCGGTCCAGGCCGTGGACCGGCTCCTCGATTCGTTCCCTCCCCATCAGCAGCCGCAGGTGCGCTCGCAGATGTCGCTCTCCCTGCTCGGCGTCGTCGCGCAGCGGCTCGTCCCTCGAAAGGACGGCGCCGGCCGCATCCCGGCGGTCGAGATCCTCCGGAACACCGCGGCGGTGGCGCATCTCATCCGCGAGGGAAAGACCCACCAGCTTTATGCCGTCCTGGAGACCCATGCCCGCGACGGCATGAAGACGCTCGACAGCGCGTTGAAAGACCTCTACCTCCGGGGAGTCATTGAATACGAAGAGGCGCGGAAACGGATGAGGAACCCATCCCTGCTCGAACGGTCATGATCCGGATAGCGATCGCGGTCGCCCTTTTCTGGTCGTACTGCGGATTCATGAGCGTCCTCGCGCGAAAGGACCATCCGATCCTGGCGCGGCGAGGCATGATGATCCCGGCCAGCGTCGCGGCTTACGTCGTGCTGATCGGGGTGTGCCTGTTCGCGTTCCTGGCCCAAGCGAGAGGGTTCAACGCGATCTTTCTCATGTTCGGCCTGGCGTTTGTCCTCATCGCCGGCGTCCTGCTGGGCTACCCCTACCTGGCGTTCATGGTCGGCGAGGTCTTCGACCGGACCCATCGCGTCGCGGTCGGCATCGCCAGGATGAAAGTGCGTCCCACGTATGACCTGGCGGCCAAGGCGGAGCGGGAGAAAAGGCTGGAGGACGCCCTGGACCTGTACCGCCAGGGCGCCTTGGAGCATTCCGACGACCCCGAGCCACTCCGGCGCATGGCGGAAATCAATCTCCTTCGCGGCAAGGTCGACGATGCCTTGGCCTGCCTGAAGGAAGCCTACCCACGGGTCGTCGAATCGGAGGAGAAGGCGTCCCTCGCTTTCCGGGCGGCCGATCTTTTCGCTCGAGCGGGGCGCGCCGTCGAAGCGCGCGAGCTCCTCGAATCCACCGCCCGCGATCTGGCGGGGACCCCCTTCGAGGCCTACGCCCGAGACCGCCTTCGGCAAGTCCAAGGCTAGTTTCTTTACTCTCCCGTAATCCTATTACTGCCGGGTAACGAACTTCGAGACGGTCCACCGGACCCATGGACCCATGGCGTCCAAGTATTTCACCCCCAAGCGCTTCCGTGGCAGGCCCGCCATGCCGCGTGGTACGCCGCTTGCGTTTATGGGTTCAGAAGATTTGACCCGCCCTTACTGGACGAGGGAGCGGTCCCGGTGGTCGGGGCCGCTCCCTGTGTTAATACGAGACCGTGACACTCGCCCTTATCCTTCTGATTTCAGCCCCCTTTCAGGACATCTCCGACAAAGCCCTGGAGCTGATCCGGCGGCTTGCGTCCGACGACGTCGAGGAACGCGAGGGGGCGACGCGAGCGCTCTTGGAGATGGGGCCTGGAGCGCTCCCCGCGCTCGAAAAGGCCGCCGCCAGCCCCGACGCCGAGGTCGCCGCACGCGCCAGGTTCATCCTCGCAGCCGGCGTCCGCGCGGCGTTCCCCGACCTTTTCAAGACGCTCCGCAATGAACACGCGGCCCTGGAGGGCAAGGCCTTGCGCGGGGTCGCTGTACAAACCCTGGTCCGCTTCTTAGGCGACAGCGATTCCACGGTTCGCGGGCGCGCTGCCACCGCGCTTGCCCTGCTGGGGGCGCGGGAAACGGCCCCAGACCTCCTCGCGCTCCACGCGGATCCCCAGCACTACGTGCGGGTGCATGCCGCCGGCGCCCTCCGCGAACTGGGAGCGGTCGACGAGCTCAAGGACTTTCTCAGGAAGGTTTGGGGCACGCCTTAGCGGGGCGGCTATTTCCTGAGCTTCTGCTGCAGGGCCGCGTCTTTTTTCGACACTTCCTCGGCCTGGGTCTGCTTGAACTTCTCGAGCGCCTCCGCGAGCCCTCGGTCCGCAAGCGCGAGAATTTGAACGGCGAGAAGCCCCGCGTTCTTGCCCGCCCCCACTCCTACGCACGCGACCGGGACCCCGGGAGGCATCTGGACCATCGCCAGCAGGCTGTCGAGCCCGTTCAAAGATTTGCCCTGGATGGGAAGGGCGATCACCGGCCTCGTGACCTCGGCGGCGACGACTCCGGCCAGGTGGGCGGCGCCTCCCGCAGCGCAGATGTAGACGAGCGCCGGACACCCCTCCAGGAACGCGCGCAAGCCTTTCGGGGAACGGTGCGCCGACAGCACGTGCGCTTCGCAGGGGACGTCGAACTGCTGCAGGATGTCGATCGCGCCCTGCACCGACTCCAGGTCCGAGTCGCTCCCCATGAGGATCGCCACCTTCATCGGATTCAGATTATAGGACGTTGCGCCGATATGTAAATCAGAAACGGGGACAGAGCGGATGACGAAGACCTGGGGGATCTCCACACTGCTCCTGGCGGCCTCCTGCATCCGGCCGATCGGGACTTCCGGCGAGCCCGCGCCCTCCGCTCCTCAAACCGCCGCCGCGTCAACGCCCGAAGACTTGCGCGACAACCCGATCGCCGCCGCTGCCGCCGAGCCCCCCTGGCGCGATCTCGTGCGGCACACGACCGTCTCCGCGCCTTCGAGGGTAACGCATCCCGGCCCGTCACGGGACGGCAGCCGCGTATGCTACGCGTCGACCGAATTCGGCGGCCGCCCCCGAATCGTGCTTCGCGACTCATTCGGCGCGGCCCCCACCCAGATCACCCAGAACGAGAGCGACAACCTGTTCCCGCGCATTTCGCCGGACGGCAAGCGTGTCGCCTACGCATCGAACCGCGAGGGAAATTTCGACATCTACGTGGCGCGACTGGATGCGCCCCAGGCGGTTACCCGGGTCACGACCGATCCGGAGGACGAGATTGCGCCATCCTGGTCGCCGGATGGGAAGCGCCTCGTCTATTCGGCACGCCGCCAGGGCGATCTTTGGCAAGTCGTCATCGCCGACGTCGGAAGCCGCGTCAAGACGTTCCTGGGACCCGGGCTTTACCCCGACTGGTCGCCCGACGCCAACGACCCCTGGATTTGCTTCCAATCCCAGCCGCGTGAAGCGGGAGGTCGGAGCGCCGTATGGGTCGTCCGGCCCGACGGGACGTCGCTTCGCGAACTCTCGGGCGATCGGGCGCGCGCCTGGTCGGCCATCACGCCGCGCTTCTCTCCGGACGGCCGCTGGGTCGCGTATGCCACGGTCCACCGCAGTCCGGAGTCGCGCGCGTTTGGCGCGCCCGACGAAGCGGACGACGTCTGGATCGTACGGCCCGACGGGACGCTCGATACCCGCTTGACGGACGACGTCAGCGCGGAGTGGTGGCCTGCCTGGGGAGGCGATCGCGTCTTTTTCATCTCAAACCGCGGCGGCGAACGCAACCTCTGGAGCGTGCAGGTCAAGCCCCTGGAGGAACTGGAAAAGTGAGGACGGCGTGGGCGCTCGTCCTCATCTTTCAGGCGGGATGCGGACTGGCAGAACCGGCCCGGGAGCCGGGCGGTCAGGCCGCGGCCGAACGGCGTCGGACGGTCGCCGTCATGCCCTTCGAGAGGGCGCCGGAAGGCGCGGACCTGTCCTTGCTCACGGCGACCGAACTCCTAAGGACGGGCCGCTGTCAGGTGGTTCGAGTCGCGGAGCCGGCGCGGACCGCGGAGGACGCGCTTCGCGCGGCCACCCGCTCGCGCGCGGACGCCGTGCTCGCGGCCGCGATCGTCGATTACGAACCGTATGACCCGCCGCGAATCGTCCTCGCGGTCCAATTCCTCCGCACCGGGCAGCGGACCTTGACGGCGCCCGAGGTTGACCGGCTCGTCCGATCGCACTCCTGGCGTCGCGGGCCGCTCAGCCTTTCGCAGGACCGGGCAGGAAATGTCATCGACGTTTTTGATCTCGTCACCGACGCCGGCGACGCGGCGGTTCTACGCGACCTGGCGCGCTACGCGGCCGAAACGGGCCAGGACGAACGCGAGGTTCTCCTGATCCAGCCCCGGTTCCTCAAATTCGTCGCGTACCGTCTTGCGATGCGCTTGACGGGGGCCCCGCACCGCGATGTCCCCTAAGGAAGAGTTTCTCCGCCATCTCCGATGCGAGCGGAACCTCTCGCCTCACACGGTGCGCGCCTACGCGGGAGATCTCGAGCGGTTCGCCGCGTTTCTCGGGGGAGAATCGGGGCTGCTCCGCCCCGGACTCGACGTGGCGACGCTGCGCCAGTATCTGAGCGCGTTGAACGCCAAGGACTACCGTCGCACGTCGATCGCCCGCGTGCTCGCTTGCCTGCGAACCTTCTACGATTATTTCTTCCGGATCGGCCAGATCGACGCCAACCCGGTCCGGCAGGTCCGCACCCCGCGTCTCGAGAAAACACTGCCACACTTCATGGATGAAGACGAGGTCCGCAGGCTTATGGAGTCGGCCACCGGGGACAGCTTCACGGATCTTCGCGACAGAGCTCTCCTGGAGACGCTCTATGGCGGGGGCCTTCGCGTGAGCGAGGCGACGGGCCTGGATCTGGGAGACCTTCAGCTCGACGAGGAGTGCGCGGTCGTACGGGGGAAGGGGGGCAAGGAGCGGCTCGCCCCCCTCGGCAGGTGCGCGGCGGGCGCCGTCGCGGCCTACCTGCCCGAGCGGACGGCCCGCGTATCCCGGTTAGGGACTTCCACGGACTCCCTTTTCATCAACAAGAACGGGACGCGGCTCAACGTGAGGAGTGTCCGGCGAGTGCTCGACCGCAGATGTGCGCTGGCGGGAATCCGCAAGCGGGTCTCCCCGCACACGCTGCGCCACAGCTTCGCCACGCATCTGCTGGATCGAGGGGCGGATTTGCGAGCCGTTCAGGAGCTGCTCGGTCACGCCAACCTGGCCACCACCCAGGTGTACACGCACGTCACGACCCACCGGCTCAAAGAGGTCTACGACAAATCACACCCCCGCGCCGTATGATCTAGCGCGAGTCCTTCGGCCTTCCCGGCGACGTCTTGATCCTCCAGGCATTTCCTTCCTGAAAGACCTGGACGTCCGTCAGCCCTCCGCACTTGGGGCAGGGGAGGGTGGAAGCGCCTTCGGTCACGGTAAAGCGCATCATCGACTTTACGCACTGCCGGCAAGGAATGGACACGGCTACTCCCGGCCTCAATTCGAGCGGCATCGGTGCAGGGTCTCCAGAGTTGCTTATTCAAGCCGCGTGTGGCGATGATTTTAGGCGCTCCCGACTCCAAGTCAATGAATTGTCATTCGTAGTTATTACCGTTCTGAACACCGGATTTATGGACGACGCTCCCAGGGCGCCCCTATACTCGGACGTCGTGCGGATTCTGGTCGCCGGGTTTGAGCCGTGGGGGAGTCACCGCAGGAACCCCAGCGGAGAAGTCGCACGCGCGATGGGAGGGCACGTCCTGCCCGTGCGCTACGACCGTGCTGAGCGCGCCTTCTTGGGTATTCTCAGGCGAACCCGCCCCGCCGCGGTGGTTCTCCTAGGACTGGCGGAGGGGAGAAAGAGAATCTCCCTGGAGGCGGTCGCCTTGAATGTCGACCACTGCGAGAACGGCGCGTGGCGACGCTGGCGGCGTCCGATCGCGCGGGGGCCCTTTGTCTTGTCGGCCCGCCTGCCGCTCGACCGGCTGCACAGGCGCCTTCGCGCCGCGGGCATCCCGGTCTCGATTTCCTACCACGCAGGCACGTTCTCCTGCAACCACGTCTTCTACCTGGCCCTGTCGAGAACCAAGGTCCCTTGCGGCTTCGTGCACTTGCCTCCCGAGCGCGCGATGGGCCTCAAGACCCAACGGCGAGCCGTAGAGTTGATTCTTCAGGAGCTGCGGAAACAACTCTCCAGCCGGCCGCGGCGTTGAGCATCGCCTGGAACTCATCGACGATCTTCTGCTGTTGCGCGGGAGACATCATCCGGGCGAACCGTTCCCCTTGAGCCAGCTTCCTCCGGAGACGGACGATAGCGTCCCTGAGTCTTGAGCCACGTCCCGAAATCGCCATCGGCAACAAACATGGCCTCTTCGAGGATCCTGGCCGACTCCAGAATATGCTCCAACGTCATTTGATTTCCCCGCCGCCGACAGGCTTCCAGTTCCCGCGCCAGTTCGTTCAGCCGGTCTTGCATGGCACACGCTCCTTTCGTTTCATGGCCTCCACCCGGGAGTGGGGCCAGGAACGAAACACTCGACACGAAGAATATTCTGTAGACAAAATCGGGCGAGACGACACTACAGCGTGCGAGACAACGCCACGTCGATGGGGGGGTTAACCCGCCTCGGGGTGGGAGACCCACTCCTTTCCGTCACGGATCGCTTCGAGCTGTCCGTAATGGTGCATGGTATGGGTCGCCGCCTTCGTCACGACGTCCCAGGCGCGGTAGGAGGGGTGTTGGGGGTGGCTGCCTTCGCGGCCGAAAATGGCCTCCGGAAGGAGGTCCACCAGCTCGATCAGACTGTCCCGCGTCGCCGCAAACAGGCGCCGCATGAGCGGCACGCTGCGCTGCGGGTAGACCAGCGTCCTGGCCCAGCGATCCTGGTCGAAAGGAGTAATCGCGCAGCCGGGCTCCGAGAGGATGAAGCGCGCGCGAGCCTGGAAGACGAGCTCCGAGTCCACCAAGTGAGCAAGGATTTGTCGGGCCGTCCATTTTCCGGCGGCGTAGGTCCGCGAGAGCTGGGCGGGGTCCCAATCGAAAAAGGGGAGGATATGATCGAGGCTGCGGCGGAGGTCGCGCAGGACGGTCGCTTTGTTCATGACGCCATCTTAACGAAAACGGGCAGGGCGGTCACCGCGTAACCGCCCTGCCCGAACTGCCGCTCTCGAGGCGCGCGCTCTTCCTAGAAGTCCTTCTTCTCTTCCTTTTTTTCTTCCTTCTTGGGGTCCTCGGACTTGACGTTCAGGAGCTTCTGGACCGCTTCGGGGACCTCGACTTTGGCCTTGCCCGGCTCCGTGATCTCGGAAGCCCGCACCATCGTGGCCTCGAAGGCGTTGCCGTTGAAGTCACCCGAAATCTGGGTGCTCAGCTGATACTTCACCAGGTTGCCCTCCGGGTCGACCCAGGCCCGTCCTTTTCCCTTGATCTCGATCGCGCCGCCGCCGAACTGCCCGAACTGGCCGGCCATGCGACCCAGCGGGGAAGCCTTGAGTCCCTCCTCGCTCAGGTCGCCGCCGAAGACGGTGCAATCGCGGGCGCCGACCTTCTCGGTCTTGTCCTCTTTCTTGAGTTCCTTGAAAAGCTTCTCGAAGTCCTTGAGCTCCTCGTGGGGGGGCTTGAGGTTCTTTGCCAGTTGACGTCCCAGGGCGGCGCCGCGCTGGCGCTCGGGGGCTGCGTGTCCAGCGCGAGCTCGTCGGCCGGCGCGGCGCCCG
>Ga0187892_10009318_pt1 | contig 12977 bp, 15 predicted proteins | sample MA1701073metaG_FD_139345 | JGI IMG/M metagenome (GOLD analysis project Ga0187892, IMG submission 139345) | Bio-ooze microbial communities from a basaltic lava cave in the Kipuka Kanohina Cave System on the Island of Hawaii, USA - MA170107-3 metaG ...
AGCCGAGGCTCGTTTAGTGGCAATCGCTCCTATAGCAATACTACCGTGAATCGTTCCAATTTTCAGGCCAACTCGGCTAACGTCGCTTCGCGGCAGGCCGGCCGGACGGCCCGCGAAACGAACCGACAAAACAATATCACTGATCGCCAACAGAATCGGCAGGACTTCGCAAATAACGCCCGTGAAGACCGGCAGGATTACCGGCATAATGCCCGCGAGGACTGGCAGGAGTATGGAGATGATCACTGGCATGGTGGCTATTGGAGAGGCGGCTATTATTATGACCACCCCGTCGCGACGGGCTTGGCGGTCGGGGCAGCCGTGGCTGTAGGCACAGCGATCACGGCGTCGGCTTTTAACGCCTTGACTTGTCCATCTCCTGTGCTGATCAATGGCGTCAGTTATTATAACTGTGGTGGCACCTGGTACTCGCGTGGCTACCAGGGGGGCAGTGTGACCTACATCGTAGTGAACGCCCCGCCGGGGTACTAACGAGGTGAGACAATAATTGTAGGGCACGTTTCACGCACCATTGATCGGCGTGTAGTGCGCGCCCTACGATGACTAACTACAAGAGCGTATGCCTGAAGCCTCGACTCATTCTCGCTGGTGGTGGCATTTGCCTGTCGCGTTACTGATTGGGGTAGCCTGTCACCAGATTTTGCTTACTCGTAGTGCGGACCTGAGTCCGTGGTCGGGAGGTGGCTTTGGTATGTTCTCGACGATAGACGGCTGGGGAAATCGCCACCTGCAAGCTTTTGCCCTGCGGTCAGGTATCCGGCGAGAGGTAGAGATTCCACCGGCGCTGCGTGAAGTGACGCGACGAGTCCGCGCGTTTCCCTCCGAGGCGAATCTGCGCGCACTCGCGGCTGCATTAGTTGACGTGCCAACGCCGGATGTTGGCCCGCTTGAGGCAGTAGAGATCCAAGTATGGTCTACTGACTATGATCCTGTCACTTTGGCGCCTATGGGCTCCTTACTGCGGTCACTCCAGATCCCCGTTGATGAGCAGTGAAACGGCCACGTGGTCGCCGCGCGGGGTGTTCCACTGGGCCGAGGGGGTGGACGGAGTAGACTTAGCCTTGCGCTTGACCCTGCTAACGCTGCTGCTCCGCCAGATTGGAACGGGGGTGGTGCGACCGCTGATCCTCGGCCTTACGGTGCTCGGGCTGTTGCTGCCTAACCTGTTGCGTCGGCCTAGCTTATGGATTGCACTGACCCTTCTGACCGGCTTGCGGGTCGTGCTCGATTGGTCCCTGGCGGACAACCACGCGTACCTGTTGTGTTACTGGTGCTTCGCCGTCTCGCTGGCGCTGTTTTCACAAGATGTGGCTAAGTGTCTCTCACTAAACGGTCGCCTATTGATCGGTTGGGCTTTTGCTTTTGCCGTTATTTGGAAACTCTTTTTGTCCCCTGATTACCTTGATGGTCGCTTCTTCCGGGTGATGATGTTGACCGATACTCGCTTCGCCGATTTCGTCCAACTCGTGGGCGGCCTGACCCCTGACTTGCTCGAAGACCTCCGGTCCTTCGTGCACGGGCAGGCGCCGGAGATGCTGACAACTCCGAGTGAGCCGATTCGCTTCCTCCGGCTCGCGCAGGTGGCGACACTCTGGACGGTTATGATTGAGGGCGCCGTTGCACTCGCCTTTTTGTGGCCAGTGGATCGAGGGTTATCGCTATTCAGGGATGTGGTCTTACTCTGCTTCTGTATCACCACGTACGCGATTGTGCCGGTAGAGGGATTCGGTTGGCTGCTCCTCAGTATGGGCATAGTTCAGTGCAAACCGAGTCGCCCCGGAATGCGGCTTGCTTATCTTGCGACTTTTGCTGTGATCCTTTTTTACCGTGAGGTGCCGTGGGCTGGTTGGTTGAACGAAGGTGTATGGGGGAGTGTGTTTAACAATATAAAGCCCTATTGAACCGCCTGAAGGGAATGGTTCCAAAATTGAAACGATTTATCACCTCCTTCACCATTGGTTGCGTCCTGCTAGGTATGATCCTGTGGGGAACGCTTGCGATTGTCTATTCGAATATCCCTTCGGCAGCATTGCGCACTGCTTTGAGCTGGGCATTTGCTCTCGGTAGCCTCGCTGTGCTTCTCTTCTTCCGCCCACGGCGCCGGACCGTGTTCGTGTTTTTGACAGTCTTTGCCGTGGTGCTTCTATGGTGGTTGTGGATTCCGCCGGTCCAAGACCGTGATTGGCAACCTGATGTCGCTGTGTTGCCATACGCAACCTTCGAGGGTGATCTTGTCACGATTCACAACATTCGCAACAATGACTACCGCAGCGAAACTGACTACACGGTGCGGTATTATGACAAGACGTTCGACCTCGCCAAGTTACAGACGGCAGACTTGTTCATCTCTTTCTGGGGGTCGCCCTACATCGCGCACACCATCATGAGTTTTGGCTTTGGGGGCGACGACTACGTAGCGATTTCCATTGAGACTCGCAAGTCCAAGGACGAAGAGTACTCAGCGATCAAGGGGTTCTTTAAGCAGTATGAGCTGTATTATGTTGTGAGTGATGAGCGGGACGTCGTGCGTCTGCGCACGAACTATCGCGGCGAAGACGTCTATCTGTATCGCTTCAACGCCCGGCCCGAGCTGATCCGCGCCGTTTTTCTCGACTACTTCACCTACATTAATCACTTGAAGGAGCAGCCGGAGTGGTATAATGCGCTCACCCACAACTGCACGACAGCCATTCGCGGTCACGTCGTTCCGCATACGCTCACCCGCCGGTGGCCGAGTTGGAAACTCTTGGTCAACGGCTACTTGGACGAGCGGCTCTATGAAACGAAGGTGGTAGATCAAAGTCTTTCCTTTGCAGAACTCAAAGCCCGCAGCCACATCAACGACCGGGCCAAAGCGGCTGCCGATGCGCCGGATTTCTCGCAGAAAATTCGTGCAGGGCTCCCCGGCATGGGTGACTAAGTGTTTCTTTTACAGACGGCTTCGCTGGGAGAAGCAATAAGCGAAATTCTGGAGCGAATTTCAAGGGTTGAGAATGAAAGAATAGGATAAATGCAAATGCAAAGTGCTCTAGCTCGAACGCAACGCGAGAAAGCAAGTCATCTTTCTCCCTCCCTTGTATTCTTGGTGAGCACCCTGCTTATGCTTTCTGCCTGTGCACTACCGGTGCGAGTGAGGCAGGCGAGCCCTGAAGACGTACAGCGCCGGATGACCGGTGACGTCCTCACGACCGGGGAGTTGAGCATTCCCACTGAAAACACCCTACGCCGACATGCTCTCACTGAGCGCTTCGAGGATGTCCCCGAGCACGCGTTGGTCGAACTCCATGCCGAAGCAGTCCGTGATGATAATCCGGGCGACTTCTTTGCGCTCTCAGAGTTATCGTTTTACCACGCCAAGGAAACCGGCAAACAATCATATTACCTGGCCTCGGCGGTCTATGCGTATGCGTACATATTCCCGGACGGGGCGGGGACACCACCGAACCCGATTGACCCTCGCCTGCGGGCGGCCTGCGACCTCTACAACCGCAGCCTGGCGAACGCTTTCCGATCGGAGGATGGCAAGGAGGTCAAGCCGCAAGCAGGCGTATACACCCTTCCCTTTGGCTCGCTCACCGTTACGTTTGACGACTCGCAGCTCCTCTGGTCGCAAGACCGGCGCCTCACTCGCTTCGTCTCTGCTGCTGACCTGGAGATTAGCGGCCTTAACAACCGCTATGTCCGTCCGGGCATCGGCGCTTCTCTGGCCGCTAGCACGGAGCCGCTTACCCCTGAGCAGAAAATAAATGATTTCGTCGCTCCGAAGGTCAAGGTCCCTACTAACCTCTTCCTGCGCATTGACCAGCCCAGGCAAGCCCTGGCGAGTGGGCATCTGCAGTCGGCGCTGGAACTGCGCACGGACGTAGATGCCCACTCGGTGCATGTTGATGGGCGTACCTTGCCCCTCGAATACGAGCCGACTGCCGCCCTCGCATACCAACTGAGCGAGTCGAATATCTGGCAGACGGAGTTTGCAGCATTTTTCACGGGTGATTTGCTGCACATCGAGAAGGTCACAAACCTGGCGGCTGTGACTCCTCACAAACCAGGGCGAATCCCGTTGGTCTTCGTACACGGGACGGCGTCGAGTGCGGCTCGATGGGCTGATTTGGCGAACGACTTGTTGAGCGACCCGCGCATCCGGAATAACTTTGAGTTCTGGTTCTTTAGCTATGACACCGGCAATCCCATCGCCTATTCTGCGGCCCGGTTGCGACAAGCACTCCGCGCCGCGGTCCAACGCTTCGACCCTGACGGCAAGGACCCAGCCATGTATCAAATGGTGCTGATGGGGCACAGTCAAGGCGGACTGTTAGTGAAGTTGATGGTCGTCGATACTGGTACCAAGCTCTGGGATAATGTCAGTTCGGTTCCCCTGGATCAGCTCAAGCTGAGTGACCAGAGCCGCCAACTCTTGCAGGAGAGTTTGTTTGTCGAGCCGGTACCATTCGTCAGTCGCGTTATCTTCATGTGCACCCCGCATCGCGGCAGCTATCAAGCGGGTGGCCGGGTCATTCATTGGATCGCCCGCTTGATCAAAGCCCCAGGCGATGTGCTCAAGGTGGGCACGGATCTCCTGCAAGGAAACGCCGATAAGCTAAAGCTAGCGACGAACACCAATATTCCGACCAGTATCGACAACATGACGCCGACTAACCGGTTCATCCAGACGCTTGCAACCATCCCGGTCGCTCCTGGTGTAGCCGCCAACTCTATCATCGCCGTTAGAGGCGACGGTCCGGTCGAGGATGGGAATGACGGAATAGTCGAGTACAAAAGTGCGCATATTGACGGCGTGGAATCCGAGTTGGTCGTGAAGTCGGGGCACTCCGCGCAGAGCAACCCCCACACTGTTGAGGAAGTGCGTCGCATTTTGCTCTTGCAAGCCAATGAAACCTGCGCCAAGTACGGGATCGCCTGTGTGAAACCGGTTCGGCAAGAGGAGAGTGCCGGGGCAGAGTCAACTGCTTCAGCTCAATAGGGCGGTGGAAGGATAATCAAGGTAGTCAGGTGACAGTCGTTGTATAGATTAAAAAACAAAGACGACGTGATGGTCGGTAATGCGGATTCTAAATCAGACCACACGACATTGGTACACTTTCCGTGTAGCGCGCGCTGTGCGTGCGAGCCCCCAGCCCTTACCATTCGTGCGCATGGCGCACGCTACACGGGAAGGGCGGGTCAAAATCTGTATGAATGTCATAGGTTTCGATTTAGATGATCTTCTAGTGGGGAGTTCTCAAGAGGAAACTGTAGAGGATGAGAGGTCAGTGCGAGCGACTTCCAGACGTGAAGCAATCTCCGCTTCCCAGGAGAATAGCTTCGTCGCTCACACTCCTCTATAGACCCGGCCATGAAGTTTAATCTACAGACCTCTTCTTGGCCGATGGCCTCGCTTTACTGTTTGAGTTTGATGGTCAGCCCGGCGGGACCGAGCTGCAGCTTGGCTCCTTGCGTCACCGACCGGAGATGCATTATTACCCCGTTTTGATTGCGCAATGACATGCCGCCCATGCCGCCAGCCAGAGCAAAGCCTGCTTCCCCCGCCACATAGGTGCCCTCAAATTGACTGACATCTTTCAGGTCGTACACATCTCCTACCGCACTCGCCTTGCTGATCCCGACATCGACCAGCGTCAGGCCCTCAATGGAAAACTGATATTGCTTCCCTTTGAAATTCAACTGCCCATCTCCCCAGCTCACGCCGATGCCAGCGGCAATTGAGGTACTTTGGATCGAGACCTTACCCGATGGCTTAGGACCTTTCGCTGCGATGGCAGTCGTCGCAAATGCTCCCACGAGAACCAAAAGAGCAAGGCGCGACACTATTCGAACCTTTGTCATAGACGGTATCCTCCTTCTCCGTTTTGCTGTTCTTCGTCTGGCTGAGGGGATAATATAGTTCACTTCGGTTCAAGGATAGCCTCAACTTTCAGCCTGTCGTCTAGATTGCTGTTCAAATTCGGAGCTGACTTCTTCGCCTTTTCGCCCCTTATCGGCTTAGCGGTCGATGGCCCCACATACTGCCCGATTGGTGATACTGCACCTGCCACGTGTCGTCATCGACCACGCGACCACCCCAGCCATATTCGACCTCAAATCCAGATGGCGTGATCAGATAAAAGGAAAACATGTGGTCATTGGTATGCCGGCCTAGTCCGCGCGATATCGGTATCCCTTGATCCTGACAAAGATAGAAGGTCGCCCCCACATCGTCGATCGCTTGAGTTTGTAACATAAAGTGATTCAAGCGTTTGGGCGGGGTCGGGGCGGCGTAGAACGCAATGGTGTGATGCCGAGGGTTGCAATGGAAAAAAGCGAGTCGGAGGCGTTGCCCGGTTGGGCGGGTGACTTCGACGAAATCACTGATGCGCATGCCCAAGACATCGCGATAGAAATGAACACTCTTGTCAAAGTCATCCATGGTGATGACCATGTGGCCGAGCCCTTGGGTATCAGCCACGAAACCAGAGATCGGACGGGGCGACTGGAATGGGGCATTGTACGCCATCAAAGGACCATAGAAGACTTCCGTCGGAATCCCGCTCGGGTCGCGAAAAGAGATCAGGTTGACTACACTGCGCGCCTTCGCTTCAGTCAGGGTTCCTTGACGGACTTCTGTCCCCGCAGCTTTGAGTTGGTCCGCTATCCGATTGAGGGCGTGCTCGTCGGTGACTTCCCAACCGATATACGCGAGGTCGTCTTTTCCCGTAGGATGAACGAGGAACCGATGATGATAGTTGTCATTGCGGAGTAATAAGGTCCCGTCCGTTTCACGGCCACTGATCTGCAATCCCAGTGTTTGCGTAGCAAATTGTTCCCATGCTGCGATGTCGCTGACACTTAGACCCAAATATCCCAACTGTGTAATCCGTTCCATAGTGCTCTCCTTATGCACGGCTGATCGTTGCTGCGTACATTAGCACGACACGCCCTGGCAGGCGAGAACTGCTCTTGAGGTGAGGGGGATTCGCTTGCCAGGGTGCTTGAACACCGGGCGGTACGTGTGCCAATCTCTTGAAGCCCAATTGAGGGTAGCGTCCAGCGATTCGTGACGTATTGCTCGTTATTCGGTGCTTCTGGTGCCCTTCCAGTTTTCAACCACAACGATTCTCTTCGATGCCGGTGGGACGCTGGTCTATCTGGACTATACGTTCTTGGCGCGAGAGTTGCGCTGTGCTGGTATCGCAGTTTCGCCGCGTGCTATCCGCTTTGCAGAGTATGCGGCCAAAGCGGAGATTGATCGGCGACTCGGAGGAGCAGTAGCTGACACCGATGAAATGCGACGCCGGCCCTATTTTGTGACGCTGCTTGATCACTTGGGCGTTGAGTCTACGCTGGCGGACGTGTTGATTGAGCGATTTGACGCTGCGCATAAACAAGACAATCTGTGGCGGAAGATGCTACCGTCAACACCTGCGGTGCTCAGCGAACTGCGCAAAAGAGGTTTCACCTTGGGAGTTGTTTCCAATGCAGACGGACGCATTGCGGCAATCTTACAAAAGTGTGGTATTGCTGAACTGTTTGCTACCGTGATTGACTCGCATGATGTGGGTGTCGAGAAACCCGACCCACGAATTTTTGCGCTGGCTCTCGATCGACTCCACACCCGACCTGACCAAGCCGTCTATGTTGGCGATATCTACGGGATCGATGTCGTTGGCAGTGAACGAGCAGGGTTGCAAGCGGTGTTGCTTGATCCACTTGGCGGGTACGGCGAAGTGCCATGTCGAAAGATTCGCCACCTGAGGGAATTGCTATCTATTAGGGGCTAGGGGCTAGGAACTGACAACTGAGAACTGATGACTGACAACTGCTTCTGTCTTTTGCCTTTTTTCCCTCATAGGAACGGTTGACACCTCACCTCGCCTTTACTAGCATACGCCACGACGTGCTCGAATCACGATAACCGCAAACTTCTTGGTAAGGAGGGAGGCTTGTATGCCAGACGGAAAAGCAAAACGATTGTGGGCATTACCGAACGCAGAATTGACCGTGCCTCGGAGTTTACTGATGCACGGGGGGTCAAATGACCTCGTCACTGTGCCGTGCCCGGCCTATCTCATCGAACATCCCAAAGGCCTGGTGTTGTTTGATACTGGCTGCCATCCCGACGTTGCGGTCGACCCGGTTGGCTACTGGGGCCCATTCGCGCAAGCGCTTCAAGTTTCGTATCCCAAGGAAGTGTTGCTCGACCGGCAGATTCAAGGCCTTGGCTACAAGATGAGCGATATCAAGTATGTCGTCGTCTCCCATCTGCATTTGGATCACACGGGCTATATGCATGCCTTCCCCAATGCAAGATTCCTGATCATGGCGAACGAGTTGCGTTACGGCTACTGGCCGGATGCCGACCGCCGTGGCGCGTTCATCCTCAATGACATTCTTCCTACCCGCAATTTCAACTGGATCGAGCTCGATAGTGACTTCGACCTGTTTGACGACGGCAGCCTTCACATGCTCAAGACACCGGGGCACACTCCTGGGGAGTGCTCACTGTATGTGCGATTGCCAAATCGAAAAATTCTCCTCGTCGGTGACACAATTCACCTGCGCGCACAGCTCGATACGGGGGCGACGATGCCGCTCGATACCGACCCGACTCAGGCTGCGCTGTCGATCCAGCGTTGTAAAGCGATTCGCGACATGCACGAGGCGACCATTTGGATTACCCATGATCCTGAGGACTGGGTTGCTCTCCCGCATGCCCCGACGGCCATCGAGTAAGTAGAGAGAAATACGATGCCACTCTACGAATATCACTGCCTGTCGTGTGACCTCATCTTTGAGGAAATTGCGCCACTAAGCGAGGCCACCAAGAAGAAACCCTGTCCGGCATGTGCGCGGAAGGCCCCACGGACTGTCTCAGCATTCGCCATTGCCTCTGGAGGAAGTGGGCATCATGATACAGAGGCTGTTCCGGTGACAACGGCGCCGCGTGATTCTCGCCCTTTGTGCATGCGGTATTCAGGCATTCCGCTGTCGTGCCACATGGATGAACCTTCGCTCAAGCGATTTGTGGCGCATGCGAAAGGGCGCGGGGCTGAGTACGATGACAAAATGGCGAAAGCCTCTGAGGTCCGCAAACAACGTGGCATTCCAGAGCCGACGTATGCTCCGGCCTCCCATGGGCACGATCACGGCCACGAGCATGAGCGGAATCCGCGCCGGCATGCGATCACGCAAATCAACGGGCATGGACATGGACATGGACACGACCACGGGCATTCGCACAACCACGGCGGGAAGAAAGAGAAAACGTCGCACGCGCACGGCGCACGTGTACATTGAGGCGACTCTCGTTCCGGTCTTGTTCTCTCTCGGTGAAGAGTAAGCAGGATAAGAGAAAAATCTCGTGATGACGTAGGGGCGACCAGCAAGTCGCCCCTACGATTTTCAAGCCTGAGCTATGAGGCAGCGTTGTTTCACCCTTCTCGTTTGCATGAGTATTTTTCTGGCTGTGTGCCAACCCGGGTGTTTCTTTTCTGGGGGCACCTCCACGTTTCGCTCGATGAGCGGCGCGGATGGGACTGGGTTTCTTTCTGCGGTGGAACGGAGTGGCAAGTGGGAAGGGGATGGCCCGCCTCCACAAGTTGGAGACGAGACTGAATATCCTCTGTATCGTTCCCTCCGAAAAGAAGCCGCCTATTCACTCCTTTCCTCGGCGAAAGACTATATATTAAGTGAGCCATACCCCCAGCAACGTCGGCGGATTACGGTAATTCGGGAGATTGGTACAGTCACAGAGAACGGGAGTACCCGACATTATTACGAGGTTGAGTTTGAGAATCGCAAAGCCGGTTCTCGTTAATGACTGAGGAGGAAAACATAATGGCCGAAGCTGTCAACTTTCCCCGTCCACTGCCGGACTTTGATGCCCAGGAATTTTGGGATGGGTGTAATCGGAGTGAATTACTCATGCAACGGTGCAAAGAGTGCAAAAGGCTCCGCTGGCTCCCGCGCCCGATGTGCCCGCACTGTAACTCACTGGAGCGGGAATGGGTGAAAATGAGTGGCAAGGGCAAGGTGTTTTCGTGGACGATCGTCACCCACCCGGTGCACCCTGCTGCAACGAGCAAGGTGCCGTATAACGTTGCGCAAGTGCAACTCGACGAAGATCCGGAGATCATCATGGTTACCAACATCGTCGACCTAAAAAACGAAGAGATTCGTATGGACCTGCCGGTCGAGGTAGTGTTTGAGGAACATGAGCCGGGAGTGAAACTCCCGAAATTTAGGCCGGTGTAGGAGGGACTATGCAACTCAATCTGAACGGCAGGGTGGCTATCGTCACTGGCGGCAGCAAAGGAATCGGGCAAGCCACGGCACTGGGATTCGTAGAGGAAGGGGCTTCGGTGTTGGTGTGTGCTCGGGGCAAAGAAGCGCTCGAAGAGACCGTCCGTCTCGCGGGCAAAAAAGGTGAGGGGCGCATTATCGGCATGCAGGCTGACTTGACCAAAGGCGATGCCATTAAAGCTGTCGTGGCCCGGTGCATTGAGGCTTTTGGACGTGTCGATATTCTCGTGAACAACGCAGGCAGTGCTCGCCCTGGGGACTTTTTGACGCTTCCTGATGAGGCATGGGTAGATGACTGGACGCTCAAGTTTTTTGGCTATATGCGGATGGCACGCGAGGTGCTCGCGCAGATGCACAAACAAGGCAATGGCGTCATTATCAACATTGCAGGGACGGGTGGGTTGAAGCCGATGGGTACGTATATGATTGGTGGGTCTGCGAATATCGCCGTCAATCATTTCACCAAAGCCCTTGCGGATGAAGGAGCAAAGCACGGTGTACGTGTCGTGGGGATCAACCCTGGCCCGATTCTCACCGAACGGTTGCAGAAATTTATTTCAACCTTTGCTCCTGCTGGTGCCACTCAAGAAGAAGCACTAAAAAAGATGACGCCACTGGGTCGAGTCGGGAAGTCAGAGGAGGTCGCCGATCTGATTCTCTTTCTGGCATCCGAACGGGCGGCATTTATTCATGGTGCGAATATCACTATCGACGGTGGGGCGAATCCCGGATTGATAGGGTAGGGGATGGTAGCCGGTGGTGATCGTATGGTTCGGTTCACACGAGACCAAGGGAAGTCCTGGTCGATGGAGAACGATCAAGCTCAGCGGCGCCGGTCTGTGGCCGGCGTCTGCTGTAGCGTTTTGTTGGGCGGATTGGTGTAGTCTATTGAGATGCTCTTTAGAATACGGACTGCGGAATCAACATTCATACCGACCCTACGTCCTGACACCGTAGCCGAGTAGCCAATAAAGCTGGGATGATGGTGGCTCAGGTCTGATATTTCCGCGAAGCCAAACCGATTTTCGAAATCCTCCAGTGTTATCGAAGTGTCGCGAAAGTCGATAACCAAAAAAGCTCCGCTTTTCGCTTCCTGAGAACAGGGCACTCTCAAATCGATTTTGCCGACAGACTCCAACTCGCTATCTCCCTCATAAAAGGTGTAGTACGTATTCGAATTTGGAACCTGGACGAGAGTCACATGCAGAAGACCTTGCAACGCCAGTACCGACGGAGCTGTCAATCCAGCCAGCTGTTCGATAAGATCAAAAAACGTGCTCATAGAGTCTCCGCCCAACGCCAATTCTACGGCACTGGTTGTTTCTATTCACAGCAACATGTTGCCATTATGAGAAACAAGTTGCCATGTCTACAAACAATCAAGTTGCGACATCTACCAACTGTCAGGTTACTATACGTAGCAACTTTACAAGCATGGACGAGCCGTTTTTCTATAAGCCCTATTAACCGTTCCTTGCCTCCCCGTCTCTAGAACATCAGCGAAGTCCTTTGTTCGTAGGCCCTTCGTCTTACACCATCTCTATCCGTCCCCAGACAAAAGCCAACGCTGTTGCGCCATTTTTGGTGGTCACCGTATGTACACATCCGTTCGGGCGATAGCTCATGTTGCCGGTGGCAACGGTGCCGGACTCGTCGGCGTTCGATCCTTCGATGACGAAGATCAACTCATCCCCAATATGCTTATGGAGCGGCAACATCGCTCCGGGTTCAAAACGTGCCAGAATCGCTCGTCGTTCGGCAGCTTTGTCTTCCCAAATGGGTTTCTGTCGCACGCCCGGGCGCGCTTCCTTCCATTCAATCTCACTTAACGTGAACACCTGCGAAGGAGGCGTATTCTTGATCTCCGTTGCCGATTCGACGCCGCCGGTGAGGATCGCTAGAATTGTTGCACCGTTCTTACTCGCAACCGAATGGGTACAGCCATTGGGACGGTACCCCATATTCCCCGCAGTCACGGAGCCGAACTCGTCCGAGATTGTCCCTTCAATGACAAAGACCAATTCGTCTCCCACATGCCGGTGCAACGGCAACTGCGACCCAGCTGCGATCCGGCCCAGGACGGCCTTCCGGTTTGTTGCCTCATCAGCCCAAAGTTGTTTCATCTGAACGCCGGGCTGCATCGATTGCCATTCCTTTTCAGTGACTGCGATGATGTGTGAACGTGGACTGTCTGTTGCTGCCATATGTGATCCCTCCTTTTTGTTGTTCCCTTAGTTCTTTTTCTATCCTGCGACAAGTATATCAATTGAGTGGCGGGCGGCTGCGAGATATGCAGGTGACGGATTCAAATTGTATTCGCGCAAGCACGCTTCGGTGAACTTGATCACATGCTCATCGCCGTTGGCAACTGCCATATCAATGAGCGCGTCACGAGATTCGCGCGGTGGTTCAACCTCACCAGCCAACATTAGCGAACTCCCAAAGGCTGAGTAGAGCGCGCAGCTCGCTTGCCAGGCGTATCGCAGCGCCTCGCGTAGAGTCGGTTCCGGAAGGCAAGGAAGGATCGACCGCAACGCTACCACACTCGTGACGCCGTGGATGAAGACAATCGTACTTAAGACATCGTGAGCGTTGGCGAGGTAGACACGCGCGAAAGTTTCGCTCAGGTCCGAAATCTCGCGCGATGGGTCTGGGTTCAC
>Ga0187892_10009319_pt1 | contig 12976 bp, 10 predicted proteins | sample MA1701073metaG_FD_139345 | JGI IMG/M metagenome (GOLD analysis project Ga0187892, IMG submission 139345) | Bio-ooze microbial communities from a basaltic lava cave in the Kipuka Kanohina Cave System on the Island of Hawaii, USA - MA170107-3 metaG ...
CTCATTTGCAACGCCTGCAAGTTCACTGAGAAGGGGACCGTCACCGTACGTGCCCAATCCTGCCGTGATGGCCTCGAGATCTCGGTCTCCGATACGGGTATCGGTATTCCACCGAACGCCCGCGCGTTGATCTTCGAGCCGTTTCGGCAGGTCGACAGCTCGATGACCCGGCGCTACGGCGGCGTCGGGCTCGGCCTCTACATCGTCAAGCGGCTGCTGGATCTGCTCGGCGGAACGATTGCGGTCGACAGCGAGCTGGGTCACGGCTCGACCTTTCGTGTCTGGTTGCCGGCCGACGCCAACAGTGCCCACGCGCCTCGTGCACCGGCTGCTACGGCGCAGCTGGCGGTCACCTCCCCTGGTCTGTGAGAGTGTCGGTAAGCATCGGGAAGCGCCCTTCGAGACGCTGACAAAAGCCAGGTGCTCCTCAGGGCGATCGGGAAAATCTTTCTATTTTGAAGGAAACTTGTCCGTCCGCCCTGAGGAGCGCAAGTCGTTTGCCAGCGTCTCGAAGGGCGCGTTCGTGAGGCAGTCAACGGTCCCCTGTGAGGGGGATTGTCGATAAGTGCGAAACGGGCGCGCTGTCGCGGTCACCGGGGAAAATGAATTCCCCGGCTCAATAACACCAAGTCGGCTGAAGCATGTCCTGAGCCCGTCGAAGGGCCGACTGCGAACGAAGTTCTGGGAGTCCCCTTCAGGGGACTTTTCCGCCCCTGAGCCCGGGAATTCATTCCCGGGTGCTCGCTAGTCCGGACCCTGCAAGCGTGTTTCCGAACGGCGCGTTCGTAGGAGGTCAACGGTCCTCTCTGAGGAAGAGTGGCGACAAACGCACGCTCGCCCTTCGACAGGCTCAGGGTGAGCGGAAAAATCCAAACGGACCAACAACCGCTCAGGCTGAGCCCGTCGAAGCCGGGTTTGCACATCTATCGACACTCCCGTGCGGCCGGGGGCCGATCGCAGCTTGCAGCTAGCGGCAAACGATCTGGCTGCTGTCGCCACTACAGCGCGGGCGCGCTCCGGATGGCGGGTTCCAAGTGAGCGCCGCGCACTCGAGTGGTGCGCCGAGAATCACTGCGGTACGGACCTGGCTCACGTTGGGCACCGTGGTGCTGCCGATCTTCCCGGTGATCGACCACTTCAGGAGGCCGTCAACCGACCGTGAAGCATCGGTGACTGTGGCACGCGTAATGCCGCCGTGTGTGCCGGCCGCATCGGTGTATGTCCAACGTGTTCCCGCAGAATTCACCTTCCAACCGACGCGGTTGACCACCGCACCGGCGGGCAGCGCGACGTCGAGACCGCCGGCCCCACTAACGGCGTCGACGACGATACGGATCCCATTCTGCACCGGATCGACACCACTCCACGGCTTGGGAATCACCGCTTGGCCACGCAGCCGCAGCAACAATGGGGTTGCACGCAACCGCAGAGACGGCTTGGCGATGACGATACCGCTGGCGCACGGCGGCGGGTTGACGCATTGGCAGCCCTGGCACACCTGGCCCGGCGCGCAGTGGCCGTCCAACTCGCAGGCTTCGCTGCCGCAGACGTTGCCATCACCGCACACTGGGGTGTCGAGCACGCAGATGCATTGCAGGCAGCTGGTGCACGGATCGGCACAACTCAAGCCGGGCTCGCCGCACTGTTCGCCGGCATCGATGGTGCCATCGCCACATTCGACGAGCTGGTTCTCGTAGGCGCCGAGGTCGATGCCGCCACCCACGGGGCGCGGATTGCCCTCGAGATCGATGGGCGGTGCATTGGCGGCGGTTCCCGCATCGACCGCGGGGCTGCTGCCGAGGAGGTGGAAATCCGCACCCGGAGTCACGAAGTGGTCCGCCGGGACGGCAAGGAACGAGTGCGTGTCGTAGCCGAGTGCCTGCCACGCGGCCAGACTGATCACCGAGTTGCCGCCGTCGGTGCTGAAACGGTTCATGACACTGTTGTAGTCACTCACGAAGCCGGGCCGACTGGAGCTGTCGATGCTGATCACTCCCCGAAAGGAGTGAAAGGTGTAGAGGATGTTGTTGAGCACCGTATTGCCGCTCGAGCCGTTGTTGATGTTCACCGACCACCGCCCGTCGGCGGCGTTGATGATCGTATTGTTGACGACCAGGTTCCCGCTGGAGCCGCTTCCGCCGTCGATGCGATACAGGCTGATGCCGCTGGCGTGGTTGTCGTAGAGCAAGTTGTTGCGCACGATACTGGTAGTCACGCCGTCCATGTTGATGCCCGAGCCGCCGGCCGCGCCGTTGCCGTAGATGACGTTTCGTTCGACCAACGCATCGGAGATGATGCCGTCGCCACCCAAGCTGGCGTCGCCGTTCATGTGAATGCCGTTGGCGTGATTGTCGTGCACCAGATTGTTGCGGATGATCGGCCGATCACCACTGTTGCTGACATAGATGCCGTGCTCGATCTGGGAGTGATGTGCCTCATTGTTCTCGATGACGACGTCGTCGACGAAACCCGTCAAGACACCCCACCGGCCGTTGTGGCCGAGGTGGCAATTGCGAATCGTGATGTCCTGCGCGACGGCGCTGCGGACCCCGGTGCGGGTGCGATTGTTGACGACGAAGCCATCGATGACGACGTGCGCCGCGTTCTCGACGTTGATGCCGTCGGGGGTAACGGGGTTGTCGGCGGTAATCAGCGCGGCAGCTGCTTCCGCCTTGAAAGTGATCGGGTTCCCTGGCGCTCCCGAGCGGCGGAGATCGAAGCCCTGATACGAGCCGTCCAGTACGTGTACGACATCGCCGGGATTGACGACGTTGGCTGCGTGTTGGAGCGTCGCCCACGCCGTGGCAGGCGAGAGGCCGTCGGCACCGTTGTTGCCGCCGTTCTTGACCCAGTAGTCGGTCGCGTACACGGGCGTGACGGCGGTCGCGATGACCGCGCACAACGTCAGGAGGCTGCGCATACTGTGAATTCTCGCCAGCAGGGGGGAGCTGTCAAGACAGCATTTGAGCTTCCGTGGCTTTGAACCATGATTGGACCCAGCTCGAGTTGAGAGTCGACAGTTGTGAGTTGAGCGCACAATACAAACCCGGGGCAGCGAATATACCCTAGTGCGATAGGCGAATCTGCAAGAAGACCTCATCGTTGTTCTTGTATTGTCCCAGAACCGTGTTGCGCGATCCGGCGATCAGCAGGTAGCCGGCGCGGATCCGCAGGTAGTCGGTGAGCGTGTACGTCAGCCGCGCGATAGCGGTGGTATAGCTGCGCTCGAAGCCCTGGACGCCAATGAGCTCGCTCGCAAGGCGATCCGACAAGAACGTTTTGCGCAGCGCCGCGAGCAGCCGCGTGTCGACGTTCGGTACGAGGAGCGTCACGTCGTTGTGGAGCACGACGGCTTGATTGATCTGCAAGACGGGCGTCCACCCCTTATAGGCGTAGTCGACACCCACACCCCATTCGACCACGTCACGGCGTTCGAAGAGATCGCCCAGATTGACGGGAACGGTTTCGCCCATCAACAGGCGCTGAAGGATCGAGGTGATGTCCGGGCCCACGGCACGCAGGATGTTCTCGGTACTGACCAGATCGGCCGTGCTGCGCGGCACCAGCCGATTGGATCCGTATGCCGCCTCGGCGCGGGCGGTAAAGCCAGCGAACTGGAACGCGGCGTCGCCGCCCGTCAACCAGATCTGTCCGAAGCGCGGCTGCAGCACGGCCGTCCCGTCCAGCACGATCGTCCCGGGCTCGCGGTCCATTGCGAGCCGCACGGACGTTCCCAGATCGAAGGCCGGTGCGGTCTCGCGACCGTTGTAAAAGTAGAGCGACCAATCGACGCCCGCCGAGAGCCCCGCCAAGCGCGCACCGAATGCACCGTCTTCCAGACGCTGGTGGGCGGCCGTATTCGCGGTCGCGAAGGTGGTGCGTATCGTCGCACTCGGCAAGAGCGGTCCCAGCACGCCGGCCGGAATCTCCACAATCGGCGGGACGGTGGCTGCGGGCGGGAACCAACGCTCGTCTTGTAGTGGGAAGCGGAAGGGAATCGGGACGGGCACCCACAACAGCGTCACACTCGGACTGCTGAGCCACTGCGATTGCGGATCCGGCGGATAGCCCGATGCGCTGATGGAAGGGATGCCGATCTTGGCGTCCGTCTCGTCGGTCAAAAAGGGGTCGCTGAATTGGCGGGGATTGACGATGTCAGTCGGGTGGAAGCGATCGAGCTTCCCCCACGCAAACTTCTGCAGGCCAGCGCGTATGTCGATATTGGCGAGCGTGAAGTCGAAGTAGCCCTCTTCAAATTCGATGCTCGGCGAGATGTTCTGGAAGACGTCCTGGAAGTTGAAGATCCCGAAGCCGGTCGCATGCTCGGGCGGTCCGCCGACGAGCATCTGGACGTCGAGGTGCGGCCGCACGCCATACAGGTCGCCGCTTAGGATGGCATCGAAAATCCCTTCAGGTCGTTGGCGCGGCGAATCGGCATCGGTTTCAACGATCCCATAAGCTTCAGCGTAGCCGCCCAGCGTCCACCGGCCGGGATGTGTCTCGAACTCGACGGCACGGCTCACCGGCGGTTGCACAACAAGGCTCAGCAGTATCCAAGCGCCGCGTCGCAACGATGCCCAGCACAGCACGAAGAGTCGTCGGCGGAAGACCAACGATGGCGAAGGGCCGTGCGGCCTCGAGGTGCGCGGCGCGAATGATCTCTCAACTCTCAACTGTCAACTCTCGACTCGCCCATTTGCGGTTAGGCTTAGTTGCTTTCGGATACGTTCGGCAACCGGGTGCCGCATGGATGCACCGTCTCGATGCGGTCGAGAGATGGACATCAGCGCCGGAACGTGACTGGATGGGGCGGCTTCCATTTGCGAGGGGGACCATCGGTCATGAGGCGATACGGGGCGCTGGTCGGGCTCATCGTTCTGGCGGTGGTGGGCCGGACGACCATGGGTGCGACGGCGCGCGAGGTCCTCGACAAGGCCAGGACCCTCGACGACACGACCCGCAAATGGACCGACCGCACTCAGCGTATGACATTGCGGATCGTCGACGCGGGAGGGGCGGAGCGCCAGCGTGACCTCAAGGTTTTCACGAAGCGCTATGCAGACGGCGAGGAAAAGGCGATTTCATTTTTCCTGGGTCCGCGTGAGGTGCAGGGGGTGGCGTTTCTGCAGTGGGCCCACAACGGTCGCGACGACGAACAGTGGCTGTATCTGCCCGAGCTCAAACGAACCCGGCAAATCGCCGCTCGCATGCGCGACGAGCCGTTCGTGAGCACGGACTTTACCTTTCGCGACCTCGAAATCATGGTCGAGTTTCTGCGCTGGACGGACGACCAAGCGCCGGTGAAGCTGGTGGGCGAGGAGACGCTGAACGGCAAGGCAACCGACGTGATCGAGCTCCGGCCGCAGCTCGAGGGCATGCCATATCAACGCTTGGTGCTGTGGATGGAACGTGACACCCTCGTGCCGCGCAAGTTGGACTTCTATGATCAAAGCGGCACGCATGTGAAGACGCTGACGCTCGACGACGTGCGCGAGGTCAACGGGATCCCGACACCGCACCGCCTCGAGATGCGAAACCTGCCGAAGGGATCACATACGCTCGTCGAGCTCCCGGAGGTGTCGTACAATAGCGGGCTGGCCGACGAGCTGTTCACGCAACGCTATCTCGATCGCGGTCCGCCATAGGGAACCGCCGAGCTGGGAACATAGTCGACAGCCAACAGTCGACGGTCGACAGCCTGATTGACGGCCGGAATTGGCTGTGGAGTGTGAACTGGACCCTCGGCCGCGTTCCACGGCCGTCCTTTCGAAGGCCCTCGTTCGACCGTGGGCCCCGTGGTAAGTCGGACGGTATGTTGAATTCGCCCTCGGTGGTGGCGACCCCCTTGGAACGCGTGCAGACAGAGCGCTTTGCGTACGTCGGTCTGGCCGTCTCGACAGTGTGTTGGGCCTCCGCGTTCATCATTGGCAAGGTGGTGCTGACCGAGCTATCCCCGCTGACTGCCGGCGCGTTGCGCTATGCGATGGCGACGGCGATGCTGCTTCCGTTCGCCATCCGCAGCTGGCCGGGTACGTCACTGCGGAAGGTGCTGCTCCCGCTGACGATCATGCTGCTGTGCGGGGGTGTCATCTATCAATGGCTCTTTCTCGCGGCGCTGACGCACACGACGGCGGTCAACACGTCGCTCTTGGTCGCGCTCAATCCGGTCTTCACGGTGCTGCTGGCCCCTTTCATCGGAGAGCCGCTCAGTCGCGATCGAATCGCGGGGGTGATGCTGGCGCTTGGGGGCGCAGTCCTGGTCATCACGCGTGGCGATCTGTCGGTGATGACAGGTCTTGCATTCAATATCGGGGACCTGATGGCGCTCGCTGCGGCGGCGAACTGGTCGGCGTTCAACCTGGCTTCGCGCGGCACGGTGACCCGTCTCTCTCCTGCGTTCACCAACCTCGTCGTCTACGGCATTGGCGGGGTCGTGTTGCTTCTGCTTGCGCTGCCGTCGGATCCGGCGGCAGAGATTGGCGGGGCGAGTGTGACCGCCATCGGTGGAGTGGCTGCGATGGCGCTCCTGTCGTCCGTGCTTGCCGGACAGCTCTTTTTGGTTGGCGTACGTGCGTTGGGCGTCAGCCGCACCGTCGTCTTCATTTATTTCATCCCAGTGATCACGGCTCTACTCTCGACGACACTCCTGGGCGAGCCCTTCGGTGCGGCACAAGCCGCGGGCGGGGCGGCAGTGCTGGTCGGAGTGTACTGGAGTAGCCGCGCGCCGCGGGTGGTCTTTAGTCCTGAGTCCTAGGTCTGTGGCTTGAGACTTGTGGGGTGTTCCCACCCGTGGGTGCACCGAGTGCACCCTACGAAGGCACTCAGGACTCAGGACTCAGCACCCAGGACTGGATTACGCCTCGACGGTCACGCCGTGCCAGAAGGCCACGTGGTTGGTGATCTGCGTCGCGGCGTCCTTCGGCGTGGGGTAGTACCAGGCGGCGTCCTTGTTCACTTCTCCACCGACGACGAGATCATAGTAACTTGCCGTCCCCTTCCATGAGCACACCGTGTGCGTGTCACTCTTGCGGAAGAATTCCCAGTGCACGGCCTCTGCAGGAAAATACTGATTTCCTTCGACGACGACACAGTGGTTGCTTTCGGCGAGCACTGCTCCATTCCATACGGCTCGCGGCATACAGACCTCCTCTGCAGATTTGCAGGTTCTCTTCGGAGGATAGCGCCGATCCGGGTACGTGTCTGTAGCGCCCGATCTGAGCCGGCGGATTCACCACCCGGCGTGGCGGCTGTGGTGAAGTTCGATCCTTGAAATCTACCTGAGGCACCACCAGCTAGAGACATTCCTGATTCTGGTCGTTCGCCAAGCACTGGGTACAGAGCTCACCCTCGGCCGGGGTGCCGCCGATGTGGATGAGATAGCTCGCCGCCGGCCACAAGGGGCAGTTCGTGCAGAAGTGCCACGTGTTCGAGCCGTGAGCCTTACGATAGATCCCTCTCGGCATGAGCGAGCGCTCCGTGCACAGAGGGTGGCAGGTGAGAGTCTGCTCAACGTCTGTTGGCCCGTCTCGTCGGCGTCTTTGGTAGCTCATGCCAGCTCGGCTGTGATAATGTTGCGCCATGCGTGTGATCGGCGTCGTCGTCAAACGCGGCCGCACGCAGGCGATCGAGCTCGCGCGGGAGTTGGTGGCCTGGGTAACCAGTCGAGGGTTGGCGACGCTCGTCGAGTCGGACAATGCCGGGGCGATTGGTGCGGGTCGGGGGACGAACAAGGAAGACATCATTGCCGAGGCGGATCTCATCGTGGTCCTCGGCGGAGATGGGACCCTGCTGAGCGTCGCGCGACTCATGCAACAACGCGCCGTGCCCATTCTCGGCGTGAATCTCGGTGGCCTGGGTTTCTTGACCGCCGTGACGACCGACGAGCTCATGCCGATGATCGAGCAGGTGCTGGCCGGCAAGTACCGAGTCGACCATCGCATGACCTTGGACGTCACGTTGTGGCGCGGCACCACGGCTCTGGCTGAGCGACAAGTGCTGAACGAAGCGGTCATCACCAAGGGTGCGCTGGCGCGGGTGATCGACCTGGACACGCGGGTCGACGAGCAGGAAGTCTGTGTCTACAAGGCCGATGGTCTCATTGTCACGACACCGACGGGCTCGACGGCGTATTCGTTGTCGGCTGGCGGACCCATTGTCTATCCCTCCTTAGGGGTGATGGTATTGTCACCGATCTGTCCGCACACGCTGAACAACCGTCCCATCGTCCTGCCCGACACGGCGGTGGTGAGGGTGACAGTGCGCTCGCCCGACGAGGACGTCGTGCTCACGCTCGATGGTCAGGAGGGCATGAAACTGCACAGTGACGACGTGGTTGAGGTGCGCAAGGGGTCCAGCAGCGTGCCACTGATCGCGACGGAAAGCCGGACGTACTTCGACGTCCTGCGCAGCAAGCTCCGGTGGGGAGAGCGGTGAGGTCGCATATAGCTTATCGCAGATGGCCTATCGCCTCTCGACAATCCGCGACAAGGTCCATCCCGGCCGACGATCCATGGACGATGTTCGCGATCCACGATAGGCGATGAGCGATACGCCCTAACAGCCCGTTGAAAAACCGATGGAACCCAGAACCCAGATCACAGAGCACAGACAAAATCGCTTCATTTCTGCAGGTCCACGTCTGGGTTCTGTGTTCTGGGTTCTGTGCTCCGGGCGGTCTTCGACACGCTGCTAAGCCATGCTGCGCGAGCTTCGCATCAGCAACGTCGCGATTATCGATGAGCTCGAGCTGTCATTTGCGGCGGGCATGAATGTGCTGACCGGCGAAACCGGCGCTGGCAAGAGCGTGATCATGCGGGCGATCGGGTTGCTGTGCGGCGATCGCGCCACCGCGGACCTCCTCCGCACCGATGCTGATGAAGCCGAGGTCGAAGGTCTCTTCGATCTCGACGAGGCGACGCGCGCGATGCTCATCGAGAGCGGTCTTCCCCCTGGCGACGAAGTTCTGGTCCGTCGAGTCATCGGCCGTTCGAGCAAAGGACGGGTGCACCTCAACGGCAGCCTCGCAACCACAGCGCTGCTGGCGCAGCTCGGCACGCGCCTGTTACGCGTCTACGGGCAGCATGAGCACGCCCTGCTGCTCAAGCCGGACAGTCATCTGGAGCTGCTCGATCTTTTCGGTGGGCTCGCCGGTCCACGCGCGACCATGGCGGCTGCGCACCGCACGTTGCGCGAAGCCTCCGAGCGCTTGGCGGAGCTGACTGCAAGCGGCGAGGCGGCCCGCCAACGGTTGGATCTGCTGCGTTTTCAAGTGACGGAGCTGCGCGACGCACACGTGACCCCCGGTTTGGAAGCCGAACTGCAACAAGAACGTGAAGTGCAGCGACACGCCGAGAAACTGGCGCGCATCTGTCAGGATGGCGAGGCGATGCTGTATTCGGGCGACGATGCCGTCGCCGCGAGTGTGGCGCGAGTGGTCACCCAATTGCGCGAAGCGGCGCGGATCGATCCGACGTTTCGCGAGGGGGCTGACCTGCTGCAACAGGCGGGTGCACACGTCGAGGAGGTCGCGTTGCTGCTGCGCCGAGCGGCGGAGCGCATACGGCCCGATCCCGAGCGCCTCGAACAAATCGAAGAACAGCTCGGCGTACTTACCCGCCTGAAACGCAAATACGGATGCGAAGTCGATGAGCTCCCCGAACGCCTAGCGGCAGCCGAGGCGGAGCTGGCCCAGCTCGAGGGCGCGGGGGTCGACATGGCCACAGCACGGCGAGAAGCACTCGCGGCGGCGACGCGTGCCTGGGAAGTCGCGCGTGAGCTGTCGGGCGCTCGGCAAGCAGCTGCCGCAGACCTCGAGAAACGCATGGTGCAGGAGCTGGCCTCGCTCGGGATGCGGGGCGCAGCGTTTCGCGTCGTGTTCAAGGTCACCGCATCGGCAGGCCCACAAGCCGTGTCACTGGATCCGGGCGCGGCCGGGTCTTCGGGTGTGACGGCCGCCGGGGCGGATACCGTTGAGTTCTATCTTTCAGCAAATCCCGGTGAGGACCCCAAGCCGCTGGCACGCATCGCTTCGGGTGGCGAGCTGTCGCGGATCATGTTGGCACTGAAGGCGCTCACCGCAGGCTCGGGAGAGGTACCCACCTTGATCTTCGATGAGGTGGATGCGGGGATCGGGGGCGTTGTGGCTGAAGCGGTCGGGAAGCGGCTCCACGTGCTGGCCAGCTCGCGGCAGGTGCTGTGTATCACACATTTGCCGCAGATCGCGGCGCTCGCCGACCATCACCTGGCAGTCGAAAAACGCGTTGCCAAGGGACGCACCACGGCCCGAGCCCGCAGCTTATCGCTCGACGATCGAGTGCGTGAGATCAGCCGCATGCTGGGAAGCGGCGGCACGGCGGAATCCGAGCGCTACGCCAGACGCATCATTGCGAGCGCCAGTAAACGCGAAAACGGTTGAGCGAGAGGCCCATACCCCCACCAAGAAGTTTGTTGTTGTCTTGACAATTTTGTTGTGACCGGCATAGCATCCCCCGCAAAATCGGTCAGGAAGGGCGCGACCGGAATCCGTGCCAGCGGATGGCTGGTGCAGAGTGCAAGGAGGGGCGATGAAGGGCGCAGCGCAGTGGGGGATCGTAGCCAGCGTGTGTGGCTTGCTCGTCATGGGAGTGGCCAGCCCGGCAAAGGCCGACGTGACGGACAACGACCGACTGTTCGTCAGCTTCATGCGTGAGACGGCAACCGTGCCCTCGGGTCAACTGCGGCTCGAGCTCCGGGGCTTGGCAGGGGAAAAGGCTGGCGAGGCGCAACTGAACGCCGCCGGTTTTGTGATCCAGAATGCCAACCAGCTCGACTACGGCACGGTCCAGCTGTTGGCCAGCTATGGCATCGCCAATGGGATCGAGGCCGGTTTCCTCATTCCCGGGATATGGCAATCAGTCCAGTCGGCCACCACCGGGGCCTTCGACAATACGAGTGGCATCGGTGATTTCGAAATTTACGGCAAATTCCAGCGTAACATCTACGAGAACTTGAACGCGGGCGGGGGCCTGGAGATGTCGATGCCGAATGGGTCCGAAGAAGATGGCCTCGGGTCGGGAGCCTTCGGCGTCAATCCCTTCGTCTCATTGCGCTACCAACAGGGGGTGTGGGGAGTGGGCGCCCATACCGGCTACTTCTTCTATACGGCGGACACACCCAATCTGTTCAACTGCAGCCTCGAGGGATTTCTGCGGGTGAGCCCTGCCTGGGGGTTCCGCGTCGAATGGGCGCAACGCGTCTTCGCTCAATCCGGCGAGCGGATTTGGGATTCCGTGGTCGTACCCGGGCTTGACGTAAACATCCTCGACGACCTCGTCGTGCGGCCAACCGGACTAGTCGGGACGACGCCGGACTCGATGGACTGGGGAATCGGCGCGGGGCTGGCGTACTTCTTCTAAGCGTACGTGCATTCGAGTCGCGACTTCTTGCTCTGACGGAGCCGGCGCCGCAGCTCTCTGCGTCGTCGATCAGTATTTGACTTCCGCCAGGCACAGGCCATGCGGCGGTGCCGTGGGCCCGGCGCAGGTACGGTCGCGCGCCGCGAGTATCTCACCGACATCGGCGCTGTTGCGCGTGCCACGGCCGACCTCGAGGAGCGTGCCGACGATGTTGCGCACCATGCAACGCAGGAAGGCGTTCGCCTCAATCGTGTAGACGACGAGTGAACCATCGATGTCGAGTCGGCTGCGGAGCACCTGCCGTCGCGCGTGAGCGGCGTCACAGCCGGCGGCGCGAAACGACGTAAAGTCGTGCTCGCCGATCAGCGTCGCTGCGGCGGCACGCATCGCCTCCATATTCAATCGACAGCGCACATGGCAGGCGTACCGTCGCCAAAAAGGGGACGCCCATGACGCGTTCCAGATGCGATAAAGATAGACGCGGCTTACGGCGCCCCGCCTCGGGTCGAACTCGTCGGCGACGACCTCGGCGCTGCGGATACTGAGGTCCCGTGGCGTCAGCGCATTGAGGGCGGCAGCCAATGTGTCGGGCGCAATGGACCGCTCCAGCGTGAAGCTCACGACTTGCCCTGCCGCGTGCACCCCGGCGTCGGTGCGTCCCGCGGCGACAACCCGTGTCGTCTCTCCTCGCATGCGGTGCAATGCCTGCTCGAGCTCACCTTGGATGGTGCGGCCGTTCGGTTGAACTTGCCAGCCGTGGTACTCGGTGCCGTCGTATTCGATCACCAGCTTGAAGCGCATCGGCCTAGTTCGAGAGCGATCCGTATGTGCGAAAGCAGTGACGCGTTGAGCGAATTCCGGGACTTGCGGCCGCGGTGTCGGAATCGACGCGATGCGAACCGAGTGTGCAGCCGTGTTTAGAGATAATCGCGAATCAGCAACTCGGCGATTTGCACGGCGTTGACTGCCGCGCCCTTGCGTACGTTATCGATCGTCATCCACAGGTCGATGAAGTTGGCGGTTTCATCCTCACGGATGCGTCCCACACACGTGGCGTCCAGGCCGACCGTTTCCGCCGGCGTTGGATAGGCGCCCGCTACGATGTCGTCTTGCAGGAGGATACCGGGGGCGGTGCGCAGACAGTCGCGTGCCTCGTCGTAAGTCATCTTCGTCGCCGTCTCTATCGTCGCCGCCACGGCGGTTCCATAGAAGAAAGGCGCGGACACGCGTGTGATATGGAACGGCAGCTCCGGTGCGTCGAGCAGCCGACGCACGGCGCGCGCCGTTTGTGTCTCCCCGTTCGACGCGCCACCAGCCAAGAACTGTCCCACCTGCGGAATCAGGTTGAAGGCGATGCGATGCGGAAACAGCTGCGGCTCCACGCTGCGGCCCTGCATCAGCTCGACGGTCTGCTGCTGGAGCTCCTCGATGCCAGCCCGCCCCGCCCCTGATACGGGCTCCAGCGTGACCGCCATGACCTGCAGGACTGTCCCGAAGGCGTGCAATGGGTTCAACGCAACCGAGAGCGCCACGGCAGGGGGATCCGGGCTGGCGACTACTCCCCGGCTCACATAGTTGGAAAC
>Ga0187892_10009321_pt1 | contig 12975 bp, 13 predicted proteins | sample MA1701073metaG_FD_139345 | JGI IMG/M metagenome (GOLD analysis project Ga0187892, IMG submission 139345) | Bio-ooze microbial communities from a basaltic lava cave in the Kipuka Kanohina Cave System on the Island of Hawaii, USA - MA170107-3 metaG ...
ACCCGGGCATCGCAGGGGGGGACTCGACCGGAACGGCGAGGCCTGTTGGCTCGCTCCGCGAGCATAGCAGGGGCGGGACTCGACCGGAACGGCGAGGCCCTGTTGGCTCGCTCCGCGAGCATAGCAGGGGCGGGACTCGAACCCGCGACCCCGGCATTATGAGTGCCGTGCTCTAACCACCTGAGCTACCCTGCCGCAGGGCCGAAAAATACCGCGATCCCGCTAGGGGCGCACCAGGGTGAATTCCCACTCGCCCGCCCGCAACATGCCGTACAGCTCACGCGCGAGGCGCTCCTGCGTCATGGGATCAGTCTCCACCAGCATCTTGACTCGAGTCAGGCTGTCCACTTCTCGCTCCAGCTCGGCGACCGCCTGCCGCTCCCGGTCTTCCCGCCCTCGCAATGTCAGCCAGTGGAAGACATTGTACTCCCCGGCCTGAAGCGCAAACACGATCGCGCCGAGCACCAGGACGACGATGATCCAGCGGGCCCGCTTCACCGGGCGCTTCACAGCGCGTACAGGTCCCGGCCCGGGTAGTGTGCCACCTCGCCCAGCTCCTCGGCGATGCGGAGCAACTGGTTGTACTTGGCGGTCCGGTCGCTCCGGGACGCGCTCCCGGTCTTGATCTGGCCGGCGCCCGACGCGACCGCGAGATCGGCGATGAAGGTGTCCTCGGTCTCTCCACTCCGGTGGGAGATCACCACTCCATAGGCGTTCCCCCGGGCCAGCTCGATACACTGAAGCGACTCGGTCAGGGTCCCGATCTGGTTGACCTTGATCAGAATCGCGCTGGCCACGCCCTCATCGATCCCGCGACCCAGCCGGTCCACGTTGGTCACGAACAGGTCATCGCCGACAAGCTGCACCCGACCCTGCAGGCGCCGGGTGAGCGCCGCCCATCCTTCCCAATCGTCCTCGGCCAATCCGTCCTCGATCGACACGATCGGATACCGGTCCACCCATTGCGCGTACAGCTCGACCATCTCGATGGCACTTCGCCGGCTCTTGTCGCTCTTGCGGAACTCGTACACCCCGTCGTGATAGAACTCCGAGGCGGCCGGATCGAGCGCAATGGCGATGTCCTTGCCGGGGCTGTACCCCGCGGCCTCGATGGCCTGCATCAACATGTCGAGCGCCGCCTCGTTCGACCCAAGGGTCGGTGCAAACCCGCCTTCGTCTCCGACCGCGGTCGAGAGGCCCAGCCGGGACAACACCTTCTTCAGGGCGTGGAACACTTCGACGCCCATGCGCAGGGCGTCCGGGAAGGAATCGGCGCCGATCGGAACGACCATGAACTCCTGCAGGTCCACGTTGTTGTTGGCGTGCGCCCCGCCGTTGAGGATGTTCATCAAGGGCACTGGCATAACCCGCGCCATGGGGCCGCCCAGATACCGGTACAGGGGCGCGCCCGCGTCTTCGGCCGCGGCCCGTGCAACGGCCAGCGACACGGCCAGCACGGCGTTGGCGCCGAGCTTGGCCTTATTCGGCGTGCCGTCGGCGTCCATGAGCTGGGCATCCACCGCGATCTGATCCGACGCGGGCATCCCTTCCAAACGGGGACCGAGCACCTCATTCACGTTGCGGACCGCCTCCTGCACCCCCTTGCCGAGGTATCGCTTGGGGTCCCCGTCGCGAAGCTCCGCGGCCTCGTGCTCGCCGGTCGAGGCTCCGCTCGGCACGGCTGCCCGGCCCCGGGCGCCGCTCGACAGCACGACGTCGGCCTCGACCGTCGGGTTCCCCCGGCTGTCCAGGATTTCCCGGGCGTGAACTTCGATGATGGTGGACATGCGCTCCGGGCAAAGGTTAGGACTTGGCCCCAAAAGTAATCCGGCGTCCCCTGGACCGCTTCGGCAAGTGAGAAAAGTGGTACAATTCTTGAGCAGACCCGGCACGATTCTCCCGAGAAAGAGTCCCCGTGAAGCCGTCCTTGACCATTCAGTGTCTGGTAGGCCTCGCGCTCGGGGTCCTCCTGGGCATGGCGCTTCCGCCGCTATTCCCGGATGCGGGCGGCTCGGCGCTCGGGGTCGCCGACGGCATGACGCGGCTCTGGACCAACGCGCTGAAGCTCATTGTCACGCCCCTGATCGTGGCGCATCTGTTTCTGGCGATCTCGGAATCCGAGTTGGGCAAACGTAACGCGGCCAGACTCGGGTGGATCGTCCCGGCCGTCTTCGTGGGTCTCCTGGTGTGCATCGCCGTGATCACCGCGCTCACCACGCTGGGGCTGCTGGCCTCGCCGCTGATTCGCAACCTGGGTCTGGCGGATCTCATGCCGCCGGTGAGCGCCGCGGATGTCGCGGCTGCGGCGACTCCATCCGGGGCGAGCTGGCTGGACGACCTCGTCCCACCGAATCTGATCGCCGCGGCCGCCCGGCCCCAGGCCATCCTCGGAGTCATGCTGGCCACGGTGACGTTCGCACTCGCCGCGAGGCGGTTGGCTCCCGATCTCACCCGGCCGCTGCGGACGTTGCTGGAGGGGGTGCGGGAGGCCCTCTTTGTCCTCATCGGCTGGCTCCTTCGGATCGCCCCGCTGGTGTTGCTGGCGCTCGGGTTCCGATTCGCCCTGAACTCCGGGTTAGGGGTCGGAAAGTTCCTGCTGGTTCACCTCGGCGTCGAGGTGGCCATCGTGCTGATCTGCCTTGCCGCGCTCTACCCGATCGCCGTCCTCGGAGGCCGGCTCTCGCCGGCCCTGTTTGCCCGGGCCGCCTTTCCCGCCCAGGCCGCCGCTGCCGCGTCGCGATCCTCGGCATCTACCATTCCCATCCTGCTGCGCGATGCCCGGACCGGCCTTGGGGTGCCCGAAGCGGTTTCCGCTCTGGTGATTCCGCTCGCGGGAGCGGTCCTCAAGCTTTCCCCGGTCGTCAATTACTTCGTGAAGTTCCTGTTTCTGGCCGTTGTCCTCGGCATCCCGTTGAGTCTCGAGAAGCTCATCGTGTTCGAAGCGACCGTGATCCTCCTGAGTCCGGCGACACAGGGCATCCCGTCGGTCATCCCCGCGATTCGCGCCCTCCCGGCGTATGTGGCGGCGGGCATTCCCGCAGAATATGTGATTCTCCTCGGCTCCACGAGGGCCTTCGTTGACATCTTTCTCAGCGTCCTCAATTCCACGGGCTACCTGACCGTGACAGTGCTGGTGTCCCGGTTCGCCGGCTCCTCCGCGAGGGTGAGCCCGGCTTCGTCGGCCGCCTCCGAGCCGCTGGTTTCCCGGCCCGGAGTTCCATGAGCTCGATCCCGGCGGTGACATGATCACGTACTGGGTCGATTCCGGGGGAGAAAGCCACTTCAGGACCTACCTCGAGCAACGGGGCGCATCGATTCGCGACCGCTTCCTGGTCCGGTCGTATGAGATCGCCGAGGCCGCGGTGGAGGTGCCGGGAGGGCCGCAGATCTTCGCCGCGCTGGATCAGTTGAGCGAGGTGGAACGGCGGTTGGTGAACACCCTGCGAGACCAGCTTGTCGCGCTCGACCCGGGCGTGCCGGTCCTCAACGACCCGGCGCATTGCCTGCTGCGCCCGGCGCTCCTCACCCGGCTGGCCGATCTGGGGATCAACAGCTTCCGGGCGTACGATCCGCGCGAGGCCGGCGGGATTTCCCGGTTTCCCGTCTTCATCCGCGGAGCCTACGATCATTTCGCCAACAAGACGGGCCTGCTGAGCTCCCCAGGCGAGGTCCAGCTGGCACTCCGGTCCTTGCGGTTCCAGGGCCATCGGCCGGAAGATCTCCTGATCGTGGAGTACTGCGATACCTCGGACCGCCATGGGATCTTCCGGAAGTATGGGGCCACCAAGGTGGGGGAGACGATCATTCCGGTGCACATGCTCGCCGGGCGAGACTGGGTGATGAAGGGCCGAAGCGCGGTGCGGACGGCGGACTTCGCCCAGGAAAGTCTCGAGTACGCGGAACGTAACCCGCACGAGGCGTGGCTTCGTGAAGTCTTCGCCATTGCCGGAACGGAGTTTGGTCGCGCAGATTACGCGGTGTCCGAGAACGGACGTCCGCAATTGTGGGAGATCAACACCCACCCGAGTCTCAGGGCCCACACGCGCACGTTTCAGGATCAGCAGGCCGGCTCGATCTGGGGCCAGATCCGGGAGCTGGCGCATAGCCGGATTCGGGAGGCGTTCACCGCCCTCGACCGGGACCAGCGATCGAGCACGCTGACACTCCCTGTGGATGCTTCTCTACGCGCACAGGCCATGGCCGCCCGGCGGCAGGGGCAGCGCCGGCGGAAAGCAGCATCGTGGTGGCAGGCGGTGTATAGGTCTCGCCTCGGCCGACCGGTCCGGATGGTTCTCGAGAAGGGCCTCGCCAGGCCGCCGAGCTAGCGGCCTTCCCTTCTATTCTTTCGCTCCCAGCCGCAACAGCGCGGACCTGGTGCGATCCGCCAGCTTCGCCCGATCCTCATACCCAAGACCGGCCGTGGGAATCGGCTCCCCGATTCTGATGGTGATGGACCCCGGCTTGGGCGCCCAGCTTCCTTTCGGCATCGACTCATACGTGCCCTCGCACAGCACGGGAACGACCGGCACTTGCGCGGCGATCGCCAGCACGAACGGCCCCCGCTTGAACGGCTGCAGCCGCCCGTTGCGGGACCGGGTGCCTTCGGCGAAGACCACGGCGGACACCCCGCCGCGGATCAGCTTGGCGGCCTCGTCGTAGGCGGAGAAGGCCTGGGATTTGATCTGGCGCTTGATCGGAATGTGCCTGGCTCTTCGCATCGCGAGCCCCATGATGGGAATCCAGTCCATCCCTTTCTTGTACACAAAGCGCACCGTTCCCGGCAGCTCGCCGATCAGTGCCCAGATGTCGATCTCGGAAGCATGATTCGAGATGTACACGACGGGAGTTGCCGGATCGAGCCCCTCCCTCCCTTCCACGTGCACCTTGATCCGGCACCCGCGCAGCATTCCCCGACCCCATTCGCGACCGGACCGGTCGTAGATGTTGCCGGGCCGATAGCGCACCCCGAAGATCGCGGCGAGGACCACACCAGTGCCCCACCAACCCATGTAGATGATGAACGAAACCGCGTAGCGCAGGAATCGGATCATGCGAAGTGATCGTATCCCTCGAGGGCCACGGCCCGTCCGGCAAGCTCGAGCACAACGCCCTCTCCGGATTCGACCTGCCCGATCCGGGACCAGGCGATGCCGACATTCCCCGTGGCACCGGGCGGCATGACGACGAGAAGCTCGTAGTCCTCTCCACCCTTGGCGGCAAACACCTCCGCCGGTTCTCCCTGCGTTTCGGCCTCGACGCGCGCCGCGGGATGGCAGGGAAGTTGAGCCAGGTCAATGCGAAGCATAACCCGGGATGCGGCGGCGAGATGGCGCGCATCGCCGGCGAGGCCGTCGCTCAGATCGATCATCGCCCGTGCGCCTCCCTCGACCAGCCGGCGGCCGGCCGCGACGCGCGGCACCGGGAGTGCAAACCGGGCTCGCGCAGCCGTATCGGGTTCCCGGCCCGCCTGCATCGCCATCCAAGCGGCTCGAGCCCCTCCCAGTTCCCCGGTCACCCAGAGCTCGTCGCCCGGTCTGGCTCCCTGCCGCCCGATGACGCTCTCCACCCGTCCGATGCCGGTAACGGTGATGGACCGGACGTCTCCCTTCGTGAGATCGCCACCGAGCACCGTGCCTCCGACCGAAGCGACGACGCGACCGACGCCGTCCATCACCGACGCGAACGCCGCTGGCGGATCGGCCGCGGGCATGGTCAGCGCCACCAGCACGCCAATCGGGAGCGCCCCTGCCGCAGCAAGGTCGGACAGGCACCCTGCCGTCGCCCGCCACCCGACCTCTTCCAGCGAGAGCCATTCCCTCCGGAAGTGCACCCCTTCGACAGAGGCATCGGTGCTGAGCGCCAGGGTTTTGGTTCCGACTCGAACGATCGCGCAGTCATCGCCGAGTCCGGTCGCTCGGCTGCCTAACACGGCTGCAATCGCGCGAATCCGGTCGAACTCGGGCCCCGGGCCGAGTGGCGTGGCAGTCACCGCGGTCCGATCATATCCGGAGCGGCGCCGGGAGCTGGTGCAGAATCGGAGGAATCCGGGGCGCGGGCATCCGCCGGACCAGGTCCCAGCGACGCCACACGTCCGGGAGCGCGGCGAGCACATCCATCGGCCGCATGGACCTCGCGCTCACCCGTCGCGCCGCCAGGTCCGCCGCCTCCCCCAGCGCGAATGCAGCCGCGCTCGCCGCAAACGCCGGGTCCAGCTCCTGGGCGGCGAACACGGCGGCTAACCCGCTGAGCGTGTCTCCGCTCCCGCCCGTGGCGAGACCCGGATTGCCCGCGGCAACGGTCAGGGTGCAGTACTTCCCTGACGCGATGACCGTCGGCACACCTTTGAGCAGCACCACCGTCCCGGTGCGACTCGCCGCGGCTTCGGCGGCTCCCCAAGGGTCAACGTCCACTCGCGACGCGAGGTCCGGGAAGAGCGCCCGGAACTCTCCGGCGTGCGGGGTCAGGATCGCCGCGCGTCCCTGAAGCGCGGCCCCCAGGCGATCCGCCCGTCCCGAAAACGCCATGAGCGCATCGGCATCGAGTATGACACGGGCCTCGGGCGGCGTCGCATGCAGAATTTCCAGGATGAAATCGGGTCGTGAAGGGGCTCGACCCAGGCCGGGACCGACCACGACGGCATCAGCCGCCTTGAGCGCGGTCCCGGTCCGGCTGGTGGGCCTCGCTTCGAAGGGCTGCGTGACGGTCTGGAGGTCCGGCTCCGCCGCGGCGCTCACCGTCGCCGAGGCGGGAGGAGCGACCAGGTGGACGAGACCGGCCCCTGCCGCGAAAGCGGCGCGAGCGGCCAGGCGCGCTGCGCCGAGCATCCCCTCGTCTCCTCCCACCACAACCACCCTGCCCCGCTCGCCTTTGTGGGCTTTGGCGTGGAACGGGAGCACGAGCTGCGCGATCGTCTGCTCGGTGACCAGCTGCGGCCAGGTGGCGGGCGCGGCCGGAAGTCCGATATCCACGACGACGAGATCGCCGACCTCATCGCGCGCCAGGAGGTGGCCCCGCCGGTATCCGCCGAAGGTGATCGAGAGGACGGCCCGGAGCGGCCCGTGTTGCACCCCGTCACCCAGGTCGAGTCCCGTGGGACCGTCCATCGCTACCACCGGCACCTGGACCTCGGCGATGCGCTGCAGGAAGGCGGGCAGCTTCCCACCAGGCGCCCCCCGGGCACCGGTGCCCAGCAGAGCATCCACGAGGAGACCCGGGTTAGGCCACGGGCCGTCAGGCGTCACTTCCCGCACCCCGGCCTCCCGGGTGGCGGCGGCAGCCGCCCTGGCCAGCTCTCCGGCTGGGGCGGCCACGGACGTCACCCAGACTGGCACGCCCGCGGCGTGGAGGGCTCGCGCGAGCACCCAGCCATCCCCACCGTTGTTCCCGGGGCCGCAAGCGACGAGCACGCCCAGACGCAACCGCTCCGGGAAGCGGGCCGCCAGCACGGTTGCGGCCGCCCGGCCCGCATTCTCCATCAGGGCCCGCACCGGGATCCCCGCCGCGGTGGCGAGGTGGTCCCACTCGGAAGCTTGGGCGGGGGAGAGGACGGGGATCATTGGGCTATTGGCTATTGGCTATTGGTGGCTATTGGCTGTAGCTAATAGCGCCTTGCCAATAGCGAATAGCCAATAGCCAATAGCTCACTTATGACTCTGCTGAACCACCCGCCCAAAACTGATTTCCCCGTTATCGATCCGGAGATTGAATCCGCACTCCGGGTTGGTGCAGACCCAGGCTTTATACGTGATTGGGGCACCGTCGCGGCCGTAATCAGACAGAGGAATCAGCGCCCCGTTCGAGCACTTCTGGCACCGCGGCCACTCGGTTCCTGCTCCGTTGATCATGTCCCCCTCCCCCTCCCCCTCCCCCTCCCTCCCTTCGCGGCTCCGCCTGCGCTTACCGCTCCAGCTCCCGCGTGCTTTGCCAGATGTAGCTCTCGTCGAAGGCGCGTTGGAAGGAAAAGATGTCGTGGAAGTCTTCGATTTTGTCTCCCGGTTGCGTGACCAGCAGCCCGATATCCACCAGCGCGTACACAATCCGGCCGAAGTCGGCAGTCTCCCGGATGCCCCAATGCTCGAGCACCTCACGCGCCATGAGGCCGTATTGCTCCAGCGCAAGGTCTTTGCAGGCCAGGGTGACCTCGGCGCCACTCACGTGCCGCCGCTCCGGCAACCTCGACTGGAGGCATTCGATGCCGGCCAGCACGAAGAGATAAGCCCGCTCGTCGAAGCGCTCGTTCCTCTTCTGAAGCTTGACGAGGACGTCGGGAGGCAGGTGGAGATCGTTCATCGCGCCGCGGCCAGCGCCCGAACCGAAACGCGATCGTAGAGCGGGAAGCCGCCGGCCAGCTCCTCGACCTCCCCGCGGACCCGCTCGATCGTCGCTTCGTCCTTCCGGGTCAGAACCTCGTCGAACAGCGCGGCGATCCGGGTCATTTCCTCGAGTCCCATCCCCCGGGTCGTCAGCGCGGGCGTGCCCAGCCGGATCCCGCTCGTGACGAACGGCGACTGGGGATCGTCGGGGATGGTGTTCTTGTTGACGGTGAGGCCTGCCCGGACGAGCAGCGCCTCCGCGACCCTCCCGGTGAGTCCCCGCGGCCGCAGGTCCACCAGCAGGACATGCGAGTCGGTTCCCCCGGACACGATATCGAACCCGCGCTCGATCAGCGCGGCAGCCAGGCGCTGGGCGTTCGCGATGGTCCGCCGGGAGTACCGCTTGAATTCCTCGGTGGCGGCTTCGCCGAACGCGACCGCCTTGGCGGCGATGATGTGCATGAGCGGGCCGCCCTGGGTACCGGGGAAGAGCGACTTGTCGATGGCCTTGGCCAGATCCGCGTTGCACAGAATGATGCCGCCGCGCGGCCCTCGGAGCGTTTTGTGGGTCGTCGAGGTCACCACCTGCGCGTGCGGCACGGGCGAAGGGTAGGCGCCGCCGGCGACGAGTCCGGCGAAGTGGGCCATGTCCACCAGGAAACTCGCCTCCACCTCATCGGCAATCGCCCGGAAGGCCGCGAAATCGATGATCCGCGAATACGCGCTTCCGCCCGCCACGATGAGGCGAGGCCGATGCCGTTTCGCCAGCTCGCGCACCCGATCGTAGTCGATGCGGCCCGTGGCGGGGTTCACCCCATAGTGCTCGGCGCGCCAGATCACGCCGCTGTGATTCACCGAGTGCCCGTGCGAGAGGTGCCCGCCGTGGGGGAGCGACATGGCGAGGATCATCTCCCCGGGCTTCGCCAGAGCCATGAACGCGGCGAAGTTGGCCTGTGCACCGGCATGAGGCTGCACATTCGCGTGATCCGCGCCGAACAGCGCCAGCGCCCGATCAATCGCCAGGCGTTCGATGACGTCCACCACCTCGCAACCGCCGTAGTACCGGCGCCCCGGGTACCCTTCGGCGTACTTGTTCGTGAGCGGGGTACCCATGGCGTCAATGACCGCGCGCGACGCGAAATTCTCGCTGGCGATCAACTCGAGCCCCTCCCGTTGCCGCACCAGCTCCTGGTCGATGAGCCGGGCAATTTCGGGGTCGCCCGTGCGCAGCGGGGCGCTGTGGTCAGTCATGGGTGTCCTCGATTCCCTCGATCCGCCGTGCATGCCGGCCACCTTCAAACGGCGTAGAGAGCCATTCCTTCAGAATCGCAACGCCCGTTTGGGGGTCGAGGAACCGGGCGGGCAGCACCAGCACGTTGGAGTTTCCATGGGAGCGGGAGAGCTGAGCGATCTCCGGAGACCAGGCCACTGCCGCGCGCACCCCGTGATAGCGATTGGCGGTATAGCTCATGCCGAGCCCCGTGCCGCAGAGCAGAACGCCCCGGGCATTGTCCCCTCGGGCCACCCGCTCGGCGACCTGGTGCGCATACACCGGGTAATCGGTGGACTCCAAAGAGTCGGTGCCGACGTCCAGCGGCTGGAATCCCATCGCGGCGAGTTCCTTGACCAGCGTTTGCTTGAGCTCGAAGCCGGCGTGATCGGCCCCAATCGGAATGACTTCAGGCATACCGACAAATCTACACGATCTTAAGGCGAGTACCGATAGAATCCCTTGCCGCTTTTCCGCCCCAGCTCGCCGGCGGCGACCATTTTTCGGAGCAGTGGGCAGGGGCGATACTTGGGATCGCCCAGACCCTGATACATGACCTCCAGGATCGCCAGGCAGACGTCGAGCCCGATGAAATCGGCAAGGGTGAGCGGCCCCATCGGGTGCCCCATGCCGAGCTTCATCACGGTATCGATCGCCTCGGGCGTCGCCACCCCTTCCATGACCGCGTAGATCGCTTCGTTGATCATCGGCAACAGAACCCGGTTCGCCACGAACCCGGGAAAGTCGTTGACCTCCACCGGGGTTTTTCCGAGGGACCGGGCGATCTCGAGCGTGCGCTGGGTCGTGGCGTCGGTCGTGCCATGACCGCGGATGACTTCGACGAGGGCCATGACCGGCACCGGATTCATGAAGTGCATCCCGATCACCTCGCCGGGCCGCCGGGTCTTGGCGGCGATCTCGGTGACCGAGATGGAGCTGGTGTTGGTCGCGAGAATCACACCCGCCGGCACCTGCTGGTCGAGGCTCCGAAACAGCTCGAACTTGAGGTCGGGCCGTTCGGTCGCCGCTTCCACCACGAAATCCGCGGCTCCTGCCGAGCTCAGATCGGCACTCGACGTGATCCGGCCGAGGATCTGCGCAACCGCGTCGGAGGTCACGGTGCCCTTCCTGGCCTGGCGGTCGAGATTGGCCTTGATGGTGGCCAGGCCCTTCTGGAGCGCGTCGGAAGAGACGTCAATCAGCACCACGTCCCAACCGTGCTGGGCGAACGTATGGGCGATGCCGTTGCCCATCGTTCCCGCTCCGACCACCGCGGCAGTACTCATGACATCGATTCGACGGCCAGCGCGACGGCGTTCCCGCCCCCCAGGCACAGCGTGGCAAGCCCGGTCCGGGCGCCCCGGTCTTTCATGGCGTGGAGCAGCGTGGTGAGAACCCGAGCGCCGCTGGCGCCGATCGGATGGCCCAGAGCGATCGCGCCGCCCCAGACGTTCACCCGGTCCCAGTCCCAGCCAAGGGCTCGGCCATCGGCGAGTGCCTGCACCGCAAAGGCCTCGTTGGCCTCGATGAGGTCGAACGCCGAGATCGGCTTGTGCTCGAGACGGAGGAGGTTCTCCACCGCGACGATGGGTGCAAAGAACAGGTCCTTGGGCTCGCCCCCTCCGGTCGCATAGGAGGTGATCCGGGCGAGCGGAGTGAGCCGGTGGGTTCGGGCGAAGGCCAGCGACGCCACCACGAGGGCGCTGGCTCCGTCGTTGAGCCCCGGCGCGTTGCCCGGGGTCACCGTGCCGTCTTTCTGGAAGGCGGGTTTGAGCCTGGCGAGAGCTTCCAGGGTGGTGTCTTTCCGGGGACCTTCGTCCGTCTCCACTTTCATGGCGCCGGTTTTCGCGGCGACCTCCACCGGCACAATCTCCGCTTTGAATTTGCAGCTCTCCTGGGCGGCCACGGCCTTGCGATGGCTCTGGAGCGCGAACTCGTCCTGATCCTGGCGGGTTATGGCGGCCTTCTGCGCGGTGTACTCGGCGTAGCTCCCCATGTGCACCGTGCCGAACGAATCCCAGAGCCCATCGTGGATCATTCCGTCTACGATGGTCTGGTTTCCCGCCTTGATGCCGGTGCGCATTCCGTAGAGGTAGTGGGGAGAGGCGGACATGGCCTCCATGCCCCCGGCGACCACACACTGGGCGTCTCCGGCTTTGATGGACTGTGCGGCCAGCATCACGGCCTTGAGGCCCGAGCCGCAGACCTTGTTGATGGTGACGGCGGGAATCGTCCCGGGCAAACCGGAGTGGATGGCTGCCTGACGGCCCGACGCCTGGCCGGCTCCCCCCTGGAGGACGTGCCCCATGATGACCTCGTCAATCGCTCCCGGTTCGATCCCGGCCCGACGCACCGCCTCCCGGATCGCGACGGCGCCGAGTTGCGGTGCGGTCAGGGAGGACAGTCCACCGAGGTAACGGCCGATGGGAGTTCGGCACGCGGAGAGAATGACGGGAGTGAGGGCGTCGGACATTACTGGCATGAGAAAGTGGTCTTCTCCTTTACGCCGTCGTAGGGGTCAACGCCCGGGCCCGGATTTCCTCCGAGAGCCTGGCGATGAAGCTCGCAACCGGCATCACGTCCTGTTTGGATCCGGCGCCCCGGACCCGAACCGCAACCGTGTCGCCCTCTGCTTCGCGCTGGCCGATCACCACCATGTAGGGAACCTTCTGCACTTCCCCCTCGCGGATCCGGTAGTTGAGCGTCTGGTTCCCGGCGTCGAGGTGGGCGCGCACGCCCGCCCCGCGGAGTCGCCGGGTTACGGCCTCCGCGGCGTCGCGCTGCTGGTCGCTGATCGGGAGCACGCGCACCTGCTCCGGGGCGAGCCAGACCGGAAACGCGCCGGCGAAATGCTCGATGAGGATGGCGAGGAACCGTTCGATGGAGCCGCTCACCGCGCGATGAATCACCACGGGGCGGTGCTCATGGTTGTCCTCACCGACGTACCCGAGCTCGAATCGCTCCGGCGCAGCGTAATCCAGCTGGATGGTTCCCAGCTGCCAGGTTCTGCCGATTGAATCCGCGACGTCGAAGTCGATCTTGGGACCGTAAAAAGCGCCGTCTCCCGGCTTGTGCTCGTAGGGAAGCCCGGTCCGTTCGAGGGCATCGCGTAACCCGGTTTCGGCCCGGTCCCACAGCCCATCATCACCGATGCGGACCTCGGGACGGGTGGCGAACTTGAGGCTCGACGTCAACCCGAAGGTCCGGTAGTACCCGAGGATGAAATCGATCAGTCGCTGCACCTCCTCGGCGATTTGTCGCTCCATCAGGAACACGTGGCAATCGTCCTGCTGGAATTGCCGCACCCGGGTGAGTCCGGCGAGTGCTCCGGAGACCTCGTTGCGATGGAGCACGTCGAAGGTGCAGTACCGCAAGGGCAGCTCACGGTACGAG
>Ga0187892_10009322_pt1 | contig 12973 bp, 8 predicted proteins | sample MA1701073metaG_FD_139345 | JGI IMG/M metagenome (GOLD analysis project Ga0187892, IMG submission 139345) | Bio-ooze microbial communities from a basaltic lava cave in the Kipuka Kanohina Cave System on the Island of Hawaii, USA - MA170107-3 metaG ...
CCCGAGAGGAGAAATCTTGGCCGACGGTCTCGGCGTGAGGCACCCGGGCTCGAATGATGCCTTGGGCATCCTGGACGAAGACGTAGTCGAACTGCTGGAAGTACCGGGCGATGTTCTCGAGAACTGCCCTGGCCTGCGGCCAGTTCTCGCTCGTGATCTCCTGGCGCAGCTTCGGGCGCTCGGCGGCCTCCCGCATGATCGCCACCGCACCGGCGACGTATTGCTCGAACGCGTAGGAGATCCCGAGGGCGACGGTCTGATTGGAGGCCAACGCGCGTTCACGCAATGCTTCCGCACTGCGCCAGACCGCGAGCCCCGCCATGAGGCCGACGCTCAGCAGGACGAGCAGGACCACGCCGACCGAAAGCTTGACGGTCAGGCTCCGGGCGGTCATGCCTTCTTCAACCCCCGGATGGCAATTCGCGAGGATCGAGATCTCTCACTAGTTACTTCCCGGTGCAGAAATGATCGGTGACATGGGCCAAGAGCGCGACGTGCGGGACGTGGTCCGGGCTCGGGCGGTCAGTTTGTCTGCTGCTGCTCTTTGTCTCGTCATACCGCACCTGGGAGCGTACTCAGGCGGCCCGGGGCCCGGCCCGGCCGAGGACCTTGAGGTTGTTGGCGATCACTCCCAGCCCGACCCAACGCTGCATCCCAGCTGATCCGCGGTACCGACAGCGCCGCAGCCCATGACACCGCTTGAGGGCACTGATGCGCCCCTCGCTGCCGGTGGGCCAGCGCAAGGCTGCGCGCGCAGCGCGGGACCGCGTGGCTCGGGGGTGTCGCGGCAACACGACGTGCCGCACGTGACGCACGCCGGCCGCGTGTTCATTCGTCGGCGAGGCAAACCCGCCATCGGCCACCGCCAGCTGCGGCGGGCGAGCGAAGAGGGCGATGTGCCGATCGAGCGCGGGCACCCAGAGGGCGCGATCGGACACCCCGCGTTCGCAGACCTGGTAGTCGGTGATGAACTGCGCTTCGGCCTCCTGGATCTTCACCAGGCGGCCGAACTCGGTGGGCTTGGCCAGTTTGCCCTTGCGGAGGATCTCGGTGTGCGGCTCGAACACACTCACGATCTTGTGCGGGTAGTGCGTATCGCCTCGGAGGACACGGGCGCGGGTTTGGGCCAGGACCTGCCGGACCACCGCGAGGGTCGCGTGCAGCCGCGCGACGAGGGGCTGGACCCGAGGGCGCGGGCGCGCCGGAAGACGCCGGACCACGGTCTCGGCGTCGCGCACCACCCTGCGCGTGATCCGCAGGAGGCCCTGATAGAGGATCTTCATGCGCGCCCGGGTTCGCTCCCGCACCGCCGGGCTTGTCCGGCTGCCGGTCGTGCGGCTGCGCTGCGCGATCTCGAAGACCCGGCGGGCGATACTGCGGGCCCGCTCGCGCACGGGCGCCCCGAGCCGCCGCAGGGTGCGGGTGACCACCCGCACCCCATCGGCCAACAACGTGCTGTCGGTCGGATAGTGAATGTTGGTTTCGACGACGGTGGTGTCCACGCGCAGCCGCCGGCCCCGGATGAGCCCCTGCGTGCGCCCCAGCATCACCAGTCGGGTCAGCACATCCTTGAGGACGGCCTCGTCGAGGAGCGGGGCCAGCCGGATCAGCGTCTTGGCATCCGGGACGCGCTCGCCGTCGATCCGGCAGAAGGCACGGTAGACCAGGTGGCCCCGCACCTCGCGTTCACACTCGTCAAAGCTCCAGTCGTAGAGGTGCTTGAGAACCAGGAGGCGCAGCACGACGGTCGCCGGCGTCCCCAGGCGGCCCCGTCGGCGACTCTGCGGGTGCCGCCGCGCCAGGGCGTCGGCGATGCGATCGACGAGCACCTCGTCGTCGAGCAGCGCATCAATCCGGCGGAGGGTGGGATCCCAGAGCTTGTCCGCATCGGGCAGGAGCACTTCGACCAGGCTGCGCTGCGTGTACGCCCGCCGCACCATGGCGCCTCCGGTGAGGCCGGCTGGCCTCGGACTCCGCACCGCGTGAGCCGCGTAGCTGCGCGTGCTGCCAGGGCGCGCTGCTCTCCCACCATCGCGTGCGTGCTCGGGCGCCGTCAAGCACATTGCGACGTTCGGACGACGGCTGACATCCGCCCCCCGCATAAACATAGGATCAATCCCGTGTGTTTCGCACCGGGAAGTATAGTTAAGATCTTGGCGCGGTCGGTTTTAGACAGTCAACGTCTGAATCGGTGTCCCGCTTTCCAGAAACGACGATTCTTGCCCGCTAGCGCCCGGAACCAGCAGCTGTGACGCGTCGCGGCAGAAACAGACTTCGGTGATTGACGCGTTAGAGGCCGCGAATCTCGCGGGCGGGAAGAACTCCACTCAACGTAAGCTGATTTCATGGAACATCCGCTCTCTTCGCGGGGAATTCATGGCTGAGACAGCACCGGGGAACCACGCCTCGCCTCTCGTCGCATCGGCGTCGCAGATTGACTGGACGATGCAAGATCACTCGCGGGAGCGACGACTACGTCAGGAACTGGCGATCCGTGGACTCGTCGCGCTTGCGATCCTCGGGTTCCATGAAGCATTCCGAGCGTCGACCGGCGGGGGATCGGACTCGGTCATCCTGATCACCATCCTCCTCGGTCTCTTCCTGAACGGTCCCTATTACGTCATGGCGCGGATTGCCCCCTGGCCTCGCCTGCAGGCCTATGGCCGCATGCTGCTCGACATCGTCCTGATCACGGTCGGGCTCTACAGCGCGGGGGGATTGGAGGCCGCGCCGTACCTCGCGGTCTATGCGTTGGTGCCGGTGTATGCCGGCATCATCTTCTCGAGCGCGGCCTGCCTGCTGGCGACCGGCGCGGCGACCGCGTGCTACGTAACGCTGGTGATACTCCAGCAGACCGGATGGCTTGGAGCGACTCGCCCACCCGACCCAAACGACATCGCGATTGCCGCGTTCAATCTGCTCATCATCAACGTGACGGGCGGCCTCACGGCCCTTCTGGCCCTCGCCCTCCGGCGGAGTCGCCGACGTTTGCGGGCGACCTACCGGGAACTATCGAATCTGATGGAAACGATCCCGGACGTCATTTGGCTTGTAGACCTCCGGGGGATGTTAGTGCTGTGGAATCGGAAGCTGGAGACGGTACTAGGCCTGTCACGGCCGGACTTGTACGGGCGATCGATCTCCGAGTTGTTCTCGTCGGCGGACCGGAGGGTCGTCGACCAAGCCGTCCGCGACGGTATCGAGCGAGGTCAGTGTGAATTCGAGGGGCACCTGCTGCCCGCTGACGGGAGCGCAGTCCCGTACCACTGGACCGGAGCCCGGCTGCGAGACGAGGAAGGACATGTGACCGGGCTGACGGGAGTTGGCAGGGATATCACCGAGCGGAAACAGGCCGAAGAGGCTGTGCGTCAGCATGAGGAGCAGGTGCGACAACTCCAGAAGATGGAAGCCATCGGCCAGCTCGCAGGAGGCATTGCCCACGACTTTAACAATCTGCTCATGGTCATCAAGGGGCGCGCCGAGCTCCTGCTGCGGCGCGTTCCCGACGGGGACAGCACGGGCTCGGCACTCGCGGCGATCGAGCAGGCGGCGGACCGCGGGACGGCGCTCATCCGCCAGCTTCTCGTCTTCAGCCGAACGCAGGTGCTCCAGCGGAAGGTCCTCGACCTGAACGGTGTGGTGTCAGACATGGCAGTGATGCTCCGGCGGCTCATCAGCGAGGCGATCGAACTGGAGATCCGGCTCGGAGAAGAAGTGGGTCGCGTGAGAGCTGACCTGGTCCAGCTAGAGCAGATCATCATGAACCTGGGTCTGAATGCCCGGGATGCCATGCCTCGCGGCGGCCGCCTGACGATCGCGACGGCGAACGTGGATGGCGACCCGGGCTTCGCCCCGCGGCATGAAGACGTCAATCTGGGGCCCTATGTCATGTTGGAAGTGCGTGACACGGGTGTCGGCATGGACAAGACCCTCCAGTCCAAGATCTTCGAGCCGTTCTTCACGACGAAGGAGCCCGGCAAGGGCACGGGCCTCGGACTCGCAACCGTCTACGGGATCGTCAAGCAGCATGACGGGTGGATCGCGGTTGATAGCGAGCCAGGGCTCGGTGCCACGTTCAGGGTCTATCTGCCTCGTGTCGACGATCCGTCTGAGGCGGCCGGGAAGGATGAGGTGACGACCGAGCTGGCCCGGGGCTCGGAGACGGTCCTGCTGGCAGAAGACGAGGATGAAGTCCGCAAGGTGACGAGCGAGATCTTGAGGAGCGCGGGGTACCGCGTGCTCGAAGCCCGGCACGGCAAGGAGGCTCTGCGAATCGCGGCAGAGCACCGGGAAGCGATCGATCTGCTGGTGGCCGACGTGGTCATGCCGGAGATGAGTGGGATCGAGCTCGCCAGGCGCTTACGCTCGGCGCGCCACGGCCTGAGAGTGCTGTATGTGTCCGGCTATGCGGCTGGTACCGGCGTGCGCGAGCAGGTACTGAGCCGGCGGGCCCCGTTTCTTCAGAAGCCCTTCGCGGCCGGCGACCTGACGCGCAAGGTGCGAGAGGCCTTGCGCGCGGTCTAGCGAGCCTGGCGCCGCTACGCTGCGAATAGCTACTCGGCGGTCGGGAACCTCCCGAGCCCGGCGAGACCCTCCCGTGCGCATTCGATGGTCGTCCAGCGGATCATGCCCTCTCGGTCGACGAGGACCTGACCAAGAAACTGAAGGAACGGCCGGGCCGCATCCTGGCGGTCGGCAGAAGTCCCCTACTGGCTCATAGTCTATTCGCTCCGTGTGCCGGCCGACTTCCTTGCTGACGTTACGCGGACGGGTTTTCGAGGATACCTCGGGATATTTGAGGATAGCGTGGCCCGCCGAATTTGGGCGACGCAAAACCAGCGGATCTTCTTGGCGCGGGGAGCCTAGGTCCGAGCACCTGCCTAATTCCACGACCGAACCGGACGAAGAAATGGTAAGCTTTCCGGCGAGATCGGGGTGTGGCGCAGCCCGGTAGCGCACCTGCTTTGGGAGCCGTGGGGCTCTGCGTCCCGTACTGTCTAAGTAGTTCCTAGAATGTCTCTTTTTCCTTCACTGTGACTCTTCACAGATCCCAGATCTGCCCGCCTCATCCCTCGAAAACCGTCAGCGAGACGTCAGCAGCGACGGGTTGGCTACCCGAACCCAAGATTCAGCATCCCTGGCCTACCGAGCGCTCTGACGTCCGAACCGCCCCCCTCATAACCCAAAGGTCGCTGGTTCAAATCCAGCCCCCGCAACCACCGATATCGACTCCCACGGAAGTAAATGATGGCGACCTTAGCTCGCCAGGTCCCGCTGACTAGGAATTAGTGGGTCGTTACTTTCAGCCCAGGTCTCCACTTCGACGAGGTCGTTCAGAATCCTTCGTTCAGGATCATCTGGAAGTGCCGAACCCGGGAGGCCGTCTCCGGCTGGGCATATACGTCAAGATGGTGTTCGCCGGCGCCGGTGGTCAGCGGCAGGTGGTCGTTCCTCGGGCTGCGGTTCAGTCGATGGGGAACGAGTGTTCCTGCCGGTGGCGGGAGAGGAGGGCAAGTTCCTCCGGCGTAAGGGACCATCTCGGGGGAGCAGGGACTTCGAGCAGGAGATACCGTCGTCACCGAGGGCAGCTTCCTCCTCCGCGCGGCGGCCGCCAAGAGCGCTTCCTAAGGTTGCAATACTCGGTCGGCAGTCATATCATTATTTGCTGATATGAGAACGTTACGGCTTCCCGCGTCCGTCGCCCTCCGGGCCAAGCTGTTCCGCGGCCTGGCTGACCCTTCGCGGCTCGGTGTGCTCGAGGCGCTCCGGGACGGTCCGCTCCCTGTGGGCGAGGTTGTCACCCGCACGGGCCTGAGCCAACCCAATGTGTCCATGCACCTCGCCTGTCTGGCCGAATGCGGGTTGGTCCGGTGGGAGCGACGAGGGAAGTTCGTGGACTACAAGATCACCGACAAGCGGGTGGTCCGATTGCTCGATCAGGCGGAAGACCTGCTCCTCAGCGTCGGATCGCTCATCGAGTGCTGCCCGCGTTACCGGCGGGCGGCGCTCGCCCATCCGGTCCAGTCGGCATCCGGTAGGAAGGGCAGCCGATGACGCAGCGACTCAAACTCACGATTCCGGAACTTGATTGTGCGGACGAGGCCCGGCAGATCGAGGCGGCCCTGGTCCGTGTGGATGGCGTCGTGACCGTCCAGACAGCGATCGGGGCCCGCCGCGTCATCGTGTCATGTGATCCTGCGGCCATGAGACCAGGCGCCGTCGAGGAGGCGATCCGAGGGCCCGGGATGACGGTGACTGACACACCCAGGCCGGCCAGGCGCCAGCGGTCGCTCCCCGACACCCTCGGCTGGGCCTTCGTGTCCATCATTGCCCTCCTGACGTTGGCCGGGCTGGCGGCGGAGCGGCTGGGTGTCGTGGACGCGCTCGTGGAGCGCATCCCGGCATGGCTGGCGGTCGCCGCCGTCCTTGCGGGCGGGTACCCGATCTTCGGGAACGTGATCCGCGCCCTCCGACGGCGGGCGGTGACGTCCCACGCCCTCATGACGCTCGGCATCGTGGGCGCCCTCGCGGTGGGACAGTACGCGGCCGCCGCAGTCATCGTGTTCTTCATGCGTCTGGCGGATTTCATCGAGGGTTATACGACGGAGCGTTCACGTCAGGCGATCAAGGAACTCCTGAAGCTGACGCCGGAGACGGCGCGGGTTGAGCGGGACGGTCAGGACTTCGAGGTGCCGACGGAGCAGGTCCGACCCGGTGAGGTCGTCGTGGTCAAATCCGGGGATCGGATCCCGGTCGACGGCGTCGTCCTCGACGGCCGCGCGGCCGTGAACCAAGCATCCATCACGGGCGAATCGATCCCGGTGGAGAAGGAGCCAGGGGCCGAGGTCTTCGCCGCGACGATCTGTGACCGCGGCGCCCTCCGCGTGCGGGTCGACCGTGTCGGGAAGGACACGACGTTTGGCCAGATCCTCCGCCTCGTCGAGCAGGCCGATGCGAATAAGGCTCCCGTCCAACGCTTCGCGGATCGCTTCACCGCCTACTACATCCCTGTGGTGATCGCGGTGGCTCTGGCGACCTACGCGATCGGCGGCAACACGACGGCGGCCGTGGCGACGGTGCTGGTGGCCTGTTCGTGCGCGATTGCCATGGCGACGCCCACCACCGTCCTGGCGGCGGTGGGCTAGGCCGCGCGCCGGGGCATTGTGGTCAAGGGAGGCCGCTATCTCGAAGCCCTGGCTAAGGTCGACGTCCTCGTGATGGACAAGACCGGGACCGTCACCATGGGGCGGCCGGAGGTCACTGCGGTTCTGCCCGTAGGCGCCGCCACCGAGGAGAGTGTGCTCGGCGTGGCCGCCTCACTCGAGCGGCGCTCGGAGCACCCGCTGGCGGACGGCATCGTAAGGGCGGCGGAGACGGCGGGGCTCGTCCTCGAAGCGCCGACCAGCTTTGAGGTCTATCCCGGGGAAGGTGTCGTGGGGGAACTAGGCGGAGAGGGCGTGATGTGCGGCACCCAACGGCTCCTCGCTCGCCTGGGTGTCGAGGTCCCCGAGACGATCGGCCAGCGGGTCGCGGCGCTGGCGGCCGAGGGCAAGTCTGTGGTGCTGGTGACGCGTGACGGTCGCCTTGCCGGCGTGGTCGCGCTCGCCGATACGCTCCGCCCCGAAGTGGCCGCGGCGGTCGAGGAGATCCGAGCGCTCGGGATCCGTCGCGTCATCTTGCTGACCGGCGATCGGAAGGCTACCGCGGCGGCAGTGGCAGCCCGGCTCGGCATTGAGTGTGAGGCCGAGTTACTTCCGGTGGAGAAGATCAGGGTGGTCGAGCGTTTGCAACACGAGGGCCACGTCGTCGCCATGGTAGGGAACGGGATCAACGACGCGCCGGCACTGGCACAGGCCGATGTTGGGATTGCCATGGGGGTGGCCGGGACCGATGCCGCGATCGAGGCGGCGCACGTGGCGCTCATGCGGGACGACTGGCGGATGGTGCCGGAGGCGATCGCGCTCGGAAGGCGAGCCTTCCGCGTGATCGCGCAGAACCTCTGGTTCACCGCGGCTTACAACGCGGTGGGCATCCTCCTGGCCGCGACGGGCTGGTTGCCTCCGGTGGGTGCGGCCGCGGCGCAGTCCCTGCCGGATGTCGTCGTCATGCTCAACTCGATGCGGCTGCTGCGGAGCCGTCCACGGCTGGACACGAGATGACGTCTCAGCGAGCCGGGACGACCGCCTCTGGATCCGGTCTCCGCGCAATTCCACGGGGCGTCTGGGCCCTCGGCTTCGTCAGTCTCTTCATGGATACGTCCTCGGAACTGGTCCATAGCCTGCTTCCCGTGTTCCTCGTTTCGGTGCTCGGCGCGAGCATGACCTCCGTGGGCCTGATCGAGGGCGTGGCCGAGGCGACGGCGCTGATCACCAAGATCTTCTCCGGCACGCTGAGCGACTACCTGGGCCGGCGGAAGGCCCTGACCGTGCTTGGGTATGGGCTCGCGGCCGTGACCAAGCCGTTATTCCCGCTGGCTGGATCCGTGACCCTGGTCCTGACGGCGCGGTTGATCGACCGGATCGGCAAGGGCATCCGGGGGGCGCCCCGCGACGCCCTAGTGGCCGACCTCTCGCCCCCGCATCTGCGGGGCGCGAGTTTCGGTCTTCGCCAGTCGCTGGACACGGTCGGCGCCTTTGCCGGGCCGGTGATCGCGATCGTCGCGATGGGGCTGATGGCCAACGACATCCGCGCGGTGTTTTGGATCGCGGTCATTCCGGCGCTGATGGCCATCGCGATCCTCCTCGCATTCGTCAACGAGCCAGATCGACGAACGGACGGCGGTTCCACGCGTGTGCCGCTTCGGCTGGCCGACATCAAGACACTCAGCCCCGCCTATTGGGCGGTGGTGACGGTAGGTGGCGTCCTCACCCTTGCGCGATTCAGCGAGGCGTTCCTCGTGTTACGGGCGAGCGGCACCGGGCTGGGGATCGCGTTCGTCCCGTTGGTGCTGGTCGTGATGAACATCGCCTACGCGGCATCGGCCTATCCCGCGGGGGTCTGGTCAGACCGGGCCGGTCGCCGGGTCGTCCTGCTGGCTGGTGTTGGGGTGCTTTTCGTCTCCGACGTGGTGCTCGCGATCGCGTCGAATGTCTGGCTCGTGATGATCGGCGTGGCCCTATGGGGACTGCACATGGGCCTGACCCAAGGCTTACTTGCGACCATGGTGACGGACACCGCGCCGGCACCCCTACGCGGTACCGCCTTCGGCGTCTTAAATCTCATCGCCGGGGTCGCCATGCTCATGGCGAGTGTCCTCGCTGGGCTCCTGTGGGATCGCTTCGGTGCGTCGGGAACCTTCACGGGCGGGGCGATCCTGTGCGTGCTCGCAATCGTCGGATTCGCCTATCTGGGACGCCGGCCTCTGCAGCGGTCCTGAGGCTCGCGAACCCGTCGGGCGCTCGATGCGCGCTCCTGGTGAGGCGCTCGCTTTCCGGCGTTGTAGATCAAATCGATCTCGGACGTGAGCATGTTATCGGTGGTTGCAGGTCCCCCAACGATGGAAATCGCGCTGACCGGGTTCACCGCTAAGGTGTTGTCCGACGACGGCACGTTGCTGAGGCACTGAGAGCAGCTTCGACACAATCCTGTTCAGGCCCGTACCGGGATTGGAGGTCCTTCGAGTATCGCCCGCCTGATGCAGAATCAACGGTGGCTTATGCGCCTGAGCCGGGATATGTAGGCGGGTGTGAACAACGCGGTTTTCGTGGTGGCCGCGCTACCACGTTGCCAACGCCTCTACCAGACGTATCGAAGAAGACGTGTACTATTCCGGATGGCCTGGCCGCCCAGCGAGGAGTTGAAGCGAAGTGATCCTAGGTGTGTGTGCTAGCCCTAGCCCTGTCCAAAAGCGGAGGGTCCCGGACAGCCGGCTAAGAGGCTTGGCCGAGCGCGAAACGAACGGCGGCGACGACTTGGTCGAGATCGTAGGGCTTCCCAATGATCTCGATGGCTTCGGTTTCCCCCACGAGCTGGTCGAGGGCGGGCTTGTTTGTCGTCGTGAGCACGAAACGGCACTGTTGCACGGGCTGTGCACTCCGCACCAGTTTCAGGAAGTTCCAGTTCGTGTCATAGGGCAGGGAGACGTCGTAGACGATCACGGCGGGGCGGTGGTACTCGATGAATGAGATGAAGTCGAGCTCACCCTTCTTGAGCTCCGGGATATGACCGGGAACGGTATGGAACCCTTGCGCTTCCAGCATCGTGCGCAACATGTCGACCGTGTCACTGCTGGAGTTAAACACGGCCACGATCGGCTTGGCGGCAGCGGCGGAACTCTCAGTCTCCATACGTTTCCCGCGCAGAGCCTAGTCCTTTCTGAGCGCTCATGTCCAGCAGAGAGTACGGCCGCGTTCGGCGCGCGAGACGATGCGTCGGAGTGCCCGTCAGCCGACTCGCCCCGCAAGGCTCGCGACGATCGCGGTCAGCTCGTCGGGCTCCACGGGCTTCGACACGTGAAAATTGAAGCCGGCCCTGAGACTCCGGACCCGGTCTTCAGGACGGTCATAAGCGGACAGGGCGACCGCGGGCGTCTTACCCCCCTGATCAGGGTCCAACGCTCGGATCTGTCGCAGGAGCGCGTACCCGTCGAGGCCGGGCATTTCGATATCCGACACGAGGACCGCGGGACGCCATTGCTGGAGGATCTGCAGGGCGTCAGTACCCGACGTACATCCTCTGACTTCAGCCCCGGCCTGGCTCAGGATTTCTCGGTTCAGGTCGACCGCCGTTGGGTCGTCGTCGACGACCAGGATGCGAAGCCCCACAAGTGACTGAGCGCTCGCTCGCTGGAACGTCGGCGGTGTCCGTTCGGCCGCGAGCTCAGAGGGCCTGGCCGTCATCAAGGGCAGCTTGACCACGAAGGTGGCTCCGCGCCCTTCACCCGGACTCTCCGCAAACACGATCCCGCCGTGGAGTTCGACGAAATGTCGCACGAGGGCGAGCCCGAGCCCAAGCCCGCCGTGCGACCGGGTACTGCTGCTATCGCCCTGGCGAAGGCGGTCGAAGACATACGGAAGGAGATCCGGCTGAATCCCCTGTCCCGTATCACTGACGAGCAGCTCGACGTGCGAGCTGACTCGCTGCAGCTGGATCTGGACACGGCCGCCCTTTGGCGTGAACTTCACCGCGTTGCTCAGGAGGTTCCACACGACCTGCTGCAGCCGGTCGGGATCGCCGCTGACCGGCCCCCCCGGCGAGGCCAGCACGGGCTGGAGCCGAATGTTCTTCGCCGCGGCGGCGGGGCGGATCCCATCCAGTGCCTCCTCGACGACGCGCTGGAGGTCGACCGGTTGGACAGCCAGGCGAAGCTTTCCGCTGGCCACGCGTGACAGGTCGAGCAGATCGTCGATGAGGCGCACCTGGGCGTTCACATTCCGGAGGATGATCTGAAGCGCCCGTTGTGCTTGCTCCGCGCCAAGCTGACCGCGCTCGAGCATGGTGGCCCAGCCATAGACCGCATTAAGGGGAGTCCGCAGCTCGTGCGAGAGGGTGGAGAGGAACTGATCCTTGGCGCTGTTGGCGGCTTCCGCGGCTTCACGGGCGGCCTCGGCCGCCACATAGAGGCGCGCATTGTCGCCCGCCACCGCCACCTGACTGACTACCGCTTCCGCGAACAGCAGATCCGTGCGGTCATAGCGACGGCCGGATTCTGTGATCGCGAACGTGACCGCCCCGAAAGCGCGCTCGCGCGCGACCATCGGCACGATCATCCAGGCCCCGACTCCGAGCTGCTGAAAGAGCTGGAGCTGCTCGGCATTCTGCGCCGCTTGTTCGAGATCGGCCGAGGTGGCTGGGGAGACCAGCGTGGAGCGACGCGAGATGAGGACGGCGGGGACGCCGCCCGGGGCGGTCACGCTGAAGCCGTAGCGGGCCCGTGCCTCGTAGGCCACCCCCTCTTTGGTCGCATCAATATGGGCGCAGGCGGCGCGGCGAAGGCTGCCATCCGCGTCTTGGAGGTCGATGGCGCACAGGTCACCAAGGAGTGGAACAGCCAGGCGTGCGATGCGCGAGAGCATCCGGTCGTTGGCCAGGGAGGACCCAAGCAGGCGGCTCAGTTCAATGAGGAAGAACGCGCGCTCCTCGCGGGACTGCGGCGAATCGGTCATGGGTCCCCTGGGCGGTGGCTCGACGGGTAGAGCGTATCGGCGCGAAGCATTCTACATGCCAGGTCGAAATCTGCTCGAAAAGGCGATTGACTGGTTGGTGGGCGCTTAGTGAAGAACGCTCAGAAGCCATCAGTCGGAAAAATAGATCCGGTAAAACGTACGCTGTACCATCCGGCTCAAAGGCGAGTCGAAGAAGTAGTCCCCGACGCGGTTCAGCCGTCCGTGCGGCGAGGCGATGTGTCACGCGAGCCTTCGTGGCGATCTCCGCCCTACTTGGACGGCGAGCGGATCGGCACCGGGTCGTCCCCGGTTCGTGCACAGGCCGTACACAGAAAGCGTCAAGAAGCCTTCAGGCCGAGTCGCGATAGAGCGCCTTCAGCCACGGCGGGGCGGCGAACGTCGTCAGCATCACCACAACGATGAGCGCCGAGTACAGGTCCTCCGCGATCACGCCGGCGGCGAGGCCCGCCCCGGCGAAGATCAGGCCCACCTCGCCACGCGGCACCATCCCGACCGCCACCGACCACCGGCGCACGCCGCGCTGGTAGACGGCAAGGCCCGCCGCCAGCTTCGAGGCGATGGCCACGCCCGTCAGCAGTACCGCGACGGCGAACTGCCCGCTGTCGGCGAACGGGTTCAGCGCCGCAGGCTGGACCTTCATCCCCACGGTAACGAAGAACACCGGCACGAGGAGGTCGGCGACCGGCTTGATGCGCTCCTCGATGTGCGCCCGCCGCTCCGTCGTGGCGAGGACCAGCCCGGCCGCGAAGGCCCCGATGATCGTCGCCAGGCCGATCAAGTCCGCGACGGCGGACAGCGCGACCGCGAAGACCACCGAGTACACGATGAGCGTACCCCGCGCCCGCAGC
>Ga0187892_10009323_pt1 | contig 12973 bp, 7 predicted proteins | sample MA1701073metaG_FD_139345 | JGI IMG/M metagenome (GOLD analysis project Ga0187892, IMG submission 139345) | Bio-ooze microbial communities from a basaltic lava cave in the Kipuka Kanohina Cave System on the Island of Hawaii, USA - MA170107-3 metaG ...
CAGGGCCAGGCCGGGCGCCCGCTCGATCGCCCGCTCGACCAGGGCCCGTGCCTCGCGAACGGGCCCCCGCACCGACTCGTAGTCCACCTGGCTGTTGTAGAGCGCCGCCGTCGCGCGCGTGAGCGGCGGCAGCCCCGACTCCAGGAGGCGCACGGCCTCCTCGCGGCGGCGACGCTCCACCGACCCGCTCCACCCCCAGAGCGACGCCGCCGCGGTGAGCGCGAGAGCCGCCGCGACCGGCGCCAGGACCCCTCGATGCTTCACCGCGCGCCGCCAGAGCAACCCTATCTCGGAGACGGGCCGGGCCTGCACCGGCTCGCCGTCCAGGTAGCGGCGCAGGTCGTCGGCGAAGGCCCCCGCGCTCTCGTAGCGGCGCGACGGCTGCTTCTCGATCGCCTTCTGGCAGATGGCGTCGAGCTCCCACGGGGTCTCCGGCCGGAGCTTCCGCGCGGGCACGGCCTCCTCGCGCGCGATCTTGTCGTACACCTCGGCGAGCGCGCTTCCGGTGTGGGGCGGACGGCCCGCCACCACCTGATAGAGGATCGCCCCCAGGGCGTAGACGTCCGTCCGCGCCGTGATGCCCTGGCCGCCGCCCTTCACCTGCTCGGGCGCCATGTAGAGCGGCGTCCCGAGCACCGTGCCGCTCCGCGTCAGGACCGTCGCCGCCTCCGCCGCCAGGTGAGCCAGGCCGAAGTCGGCCACCTTGGGCTCGCCCTCCTCGGTCACGAGGATATTCTCGGGCTTGAGGTCCCGGTGGATGATCCCCTTCTCGTGCGCGTGCTGGACCCCGCGCGCCGCCTTCTCGAGGATCCCCAGCACGCGGCGGACGTCCGGCGGACCCTTTTCGAGAAGCCGCGCGAACGGGTCGCCCTTCACCAGTTCCAGGACCAGGAACATGATCGACCCGTCCTCGCCCGCGTCGTGGACCTGGACGACGTGGGGGTGGTCCAGGCGCGCCATCGCCTGCGCCTCCCGGTAGAAGCGCTGGCGGGCCGTGTCGTGCGTGAGGAAGTTCTCCTTGAGGACCTTGACGGCGACCTCCCGTCCCAGCTCGCGGTCGACCGCCCGGTAGACGACCGACATCGCCCCCTCGCCCAGCTTCTCCTTGAGAGCGTACCGGCCGGCGACCGTGGACGCGGCGGGAGCGCGGTCGAGCTCGGCCCGAAGCTCCGCCACCTGCTCCCGGGTGACCCAGCCCCGGGTGACGAGCGCCTCCTCGAGGCGGTCCTCGGACGCCGCGAGCGCTTCCTCGAGCTGCGCGTCCGTGATCCAGCCCCGGGAGACGGCAAGCCGCCCCAGCCGGCGCTGCCGCATCCGGCCGATCGACGAACGCACCCGGTCGAGGGGATCCAAGGTTTAACTCCCAACTCCCAAGCCCCAACTCCCAATAAACTCCCAACTCCCAAAACCCAACGGCGTCCCCCCTCCCGTCCCCCCGGGGGGGACGCCAGGGGGCGACCCGATTGGGAGTTGGGAGTTCATCCCGAAAAAAGTTCGTTCATTTCCTGGGCGAGCTCGTGCGGCGAGGAGACGCCGCGGGCGAGCCGTTCCCGGACGAGCTGCTCCAGGCGCGCCCGCGCCGCGTCCAGGTGGTTCTTCACCTGGTGCTCGGTCAGCGAAAGAGCGCGCGCGAGATCGCCGTACGTCGGCTGAGCCTGACCCGACGGGCAAAGCTCGTACGTCTCGTAGACTTTGAGACACTCGGACCGCCCCTCTTCGGTCAGCGTGCGGCGCAGGTCGGCGATGCTCTGAAGGAGGATCTCGGTCGCCCACTGGCGGTCGAAGATCTCGTCGGCGCTGAGCCGTTCCCGCTCGGCCACGAAGCGTTCGGTCTCGACCGCCTCCACGTCGAGCGAGAGGACCGCCCGGCCGCCGCCCCGCTTCTGGGCGTTGCTGTCGCGGTGAGCTTGCGAGAGGAAGTGGCGGAGGATCCCTTTCAGGAAGCTCCGGAAGCGGCCCTTCTCGGTCCGGTATTTGACCAGGAGGTCCCCCTCCAGCAGGTACCGGAAGAAATCCTGGGTCAGGTCTTTCGCGTCTTCGATCGAAGCCTTGCCGGCCGTCCGGACGAATTTGTAGACCGGCCTCCAGTAGAGGGAGAGGAACTGGTCGAGCGCCGCCTTCCGCTGGGGCGATTCCGGACCAGGAGCCCCCAGAACGGACGCCCAGACCGTTTCGGGAAAGTGCTCCCGGCTTCCGCCCAAGGTCGTCTCGACGCCCGCCATCCCAGGGAGTTATAGCCGAATTTCCGCCCGCCGTGGCCCTATTGCTGAATGGAGATCCCGTGATTCTCGTGATCCCGTGATCTTCCTTCAGCGCGAGGCGGTTACCCGAATCTTGACCGTGTTGGAAGTCAGTGTCCCCGACCAGATCGGACAGGCCAACTTCGCGGCGAACGCCTGCTCGTTTGGGGAGAGGCGCTTCAGCCGGTCGCCGGCCCACGCCTGCTCGTATTCCGCCTGAAGCGTATAGACTCCCGGCCGGGGCTCGAAGGGGGCGTACCCCCGAGACACGTCCGGGACTTCGCCATCGGTCCAAAACGTGGAAGAAAGGTCAGATTTTTCCTGATACCTCTGTCCCGGAAGCAGTTTGACGAAACGGGGCCCGATGCTGAACCTGTTGCTGGGGACGGGGACCAAGTCCATCGACCGGGCAGCGGGGAGGATGTGATCCTCCCCACTGATCTTTATTCTTTTTAGATCGTACAAGGGCGCGTTTTCCGCGAGTTGATGCTGCACAGGACTGACGACAATCCCCTGAGGGTCCTTGCCTGTATTCTCAAATTCCACGTGCTGCCAGATTGCATCTCCCTCAGGATAGGATTCGCGATCCGTCCAAATCCTCATTCGAAGACCATTTACGACCTTCCCCCATGCTTCGTCATTTCTTCCAGGAGGATCGTGGCGCCGTTCCTCGTCTCTCGGAGCGGCTCCTTCGGGCCCGAGGGGAGCTTGGCTCCTGCAGCTCGCGCCCGGGACTGCAAAAAAGAGAATTCCCAGTATCCTCAGAAACATTCCATCGCGATGTCGGAATCCCATGATCGTCCCCTACTTCTTGGGAACGTCCTTGAGCGATTCGAGGTAGCCGACCAGGTCGGCGAAGTCGTCGCGCGAGAGGCCCGCGTGGAGGCTCTCGGGCATGAGCGAGAGGTCCAACGTCTTCCGCTGGTCGATCTCGGCGGTGCGGATCAGGTGGCGCTGGCCTTCCGTGTCCTGGAGCGTGATCTCCTCCGGCGTCTCGGCCTTGACGGCGCCCGCGTGGATCAGGCCGCCCTTGGTCCGCACCATCACCTGCTGGTAGCCGTCGCGCACCTTGCGGGAGGGGAAGAGAACGCTCTCGGCCAGCTCCCGGCGCGGGTACTGCGAGCCGATCCCCGACAGGTCCGGGCCGAGGTCGCCGCCTTCCCCGCGCACGCGGTGGCACTTGACGCAGGCGAGGCCCTTGAGGTCATGAAAGAGCTTCCGCCCCCGATCCGCGTCGCCCGCCGTCTTGAGCGCGTACTCGAGGTAGGCCTCCGGGTCGGCCTTGACGCTCCGGACCTTGTGGAGCGGACTGTCCTTCGCCTTCGCGAAAATCCTCTGAAGCTCCGCCAGCGCCGCGGGCGGCAGGGTCCCTTCCGCCAGACGCTTCTCGATGAGCGGCAGCGCTTCCTTGCCGATCTTGTTGATCGCGTTCGTGCAGGGCCCCCGCAGGTCCGGGTTGACGTGTGACGCTCCGTACAGATAGGCGTCCAGCGCCCGTACGTCTGGGACCTTGGCCAGCGCGCCGGCGGCCTCGAACTTCGTTTCTTCCCGACCGAAGGCCGCGACGAGCGCCGCGACGGCCTTCCGGCTCTTCAGGTTCCCGAGCGCGACCGCCGCCGACCGCCGTACGTCCGCGTCCGCGTCCTCCAAGCGAGGGAGGATGGCGTCGGCGGCCGCGTCGCCGCCCAGCCTGGCGAGAGCTCCCAGCGCGGCCAAGAGCGCCGCCTTTCCCCCCTTCGCGCCGGCGACGAACCCGAGGAGAAGCCTCCGACCTTCGTCGCCGCCGATCCGCTCCGCCGCCTCCACGGCCTCGGCCAGCAGCCCCACCGGCGCCGAGCCGTCGCCGAGGACGCCGGCCAGCAGGTCGCGCGCCGCCGCGTCCTTCAGGATGCCCAGCGTCTTCAGGATCGCGGCCTTCACCGGACCGTCCGTCTCGCGCGGAAAGCGCTCGCGCAGCCCGGGCGCCGATTCGCGGTCTCGAATCCCTGCGATTCCGTCGACGGCGGCCCGGCGGACCGGGGCGTCCGGGTCCTCGAGCGCCGCGCGAAGCGACCGGAGCGCCGCCGCCGTCCCCTGCCAGTCCACCGTGCGCGCCGGGCGGGGCGCCTTGGCCGGATGGTAGGGCGAGACGCCCGGGTACGCCGGCCACCATTCGCCCTTCCAGGGGGGCTCGCGGCGGCAGACGAGGGAGAGGGCTTCCAGCGCCGCGGCCCGGGTGTCGGCCGGCACGGCGCGCGAGGCGACCGCGGCGGCCAGCGCCTCCGCGACCCGGGGATCGTAGGTGTCGCGCATCGCGAAGACCGCGCCCTGCCGCACTTCGCTCACGGGGCTCTCGAAGGCCTTGGCGATCCCGGCCCAAGCCGTCGCGTCGGACCGCCCGATCCGGTTGAGCGCCGTGAAGGCCGCGTAGCGCGCGAAGAAGTCGCGGTCCTCGAGCCCCGCGAGAAGTGCGGGCACAACCGCCGCGTCGCCCACCCGGCCGAGCGCCGTGGCGGCGTGGAATCGGACGCCCGCATCGGGGTCCCGAAGCGCGCGAGCCAGGGTGTCGCAAGCCTCCTTCGCGCGCCGAACTCCGATCTGGCGCACCGCCTGGCGGCGCACCGCGGGGTCGGGATCCTCAACCAGAGCGATGATCGCCATTCGCGCCGCCGTTCCGCGGTCTATGGCGTCAAGCGTCCAGAGGGCGTGGGACCGCGTTCGGGCCGTGGCCTTGCGATCGTTCAGGAGGGCGACAACGTCCGCCCCGCGTTCGGCCAGACGTCGCTGCGCGACCAGTCTCACTTCGCGGGAAGGATGGGCAAGGGCGCCCGCCAGTTCGTCCGTCGCCGCGTCGAATTTCTTCCCCATCGCCGCCGGCACGTACCACGGAGGCTTGGGCGCCGCCTCGCTTTTCCCCGTGTACGTCGCCTTGAAGAGGCGGCCGACGACCACGTTCTTCCGTTCGTAGAGGACCCAGTCGGTCACGTAGAGGCTCATCCCGTCGGGCGAGAGGGCCAGCCCGACCGGCCAGAAGCCGCGGGTCGCGTTCGTGAAGAAGTCCTCGCGCGTCAGGGCCTTGAAGGTCGCCCCCTCGCGCGCCACGCGCACCCGCAGGACGTTCCGCTTGCCGAAGTCGGCCAGGAAGAGGTTGCCGCGGTACTCCGCCGGAAGCGCGTCCTCCGTGTAGCAGAGCGACCCGGTCGCCGAGCCGCCGCCGTAGTCGGCCATCATCCAGAGGGTATAGGGCCGCCGGGGGTGGAAGTCCCACGGGTAGCCGTAAAAACCGGCCTCCACCATGTGGGTGAGGCGCCCCATCCAGAAGTTCTCGTCGGTGTTGTCGAACGTGAAGACTTCGTCCTCGTCGTCGATCGCGACGTCGAGCGTGTTTCGCGTGCCGGTCGAGAAGGCCTCGAGTTGGGTGCCGTCGGGCCGGAAGCGCAGGATGCCCCCGCCCCGGAAGTCGGCGCGCGAGCCGTCCTTCCCGACGGCGCCGTAGAGCCCCTTGTCGCCCACGGCCATGTAGAGGAAGCCGTCCATGCCGAGGCGGAAGTTGGCGGGGATGTGGTCGTTCCAGTCGAGCGCCCAGGGCTCGGGGTTGGTCTGCTCGAAGAGGTCCACGCCGTCCTTGCCCACGCCGTCGTCGTCGCGGAAGACGCTCAGGCGCGGGGAGTGGTGGACGTAGAGCTTCCCGTCGAGGTAGATCATTCCGAAGGGGGCGTAGAGGTTCTCGGCGAACACCGTGACGCGCCCGTCGGGATGGAGGCAAAGGACGCGCCCGCCGCGGCGGCTGGCCGGCGGCTTCATGTCCATGGGGTCTTCGCCCACGAAGACGCGTCCGTCCGGCGCGCAGCAGACGACCGTGGGATGCTGGATCTTGGGCGCCTCGGCGACGAGCTCCAGCTTCCAGCCCGCGGGGACGCCCGGGACGTCGCGCTCGCCCTGCGGAAGGGCGAAAACGGCCAGCCACGCGAGGTTGCGTATCATGCAATAGCTTGTACGCTATGCAAGCCTATCCGATTCGCCCCCGCCGGCCAAGGAATTCGCGGGTTCATGGACTCCCGCGGGAGTCGGCCCTCCGGAAGGCGGGTTCGGGAAGGGTGCGCCGGATGATTTCACGAATGCACGCGTTGATGACCTCCGGCTTGTGCCCGAAGGCGGAGCAGTGGCCTAGAGAAGCCGCCGGCCGATCTCTTCCGCAGTTTCGATCACGCGCGGGGCCAGGGCCTTGAGGCGCTCCTGAGAGAGCCGGTACACGGGGCCGGAAACGCTGACGGTGGCGACCTGGCGTCCGCGGCTGTCGACGACCGCGGCGGAGAGGCCGTTGAATCCGTCCTCAAGCTCGCTCCGCGAGACGCCGTATCGCAGGCGCTTGACGTCCTCGATCTCCCGGCGGAGGTCCGCGGGGTCGGTAATCGTGGTGGCGGTGAACTTGCGGTGGGACTGGCGCAGGAAGGCGGCCAGGCGGTCTTCGGGCCAGGAGGCCAGGACCAGCTTTCCATTCGTAATCATTTAATGTTAGGGAGTCGGGACCGCCACGGTCAGGGCCGGTCGTCGAGCGCGGGGGCGGTCGTGCGCGCTTCCTGCAAGCGCCGTTCAAGTTGGACGTCCGCCTTGAGGGCCTTGTGGAGGGAGACCATCATGAGGAGCATCACGACCATGAAGGGGAGCGCCGCGACGAGGCAGGCGGTTTCGGCCGCGCGGAGCGCGAGTTTGCCGCCGGCCAGGAGGAGCACCGCCGCGATGGCCGCCTGGAGGACGCCCCACGCCAGCCGCACGCGCAGCTTGGGGGTCCGGTCGCCTCCGGAGCTGAACATCCCCAGGACGTACGTCGTCGAGTCCGCCGACGTCACGAACGCGATCACGATCAGCAAGGTCGCCACGACGCACAGGACTCCCCCCAGCGGAAAGTGACCCAGCGTGACGAAGAAGGCCGAGGTGACGTTTTTCTGGACCTCCTCCACGATCCCTTTCTGCCCGACGATGTCCAGCCACAAGGCCGAACCCCCGAAGATGGCGAACCAGATCACGCTCAAGAGCGTCGGCGCCAGGAGCACCCCCAGGACGAACTCCCGGACGGTCCGCCCTTTCGAGATACGCGCGATGAAGATGCCGACCGCCGGCGCCCAGGCGATCCACCAGGCCCAGTAGAAGACCGTCATGTTGCCGGGCGGCTTGTCCTGGTGAAAGGGCGCGAGGCGAAGGCTCAAGGGAATGAGGTTTCCGAGGTAGTCGCCCACCGAGGTCGTCAGCGTCTCGAAGATGAACGCGGTCGGCCCTGCCAGGAGAACGAACAGGAGCAACCCGTACGACAGGATCATGTCGCAATGGCTCAGGTACTTGATGCCGCGGTCCAGGCCGCTCAAAGCTGAAGCCGTGTAGAGCACCATGACGACGGCGATGATCAGGAGCTGCGTGCCCGTCGTGTTCGGCAGAACGTTGAGAAAGTTCAGGCCCTCGTTGATCTGCATGGCCCCCAGGCCGAACGACGCGGCGACGCCGAAGGCCGTCGCCAGGACGGCGAAGACGTCGATCCCCTTCCCCACCGGCCCGTCGACGCGTCGGCCCAGGACGGGACGGAACGTGACGCTGATCAGCCCGGACTCGCCCTTGCGGTACTGGAAGAACGCGACGGCCAGCCCGACGATCGTGTAGGTCGCCCACGGGTGGAGTCCCCAGTGGAAGAAGGAGGTGCGCATGGCCGTGGCCGCCGCCTCCGCGCTGCGGGGGGCCCCGCCGCCGATCGGCGGCTTCGCGAAGTGCGTGATCGGCTCGGCGACGCCCCAGAAGACAAGGCCGATGGCCATCCCCGCCGTGAAGAGCATCGCGAACCACGTCAGGGTGGAATACTCCGGCTCGTCCGCCGGCCGGCCGAGCTTGATTTTTCCGAACGGCCCGAACGCCGCGTAGAGCGAGAACCCGAGGAACGCCGTGACGGAAAGAAGGTAGAACCAGCCCAGCTTGGCGATGAGGAAGGCCAGGGCGTCCTTCGACACGCCCGCGAGGTGCTCCGGCCACACGGCTCCCCAGAGGACGAAAACCGCCGTCAGCGCGATCGAGACGTAAAAAACGGCGCCAACCCTACCGACCATTCAGCACCGAATTACGAATCACGAATGACGCATGACGGACGTGCGCCCCGCACCCGGGGCTACACTCCCGTGATTCGTGATTCGCGATTCTTCACCGCGTCCGACCCAGCACGAGGAGCGCCATCGCCGTCCCGTAGCTCTTTCCCAGCTCGTGGCTGTCCACGAAGCTCCCGTCGATTTCGGGGATCGACAGGACCTGCGCGCGGAACCGGTCGAAGTGCCCGCGCCGCCGGAGCTCTTCGAGCGCCCTCGCCGCCTCGCACGCGTGGAACGTGCCGTAGAAATAGAAGAAGCCGGCCAGAAGGCCGTCCGAGTGGTAGTCGCACGCGCGGACCGCCTCCAGCCGCCGGAGGTGTTTCCAGTAGTTCTCGACCGCGGCTTCCACGCGCTCCCGCTTCCCCTGGCCGCCCTCGTAGAGCGCCAGCTCGCACATCGGGTCCCGGACGACCGCATCCGCCTCGTGCGGCGGGAAGGCGTCCTTCTGGAGCCAGTAGCCGAAGCGCCCGGAGTCGGCCTGGAGCGACTTGAGCGCGGCGCACGCCCGGGCCAGGATCGCCTCCGGCACGTCCGCGCCCGCTTTCCGGGCCTCGGCCAGGCTGTGGACCACGGCGGCGGTCGCGAAGGGGTTGGGGTACTCGTCCGCCCAGAAGCCTTTCGCGTCCTGGATCGCGGCGAGGCGCGCCGCCGAGCGATTCATTCGCGGAACGTCTTTGCGCCGCGAGAAGTAGAGCAGACGGTAGGCTTCCGCGTAGCATTCCTCGTTCTTGCCCCGCGCGATCCGTGCCGGGTCGAGAAGGTATTTCTCGGCCCGCTCCAGCGCGCCATCGACCCGGGCGGCCGCCACGTCCCGCCACTCCAGGAGCGCGAGCGACGAGAGCGCCGTCGCGGCCATATGGACGTTGGGGACGATCCCGGGATCGAACCAGTAGGCATAGCGGGCGTCGTCCCAGCCGCCGTGCGGCCCCTGGGCGCCCAGGAGGAACTCCACGGCCCGGCGGACGGTCCCGTCGAAATGCTCGCCCGCCCTCCGGGTCGTCGTGGGCCGGTCCGCCGCGGGAGCCCAGAAGAAATCCTCGAAGAGGTGGGCCATCGGCCCGTCGCGAAGCGTGTCCTCGACCCGGACGAGGTTGGCCGCCGCTCGCCACGCCCACCGCGTCTCCGGGTGCTTCCGGACGAGCTCTTTCCAGCGCGGCTCCGGGTCCTTCCCGGTCCGGGAGTCGATGACGGACAGGTAATAAACCGCCTCGGCGGAGTTTTCCAGCTCGAGGACGCGGCGCGCCTCGTCGAGACGGCGCTCGTTGAGCAAGGCCAACCCCTTCTGAAGCGGCGCGCATTCGAGCGCGTGGACCTCCTTGAAGCGGCCCGCCCGGCGGTGGATCAGGGCCTTCTGGTCGGCCGAGGCTTTCGGCAGCGCCGCGTCGTCGTCGCCGCCTTTGATGAGGTCCTCGACGCTTCCCCCGGCCGGTGCGTTGTAGGGCGCGTTCGCCTGGAGCACCGAGATGAGCGCCGCGCGGATCCAGTCCGCGTTGAACGTCCGGATCCGATCGAGCTTGTGGACGACTTTCCCCTCTGGCGTGAGAACCAGGAACCCGGGCTCCACGAACTCGAAGTTCTTGAAGTCGACGAAGCCGGGGCTGATCTTCCGGTCGCAGCACATCCGGAGGGGAACGAATTTCGCGCGGATGAGGTCGACGACGCCCGGGTCGGTGAAGACCGCGACCTTCATGTAGCTGTCAAGCAGCCGGGCCCGATACATGTGGTTCTGGGTCCCGGGCACGCGCGGGCAGTACCAGAGGATGAGCCGGTTGCGCTCCGCCGCCGTCTTCTTGGCTTTCTCGAGAAGCGCGGCGCGGTCGACGTCGTAGTTCCGCGGCTTCCGGCTGGGCTCGTTGTCGACGAGCTCCGTCCCGTCGGCCAGCCACGGGATTTCGCTGTCGCATTTCCCGTAGAGCCCAGCCTCGAGGGATTCCTGTAGCAGGACGGCCAGCAACAGCGCCACGTGTTTCATCATGCCCTGTGGACCGAATTACGCATCACGAATTACGGGACTTGCCCCCTTGTACAATCCTGACCCCCCGAGGGGAACCTCGTGAACTTACCGTGTCCATGGATAAGCAGCGGGACGCCTCCCGCGTGCCGCGCGATGAATTGATCCCAATGTCCCCCCCGGGGGTCGTAATGGGCGACGGAGGGGGATCCGTCCGTAATTCGTGATTCTGATTCATCACCGGGTCCTGTTCAGGATCAACAGCGCGAACGCCGTGCCGTACGCCTTCCCCAGCTCGTGGCTGTCGATGAAGCTCCCGTCGAACTCCGGGACCGAAAGCATCTGCGCGCGGAACGCCTTCAGGTGCTCCTTGCGCCGCGACTCCTGGAGGAGGACCGCGCCTTCGACCGTGTGGAACGTCGAGTGGAAGAACATGAAGCCCGCGAGGATCCCGTCGGCGTGCGCGTCGCACACGCGGACCGCCTCCAGCTGCTTCGCGTATTTCCAGTAGAAGTCGACGGCCGAGGCCACCCGGTCCAGCCCGACCTGCCCGCAGTCGAAGAGCGCGACGTCGGCCAGCGCGACCCGGGCCATGGAGTCTTTCTCGCCGGTCGGCTTGCCGCCGGTCCCGTAGGCCATTGTGCCACCGTCGCCGCGGGAGGCGGCGAGGACGGGCGCGGCGCGCTGGAAGAGGGGCTCGGGCACGTCGGCCCCGGCCTTCTTGGCGACCGCGAGGCTGTGCACGACTACGGCCGTCAGGAAGGGATTCGAATAGTCGTGCGCCCAGGCGCCCTTGCCGTCCTGTTGCGCGGCGAGCTGGCGGACGGCCTCGTTCATGCGCGGCACGTTTTTTGTATGAGCCAGGTAGAGCAGACGGTAGGTATTCGAATAGTTCTGGTACGGATTGTCGAGGTTCATGTTCGCGGGGTCGACGATGTATTTGTCGGCCCGCGCGACCGCCTTGTCGATGCGAGCGGGGTCGACCTCGCGCCACTCCGAGAGGGCGAGCGCCGCGAGCGACGTCGAGACCTGGATCACGTGCTGGCGGGTCTTCACTTTGGTATTGGGCCACATCGCCGCAGGCCAGTAGTTGTAGCGCGTGTCCTTCCAGGACCCGTCCGCGGCCTGGGTCTGGAGGAGGAACTCCACGGCGCGTTTGACGACGTCGTTGAAGTCCGGGTTCGGCCGGCACGTGCTCGTCGCGGCGCCGGGATTGGGGTAGGCGAAGAAGTCCTCAAAGTGATAGAGGAGCGGCCCGTCGGGCAGATCCTCCTTGCCCATGACCAGGTTCGAAGCCGCGCGCCACGCCCAGCGGGTGTCGGGGTGCCGGGCCACGACCTCCTTCAGGCGCGGGAGCGGATCCTTCGCCGTCCAGTGGTCGACGATCGCCAGGTAATATCGCGCCTCGGCCGAGTCGATCCCTTCCAGGAGTTTACGGGCGTCGCCGAACTTCTTTTGATTGAGGGAGGCCAGGCCGCGCTGGAGGGGCGACCCCTCGACCTTGTCCCACCGGCCCAGCCGCCGATGGATGAGCGCCTTCTGCTCCGGCGACGCCTTGGCCAGGGCCTTCTCGTCGTCGCCGCCCTTGATCAGGTCCTCGGCGGTTTCGCCCGCGGGGGCATTGTACTCGGGGAACTTCCTGAGGATCTCGACGAGTGCGGCGCGGAACCAGTCGGCGTTGAACGTGCGGATGCGGTCGAGCGTGTGGACCACCTTTCCCTCGGGGGTCATGAAGACCAGGCCCGGCTCCACGAAGTCCCAGCGCTTGATCCCGGTCGACGTGCTGAGCGCCTTGTCGCAGTACATCCGGACCGGCACGAACTTCGTCTTGACGAGGTCGACGACGCCCGGGTCCGTGAAGACGACGACTTTCAGGTACTTGTCCAGGAGGAGCGTCCGGTACATGTGGCTCCCCGGGATGCGGGGACAGTACCAGAGGATGAGGCGCTTTTTCGCGGCGGCCTGCTCGCGGGCTTTGGCGAAGAGGGGGCCGCGGTCCTGGTTGAAGTTGCGCGGCTCCTTCTCGACGATCGGGTGGCCGCCGGCCCCGGGCTCCAGGTCCAGGACGTCGGTCCCGTCGGTGATCCAGGGGATTTCGCTGTCGCACTTCTTGAAGAGCGCCGCCTCGGGCGATTCCTGAGCCGCGGCAAGGCAGAGCAGCAGCAACGCGTTCATCGGCGCCCCCTGTTTCACTACGCCCAGTTTGAAAACGGGACTCAGAGCCTCAGAGGCTCAGAGCTCCCCGGTCCTTATCAACGGTCGGGTCTCTGAGACTCTGAGTCTCTGAGTCCCGTCCTACCTACAGCGTTCTCCGACCTAATCGAACCGGAACGTCCGCCACCGCCCCGAGCAGCCCGGCCCGCGATTCACGTGCGCCTCGCGCTTCGTGCAGTTGAAGAGCATCGAGTCGAGCGTCATCGCGCCGTCCTTGGGGTGCTTGCAGATGCTCGCCTTGTGGTCGGCGAAGAAACCCTTGAGCTTCGCCTCGTCGAGCGCGCCTTTCCCTTCCGAGAGCAGCTCGAACATACGCGCGCAGTCCCGGTGCATGGGGATCGGCTTCCCCTCGGGCGCCTTCGTGATCTGGCGGCTCGCGTAGTCGGCGCGCGCCTTGTGGCCCCGGGTCTCTTCGACGACGAGCTCCTTGGGCGTGCCTTCGACGACCGCCAGGTTGCCCTGGG
>Ga0187892_10009324_pt1 | contig 12972 bp, 11 predicted proteins | sample MA1701073metaG_FD_139345 | JGI IMG/M metagenome (GOLD analysis project Ga0187892, IMG submission 139345) | Bio-ooze microbial communities from a basaltic lava cave in the Kipuka Kanohina Cave System on the Island of Hawaii, USA - MA170107-3 metaG ...
ACCCGGGCGACGACTTCGAATTCGTATTCCTGAGAGACGGGGCGCTCACCGACCTCTTCTCCGGGCTCCTCGGGGGTCTCGTCTGCGAGCCGAGATGGATGAGGAGGCATTTAAAAATAGACGGCGGCAGGGGTTTCCTCGATTTCGTCCGTCTAAGGCGGCTCATGACGGCGAGGCTCGACGCTGGACGCGCCCTGTACGCTCGTGAGCTCTTCGGAAGCGGAGACACTCGTGATTTGCCGGAAATATTCACAGAAATCATGAGCGGGGCCGCGCAATGCACGGCCGACGGGCGGAATTATATCGCCGAATTCATCTCCCCGCTCTACTCTCCTTTCAGGTTTAAAGCCGCGCTTGCCGGGCCCGGACTCCGTCGATACATGATGGAATCGTTCGACGAGGAATGGTGGAGGACGAGTGCGGCCGGGGAATTCATGAGGGGCGTCTGGTCCCGCGGGGGCAGGCTAACGGCGGAATCATTCCTGGCTACGGCAGGCTTGAAAGAGCCCGACTCCGGAATGCTCGTACGGAATTTCGAGGAGACGCTCCGTTAAATCCTTTCAGGAAATAAACCGGGCATCCGGTCAGGGAACCGCCAGTCGACGTATCTATTCAGTGGGCTACCATTTACAACGCATGCCGACAGGGTCTCAAGGGTTCAGTATCACCTTTCCGAACTGACTCCTGTCTTCTAGCATCTTCTGAGCTGCGGAGGCCTCCGACAGCGGGAACCTCTTGTCTATCACGGGCGAGAGCCTCCCGAGCGAAACTAAGTTGATGACGTTTATCAGGTTGCCCCTCGGGGCGTTGAACACGGTGACGCCGAGAACGGAGAGGTCTTTGACTATGACCGGACCGAAATTAAAAGTAGTCTGTCCTCCGCCGACTACGCCGATCAAGAGGAGACGGCCCTTCATCTTGAGCGACTTGAGGTTGTTCTCCCAGACGGACGCGCCTATCTGGTCGAAAATCAGATCAACTCCCTTGTTGTCCGTTATCCGCTTCACCTCTTCCGAGAAATCGGTCGTGTTGTAGTTGATCGTGGCGTCCGCGCCGAGCTTGCGAACTTTCTCAAGTTTTTCGTCGCTCCCCGCGGTCGCGATAACGAAGGCTCCGCCCTCTTTCGCGATCTGAACGGCGGCGCTTCCGGTCCCGCTCCCGGCCGCATGGACGAGCACGGTCTCTCCGCTCGCCATCCCCCCCCTGTCGAAGAGCCCGTACCACGCAGTCACGTAGCATATCGGGAGCGCCGCCGCGTCGTCATAGGACACTTCGTCCGGTATCGGGACAGCGTTTGCCGCCGGGACTTTCACATACTCCGCGAACCCCCCGTAGAAATTGACTCCGATCACCATGGGCCCTTTCGGGGTCTTCACGGTCGGGTCTATGACGACGCGCGTGCCGGGTGCGATGTCTTTTACGTTCTTGCCGGCCCTCTCCACGTCGCCCGCGATATCGACGCCGCCTATGTGCGGGAGGTCGACGGGACGCGGCGATTTGCCGGACCTGAGTCTCAGGTCGAGATGGTTTAAAGACGCGGCTTTCACCCTTACAAGGACTTCATCGTCCCCGAGCTCGGGCTCAGGCACGTCTTCGTACTTGAGCACGTCCACTTCTCCAAACTCGTGATAACGGATCGCTTTCATGATCACACTCCTTTGTGTGCAGCTGTTTTATTATTCTCAAGTTCATTTTACTACAAGCGTTGAATAATTGTAGCACAAATCGCCTGACCGGGTTTCGCAGCGTTTATTGAACATACCGATATAATGAGGTAGCCTTTCATTTGACGGTCAGGCGGGTTCATGTTCGGAATAGGAACGAGCGAAATATTAATAATACTCCTCATCGCGCTGCTCGTGCTGGGGCCTAACGAGATACCGAAGCTCGCTAAAACCCTCGGCAGGGGAATGCGCGAGCTCGAGAGGGCAAAGAACGAGCTCAAGGACTCCATACAGTTCGATTTAGAAGAAAAAGAAGCCCGCACGGCGAAAGCGCCCGAAAGGTCGGAAAACGAAGAGACCGCCGAAGACAAAGAGGAAGAAGAAGGAAGCGCGATCAAAAACCCCACAAGCAATTCGCCGGTCTGATCAGAACGCCTGCCCTATGCTTATAAAGAACTGAACCCTCCTTATGCCGGGCTCCGGGTTGAGCGCGTATCCCACGTCGAACCTAACCGGCCCGATTATCGTGTCATACCTGAGCCCCACGCCGGGGGCGTACTTCAGTCCCCCCAGGGGGAAGCTCCACTCTTCGGCGTATACGTTACCGTAGTCGAAGAACACGACCCCGCCGAATTCCCCGTAGATCGGATACCTGACCTCGAAGCTGCCCACGAGGAGAGAGTTGCCTCCGAGCGGGTCTCCCCCGTCGCTTAGCGGACCGAGCTTCTGGAAAGGGAAGCCCCTCATGCTGGTGCTGCCTCCCGCAAAGAACCTCTTGAATATAGGTATGTCGAATGTGCCCGTGTTGCCGAATGGCTGGATCACTCCCATTGTTATCTTCTTCGCAAGGATCATCTTGTATAATTTTTTATACCCTCTCAATTCGACCGTGCCCTTCAGGTAATTCACGTCCGAAAGGAGCGCCCGGAACGAGGACTCGAGCCCCGTTGAGACGACGAAACCGCGCGTGGGGTTAAGTATGTTGTCCGTAGTGTCCCTCTCGAGCCCGGTATTGAAGAACGTGAGGAAGAAATTTTCCCTGCTCTGTTCTTCCGGGGTCCTCCTCGCGCTCTTCTGGACCCTCGAGAACTGCACGTTGAACGAGCCGAAGGAAGAGTAGTATTGAGCAAAGTCCTTCTGGAGCTCAGCCGTAGCGAGGAAGCTCTCGCCCTCGAAGCTCGGCACGTCGTCCCTCTGGAAATTCAGCGCGCCCGTGAGACTCGAATCCCTGCCCAGTATAAACGGCTGTATGACGCTCGTTTCGAGCCTCTGGGTAATGAATGAGGCCTTACCTGCGACTTCGAGCCTCCGTCCGCCGCCGAAGAAATTTCTCTTCGTCCAGATCACCTGCCCCCTCAGCTTGTCTTCGGTGCCGAAACCGACACCGAATTTCACCGACCCCTGTTTTCTTTCTTTTACGACTATTTTCATGTCGGCTATCTTCTCAGCCTCGTTGTATACGGGGTCGATCACGACCGACCTGAACAGGCCCAGCTGGAATATATTGGCCTGCGTTTCGTTTATCTTGGTCAAGGAATACTCTTCGCCCCGCTTGAAAACCGCTTCCCTCGAGATGATATAACTCTTTACCTGCTCGTTCCCCTCGACGGCGACCGTTCCGAACCTGTATATGGAGCCGGGTTTGACGACGAAGGTCGCCTTCGCCCATTTCTCCTTCCTGTTCACGAGCGCCTCGCCTTCAATTTCAGCCTTGGGATAGCCCTTCTCGGAGAGTATCTCCGTGATCGCCCCCTTGGTCTGCTGGTATCCGTTAGGGGAGAAATTCTTATTCACCTTGAGCGGCACGGCTTTTTCTATCTCCCTTTTTGTGTCGTCGCTCAGGTCCCCCTCGTACTCGAGGCTGAGCTCCGTAAGTATGACCGGCGCACCTTCCGTTATATTGATCGTTATCTCGACCCTGGTGTTGTCGTTATTGAACTTGAGCTCGTAAGAGGCCTGGGCGTCGTAATAGCCCTGGTTCGCGTAGAGCCTCTTTATCCTGATCATATCGTCCTTCAGCACCTCTTCATTGAACTCGGGCTTCTTCACCCAAAACTTGATGGAAGGGAAACCGGTCCCTATGCTCTGCTCAATATCCTGCTTGGTGAGGACTTTCGCCCCCTTTATTTTTATCTTGGAAATGCGGACGACCGGCTCAGCGGCTTCTTCGCTCTCGGCGCTCGGCGCTCCCTTCTCCTTTTCCTGACAGAACGTAACGACCGGCGCATGAATTATTGATACGTGTATGAGCAGGTATGAAAAAGATAGAAAGATATATTTTTTCATTTAGAGGGCAAGGGTAACTCTTTCCGTTTGAGTCAAGAAAAACCAAAATTCTATTATGCTGAGCTACTGCAATTATGCAAGAGAATACCACAAATTGCATCCCGTTATCTCAAAATTCAGGCGGAACGCCCGCCGGAATTCGTGAGAAGTGTTGACAACGAAGCACGCAAGTCATTATAATGAATTGGGGTTCGATTTAAAGTTCGATTCAAATCCATCGCTCCGACAAATCACAATGGAAAACCTTGGCGGCCTCTTCAATCCCAGCTCACCCGAAATGGAGGCAATGGCAGATTTAACGTACTATACGATCGCCATCTCAGCCGTCATACTGGGCATCATCGTCATTGCGGTCGCGTACATAATAATCAGATACAGAAAAAAGCCGGACGAAGACGGCGAGCCCTATCAGGATTTCGGAAGCATCAAGATCGAACTGGTCTGGACCGCGATCCCCATAGCGATAGTCGCTGTGCTTTTCCTTCTCACGTGCAGCACTATGAAAGCAGTGGACCCCCCGGCCGGGGACAGGGAGCCCGACATCGTCATTATAGGTCATCAGTGGTGGTGGGAGATAAGGTATCCCGCGTCCGGGGTGATGACGGCCAACGAAGTGCACATACCCGTCGGGGAAAAGCTGCTCGCCCGCCTCGAATCCATAGACGTGATACACGACTTCTGGGTGCCCGAGCTCGGGAGAAAAATAGACCTCGTGCCGGGACACCCCAATTACATGTGGCTTGTGGCCGGCGAGCCGGGAGTATATATCGGGGCCTGCGCCGAGTTCTGCGGCGACCAGCACGCAAACATGCGTATCAGAGTAGTCGCGGAGCCGGAAGCGGATTTCGAGAAATGGACCGATGAGCAGCTCGTCGTACCCAGCACCCCGACCGCCGGAATAGCCGGAGAGGGAGCAAAGCTCTTCCAGACGATGGCCTGCATGAACTGCCATACTATACGCGGGACGGCCGCGGCTGCGAGGGTCGGGCCGGACCTGACTCATCTCGCCGACCGCGCTACCATAGGCGCCGGGGTGCTCACGAATACGCCAGAGAATCTGGCCAAATGGCTCGCCAACCCCCAGAGATACAAGCAGGGGTCTCTCATGCCCAACATGAAGCTCTCGGATTCGGAAGTAAAATCCATAGTCGCATACCTGGAGGCGCTGAATGAGCAGTAGAATCCCTCTCGTACCTGAGAATACCGTACCCCTGCCTTCGCTCAAGGCGAATAACGGCCTCCTCAGCTGGGTCTCTTCAGTAGACCACAAGCAGATAGGGATCATGTACCTCATCGTGACGTTCATCTATTTCCTTCTTGGAGGCGTCGAAGCGCTCTTAATGCGGGTACAGCTCGCCCACCCCGGAAACGATTTCCTCACGCCCGAGCTATATAACCAGCTCTTTACGATGCACGGCACCACTATGATATTTTTCGTCGTCATGCCGTTCCTCATCGGGGTGGGAGTTTACCTGCTGCCCCTCATGATAGGCGCGCGCGACATGGCCTTCCCCCGCCTGAACGCGCTCAGCTTCTGGCTCTTTTTCTTTGGCGGCATTCTGCTTTACTACAGCTTCTTCACGCAGAGCGGCGCGCCTGACGTCGGCTGGTTCGCGTACGCCCCGTTAAGCGAAAAACCTTTTTCCCTCAACAAGGGGCCGACTTACTGGGCGCTCGGCCTCCTCGCTTCCGGAATAGGCTCAGTCGCCTCGGGGCTCAACAACGTCGTCACGATACTGACGATGAGGACCCCGGGCATGACTATGCGCAGGATACCCCTTTTCGTGTGGATGATGCTCGTCACGTCGCTCCTCCTCGTATTCGTGATACCCATAATCACCGCCGCTTTCGCCATGATGCTCCTCGACAGCATGCTGGGCGCGACCTTCTTCACGCCGGCGCACGGAGGCTCAGCCATACTCTGGCAGCACTTCTTCTGGGGATTCGGACACCCCGAAGTCTACATACTGATACTCCCCGCCTTCGGAATCATATCGGAGGTCATTCCGGTCTTCTCGCGGAAACCTATCTACGGCTACGAGTTCGTCGCCGCGTCTACAGTGGCTATAGGGCTATTGAGCCTGGGAGTATGGGCGCACCACATGTTCGCCGTAGGGCTCGGCAACGTAACTAACGCATTTTTCTCCCTCGCGAGCATGCTCATCGCCATACCGACCGGGGTCAAGGTGCTTAACTGGGTGGCGACCATGTGGGGCGGCAGGATAAATTTCGCGACCCCGATGCTCTTCGGGACGGCGTTCATAATAGAGTTCGTAGTGGGCGGGCTCACGGGTGTCGCTATAGCATCGGTACCCATCGACTGGGTAGTGACGGACAGCTACTTCATAGTAGCACATTTCCATTACGCCATCTTCGGCGGTTCTGTGTTCGCCATATTCGCGGGCGTGTATTACTGGTTCCCCAAGTTCACGGGAAGGATGCTCTCGGAGACGCTCGGCAAATGGCACTTCTGGCTCACGGTGATCGGATTCAACATGACGTTCTTCATACAGCATTTCCTGGGAGTGATGGGCATGCCCAGGCGAACTTATACGTATTACGACATGCCCTACTGGGGCCCGATGAACCTCATATCCACTATCGGGGCGATGATCCTGGGCCTGTCGGTATTAGTATTTGTCTGGAATATTCTCGTAAGCCTGAGGAACGGCAGGCCTGCCGGGGATAACCCCTGGAACGCGTGGACGCTCGAATGGGCTACCACATCGCCGCCGCCGGTAGAGAATTTCGAGCTCGTCCCGCCGGTCAGAGGCAGGCGTCCGCTCTGGGACCTTGCCCACCCGGATATGCCGGACGAGCCGGGTGCGAAGATCGTTTAGGAGAAGTTTGTATGGCGAATAACAAAATGCTCGTCGGTTTTTTCATAGCCTCGGAATCGATATTCTTTCTGATGCTCATACTCGCTTACGTAAACTTCCACGGCTCCGTAACGGACGGCCCTACGGCTGTAAACAGCCTGAACCCCGTAGTTACGGGCATATTCAGCCTGTTCTTATTCGCGAGCAGCTTCACTATATGGCTCGCGGGTAAAAGCCTGAGAGAGAAAAACCACTTCATGCTCAAGGTCTGGATATTGGCGACGATCATTTTAGGCGCGGTCTTCATATTCGGGCAGGGCCTCGAATGGAGCGGTCTAATAGACAAGAACATAACAATCAGCCGGAACGTATTCGGCACGACTTTCTTCACTCTCACGGGGTTCCACGGTTTTCACGTATGCGTGGGCCTGATCATGCTTTCGCTCCTCCTCGCGCTCGCGCTGGCGGGGGACTTCAAAGGGCCGAAATCAGACGCCGTCGAATGCATCTCGCTTTACTGGCACTTCGTCGACGGCGTGTGGGTAGTGGTATTTTCCGTGATATATCTATGGGCGTTCTTGTGAACTTATATAAATTTAATTTACCGGAGAGGGCGCTATGAGCGTATTACAATTTTTAGGCACGGCATGGTCGTTTGAGCCCTGGGCTGTTATTTTCGCGCTGGCGCTGATCGCGTCTTACGCTGTCATGCCCGGGTCCCGGCTCAACAGGAAGTCCCTGGTGTTCGTATCAGGGATATTGCTCATGGTACTGGCCCTCGCGTCCCCGCTCGACTATCTCGGTCGGAATTACCTTTTCAGCGCCCACATGGTCCAGCACATACTCCTACTCCTCGTAATTCCTCTAATGCTTCTCTCGGGGATTCCGGAAAGAGCCGCGGAGAAAGCGCTCGACCTTCCAGTCGCGGGCGTGGTGATGAGATTCCTGGGGAACCCCGTACCGGCTTGGATACTCGGCGTGGGCTCGATGTGGGTATGGCATATGCCGCCGCTCCACGATACCGTCATGAAGGACGAGAACCTTCACATAGCGCAGCAAATAAGCTTCGTGCTTACGGGCGTTATATTCTGGTGGCCCGTATTCGCCCCGGTCAGGAGTGCGAGGCTCGCGCCCCTTGCGGCCACTCTGTACCTGGCCTCCGCCTGCCTCGGCTGCACTATACTCGGCATGCTCATTACATTCGCCGGAGCGGGGCTTTACCCCGCGTACGCAAACCCGGCTGACCCGGCGGGGATACTGTCATATATAAGGAACGACCTCTGCATCACACCCGGGGTGGACCAGCAGATAGGCGGCCTTACGATGTGGGTGCCCGGATGCCTCATATACCTGGCCGCAAGCATTTTAACGATCGCAAGGTGGTACGCGGCCCCGGAGACAGACGCAGCCGATGTTTACGCCGGGGAAAGCCCGCTCGCGAAAGCAGGATTTACGACGGGGATTAAACGATCATGACGGAAATAAAACATTAAGAAACGGAGGATATGAAATGAGCACGGGAAGCGAGTTTCAAACGCCCAAATCAGCTTCGCCCGCGGTCGATTACGGGACTTCAGGGGGGAAGATCGATTTCCAGGCCATGGAGGCTGAGGCCGTAAAGAAAGGCATACCGCCCGGCTGGCACAGGCCGCTCCCTGAAAAGCTGCCGTCACCCGGATACTGGCCCGCGATCATGGCGCTCGGCATCACGTTCATGCTATGGGGGCTCGCCGTCGGTTTCAACGAAGTCGTGAGTACCATCATCATAATTTTCTTCATAGGATTCGTGCTGTTCGTAGGAGCGCTTGCAGGATGGATAGGAGACATGAGACATGAGCGAAAAGACTGGAACGGGTGACTGCACAAGACGACAGTTCTTCATGCACGTGAGCATAGCTCTGGGGAGCGTAGCCGCTGTGCTCGTGGGGATCCCAATCGTGGGCTCGATTCTCGCCCCTATAATAAAGAAGCCCAAGCCCGAATGGAGAGCGGTCGGCGCGGTTGACGGCTTCAAGGTCGGAGGGGGCTACGTGAAGGTCGATTACGTGGACGCTTCGCCGCTTCCGTGGGCAGGCGTGACGGCGCAGTCGGCCGCCTGGCTCAGGAGGGAGAGCGAGGATAAATTCATCGCTTTTTCCGTTAACTGCGCGCACCTGGGCTGCCCCGTAAGGTGGGTTGCAGGGGCGAAGCTTTTCATGTGTCCGTGCCACGGCGGTGTGTATTACGAAGACGGGTCAGTCGCCGCAGGGCCGCCGCCAAGAGGGCTCTATCAGTACCCGGTAAGAGTAGTGAACGGACAGGTAGAAATTCTCGCGAGTCCGATACCGATCACGACTGTCTGAAAACTATTATGTTCATGTGGAGAAGAGACTTGAATATGGAGCACTGTAGATGAATTTCCTTAAAAGGGCATGGCTGTGGTTCGACGACCGCACTGGCCTCGCGGCCGCGATAGGCCCGATAGCCAGACACGCCGTCCCCCCCAACACCGCGACTTGGTTCTACGTTTTCGGCAGCGCCACGCTGTTCGCATTCATGCTCCAGGTTGCTACAGGCGTCACGCTGGCGTTTATATACGTCCCCTCCGCGGGCCAAGCCTACGAGAGCCTCCAGTACATCACCACACAGACGACTTTCGGAAGGATAGTAAGAGGCATGCACAACTGGGGCGCTTCGGCGATGATACTCCTCGTAGGCATACACATGATACAGGTCTATCTCACCGCGGCGTACAAGTTCCCGAGGGAAATGAACTGGATATCGGGTGTCGTGCTCTTGGCGCTCACGATAGTAATGGGGTTCACCGGGCAGGTGGTAAGGTGGGACCAGACCGCCGTTTGGTCGACGATAGTGGCCGCCGAGCAGGCGGGGCGCGTGCCTCTTATGGGGGATTGGCTCGCCGACTTCATACTCGGAGGCGACACGGTCGGGGGCACGACTCTCAGCCGTATGTTCGCTTACCACGTATTCCTCATACCCGCGCTCCTTTTCGTCTTCATAGGATTTCACCTCTACCTCGTGATCAAGAACGGAATCTCCGAGTTCCCGAAGGCCGGAGACCCGGTCGACCCGGACACTTACAGAGAGAAGTACGAAGCGATGGTCAGGCAGAAGGGCATCCCTTTCTGGCCCGACGCCGCCTGGAAGGACATGGTCTTCGGTTTCATAGTCATATGCACGATACTGGTGATAGCGATCGTAATCGGGCCGCCCGACCTCGGGCCGCCGCCTAATCCGTCCGACATCCATGCGCTTCCGGTGCCGGACTGGTACTTCGTATTCTATTTCGCGTTCCTGGCGCTCATGCCGCCCGAAATCGAAACGTACCTGATGGTGTTCGGGCCTCTCCTGGTGGGGCTCCTCCTTTTCTGTGTCCCGTTCATCTCGAACAGGGGCGAAAGGAGCCCGCTCCGCCGCCCCTGGGCCGTAGCGATCGTGGCGCTCACTATCGCGACGATATCCGGGCTCTGGGCGATAGGCATAACGTCCCCATGGTCCCCCCATTTCGACGCGAAGCCCCTCACGGCGGAGATAATAGGCGCCGACAGCGGGCCCTTGTGGCGGGGGGGCATGAACTTTAACGACAAGGGCTGCCTCTACTGCCATACAATTTCAGGGCAGGGAGGGCTCAGAGGACCCGACCTCACATACATAGGGGACAGGCTTAACGCGAACGAGCTTACGTGGAGGATCATGAACGGGGGTCTCAATATGCCGGGCTTTGGCGGGACTCTCACTAACCAGGAGCTAAGCGACCTGGTAGAGTTCCTCTCTTCGAGAAAAAAGAAGTGATCAGCGTTTGCCTGATGCGGGGTTCTCTCGCACCCTCATCAGGAATTTGAGCTGTACTATGTCTTTCGGAAGGAATATATCGAGGAACCAGTCTATCGCGACCCTTATCTTCCTGTCCCATCCCGGCAGCTTCCCGAGATAGATACAGCGCCAGAGCACCCAGGCGAAGAACCCGGAGAACTTGAGGCCTTTTATCTCGGCGACCGCAGACCTGTGTCCGAGCGGGGCCAGCATGCCCTGAGTCTTGTATATAAAGGGCCTCCTGTCCCCCTCTTTCCCGTTAATGGCGGCCGCGACGTTGTAAGCGGTGCGCTTGCCCTCCCGGGTCGCGTGCTGAGCCGTCGGCGGATACGGTTTACCGGTATGAGGGTCGGGTATCACTGCGCAGTCGCCGAGCGCCCAGACGCCCTGGAATCCGGGGACTTCCATATAATCGTTTACCTCTATCCTCCCTTTCTTGTCAGCAAAGGGGAGCGAGGCGATAACGGGCTGAGGGGAAGTGCCCGCGGCCCAAATTGCCGTATGGGTCTCTATCTTTCCACCGTCCGCGGTCTCCACGGAATCCGGAGTGACTTTTGATATCCTCGTATTGAGGCGGAATTCCATCCCGCGTTTCTTGAGGAGCGCCATACCGTAGTCAGCTAACCCTTCGCTCATCTCGTGCATGATCCGGTCCCCGGGATCGATGACGACGACTTTGACCTCGTCGGATTTGACGTTCTTGTAGAACCTCCTGCTCGCGTCCACGTAATCGTTAAGCTCGGCCGCGACTTCTATGCCCGTATAGCCCCCGCCTACGACCGCGAACGTGAGGAGCCTCCTCCTTACGTCGTGGTCCCCTTCCAGGTCGGCCATTTCGAACATATCGATCACATGACTCCTGAGCTCCATCGCATCGGCGAGGTTCTTGAGAGGAAATGAATATTCCTCCGCCCCTTCGACGCCGTGGAACCCGGTAATAGACCCCATGGCTAGAACGAGGTAGTCGTATCCGAGCGTGAAGTTTTCATTGTTGTCCGGGCGGTGACACGATACAGTTTTTTTAACCAGGTCTATGGAGTCGGCGATGAGCTCCTTAAACCCGGCTCTATTGAGACACTCTCTTAAGGGTATGACGATGTTCTTGGCTTCGATACTGCTCGATACCACCTCGGCGAGCATAGATGTGAATATGAGATAGTTGTTCTGGTCGACGAGGGTTATTTCGACGTCGTCTCTATGCTTGAAGATCTTTTCGAGGTTCTGGGCGACCTCGAGTCCCGCAAATCCTCCGCCCAGTATAAGCACACGGTTAGTAACGGTATCAGGCATAAAGCTCAGTCCTCCTCATTCGCTATGCTGTCGAGAGTAATCTTATCACCACAGCCGGGGAAGTAAAAGTTATATTCATCCCCCCGCGAAGCCGGACTCGTTATCAACAAACGAACACGGCGCGCTCCTTAAGCAGCGGTGATGACGGACATGTGGAGCAGCTGTCGTCAGATTGCCCGGATAATTTCGTTTTAGTTGGATTTTCTCTTTTCCCCGCCGCTCTCGACCCTGAGCGCCGCATAGATGGTGGTATCGGCCCTCTTTACAAGAATAAGTATCGTGCTGCCGGGTTTCGCATTTGAGACCGCCTGAGCGTACTGTTTCAGGTCGGTGATGCCTTTCTTATCGATCTCGAGAATTATATCGCCGGGCCTGAGCCCCGCGTCTTCAGCCGGGCTGCCGTCCGCGACTTCCGTTATTATAACACCCTTATCCGCATCCAGATTGAACCTCCGGGCGATCTGAGGGTTAATATCCTTCACACTGAGACCGAGATGCTCTTCCGCCTTCTCTTCTGCCTCGGCGGGGACGCCCTCATCGGGAGCCTCCGCAAGCTTTACGGTCACGTCCCTCGGCTTCCCGTCGTGTATCAATTTAATTTTGACCTCTGTTCCGGGCTCGGCAACTGCCGCCATGGAAGTGAGGTCAGACACGTCGTCTATCTTTTTTCCCTCGAATTCCACGACTACGTCGCCCCTCTTTATTCCGGCTTTATCCGCAGGGCTCCCGGGAGTAACGTCGCTGACGAGCACACCGTCGTCCTCGTTCAGGCTTAGCCCCGAAGCGATCTCGGGAGTGAGCTCCTGCACGTAAACACCGAGCCATCCGCGGACCACTTTGCCACCCCCTTTGAGCTGGCCGATTACGAACTCGGCCATCTTTATGGGAATCGCGAACCCGATACCCTGTCCCTGAGCGACTATGGCTGTGTTGACTCCCACGACCTCACCGTTCAGATTGAAGAGCGGCCCGCCGCTGTTCCCCGGGTTGAGTGATGCATCCGTCTGTATAAAATCATCATAAGCGCCGAGACCGAGCGAACGACCCTTTGCGCTGACTATTCCGGCCGTGACCGTATATCCGAGCCCGAACGGGTTCCC
>Ga0187892_10009325_pt1 | contig 12971 bp, 15 predicted proteins | sample MA1701073metaG_FD_139345 | JGI IMG/M metagenome (GOLD analysis project Ga0187892, IMG submission 139345) | Bio-ooze microbial communities from a basaltic lava cave in the Kipuka Kanohina Cave System on the Island of Hawaii, USA - MA170107-3 metaG ...
AGTTTGCCGGCTTTCAACAAACGACCACCTGCCAGGCGTCGTTCTTCCATTTGTTCTCGTGTCCATGCAGTTGGCTTCCATGTCATCCTACCATTGTAAGCCCATCCGGGTTAACCCGAATAACATAGGGTGAAGGCTTATTAACACTAAGGTTCGGGCCAAATCTCTATTGGGGATTCAAAACAGGTATCAGGGGCAGAAGTAACAAGTTGAGAAAATTCTTCTTTTGTAAGTCCCAAGGCTTTTTCCAATGGCTGGTCATAAGTCTTAAATGGCAGGGAAGCCCATTCTGTATGACCAATGTCTCGAAAAAATTCCTGATAATCACTTCCGATATCTTGCGAGATAAGCTCTAGGTTGATCAGTGATACGGATGGGCAGAACTTGAATGTGGCTTCTTTTGTCTCCAAAGGCATTGTGTAACTAATAAACATACCTATATCCACATACAGAAGGCGGATTATGAAATAATCAGGCGCGGTTGGCTCGCCCACATTTATATCAGCTCTTGCAAATATTAAATCGGGCACACCATATGTAGTTAGGATTTTATTGATAGTATAGTCTGACAAGAGCAAGATATATTCATCGTCGCCATAAACACTCCCGTTTGGATTTTGGGGTAGAGACTGAGTACTTATACTGACTAATTATCCACCAGAACAACTTGCCGTACAATGCTCACCCAGCCTGGCGACCAGGGTGTTCAGATGCTAACATGTTACCGACCAAATGAGAATAGTCTAATCGAAATCTATACAAACCCTCGTTGACTACCCAGCTGGAAGACAGATAATAAGCGCAATGAAATTGGGAGTCGAGTCTCGTTTTCAACGAAGGTAAGCATGCCTGACCATGACCACAAAATTAATAAATCACACATCCCCCGAAACTCGTTATTTTTCGAGAAGATTGTTCCTTCCCTGTTGATCCTCATGGGAATTATCACCCTCTGCCTGATCCTGTTCGCTGTCGGTGTATTGATCGGAATTGTCCATTTCTAAATTCGACTGGAGGATTACCATTATGTCTATCAATCAGATTCTGTCCTTCATTTCAACTGCGATCATGATGTGATTAACATCTTCTTTGAAGATGACATTTGTCTTATAAATGAGCAAGCTCTTATTCAATGTTATTTTTTCCTAACCTAAAGTTTATTGTTTCTCAGTGTGTCATTGTTTACTTTGTTGCTATAGTAGTGTGAAGAAAAAAACAGAGTAACCATGCCTATTCTGTCCATCGGTCTCAGTCACACATCCGCTCCTGTCAACCTTCGGGAACGCATTAACTTTGGCGAAGAACAGATTCGTGCTTCACTCTCCCGCCTGAGTTGCGGACATTTATCCGGCAACATGGCTGAAATGGTCATCCTTTCCACTTGCAATCGTATTGAAATCTATGCAGTCTCCAGTCAGGATATTTTTGCTGAACTGGAGAATTTTTTATCAGAGGCGCGTGGCATTAACCGCGATGAATTTACCCCACATCTCTATCGTCATAAGAATGTGAATGCAGCGCAACAGCTCTTCAAAGTTGCCGCGGGATTGGATTCACTTGTTGTGGGCGAACCCCAAATACTGGGGCAGGTCACGCGCGCGCTCGAATTGGCGCGTGGACAAAATACAGCGGGTCCCATTCTTAACCGACTCTTCCAATCTGCCATCCATGCTGGCAAACGTGCCCGCACAGAGACCGGCATCAGTCGCAACTCTGCCTCGGTTTCGTCTCTTGCCGCATCTTTATCGGAGCGGACTGTTCACAAAATTTCCGAATCGCAGATTGTCATCCTGGGAGCGGGTGAAATGGCGGAACTGGCTGTGGAAGCGTTACGCAAGCGCGGCGCGAATCGCATCCTGGTTGTCAACCGCACATTGGAACGCGCCCATGCTCTCGCGCAACGTTGGGATGCGCAAGCCACTACCTTTGAGAACATCAATGCCGAACTGACTTCTGCAGACATTCTGATTGCGTCCACGGGTGCGCCGCATACGCTCATCTCGTATGAAATGGTGAAGGAAGCGATGTATTATCGCGCTGAGCGTCCGCTGGTTTTGATTGACATTGCCGTACCCCGTGACATTGACCCTGAAACAGCCAGTATCCCTCGTGTGCGGCTTTACAACATGGATAATTTGAACGCTCAACTTGAAAATTCCCTTGCGGAACGCATGGCTGAAGTACCACAGGTCAAATCCATTCTTGAAGAAGAAATATTAGAATTTGCAGAATACCTGAAGTCATTGGAAATGATTCCAATCATCGCCGGTATACGTCAACAGGCTGAAACTATCCGCCAAGAGATGCTCGAAAAAACCTTGCGCCGCCTGCCTGACCTGACCGAAGCCGAACGCGCCCGTATCGAAGCCATGACCCAAGCGCTGGTCAAACAAATATTGCACGCGCCAACCAATCGTCTGCGCGCCGAAGCGTCCTGTCCTCACGCGCCCGAATATGCCGCCGTCGCCCGCACATTATTCGGATTACAAAATGAGGGCTTGTGCAGTTTCTCAGGGCAAGCCTGTCCCATCTCTCACGCCGCGGATTAGCAAACGATACAACTATGAAACTAACCTTCGCCACCCGCCCCTCCGCACTTGCCTGCTGGCAAACTAAATGGGTGATCAACGCCCTGCAAAAAATCCATTCCGATCTTGAATGTGAAGAAAAGGTCATCACTACGCAGGGCGACAAAATTCTCGACAAGCCCCTGCCTGAGATCGGCGGCAAGGGACTCTTCACACAGGAACTCGAAAGCGAATTACTCAACGGTCACGTTCATTGTGCGGTTCATTCGCTCAAGGATCTGCCCGTTGAAAACCCAACAGGGCTAACGATTGGATGTATTCCCACGCGCGGCGAAGCACGGGATGCGCTGGTCTCTGCGAATGGATATACCCTTGCGACTCTTCCCGCAAACGCTTCTGTCGGGACCTCGAGCCTGCGTCGCTCAGCCCAACTCCTTTCCCTCGGCCCAGACCTTCGCATCCAGTCCCTGCGTGGCAACGTGGATACCCGCGTCCGCAAAGCATTGGATGGTCAATACGACGCGATCCTGCTCGCGGGCGCGGGACTGACTCGTTTGGGTCTGGGCAATCATGTGACCGAATGGCTGTCATTGGGTGTGATGCTCCCCGCGCCTGGACAGGGCGCACTCGCCGTGCAATGCCGCGCTGATGATCAAGCCACCCTCAGCCTGCTTGCCAAACTTGAAGACGACTCTACTCGCAAATGCGTCACCGCCGAACGTGCCTTCCTGAACGGACTTGGCGGAGGATGCGCGGTGCCTGTGGCGGCGTTCGCGAATGTCGAAGGTCAAACGTCGAAGGTCATCAATTTGACTGGCCTCGTGATTTCCGAAGATGGGATGATAGCTGTCAAAGTTACAGGACAAGATACGGATGCGTTGCAACTCGGAAACGAACTCGCGAAAAAAGCCATCGGGCAGGGCGCGGATGAAATTCTTTCGGCCGTTCTGAATTGACCTGATACCTGACACTTAAACACATGACACGCATTTTTATCACCCGTCCTCGCGCCCAAGCTAATGAATTCGCAGACAAACTGCGCTTCGCAGGCTTTGAGCCGATTTATTTCCCTGTCATCGAAATACGCCCGATTGAAGATAATACTGCACTCGATAGGGCGCTATCTCAATTGAATTGTTATGCGTGGGTGGTGTTCACATCGGTCAATGCGGTGGAGGTAGTGTTCGGAAGATTTTCCCCCTCTCTCTTTGGGAGAAGGGCTAGGGGTGAGGGCGTGAGGTTTGCCGCCATCGGACCCAAAACTGCCGAAGCCCTGAAAGTGCGCGGCATAACACCCGATTTCGCCCCCGAAGAATATGTCGCCGAAGCGATCCTGCCTGGGTTGGGTGATTTGCGCGGAAAATGGGTCCTGCTCCCGCGTGCCGAGATCGCCCGCAAGGCTTTAGCAGAAGCGATCTTCAATGCAGGTGGCATACCACACGAGATCGCAGTATATAAAACCCTGCCAGTCCAACCTGACCTTGCTGGTCTCGCCGTGCTGAAATCAGGCGTGGATGTTGTGACACTAACAAGTCCATCCACTGTACAAAATTTTGTTGCCATCGCCAGACAAAATGGACTCGATCCCCTAAACCTTCCAAACAATCCATTATTTGCCTGTATCGGACCCATTACAGGGCAAGCCGCGCGTGAAGAAGGGTTGGTCAACCTTGTCGTTGCGAAAGAATATACAACCGAGGGGTTGATGGAAGTCATTACCAAATTGGAGGCATCATGACTCTACTTGAAATCGAAAATCGTAAATCCAAAATCGTAAATCGGCCGCGCCGCCTGCGTGCCAACCCCGCCATCCGCGCGATGGTACGGGAGACGGAACTCAACGCGCGCGATTTTATTTATCCACTGTTCGTGCGGCATGGAACGGGACGAACTGCCATAGGCTCGATGCCTGGCGTGTATCAACTGTCCGTGGTGGAAGCGGTTCGAGAAGCAGAAGCAGCTGCAAAGTCGGGGGTGAGCGCTGTCATCCTGTTTGGAATTCCTAAAGAAAAGGATCCGATTGGGCTGGAGAATTTCGCGGAAGATGGAATTGTCCAACAAGCGATTCGCGCCATTAAAAAAGAAATCCCTGAAATGGTAGTAGTTACAGATGTTTGTTTGTGCGAATACACTGACCATGGACATTGTGGCATCCTCAATGTTCAGGACGGGGCTAAGCCCCGTCCGAGCCTGCAACTGCCTGAAGGGTATGTACTCAACGACCCGACGCTGGATGTGCTGGCGAAGGTTGCAGTCTCGCATGCCGAGTGCGGCGCGGATATTATCGCGCCATCCGGCATGATGGATGGCATGGTAACAGCGATCCGCGCAGGCTTAGATGGTGCCGGGTATGAGAATCTGCCCATTATGTCGTATGCCGTGAAATATTCATCTTCGATATATGGACCCTTCCGCGATGCGGCAGAAGGCGCGCCGAAGTTTGGCGATAGAAAATCTCATCAGATGGACCCTGCCAATGTGCGCGAAGCCTTGCGCGAAGCCGCACTAGATGTGGAAGAAGGCGCGGATATGTTAATGGTGAAACCTGCGTTGGCGTATCTGGATGTGATTCGCGTCGTGAAGGACGCCTTCCCTGAACTGCCGATGGCGGCGTACAACGTCAGCGGCGAGTATTCGATGATTAAAGCCGCCGCCGCGAATGGCTGGGTGGATGAAGCAAAGGTCACGCTTGAAACGTTGACTTCGATCAAGCGTGCTGGCGCGGATGTAATTATCACCTACCATGCCGTGGATGCGGCGAGATGGTTGAAATAAAAGGAGACACCCATGTCATTAGAAAACTTAGCCCCTCGCGCTGCGTCTGAACGCTCAATGCACAACGAACGCATGGTGCACGCCAATTTTAATTTGGCTCCATTTACGATTGCTTGGGAAGTGACGCGTGCCTGCGCCTATGCTTGTGTCCACTGCCGCGCGGATGCATTGCACACGCCCGACCCAAATGAATTGACCACGGAAGAATCGTTGCATCTCATCGACCGTTTGGCAGATTTTGGCTCCCCGATCCTCATCTTCACGGGCGGCGACCCGATGATGCGCAGAGACCTGCATGAGTTGATCGCGTATGCCACGCAAAAAGGTCTGCGCTGTTCATTGACCCCGACCGCCACTGCACTGCCAACAACCGCACGGCTTGAAAAAGTACGCGATGCGGGGATTCGCCGCATTGCACTCTCACTGGATGCACCCAGCGCAGAAATCCACGATGAGTTTCGACAGGTCAAAGGTTCGTGGCAACGGACAATGGATATTTTGCACCGTGCTCAATCCATTGGGATCAGCGTGCAGGTGAATACAACGGTTGCAAAACACAACGTGGATATTCTGGCTGATATGGTTCCGTTCTTGCAGGAAGTCGGCGCGGTGCAATGGTCATTGTTTTTCCTTGTCCCAACAGGACGCGCTCAAGCCAGTAACATGATCTCCCCCGAAGAACATGAACGCACTTTCAATTGGCCGTATGGCCTTTCCAAGACAGCGCCATTTGACATTAAATCTACGGCTGCGCCGATGTATCGCCGTGTGGCGATTGAACGTAAACGCGCAGAACAGAGCGGTGATAGCCCCGTCACTTTTCAGGGCGCTGGTTTTCAATATGCAGATGGACTCAATCGCCCGACGCGCGGTGTCAATGACGGAAATGGTTTCCTGTTCATTTCCCATGTGGGCGATATTCAACCCTCTGGCTTCCTGCCACTCACGGCAGGCAATGTCCGCACAGACGATGTGATCGATGTTTACCGTCACTCACAGCTTTTCACCGACCTGAGGACTCCTGACAAAATTAAAGGACGTTGCGGCATCTGCGAATACCGCGATGTATGCGGCGGTCAGCGCGGACGAGCATACGGCGTGACTGGAGATTATCTTGAATCCGACCCAGCCTGTTTATATATTCCCCAAGGAGCGTAAATGACCACGGACACCACCGAACAACTTCAACACACGTTCAACCACTATGCTTTATTTTCTTTCAAAGATGCTTATTGGTTATTGAGCGTGGATGAACGTGCAAACTTTCACACGAACTGGCTGGCTGCCTTGCGCGCTTCTGCCCAAAAAGTGGACCTGTTTCAAGGCACTGAACATGATGTGGACCTGATCGTCTGGTCCGCCTTAACGGTAAAAGACAATCAGGATGCTGCTATCTTCTTTGAGAAATTTGCAAAGGCGCTGGCTCCCTATCGCCACCTGATCGAACAAAAGGATTCGCTTTGGGGCTTTACACGTCCTTCGCAATATTCAAAGGCTCGCTCCAAACAAGAGATAGATCCATTCTCGGATGAGCACAAGCCTTACCTGATCATTTATCCGTTCTCCAAAACAACCGAATGGTATTTGATGAGCCGCGACGCGCGTCAGGGCATGATGAACGAACACATCCGCATCGGCAAGCAATACGATGACATCAGCCAGTTGCTCCTTTATTCTTTTGGTTTGCAAAATCAGGAATTTGTCGTAGTGTACCAGACCGACGACCTGACCCGCTTCTCGGATCTGGTCAATGAACTGCGCGACACTGAGGCGCGCCGCTACACCCTGCGTGACACGCCCTTGCACACCGCCATCTATCACCCCGCTGAAGAGACCCTTGCCTTATGGAAATGAACAGCCGTTTTTTACAAGCCTGCCAACGCAAGCCCGTTGACACAACTCCCGTATGGTTCATGCGTCAGGCGGGACGTTATATGCCCGAATACCGCGCCATCCGCGAGAAGTATTCCCTGCTTGAAATTTGTTACCAGCCCGAGCTCGCCGCCGAAGTGACGCTTCAACCCGTCCGCGCTTTTGGGGTGGATGCGGCGATTCTCTTCGCCGATATTCTGCTTCCCGCCATTCCGCTAGGCGTCGGCTTGGAGTTTGCCAAGGGCGAAGGTCCCGTGTTGCAGAATCCTGTCCGCACGATGGAAGATGTCAGCGCATTGAAACCTGTGGATGCAGAAACAGATCTCGGTTACGTCATGGAAGCGATCCGCATCCTGCGCAGGGAACTCACAGACACGCCGCTCATCGGCTTCTGCGGCGCGCCGTTCACGGTCGCATCTTACATCATCGAAGGCGGCTCGTCGCGTGAATTTCTCAAGACCAAAACGATGATGTACTCAGCGCCTGATGTTTTTCATGCCCTGATGGATAAACTTGCCGATGTTTTCAGCGATTACCTGACGGCGCAGATCCGCGCAGGGGCGCAGGCGGTGCAGGTCTTTGATTCGTGGGTCGGCGCGCTCAGTCCATCGGATTACGAGACGTTTGTTTTGCCGTATTCGCAAAAACTGCTCAAAGCCGCGCAGGCAATGAACGTGCCCGTCATCCATTTTGGGACGAACACGACTACGCTTCTGCCCTTGATGAAACGTGCGGGCGGCGACGTGATCGGACTCGACTGGCGCATCCCACTTGACGACGGCTGGTCGCTGCTCGGAGACGATGTCGCCGTTCAAGGGAATCTTGACCCCATCACGCTCTTCGCGCCACTGCCTGAACTCAAAGCACGTGTGTATGACGTTTTGCGCCGCGCGGACGGCAGACCTGGTCATATCTTCAATCTTGGTCATGGCATCCTGCAACGTACGCCTGTTGATAGTGTCAAAGCGGTTGTGGAAATGGTGCATGAATTTTCTTCTGAGAAGGCGGAGGTCAGATGAATTGGCTTGGTTTCATTGCTGCCGTCACCGCTTTCCTGAGCATTTGGATCGGTCATGTGGCTGTCCGCAAAATTGAATCCACATCGCGTACCATTTGGATTCCAACTGTCACTGCGCTTGCACTTGGACTAATCACTGAATACTTTTCACTCATCACTGATAACTTATCATTGAAAACTGCTTTTGGAATTATAGGTATTACCCTGCTCTGGGATGCGCTTGAATTCACGCGGCAACAAAACCGTGTCAAACATGGACATGCACCCACCAACCCGAACAATCCACGCCACGTCAAAATACTTACTGAACACAAGTCCGCCACCACACTTGACCTGCTCAAACGCGATCCCGTTGGCAAACTGGTCTCTCAAGACGAAGGTATTAAATTGATTGCTGGACATTGACCCATGAATACATTTGGATTCATAATCGGTATTGCTACTTTACTCATCATCGGGCTCGGCTTTCCGCTTGTTATTCGCGGCGAAAGATACTTAGGCTACTTGTGGTGGCCCTACATGATGGGCATCGGCTTCTTCACTATCATCGCGTCTCTCTTCATATTAATAGATTGGTTGTCTGTGGTGACGGGTGTGCTAGGCGCGACATTTATCTGGGGTTCAACCGAGCTCAAGGAACAAGCCGTCCGCACTGAATTAGGCTGGTTCCCGTTCAATGCAAACAAAATCAAGCCACCCTTTGAAGGAGTCATCAAGAAATGGAAGGCTCCTCATCTATGATTGGAATACTGGTCATGGCATACGGCGGACCGAACAATCTCGATGAGGTCGAGCCATACTTAATGGATGTGCGTGGCTATCGTCCCACTTCGCAGGAGATTATCCACGAAGTGCGCGAACGTTACCGCGAGATCGGCGGGCGTTCGCCCATTTTGGAACAGACCCAGGCGCAGGCGGATGCGCTTGAATCCGCGTTGAACGTGAATGGCGGTCAATTCAAAGCCTACATCGGAATGCGTCACTGGCATCCCTTCATCAAGGATGCGCTGGCGAACATGCAAGCGGAAGGAATTGAGAAGGCGGTGGGCGTGGTGATGGCACCGCATTATTCGCGCATGAGCATCGGCGCCTATTACCAGAGACTTGAAGAAGCCAACTCGCCGTTAGCCATTTCACGCATTGAGAATTGGCACTTGGAAACGGGATACCTCAACGCGCTTGCGGGGCGCGTGCATGATGCGCTTCAACGCTTCCCCGAAGAAACCCGTGCGGAAGTCCCCGTCATCTTCACCGCGCACAGCCTGCCCGAAAAGATTCTGGAATGGAATGATCCATATCCCGTGCAATTGCGTGAAACCGTCTCGGCGGTGATGGAAAAACTCGGCTCACAACCGCATGAATTTGCATTCCAATCTGCCGCCATCTCCACCATCCCCTGGCTCGGACCCGATGCGGGCAAAGTCATCGAACGCCTTGTAGCGGAAGGCAGAAAGCACATATTGCTTTGCCCCATTGGGTTCGTTTGCGAGCATGTTGAAATCCTGTACGATATTGACATCGTTTATCAAAATCTTGCCAAGTCACTTGGCATTCATCTCGAACGCATCGAAATGCTCAACACCGCGCCAGAGATGATCGATGGGCTGGCGGGTTTGATTCGCGAAAAGGCGAAAGAAGCAGGTTGGTTATGAATCGAATCGTCGTTGTTGGCGGCGGGATCGCAGGCCTTTCCGCCGCCTATTATGCACAGAAAAACATCCCTAATGCGCATGTCACCCTGATCGAGTCCGCTTCGCAGTGGGGTGGCAAGATCACCACTAACCGCGTTGCTTTCGATGATGGTCAATTCATCATCGAAGGCGGACCCGACACCTTTCTCGCCAGCAAACCCTGGGGCGTGGCGCTGTGCAAGGAACTCGGTCTTGGCGAGCAGTTGCATGGCACGAATCAAAACAAAAAGAACACTTATGTTCTGAACAAAGGGCGTTTGTTACCGTTGCCTGAAGGTCTTGCCATGATGATTCCCTCGGATGTACCGTCCATCCTGCGTTCGCGTCTGATCTCATGGGCTGGCAAAACGCGCATGGGACTCGATTTTCTGCTTCCCGCAAAAAACGTCAATGGTGATGAATCTCTCGGCTCGTTTGTCAGTCGTCGGCTGGGACGTGAGGCGTATGAGAATCTCATCGAGCCGCTCATGTCTGGCATCTACGCGGGTGATGGCGATCAACTCAGCCTTGCTTCCACTTTCCCATATTTGCGTGACCTTGAAATTAAGCATGGAAGCCTCGCGCGCGGTGCAATCGAAATGCGCAAAAAGATGAACGCCAACGGACAAAAGATTCAAGGTTCGCGCTCCACGTTTCTTACGCCCACAACAGGGGTGGCTGAAATTGTAGAAGCATTGGTCGAACGTCTAAAGCCAAAAGTCGATCTGAGGCTCAACACTCGCGCCACTTCCATAACCCGTAACTTGGAACTTGGAACATGGAACGTGATACTTGACGCCGAAAAACTTGACGCTGACGGAATCATCCTCGCTGCCCCGGCCTACATCAGCGGACAATTACTCGCTTCATTCGACCCTGAACTTAGGTCCGCACTTCAAAGCATTCCCTACGCCTCGACCGCGACCGTCTCTCTTGCCTACCGTTTGAGTGATGTTCCCCGTGATCTCGACGGCTACGGCTATGTCATCCCGCGCCGCGAAGGACGCAAAGCCCTCGCCTGCACATGGACCTCTACCAAATTTCCACACCGTGCGCCTGAAGGCTATGCCCTCATTCGCGTTTTCGTTGGTCGTGCAGGGCAGGATATTCCGTGGGATGAGGGCGAATTACTTGAAGCTGCAAAGGAAGAATTGAATTTGACACTTGGGATCACTGCCGAGCAGCTCGTCTCCCGCGTCTTCATGTGGGACAAAGCCATGCCGCAATATAACCTCGGTCATCCCGAAATTCTCAAACGCATTGATACTGCACTCGAAAAACATCCTGGCTTGGTGCTGGCTGGCAACGGTTATCGCGGCATTGGCATCCCTGACTGCATTCATTCGGGTGAACTGGCTGTAGAACGCGTTCTCAAGTTTTCAAACGTTGAAACGTTACAACCTTCAAGTTAAAGGCAGGATAGTAATGAAAATCGATAAATCCATTTCTTTATTTCACGAAGCACAAACCTTATTTCCTGGTGGCGTGAACTCACCTGTGCGCGCATTCCGCGCAGTGGGCGGACAGCCACTCTTCATCGAACGCGGCGAAGGTCCCTATCTCTTCGATGTGGACGGCAACCGCTACATAGATTACGTTCTCTCGTGGGGCCCGCTCATCACGGGGCATGCGCATCCCGATGTGGTGAAAGCCATCCAGGAAGCCGCACTGCTGGGAACATCCTATGGCGCGCCAAGCCCTTTGGAGTTGGAACTGGCGAAGAGCATCATGGAATTCATGCCGAACATAGAGATGATTCGTTTCGTCAATTCGGGTACGGAAGCGACCATGTCTGCGTTGAGGCTTGCCCGCGCGTACACCAAGCGTGAGAAGATCATCAAATTTGATGGCTGTTACCACGGCCACGCGGACATGTTGTTGGTGCAAGCAGGCTCGGGTGTTGCGACGTTGGGTCTGCCTGATTCACCTGGTGTACCAAGCGCAGTTGCTTCGGATATGTTGGTGGCGCAATTCAATGACCCTGAATCTGTCGAAACACTGTTCAAAAAGTATCCCGACCAGATCGCGGGGCTTATCGTTGAACCTGTGGCTGGAAACATGGGTGTTATCCCGCCTGTTCAAGGATTTCTCGAGGGTTTGCGAAAACTCACCAGCGAATACGGCGCGGTCTTGATCTTCGATGAGGTGATGACGGGTTTCCGCGTCCACAAAGGCGGCGCACAGACACTTTACGACATCAAGCCTGACCTGACCACGCTTGGCAAGGTCATCGGCGGCGGTCTGCCCGTCGGCGCGTACGGCGGGAAGAGGGAGATCATGCAGATGGTCGCGCCTGCGGGACCAATGTATCAGGCGGGGACGCTTTCGGGCAATCCGCTGGCGATGAGTGCGGGGATTGCGGTGCTGTCATTGATTCGCGAGGAAAAGGTTTGGGATGAAATGGAAGCGCGCTCATGTCAACTGGACGCGGGAATCGAATCAGCGGCGAAAAAGGCTGGGGTACCGATCCAACAAACGCGGGTGGGCACGATGCAGACTCTCTTCTTTAGCGAGACCAAGCCGATAGATTGGAACACGGTTAAGGTGGCCGATAAGGTCCTGTTTGGATATTTTTTCCAGAAGATGTTGGAGAAGGGAGTTTATCTCGCGCCGTCACAATTTGAAGCGGGGTTCATTTCGATCATGCACAACGAGACGATTATCGAAAAAACTCTTGAAGCAGTGATGGAGACATTTCGCACATGGTAACTGATGAGAGGATTCATAACGCGGCTTTGATTAAGTATCGCTTGGGAATTGTATTGATCTGGCTGGGCGTACTGGTGTGGGTGCCGTTCATCGTTTTGCGGATTGCGGGTGAACGGCCATCGATGAGTTGGTACTTGCTGCTTCACCGTGCAGGCGTGATGGGCGGGTCCCGCCTGTGTGCCTTCGCTCACAAAGAGTTGGGGATTCTGCCTCCAAAAAAGAGCCGACTGCGGTCGATTGGACATGGGTTGACATTTGCAGGGATCCTAGTCTTACAATTCTCTACCGGACAAAATGCGGATCAGCATGAGAAAAGTCAGTGAACGAAACAGGAATGGGTTGGTCGAAGTCCAAGAAGTGTTCCAGGACTCGCAAGCCGAGTTGAAAGAGACTGAGATC
>Ga0187892_10009326_pt1 | contig 12971 bp, 7 predicted proteins | sample MA1701073metaG_FD_139345 | JGI IMG/M metagenome (GOLD analysis project Ga0187892, IMG submission 139345) | Bio-ooze microbial communities from a basaltic lava cave in the Kipuka Kanohina Cave System on the Island of Hawaii, USA - MA170107-3 metaG ...
AGGGCAAGGACCTGTGGAGCGAGAAGGAGTACGGGGACTTCATCCTGATCGCCGACTGGAAGTTCACGCGGAAGGCCGTCGAGAAAGAGCTCCCGGTCGTCGACGCCGACGGGAACGACACCGGCCAGAAGCAGAAGGTTATGGATTCGGGCGACAGCGGGATCTACCTGCGCGGCACTTCGAAGAGCCAGGTGAACATGTGGTGCTGGCCCTGCGGGTCGGGCGAAGTGTACGGCTACCGTACGGACAAGAGCATGCCGGCGGACGTGCGCAAGGGCGTGACGCCGAAGGTGAACGCCGACAACAAGCCCGGCCAGTGGAACCGGTTCGTCATCACGATGAAGGGCGACCGCCTGACGGTCGAGCTCAACGGCAAGGTCGTGCTCGAGAACGCCCAGCTCCCGGGTGTGAAGCCCCGCGGCCCCATCGCCCTCCAGAACCACGGCGACCCCATCCAGTTCGCAAATCTCTACATCAAGGAGCTCAACTAACAAAACAAACCGTTTGATTTGTTAGGGCGGGTACACTGGGCGGGATGCGTCCCCTGGTTCTCGCGTTCTTTTTCGTGTCCGGCGCATGCGGGCTCCTTTACGAAGTCGTCTGGGTCCGCGCCGCCGGGACGGTGATCGGAAATACGACCGCCGCCGTCGCCACCGTCATCGCCGTCTACATGGCAGGTCTTGGGCTCGGGGCCTGGCTGGGCGGTCGCGCCGCCGACCGCCGCACGGGAAGCCGCCTGCTGGCCCTCTACGGCCTGCTCGAAGCGGGCGTGGCCGTCACGGCACTCGCCGTGCCCCCTCTCCTCTCCGCCGCCGAGCCGATCTTCCGTCTGGTCTGGTCGCTGACCGGCGACCTCCCGGGGATCCACGCGTCGCTGCGGGCGGTACTGGTGGCCCTTCTTCTCCTTCCGCCCACCACCCTCATGGGCGCGACGCTGCCCATCCTGTCCCGCTATCTGTCGGGCTCGATCGAAGCCGCCCCGCGCGAAGCGGGCCGCGCGTACGCAATCAACACCCTGGGCGGCGTCGTCGGGACCCTCGCCGCGGGATTCTGGCTGGTGCCGGGCGTGGGGCTGCGCGCGACCACGCTGCTGGCCGCCCTTCTTAACTTTGCCATTGCCGGGGCGTCCTGGGCGCTCGCCCGCGGCAAAGGCGGGGAGACTCTTACTCAGCCGGACGCCGGTCCGCCGCCCCGGCGATCAGTTTTGGCCGTCGCCGCGCTGGCCGGCTTCTGCTCGCTCGTCTACGAAGTGGCCTGGACCCGATCGCTCGTGCTCTCACTCGGCTCCACCGTCTACGCCTTCACGCTGATCCTCGCCGCGTTCATCCTGGGCCTCGCGCTCGGGAGCGCGGCCGCCTCGTTCCTCCTCCCCAGAATCCGGCACACCGAAAAAGCCCTGGGTATCGTGCAGCTTGCGGTCGGCGCGCTTGCCGTGGCGCTCCTGCCCTTCCTCGGCAACCTGCCCGTCCGCATCGCTCCGCTCGTCGAATCGCTGAAAGGGCGGCACGGGGCGCTCCTCGCCGCCGAGTTCGGGCTGGCGGGACTCTTCGTCCTTCTCCCTTCCTTCTTCATGGGGGCGGCCTTCCCCCTCATCTGCCGCATGGCGGGCGGCGCGGGACCCGGCCGCGCCGTGGGCGCCGTCTACGCGTGGAATACGGCGGGATGCATCGCCGGCTCGATCGCCGCCGGCTTCGCGATCGTGCCCCTCGCGGGCCTGAGCGCGGCGATCCGGATCGCCGCCACGGCGAACTTCGGGCTCGCCGCCTGGCTCCTGGGGAAACGCGCCGCCGCCCTTCCCCTCGCCGTGGCCGTCGCCGCGTGGATCCTCCCGGCTTGGAACCCCAAGGTCCTGGCAAGCGGATCGTTTCTATACGCGTCACTGGAAGGCCGCGCCGCGCGCGCGGCGAACGTCGACCTCCGCACGCACCTGGAGCAGGAAAGCGAACTTGTCGCCCAGTACTGGGACTCCTATGGACTCGTCACGGTCCACCGGAAGCCCGGCGAAGGCACGCTTGCCATGCGCGTGAACGGCAAGACCGACGCGTCGACGGGGCCGCTCGACCGCGCCAACATGCTCTACATCGGCCACCTGCCGCTCCTCTGCCACCCCGAGCCCAAGCGCGCCCTCCTCGTCGGCCTGGGCGCGGGACTTTCGCTTGCGGCGATGGAACGTCACCCTCTGGAACGCATTGAGTGCGTGGAGATCTCCCGCGCCGTCGTGCGCGGCGCATCGCACTTTCGGGAGGCGGTGGGCGACGTGCTCGCCGACCCGCGTGCGCGCCTTTTCGTCGGCGACGGACGGAACGTCCTCTCGTACGGCCGTGACACCTACGACGTCATCGTCTCGCAGCCTTCAAACCTCTGGATCAGCGGAATGGCCAACCTCTTCACGCGCGAGTTCTTCGAGCGCGCGTCCCGGCGGCTGGCCCCTGGGGGACTTTTCGCGCAATGGCTCCACGCCTACCGCCTTTCGGTCGACGACTTCCGGGAGGTCGTTCGCACCTTCTTCGCCGTCTTCCCGCACGGCAGCCTGTGGGAAGTGTTCCCCGGCTCGGACTATCTGATAGTCGGTTCGCCGGCGCCCGTGGCGCTCGACCCTAAGGCTCTGGCCCCCCGACTGACCGCCACAGGCGCGCTGGAGGAGTACCTGGGCCCGGATGGGGCGGTCGGCCTGATGGGCCACTGGATCGCCGACGCGGACGCAGCCCGGGCCGCGGCGGGTCCGGGCGTGCTCGTGACGGACGACCGCTGCCGGATCGAGTACACGGCGCCTCGCTCGCTGGGACGCGATACGACCCGGGAAGTGCTCGACTGGCTCGAGGGGCTCCGTCGGATTCCGGCCGAAACGACGCCGGCCGTGGCTAGAAAGCGCGCGGCCCGAAGTGCCCTGGCCTCGGCGGTGCGGCTTCGCTCCGAAGGCTATCACGCGCGCGCGCTCCGGACGGTGGCGGGTGCCAGGCCGGATCTCTACCTCGACCCGCGGTCGAAGGCGTTCATCGACCTGACGTCACGCGAAATCGTGGAGAGCGCGGTCCGTCGCCGGGAGGAAGGCAGGATCCAGGGCGTCGTCCTCACGCTCAAGGCCGTTCCGCTCGAGGCGGAGCCGTACGTGGATGCGCAGCTGGAGCTGGGCGACATCCATCTAAGCTCGGGGGACTTTTCCCAGGCGCGCGAGGCGTTCCTCGAGGTCCGGCGCATCGACGCGACGTCATTCGGCGCGGCGGTCGGGATGGCGCAGATCCACCAGGCCGAGGGCCGGTGGGAAGACGCCGTCGTGTCCTGGAAGGAGGCGTTGGCGCGGCGCGCGGAGTCCGCTCCGGCGCATTACGAGCTGGCAGTCTGCCTGCGGCGGTTGGGACGGCTGGACGAAGCGCGCCAGGCCGCCCGCCGGGCCGCCGCCCTGGAGCCTGCCAACGAGCGCTTCAGGCGGTTGCTCTCCGAGCTGGGGAATCCCCCTCCGAGATGACCCGCTCCCACTCCTTGCGGGTCACCAGCAGCTCGCCTGACCGTCCGACGATGCCGAGCCACTCAAGATGCACCATGAGGCGGCCGGCTTCCGCGCGGCCGACGCCCAGCGTCCGCCGCAGGATTGCCGGCGTCGCCCGGCCCTCCCGGAGCACGCACTCCACGGCCGCGTCCAAATGTTGGGTTGAGTTCGTCATATAGAAATTATCGGCCGCACGCGGCCCGGGACTTGAGGAGTCCAATAGGCAGAGGGTATACTCGCCTCGGAGGGGTCGGGCATGCAGTTTTCTCCCCCGGCGAAACGGGCCCTCGCCCTCGCGGAACGTGAGGCCCGGGCGTGGGACTCTCGAAACGTGGAGCCGCTGCACCTCCTGCTCGGCGTCCTCCGCACGGACGATCCGAACCTCCGGGCGGCCCTGCACTCGGTCGGCCAGGATCTGTACCGACTGACGCGACTCCTGGGCTCGCCGACGCTCCCCGAGGGCTCTCCGAGCGTGCCGCCCGCGATCGGCCACATCGTCGCCGTCCGCCGTGCCGAGGAGGTCGCCCGGGTGCGCGGGTCCTCCTGCATCATTCCTCTGGACCTGCTGATCGGCGTCCTCGAGACGGCCGACCAGGCTCTGCGCGACCGCCTCCGGGCGGCGGGCTTCCCGCCGGATTGCCTCTCGCGCGGTCCCGAGATTCCACTTGACCTGAAGGGAGCCTCAGGAGGTCCCATGTTCGGGAAATTCACGGAGCGGAGCCGCAAGGTCATGAGCCTGGCCCGCCAGGAGGCCCAGCGGTTCGGGGATGAATTCATTGGCACGGATCACATTCTGCTGGGAATCATCCTGGAAAGAGGCGGAGTGGCGTCCAAGATACTCCAAAACCTCAACGTGGATCCGAGGCGCGTCCGTCACGAGCTCGAGAAACTCGTGAAGCCGACGACCGCGAGCGTGACACTGGGCCTCCTGCCTTTCTCGCCCCGCAGCAAGCGGGTGATCGAGCTGGCCTGCGAGGCAGCCGCTCGGCTCGGTCACGACGTGATCGGGACGGAGCATCTCCTGATTGGTCTTTTGGAGGAGGGCGAGGGTCACGGGGCCCAGGTCCTGATGTCGCTGGGGTTGCGGCTCGACGAAGTGCGCAGAATGATGCTCGAATTCCTGGGGGTGGACGCGGCGCAGGTTCCTTCGCGGGTCGAGGAGATCCCCGAGAGGGATCTGGCCAAAATCTCGCGGCAGGATCAGTATCGCCATCTGGTGGACCGGGCGGCGGTCATGGATACGGTGGCCCAGCAGCTCCTTGGCGGTCGAAGCGTGGCGCTGGTGGGGCCCGAAGGGGTGGGAAAGACGTCGGTTGCCCTCTGCCTCGCCCGGTCGCGGCTGGGCAACCTGAAGTACCGGACGATCGATCCGGAGTGGCTCGATCCCTTCTCCCGAGCTCAACTCCAGGCCGGCGGCTCGCGGTCCGTTCTTTTCGTGCCCGAGGCGGAGCTGCTGGACTCCAGCCGGAGCGTGGCGGCGGAGGCCTTCGTCACGGGGCAAGGCCTCGTCCTGTTGGAGTTCCTGGAGGAGGGTTTCGCCGCGTTCGCGACCCGCCATCCCGAGCTGGCCAAGGAGATCGTGCCGGTCAAGATCGGTGCGCCCGAGCCGGCGGAGATGTGGCCGCTCCTTCATGCGGCCCGGACGCGGCTGCTGGCCGCGACGCGCTTCACCGTGACGGACGCCGTCCTGATGGAAGCCAACCGGCTGGCGGGGGAACGGGTCAAAGACCCCATCCCTCCGTGGAGCACGATCGTGGCGCTTTGGGAAGCGGTCTCGATCGAAGAGGACCTTCAGATCCCGGAGGAGCTGCGTCACCTGGTCGCGCGCATCGAGGAGCTGGAAAGAAAGAAGGACGAGGCTATCTCGAGTCAAGAGTTCGAGCGCGCGGCGCAGCTGCGAGACGATGCGTTGAACCAGAAAGCGGACCGCGACAGGCTCATGGCCGAGCAGGAGCGGGTGCCGTTCGACCCGCACGTTTCAATGGAGGCGCTTCGTCGGGCCTTAACTAACAAATCAAACGGTTTGTTTTGTTAGTTAGGACGAGCGCGAGCAGGAGGAGTTCCAGGCCCAGGAGCCCGCAGCCACCCCCGCCGCCCCCCGAGCTCTGCGGGACGCCCGACCCGTAGACGACCGTCGGCCTGTCGCCGAGCGAGACGCCTCCGGACTGGGCCGTGAACTGATCCTGACCGGGGGATACGGACGTCACCGTGGCCGTGTAAACCCCCGCTCCCTGCTCCACGACCGGCGAGATCGTCCCCACGCCCTGGCCGGCGAGCGTCACGGCTTGCCCCGTGAGCGCGCCCCCGCCGGGGTTGCGAAGCGTGATCGTGATCAAGGCGGACGTCGTGCCGTCGGGCGGGATAGTGGCCGGCGCGGCAGACACCGTCGAGGTCCAGCGGTCCACCTGGGAGGCGCGGGCTTGCTTCCAGGAGGCGACCTGCTGGGCGAGCGCGGCGATCGGGTCGCTCGTGGCGCCGCCGGGGCCGCTTGTCACCTTGAGGTCGCAATAGAAGGTCGCGATGTCGTCGGCCCGCATGATCCGGATGAAGGCGGAGTCCGCCCCGAACGTGCACCGCGTGTCGCCCCCCGCTACCTGGCCGGCCTGCAGGCCGCCGACCAGCCGGTCGACGAGCGGGACGTTAGGGTTCTGGAAGGCCGCGAGCGCGTCGTTCACCACGGCCGCGCCTTGAAGGATGTTCCCCTGGACGGTCACCCAGGGCGCGCTGACCGCCCCGCTCCAGGCCGCTGTCGACGTCCCGGTGAAATGGGCCACGCCGCCCGCCAGGGTCGCGACGCCGTATTGCCGCACCTGCGGAGTCGAGTCGAGCATGTTGACGGTGTCGATGATCGCCTGGGGCGCGTCGCCGGCCAGCATCCGCTGCTCCACCCGCGACTTGTTCGTGCTGGAGTAGAGCGCCTGGGTGGCCGCGGCGCCGACGTTCTTGATCGTGGAGGCGATGATCGAGACGTCCTGCACGCAGGAGGCGCCGGCGACCGCGACCTCGCGCGTTCGCGGGTCGACGCAGACGAGCGACCACGTGCTCGTCTGGAACTCGAGGGCACGAGTCCCTCCGGCCAGGAGGAGGAAGCCCAATCCCATGAAGCAAACGGTTTGCTTGATGGGGTTGGATTCTAATGTATCTTGGGTCACCTATGAAGAAGACACCGATAAACCTCCTCGTTCTTCTCGCGGCGGCGTCGTGCGCCGGCCCCGGACCCGCGCCCGAGCCGGCCGACCTCGTCATCCATCACGCGAAGGTCATCACCGTCGACGCGCAATTCTCGATCGCCGAGGCGATCGCCGTGAAGGGCGGCAGGATCGTCGCCCTGGGGAACGACGGGGAGATTTTCCGCTGGGTCGGGCCGTCCACCCGCGTCATCGACGCCGAAGGGTTCCCCGTCCTGCCCGGCCTCTATGACAGCCACGTGCACATCGTGGGGGCGGCGACGAGCGAGCTGACGGAGCCGATTCCGGAGCTCGCCACGCTCGACGACGCCTTCGCGTTCATCCGCAAACGGGCCGCCGAAATCCCCGCGGGACAGTGGATCGTGCTCCGCTACGCCTTCGCGACGCGCCTGAAGGAGGCGCGCTTCCCCACGAAAGCGGAGCTCGACGCGGCGGCCCCCAACCATCCGGTACGCTACAACATGGGGCCGGCGGACCTCGTCAACTCGAAGGGGCTTCAGGCCTCGGGGATCACGAAGGACACGGCCCACGCGGGCGTCGTCAAGGACCCGGCGAGCGGCGAACCGACGGGTCTCCTTCGGGGCGCGGACAAGCTCCTCAAGATCCCCGCGTCGACCGCGAAGCCGCGCATGTCGACGAGGGACGCGGTCCGGGGCCTGCTGACGCTCTACAACTCCCGCGGCCTGACGAGCGTCGCCGACCGCGACGCCGAGCCGGACGAGCTCGCCCTGTTCCTGGACCTCGAGAAGGCGGGCGAGCTCACGTGCCGTATCAACGTCGCCCGCAGCTTCGACCCGAGCGGGAGCCGCGAGGAGATCGTCAAGAAGCTCGAAGCCCTGACGGCCCCGGACGGGCGAGGCGGGCCGACGGGAGCGGGAACGGAGTGGGTCCGCATCGGCCCCATCAAGCTCTACACGGACGGCGGGATGCTCCTCGGAACCGCCTACATGCGCGAGCCGTGGCCGAAGGGGCCGACCTACCAGGTCACCGAGGACAACTGGCGCGGGAAGCTCAACATCACCCCGGAACAGTTCAAGGTCGTTCTCACCGAAGCGGCGCGGCGCGGCTGGCAGACGACAGCCCACACGGCGGGCGAGGCGGGGATGGATGTGCTCCTCGACGCCTACGAAGCCGTGAATGCGACGGTCTCGATCCGCGACAAGCGGTGGTGCATCACGCACGCGAACTTCCCGTCGCAACGCAACCTCGAGCGGTGCCGTCGGCTGGGAGTCTGCGCGGACGTCCAGCCCGCGTGGCTGTACAAGGACGGGACGACGCTCTCGAAGCTGCTGGGGGAAGAGCGCATCCGCTGGTTCCAGCCCTACAAGTCGTGGATGGAATACACGACAATCGGCGGCGGGAGCGACCACATGATCAAGGTCGACCCGTTGAGGGCCACCAACCCCTGGGACCCGTGGCTGGGGATGTGGACCACGTTGACCCGGAAGACGGAGCGAGGCGACGTCCTGGTGCCTGAGGAGCGCCTGACGCGCGAGCAGGCCCTCAAGCTCTACACGATCCACAACGCCTACCTGCACCACGAGGAGAAGGAGAAAGGGAGCCTCGAAGTCGGGAAACTGGCCGACCTCATCATCGTCGACCGGGACGTCCTGAACTGTCCGGTGGACGAGATCCGGCGCGTGAACGTCCTCGTCACGATAGTCGGTGGCAAGATCATCTATTCTCGCGAGCCATGAGGGGCCGGGTCGTCGTCCTCCTGGCGCTGATATCCTGCGCCGAGCCGCGGCCGGCATCGCGCCCTCCCAACATCATTCTCATCCTCGCCGACGACCTGGGGTATGCCGACGTGGGCTGCTTTGGGGCGCGGGGCGTGCGGACTCCGCATCTCGACCGACTCGCCCGCGAGGGAACGCGATTTACGGACTTCTACGTTTCGCAAGCGGTATGCACGGCGTCGCGTGCGGCGCTCCTCACGGGGTGCTACCCGAACCGAGTCGGGTTGCAGGGCGCCCTCAACCATACGAGCACGACGGGCATTCACGAGGACGAGGTTCTGCTCTCGGAGCTCTTCAAGAGCCGCGGCTACGCGACGGCCGTGTACGGCAAGTGGCACCTGGGAAGCCACCCGAAATTCTGGCCGCTCCGGCACGGATTCGACGAGTTCTTGGGGTTGCCGTACTCGAACGACAACGGACCGCTCCATCCTGTGGTGCGGGACATCCCGCCGCTCCCGCTCATCGAAGGCGAAGCGGTCGTCGAGCGGGACCCGGACCAGGCTCAGTTCACGAAGCGGTTCACTGACCGGGCGGTCGACTTCATCGGGCGGAACAAGGGGCGTCCGTTTTTCCTCTACCTGCCGCACGTCATGCCGCACGTGCCGATCTTTGCGTCAGCGGCGTTCCGGGGGAAGTCTGAGGGGGGCCTCTACGGTGACGTCATCGAAGAACTGGACTGGGGAGTGGGGCAGGTCCTGCGGGCCGTCGCGCGCCACGGCCTGGAGGGCGACACGCTCGTCATCTTCCTCTCGGACAATGGGCCGTTCCTTTCCTACGGCAGCCACGCGGGGTCGGCGCGGCCGCTGCGGGAGGGAAAGCTCACCACCTGGGACGGCGGCGTGCGCGTGCCTTGCCTCATGCGGTGGCCCGGCCGGATTCCCGCAGGCCGGTCGTGCGACGAGCCGCTCATGACGATCGACTTCTACCCGACGTTGGCCGGGCTCATCGGGTCGGCGTGTGGCGCCGTCGACGGCAAAGATGTCTGGCCCGTCCTGGCGGGTGAGGCGAAATCGCCCCAGGAGGCGTATTTCTTCTACTCCGGAGAGGAGCTTCAGGCCGTCCGGAGCGGAGTCTGGAAGCTTCACTTCCCGCACGATTATCTGAGCCCCGCCGAGCCCCCGGGGCGGGACGGGAAGCCCGCCAACTTCGCCAACCTGAAGCCCGAGTCGATCCGCCAATCCGGCATTCGGGGCATCGCCAGCCGCCACGGCTACGAGGTCCGCCGGACCGAAGTCGCGCTCTATAACTTGCGGGAAGACGTCGGAGAAAATCGCAACGTGGCGGACCGCCATCCGGACATCGTGCGCCGCCTGGAAGGGTTCGCCGAAAAGGCCCGTGCCGACTTGGGCGACGCCCTCACGGGCCGCAAGGGCGCCGGCCTCCGCCCATATATGACAAAATAGCGTCGCTACTTTGTCATCGTTGCGAGATCTTTCACTTTGCGGACGAGGACGTCCTGGGCTTCGGGGGCGAAGAAGCCGGGGCCTGCGTCGGCCAGCCCTTGGGCCTCGTACCCGCCCTCCTCGAGCACCCGCCTTGAGGGGAAGTAGCCGAACTTGTCGTTGCAATAGGCCGCGATCCAGAGGCGCCCCGGGCCCAACGCCTCCTCGATCAATCGGACGTAGTCGACCACCACTTCGCCGGAGAGACCCACGAACGTCAGGTCCCGTCCGAATTGCCATACGGCCAGCGGGGCCGGGTAGGCGGTCGGCAGCTTCTCGCCGCGGTCCATCCGCGCCAGCATCCGGCGGACCATATCGTGCTGCCAGGCCGGGGTCGACTCGAGCATCTTGACGAGATCCGCCCGGGGCGGCGGCGGGCGCAGCGGGAGGTCGACTCGATCGAACGCCACGCGCAGGGGTCCGGCCACCGGATCCATCTTGCCCGACAGAACCCGAAGGACTTCGTCCGCCAGCGTCGCGCCATGCCGGCGGGCGATCTCCATTGAGCCACGCGGGTGCGGGTTCGCATCCCCCGCGCAGCCGATGACGAACATCGCCGTCACGCCGGGGTGGCGCTCGCCGACGGCGAGCTGCGCGAACCCGGCATAATCTCCGCTGACGTCGTGGTTGTCCGACGTCAGCGCCGTGTTGTGGCAGGCGGCTCCGAAAACGACGGCCCGCAATTTCCCTTCCGGCGTCGTCACGCGCAGGACCGGGACCGTCCGGTCGGCCGGCCCGTCCGGGTTTGCCCCAAGAACGATCCCCTCCGGACCGCGCTGCCGGCGGTTCATGACGAAGTCCGCCCTTCCCTTCCCCCACGCCAGGCGCGCGGGCTCCAGACGTCCGACCGCCTGCACCGCCGCCTCGGCCACACGCTCCTGCATCCAACGGGTGTACGCGACCGCCTTGGCCGCGTCGTCCGCCGTGAGATGGCCGCGCGCGTTCGGGTTCAAGGTGAGGACCGGCCCGCTGTGCGTGTGGGACGAATTGAGCAGGATTTCCGCCCGCTTGAGACCCGTCTTCTCGCCGATGCGCTCGCAGACGGGCTCGGCCACGTCGCGGCGGAAGCCCGTCAGGTCGGTCGTGACGAGCACCGCCCTCCGCCCCCCGGCGTCCTCGAGGGCCAGCGCCTTCGCGTAGAGGTCTGTCGACACCTTGTCGAACGGACGGTTGCGCGACGGGTAGCCCGACAGGTGGACCGGCGTCTCGGGCGTGATCTTGACCTCGGCCATCCCGACCCGCCAAGCCTCGTCGCCCTGAAGCGCGAGCGCCGCCAGGAGCCCAATCATCCTAAGTACGACCCATCGAGTTAATAAAGATGTGTCTCACCACAAAGACACGAAGACCACGAAGAAAAGGCGTCCCCATGGCCTTTCGATGGGAATGCTTCGTGGTCTTTGTGTCTTTGTGGTGCAACGTGTCTTCACGAATTCGCTAGAACCAACTTAGGGTAGTTTACGCCCTGTCTTCTCCGCCAGCGAGCGGACCGTGCGGCCCACGACCTCCTGGGCCGTCGGCGCGAAGAATCCCGCGCTTCCGTAGTAGACGCCGCGCGTCTCGTAGCCGCCCTCGCGGCTCACGCGGGCCGACGGCAGGTAGCCGAAGACGTCGTTGCAATAGGCCGCGACCCACAGCCGGAGCGGTCCGATCGCCTGCTCCACGACCTGGACGTAGTCGACGACTACTTCACCCGAAAGTCCCAAGAGCGTCAGGTCGTCCCCGAACTGCCAGAGCGCGATCGGCGCGACGTAATGCGTGGCGGGCTTGTCGCCGCGCCGGTAGGCCGCCAGCTGCTGATCGATCACGCCCTTCCGGTAGGATGGGGACTTAGGGGCGAGCTTTTCCAGCTCGTCCGCGGCCGGCACGTCCTCCAGCGGCAGCGGCGCGCGCTCGAGGGCGACCCGGATCGGTCCGCGCACGGGCTGGAGCTTCGCGCCGAGCACCCGCAGGACTTCCTTCCCCAGCGTGGCCCCGTGATCGCGGGCCAGGTCCATCGTCCCGCGCGGATGCGGGTTGGAGTCGCCCGCGCAGCCCGTGACGAACATCGCCTGGACGCCCGGCAGCTTCTCCTGGACGTGCGCCTGGGCGAACCCGGCATAGTCCCCCGAGACCTCATAGATGTTGCCGCCGAGCGTGGTGTTGTGGCAGGCGTACCCGAAGACGACCGCCCGGAGCTTCCCCTCCGGCGTGGCCACGCGCAGCACCGGGACGCTCCGGTCGACGGGCCCCCGCGGGTTGACGCCGAGGATCACGCCGTTGGGCGTGAACTCGCGGCGGTTCATGACGAAGTGGGCGACGCCCGTGCTCCACGCCAAGCGGGCCGGTTCCAGCTTTCCCAGGGCCTGTTCGACCAGCGCGACGACTTTGTCCTGCAGGCGGCGGGTGTACTCCACCGTCTTGCGCGCGTCCTCCTCGGAGTACGGCGGCCTCGCCTGGGCGTCCAGGCTGAGCGACGGCCCGGTGTGCGTGTGGGAAACGCTCAGGAGGATCTGCTCCCTCTTGAGCCCCACCTTCTCTCGGAGCCGCTCGCAGATCGGCTCGGCCACCGCGGCGCGGAAGCCGATCAGGTCGCTCGTGACGAGCACCGCCCGGTTGCCGGCGGCGTCTTCAAGGGCCAGGGCCTTCGCGTACAGGTCGGCGGCCACCTTCTCAAAAGGCTTGGTTCGCGACGCGTACCCCGCCAGGTGGATCGGCTCTTCGGGCGTGATCTTGACCTCAGCCAAGCCGGCCTTCCAGTCGTCGCCGGCTTGGGGGGCCAGAAGGAGAACAATCGCGGTCAGGATTCTCATGGAAAGCTCCAGGTAGAAAAACACGGCCGGTGAGCCGCCGTCCGAGGCAAGGAAAACCCGGTCGCTGCAGACCTCGGCTCGGGGGCAAACTCCACGGCCGTGCTATCCAGCCATCATTACATCGGCGACAGGATCTGGGAAGGTTTTTTTGGGAGATCGCGTGATCCGGGTGTAGCTCCAATTCGTGCATAGGCACGCGAGCGTTGGAACGAAAGGGGATCGGGAGATGTCTGGAGATTGGGAGATCAAGACTCCCATCTCCCCATCTCCCCATCTCCCCATCTCCCCATCTCCCCATCTCCCCATCTCCCCATCTCCCCATCTCCCCA
>Ga0187892_10009328_pt1 | contig 12970 bp, 11 predicted proteins | sample MA1701073metaG_FD_139345 | JGI IMG/M metagenome (GOLD analysis project Ga0187892, IMG submission 139345) | Bio-ooze microbial communities from a basaltic lava cave in the Kipuka Kanohina Cave System on the Island of Hawaii, USA - MA170107-3 metaG ...
CGCTGCCCGGTGGCGCGGGCGCTGGGGGAGGTGTCCGAGCGGGAGACCGTGGTGGTGGCCCAGGAGAGCGAGACGCGCCTGCCGCCCGAGTGGGTGGAGCGCCTCGGACCGTTCCTGCGGGCGCCCGAGCTCTACCTGGAGGCGGACCTCGCCGGCTACGGGTGGTTCTTCCCCAAGCGGGACTTCGTCAACGTCGGCATCGGGGTCACCGGCGGGGGCCCGGCCGGGCTGCCGCGGCGGCGCGACGCGCTGGTGGCCGCCTTGCGCGCCTCGGGCCGGCTGCCGGAGGTGCTCGACCTCGAGCCGTTCCGCGGCCACGCCTACGTGGTGCGCCGACAGGCCCCGCGCCGGCTCGCCGGCCCCCGCTTCGTGCTGGTCGGCGACGCGGCGGGGCTGGCCCGGGACCTCTCGGGGGAGGGCATCGGCCCCGCCATCTGGAGCGGGCGGCGGGCGGCGGAGGCGGTGGCCGCCTTCCTCGACCGCGACGAGCCGCTGGCCGGTTACGGGGCGCGGATCGTCGCCCGCTACGGCCCCGGGGAGCGCGGGTGGATCGCCCGGCAGCTCGCCCGCCTGCCGGAGGCGTGGACCCGCCGCGGCGTCGCCTGGGTCCTCGGGTCGGCCGTGGCGCGCCGGCGGCTGGTCTTCGAGTCCATCTTCGGCATGAGAGAGGTGCCGTCATGAGCGCGCGGAGCCAGGAGGAGCACGCCCGGGCCATCTCGCATCACTACGACGTCGGCAACGACTTCTACGCCCTGTTCCTCGACCCGCTCATGGTCTACACGTGCGCCTACTACCGGGAGCCGGACGGCAAGCTCGAGCGGGCCCAGGAGGACAAGCTGGACCTCGTGTGCCGCAAGCTCAGGCTCCAGGCGGGCCAGACGCTGCTCGACATCGGCTGCGGGTGGGGGGCGCTCAGCATCTGGGCCGCCCAGCACTACGGGGTGCGGGCCCACGGGGTGACCCTGGCCCGGCGCCAGGCCGAGTGGGCCGCCGAGCGCATCCGCCGCGAGGGGCTCGGGGACCGGTGCCGGGTCGAGCACCGGGACTTCTGGGACGTGCCCGCGGAGGCGCGCTACGACAAGATCGCCGCTATCGGCGTCATCGAGCACATCGGCATCGCCAACTACCCGCGGTTCTTCGGGCGGGTCCGCCAGCTCCTGGCCGACGGCGGGCTCTACCTGAACCACGGCATCCACCACGAGTTCCACTGGCGGCGCACCAGCCAGACCGACTTCCTGCTGCGCCACGTGTTCCCCAACGGGGACCTCTCCGGGGTCAGCGAGACCATGACCGAGATGGAGCGGGCCGGCTGGGAGGTGCTGGACGTGGAGAACCTGCGCCTGCACTACGCGCGGACGTGCCGGCACTGGGTGGAGCGGCTCACCGCCCGGGCGGCCGAGGCCCGCGCCCTGGCCGGCGAGCGGATCTACCGGACGTGGCTGCTCTACCTCACGTGCTCGACGGTCGCCTTCGAGAGCGGCTCCATCGGGCTCTGGCAGTTCCTCCTCGGCAGGCAGTGGGACCGCACGGCCGGCGGCGCGCCCCGGACCCGCGAGGCCCTGTACGCGTAGTGGCGGGCGGTCCCGCGAGGGCGTATACGTCTTCTCGAAGGCCGTGGTGGGCCACTCGGGACGGGAGGGGCGGTCGATGCGACGCGGAGCGCGCGGGTGGATGGCGGCGGTGGCGGCGGGGCTGGCGCTGGCCGGGCCGGGGCCGGGGGCGGGCCCGGCCGGAGCGGTCGAGTACCGGCTCCAGGTGGTGAGCCTGTTCGAGCACGGCATCGTGGCCTTCGCGTCGCCGAGGGAGCTCGAGGACGGCGCGGCGGGGCCGGGGCTCGACCGGCTGGAGGCCACCCTGGACCGCGGCGCGGTGAGCCCGGGCGCGCTGCTCTGGGACCGCCGGGTCCAGCCCGCTTCCCTCGACGCGGCCCGGGCCTGGGGCGCGGCGCCGGTCGAGGCCACGCTGGTGCCGGCCAGCGAGGCGGGCCGGAACTGGGACACGCTCACCTGGCAGGGGGAGCCCGGGGCCCGCAGCGTATGGGTGCTCTCCCCCACCGGCCGGTACACGCGGGAGCTCCACCGCCTCGCCCTCCGGGGGACCGGGCCCATGCGCCAGCACCAGCCCTACGCCCTGCCGCGGGACGCCCGGCCGGTGGCCGCGCTCCGGCTGCCGCTGAACTTCGTGTGGTTCCACGAGGAGCGGGGGAGCATCTGGCGGCACGTCGCGCCCTGGCTGGACCTCGGGGCGGGCCTCGGCGTGGTGGTGGGCGCGACCGACCCGTCGCCGACCCCGGACTCCGTGTACGTGGTGGTCCAGCACGCGCCCGGGCCGACCACCTACAAGGCCGTGCTGAGCTGGCGGCAGCGTCCGGAGGAGCACGAGCGACCCTCGCTGCACGAGCGGACCCGCTGACGCGGCCGGCCGCGCCCGCTCCGACGATTCCGGCCGCCCACGCGGGAGCCCCATGGACGCCGTCGACCGCCACGCCGAGACCCAGCCCACCCGTCCCGCCCTGATCGAGGGCGACCGGGTCCTCACCTGGTCCGAGTTCCGCGACCAGCGCAACCGAGTGGGCCACGGGCTCGGAGCCCTCGGCCTGCGCCCGGGCGAGCACGTGGTACTGTACGCCGGCAACGGCCTGGACGTGCTGCTGGCGGCGGCCGGCGCCCGCGTCACCGGCGCCATCCCCGCGCCGATGAACCACCGCCTGACGGCCGACGAGATGGCGCACATCCTCGACGACTCGGACGCGGCGGCCGTGTTCGTCGGGCCGGAGTTCCTGCCCATGGTCGAGGCCGTCCGCCCGCGCGCGCCCCGGGTGCGCGCCTGGGTGCTCATGGGCGGGGAGCGGCGCCCCTGGGGCCTCGCCTTCGACGACCTCGTGGCGGGAGGGCGCCCCGAGCCCCTCACCGTCGACCTCGGCGAGAGCTTCGGCGCCTCGCTCGTCTACACGGCCGGCACGACGGGGCGCCCGAAGGGCGCGCGGCGCACCGGCTCCGACCCGGCCGGCGTGCTGCTCCGGCTCGAGGCCCTGGCCGTCACCGACCCGTCCCACGTGCACCTGGTGGCGGGGCCCTTGTACCACTCGGCGCCGAGCGGGTTCGCCCTCTACGCCCACCTGGTGGGCAGCCCCGTCGTGGTCATGCCGCGGTTCGACCCGGAGGACGCCCTCCGCCACATCGAGCGCCATCGCTGCAGCAGCACGTTCATGGCCCCGACCCTGCTCAAGCGCATCGTCGACCTGCCCGAGGCGGTGCGGGCGCGCTACGACACTCGGTCGATGCGGGTGATCGTGATGGCGGCGGCGCCGTGCCCCATGCGCGTCAAGGAGGCGGTGATCGCCCAGTTCGGCCCCGTGCTCTACGAGTTCTACGGCTCCACCGAGCTCGGCATCAACACGGTGCTGCGCCCCGAGGACGTGCTGCGCAAGCCGGGGTCCTGCGGCCGGGCGGCGCCGGGGATCGAGCTCCAGCTCCTGGACGACGACGGCCGGCCGGTGCCGGCGGGCGCGCCCGGCGAGCTGTACGTCCGCCGGAACAGCGGGGTGTTCGACGAGTACTACAAGAACCCCGAGGCCACCCGCGCCACCGCCCGCGGGGAGTGGCTCACCGTGGGGGACGTGGCCTGGATGGACGACGAGGGGTTCGTGTACATCTGCGACCGCAAGCGGGACATGGTCATCTCCGGGGGCGTCAACATCTACCCGGCCGAGATCGAGGACGTGCTGCACCGGCATCCGGCCGTCCTGGACGCGGCCGTGTTCGGCGTGCCCGACGACGAGTGGGGGGAGCGCGTGCACGCCGCCGTCCAGCTCCGCCCCGGCCATCGGGCCGCCGCCGAGGACCTGACCGCCTTCTGCCGGCAGCACCTGGCCGGCTTCAAGGTGCCCCGGCAGGTGTCCTTCCACGACGCGCTGCCCCGCGACGCGGCCGGCAAGCTCCTGAAGCGCCAGCTCCGGGAGCCGTACTGGGCGGGGCGGACCGTGCGGGTCTGACGCGGCGTCGCCCGTGCCCCGCCTCCGCCTGACGGCGAAGATCACGCTGCTCATCGCCGCCGTCCTCGCCGTCGGGCTCGGCACCACCACCGTCCTCACCATCCAGCACGAGACCCGTCTGCTCCTCGAGCAGAACAAGGTGGCGGCGCGCCGGCTCATCGCCTCCGTGGTCTCGAGCATCGAGACGGCGATGCTCCAGGAGCGGCCGGACATCACCCGGGGGCTCATCCAGGACCTGAAGGACGCCGCCACCGTGGAGGGGCTGGCCGTCTACCGCCGGAACGGCGTGGAGGCCTTCACCGACCTGGCCACGCTCCGGGAGGTGGCGCGGGAGACCGACCTCGCCCCCAAGGTGGTGGCCTCCATCGAGAGCATGCGCCGCGAGCCCGGGCGCCGCATGACGGGGCCGCTCTTCGAGCAGGCGGTCCGGACGGTGGAGGCTCAGGAGGCCCTGGAGGAGAAGAACGGCGTGCGGCTGTTCGCGCTCCACCAGCCCATCCCGAACCGCGAGCGGTGCCAGGGCTGCCACGGCACCGACCACGCCGTGCGGGCGGTGGTGCACGTGGCCACCTCCATGGAGCCGGTGCTGGCCGAGGTGGCCCGGCTCCGCACCCGGCAGGTGTGGGTGGGGTTCTTCACGATCGCCGCCGCCGCCGGCGTGCTGGCGGTGGCCATGCGCCTCGTGGTCGTGCGGCCGGTGCAGGAGCTGGCCGCGGTGGCCCGGCGCATCGGCGGCGGCGACTTCTCGGCCGAGGCGAAGGCGACGGCGCGGGACGAGGTGGGCGACCTCGGACGGGCCCTCAACGAGATGACCGGGCACCTGGCCCGGGCCCGGGAGGACCTGGCCGCCCGGAACGCCGAGCTGTCGGCGGCGCTGGAGCATCTGCAGGCCTCGCGCCGGCAGCTGGCCGTGCTCGAGCAGCTCAAGGGCGAGCTGTCCAAGTTCGTGCCCGACGCCGTCAAGGCCCTCCTCGAGCGCGACCCCACGGCCACCACGCTCGAGAAGCGGACGGAGGAGGTGTCGGTGGTGTTCCTGGACATCGCCGGCTACACGCGCCTCGGCGAGCAGCTCGAGCCGCGGCGGCTCGACCAGCTCGTGCAGACGTACTTCGGCAGCTTCCTCGGCGTCATCCGCGCCCACCACGGCGACGTCAACGAGACGGCGGGCGACGGGCTCATGGTCATCTTCCAGCCGACGGGCCGCGGCGACGACGACCACGCCTGGAACGCGACCCGGGCCACGCTGGCCATCCGGCAGCGCACCCAGGAGCTGAACGAGGAGTACGCCGGCATGTTCCCGCCCATCGAGCTCCACATGGGCATCAACACCGGCACCGCGCTGGTGGGCGCCACCAAGCTCGGGGGCCCGGGCTCGGAGCGCTGGACCTTCACCGCGACCGGCCCCACCACCAACGTGGCGGCCCGGCTGGCGGCCTCGGCGGCGGGCGCGGAGATCATCGTGGGGCCGGTGACGGCGGAGCGCATCCGGGGGCGCTGCGTGCTGGAGGCGCTGGGGGAGCGGACCTTCAAGAACGTCTCCCAGCCACTCGCCGTCTACCGGCTGGTGCCGCCGGGCGTCTACACCCGCGTCGAGTGAGGCGGCCTACGGGCAGAGGAAACCCGCGAGCACGCGGGGCTCGTAGGTGATGCGCGTGTTGCTCGTGTTGGTGAACTCGAGCACGACGGAGGCCGTCTCGCCGGGCTTGAGGAGCGCGTCGCTCCCGACGTTCACGGTGACGAACGGGCTGCCCGGGCCGGTGGTGCCGGTCTTGTTGACCAGGGCGCCGTTGCTGCTGAGCTTGTCCAGGACGAGCGAGACGGGGGCCGGCAGGGACTCCTTGCCCTTGTTCCGCACCTTCACCGTCTGCACGTAGCGCTTGGTCGTCTGGTTCAGGCGGAAGCTGCCGCGGTTGATCTCCATCGTGGGCGTGACGTTGCCGTCGTTGGCGAGCGCGAGGAGCGTTCCGACCTCGGTGGCCACCTGCCGCGCCATGGGGGCCGGGAGATGGGTCTCCTGCTCGCACCACCCCCCGCAGACGCGGGCCAGGACGCGCTCGCACTTGGGGAGCCGCTCGACGGCGGACGCGTAGCGGACCCGCCACTGGTTGCCGGCCGTGAGGCGCGGGTCCGTCAGCTGCGTCTCCGACGAGATCGGCACCAGCGGGGGGCGTCCGCCCCCGCAGTACGCGGTGTCGGCCCGCTCCGCCGGCGTCCAGTCGAGGCCGGCGACCGCCTTCTGGAGCTTCACCCAGTGGAACTGCGGGGGGGCGTTGAAGGGGCTCCCGGTGGGGTCCTCCCACACCAGCCGGTAGCACTGGTCGCGCGGATCGGCCTTCACGATGGTGGGCGGGCAGGGGACGAGCTCCAGGCGGGTGTTCGCGGGGGCGTCCGGCGCGTCCACGCGCTGCACGTGGTCGCCGCCCGGCACCTTGCCGCTGGCCTCCATCCATGGCGTGTAGAGCGCGGGCTTGGGCGCGCGGATCGGCGGCTGGTCCGTCACGCCGTCCGTCCACGCGCACGCGATCTGGCTGCAGTCGAAGCCGGCGGGGCCGTCGAAGTTCGGCGGGGTGGCGGCCATGCCCCCGAGGCCGGCGCCGCAGCACGCGATCCGGTTGTACTGGTCGCGGAACGCGGCGTTCCACTTGCGCACCTCGTCCTCCCGCACCGGCAGCGGCATCTTGTGGGTCCGCCTCGCGTCCTTGTCGAGGAACACCGCCTGGGGCTTGTCGGTGCGGAAGCTGGAGGCGAGCGCCTTGTAGGGCGGCCCGAGGGCCTTGAAGGGGTTGTCCGCGTGGGCGTCGTGGACCATGGTCATGAGGCGGGCCACGGCGACGGACCCGGCGGCGGCGGTCTCGCCGCCCGGGGTGGCGCTGGACTTCACCATCCACTGCGAGTGGCACGCGGTGCACCCCGAGGTGTCGAGCACGTTCGGGGGCGTCGCCCGGTCCGTCACCTTGTTGAAGAAGAGCTTCTCGGCGAACCCGAGGACCTGGTTCCCCGGGTGCCAGTAGGGCTTCTCGTCGTCGTTCGGCCTGTCCCGCAGGCTCTCCCGTCTCGACGGGTTTCCGCCCCTCAGGATCCAGTCCGAGCCGTTGAAGGGCGTGGCGTGACAGACCGTGCACTCCTGACCCCGCATCTGCGCCGTCGTGTCGAACCATCTCGTGGCCCGTCGCCCCTCCTCCCTCCGGTCCGGCCGCAGGCCCCCCGGGCGCGGCATCGGGCCGACCCGGAAGCCGTTCTCGAAGCTCCGCCCCGCGGCCGGGCCGAGGGGCTTGCCGTCGGGCCCCTTCGCGTCGTTGGCGGGGTTGGCGGGATCCTTGGCGTTGTTCACGCCGTCCAGCCACACCACGCCGTAGGTGTCGGTCTTCAGCCCCACCGCATCCACCGTGTCGTAGTACGGGATGTACTTGTCGCCCCAGTCACCGGGCTTGGCGGCCGCCGGGTCGGGGTCGGCCGTCATGGCGGGAGCCGCGAGCCGCCGGAACAGGACGTGCCATAGGATCTGGCCGGTGCAGGATCCATCCGGGCAGTCGGCGTGCTCGATGCAGGGCTGGCCCTGCTTGCCGCCATCCTTGCAGCGCCCGCCCCAGGAGACCTCGCTGAAGTACTGCCCGGGGATGCAGGAGGCCGCCACGTAGGGAAACCGGTCGCACTTGAGGCCCGCCCCTTCGGGGTCCAGGAACGGCCCGTTGGGGCCCGGCTCGGGCACGTTCACCTTCGGCGGCTGACCGTCGAGCGTGAACTTCCCGGTGCCCAGGGTCTCGTCGTCGGGCTTCCAGGCCACCTCCAGCTGGTTCCAGGTGACCGGGATCAGGTTCCACCGGAGATCGATCTGCTTGCGGCCGTCGGGGGTGTCGACGGCGATCGTGCGCCGGGCGTTGTCGGGGGGGTGCGGCGGCGCGGTGATGCCGGGAGGGAGATACCGATCCTCCCGCCCGCCCAGCTGGCAGGCGGCGGCGTCCGCGTAGGCGTGCACGTCGTTGGGATCTCCGGGCAGCGGCGCGCCTTCCGCTCCTGCGGCGAGCACGAGCCCGCACAGGGGGAGGAGCCACGAGGAGCAGCGGGCGCGAAGCCGGTCGAGCGCGCGAGGACGGAGCGCGGCAGGTCGCGTGGTCATGGGGCCCTCCCGAGTCCGCACGGTGCGGGCGGCCAGACAGGTTGACGCTCGGAGAGGATGAGGCCGGCCGGACGCCCCGTCAAGTGGACCTTGGTCGGGGGTCGGCCAGACCCGGGCCGAAGACGGACCGGGCTTGCTCCGGGAGGGTCCCGGGATGCGCGGGGGGCTCAGGAGCCCCCGCCGCCCCCGCCGTCTCGCCAGTCGAAGGCCGTGACGGTGACCCGGTAGCTTGGGCCCGTCGTGTTGAGACGCACCTCGAAGTACCCCCGGCTCCGGACGCCCACCACGCCCACCACGAAGCCGGCCTGGCGCGCGACGGGCTGGCCGGCGGCGTCCAGCGTCTCCACGAGCACGCGGATCTCGAAGGCCGCCCGGTCGTAGGCGTTGTGGACGTAGCCCCAGACCGCCGGCCGCCCGCAGCGGTCCTTGCCGGACTCCCACTCGATGGTGAGCCGCGGGTCGATGCCCGAGGGGCTCAGGACGGGTGCCGCGGACGCCGTTCCCACCACCAGCGCCACCACCAGCGTCGCGATCAGGGCCCGGGGCATGGCACGCTCCTCGGCCTACCAACGGGCCGGCGCGGCCCGGGGTCCCCGGTCGCCGCCGGCTCAGCCCGCCCGCGCCGCCCCTGCCTCCCGCGGCGCGACCCGCCCGGCGACCCGGCGGGCGTGGCGGGTGACCTCGCGCAGGTAGTCGAGCATGGCGAGGTAGGTGCTGGACGCCCGCGGCATGCACACCCCCTCCACGAGGCGCTCCTCGTGGGCGCGGGCGAAGTCCGTCGCCAGATCGTGAAAGCGCAGGCTCTCGATCTCGACGTGGCGGGCCAGGACCCGGTTGCCGGTGAGCGTGAGGTCCCGGGCGCACTCCAGGAGCTCGTGGGCCCGCTCGAAGAGCTGGCCGATCTCCCGGGTCCCGCGCTCCGTGAAGGCGGTGCCTTCCGTCTGCATGGCCCGCTGGCAGCGGATCAGTCCCTCGATGGCGTCGCCGATGCGCTCCAGATGGGCGGGCACGAAGCGGAGCCCCTCCGGCTCCGCCCCGCAGCCGAGCAGCTGCTCGGTCAGCTCCTTCTCCTGCTTGTGGACGGCCCGGCCCAGCGCCGCCGCCAGCTCGAGGCCTGCGGCCTCCTGGCGTCGGAAGGCGGTCCAGGCCAGCCCCAGCATCTCGATGGCGTCCTGGAACATGGGGCGGAGGAGTTCCCGGGGGCTCGTCATGGCGCGTCCTCCTTCGGTTGCTGTCCTTCACTACCTCCCGGCCCGGCGGCTGTCAAGCGGCCCTCCAGGGGGGTTGACCGCCGCCCCCCGCCCGTGCTTTCATGGCCGCACCGTGGATCCTGGATACAGCATCCATCGGAGGCGGCCGTGACCCGGTCCGCCGTCATCCCGCTCACCCGCCGGCGCCTGGTCGACGACGCCACCCAGGCTCTCCGGGAGGCCATCCTGGAGGGGCGCATCGAGAGCGGGGCGCGCCTGCGCCAGACGGACCTGGCGGCCCGTCTCGGGATCAGCCGCACCCCGATCCGGGAGGCGCTGGGCCGGCTCGAGCACGAGGGGCTCATCGAGCTCCTGCCCCAGGGCGGGGTGCGGGTGGCCCTCCTGCGCGCGGAGGAGGCCGTGGAGCTCTACGACCTCCGGGAGGTGCTGGACGGGCTGGCGGCGCGGCTGGCCGCGGAGCGGGCCGAGCCGCCGAGCCTCGCCCGCCTCGGGCGCGCGCTCCGGAGGATGGCCGAGTGCGTGGAGCGGGGCGATCCCGGGCCCTGGTTCGGGGCCCACGTGGCCTTCCACGAGGAGATCGTGCGCGCGGCGGGCAACCGCCACCTCCAGCGCCTCGGAGCCACGGTGCGCCTGTCCATCCGCCACTTCCACCCGCTGCTCCTCAAGACGGAGGACCGCCTGGCCGCCGCCTACCGCGAGCACCGCGCGATCCACGAGGCCATCGCCGCCCGCGACGGGGTCGCCGCCGAGCGCCTCGCGCGCGCCCACATCCAGTCGGCCAAGGCCATCGTGCTGGCCGTCATGAGCCGGGGGACGGGAACGCATGGCGCTGTTCAAGACCGCTAAGAAGCCGGCCCGGGGGCCGGCCGGCCGCTGGGACGTGGTCATCGCCGAGGACATGTGCAAGGCCTGCGGCTTCTGCCTCGGCGTGTGCCCGACCGACGTGTTCGCCTGGCGCACCGCGCCCAACCGCCTCGGCTGGTTCCCCATGTACACGGCCCGCGAGTCCGAGTGCGTGGGCTGCATGCTCTGCTACCAGATCTGTCCCGACTTCTGCATCGACGTGACGCCCAAGGCCCTGCCGGCCGGGGCGGAAGGAGCCCGCTGATGCCGACCCTCGCTCCCGAGGCCACCGAGTCCCTCGTCGCGCCCTGGGCCGACTGGGCGCGCCGCTACACCCGCGGCCGCCGCCTGCTCGAGGCCGGCACCTACGCCCTCACCGAGGGCGCCATCGCCGCCGGCTGCCGGGTGTTCGCGGGCTACCCCATCACCCCCGCCACCGACATCGCCGAGTACATGTCCAAGCGGCTGCCCCAGGTCGGCGGCTACTACGTCCAGTGCGAGGACGAGCTGGCGGGGATGCACGCCTGCGCCGGCGCCAGCCTGGGCGGCCTCAAGGCCATGACGGCGACCTCGGGGCCCGGCTACACGCTCATGCACGACGCCTACGGCTGGGCGGTGACCAACGAGATCCCCCTCGTGGTCGTGGACGCCATGCGCGTCGGGCCCATCAGCGGGATCACGGGGGCGCCCGGGCAGGGGGAGTTCTACGTGGCCCGTTACTGCACCCACGGGGGCAACTTCGAGACCATCGTGCTCTCGCCGTCCTCGGTGCAGGAGGCCTTCTGGCTCACGCTGGACGCCTTCAACCTGGCCGAGCGCTTCCGCACCCCGGTGACCATCCTCACCGACCAGGTGGTGTCGGACATGTGGGAGGACCTGTTCATCCCGGAGGACTACGAGGCGCTGGACTGCGTGGTGCCGCGCAAGCACAACCTGACGATGCCCTTCTACCCGGTGGGCACGGCCGAGCTCGACGTGGCGCCCAACGTCATCGGCCACGGCACCGGCGTGTGCGTGTCGGCCTACACGCACACCGAGGAGGGCTACGACATCGAGGAGATGGAGGCCCAGTGGGCCCAGAGCTACCGCCTGGTCAACAAGATCCGTCACCACCGGGCGGAGCTGACCCGCCACGAGACCCTCGGGCTCGAGGACGCCGAGGTGGTGGCGGTGGCCTACGGCGCCAACGCCCGCACGGTGAAGACGGGCGTGCTGGAGGCCCGGCGGCGCGGGGTGCGGGCGGGGTTCATCCGCCCCATCACGCTGTGGCCCTTCCTGGACGAGCTGTACGCCGCCGACCGTCGCTACGTGGTCTGCGAGCTGAACTACGACGGGCAGCTCGTGCGCGAGGTGATGCGCGCGGCGCCCGACAAGGGCAAGGTGCACTTCATGGGCAAGAGCGCGGAGCTCCACACGGTGGCCGAGGTGGTGGAGGGGCTCCAGGGCGTGGCGCGGGACGGCCGCGTCCCCGAGCTGCCCTACATCTGGACCGCGATCCGCTGACCCGGGGGAGACCGACATGAACAAGCTCGCCAAGAAGTACCTGCGCCCGAGCCAGATCCCGACCAAGGCCTGTCACGGGTGCGGCATCGGGATGATCGAGAACTGGATCCTCCAGGCCATCGACGAGCTCGGGCTCGCGCAGGACGACGTGATCTTCGGCACCGGGATCGGCTGCGTGGGCCGGCAGACCTACGCCACCTGGGGCGGCGACAACTTCGGCGCCACCCACGGCCGCGCGCTGGCCGTGGCCACCGGCCTCAAGCTGGCCCAGCCCGACAAGAAGTACGTGGTGGTGGTGGGCGACGGCGACGCGGCCAGCATCGGCACCTCGCACCTCGTCCACGCCGCGCGTCGCAACCTGGGGGTGACGGTGATCTGCGAGGACAACATGGGCTACGAGTCCACCGGCGGCCAGTTCTCGCCGACCACCCCCGCCGGCTACGTCACCAACTCGAGCCCCTACGGCATGGTGGAGCCCCCCTTCGACCCCTGCGACGTGGTGAAGGCGGCCGGCGCCACCTTCGTGGCCGAGACCACCGCCACCCAGTGGCACCAGACCGTGAAGGTGGTCAAGCAGGCGCTCCAGAACGACGGGTTCTCGTTCGTGCACGTCCGCTTCCCGTGCAACGAGAACTTCGGCGCCTACGCCCTCGGCACGCGCGACACCCTCAAGAACCTGGAGTGGATCTACGAGCACACCCAGGGCCGCAAGGCCGACGGCAGCGAGACCGACTTCGTGTGGGAGACAGGCGTCAAGCACGACGCCAGCAACAGCCGGCCCGAGTTCAGCCGGGTCATGCGCGAGATGAACGCGCGGGTGCGGGCCAAGATGGCGGCCAAGGCCAACGGCGGCACGGCCTGATGGACGCGCCGACCCCCGGGCGGTCCCGCACCGAGATCCTCATCTCGGGCTTCGGGGGCCAGGGCGTGATCCGCATGGGCCAGATCCTCGGGCTCTGCGCCATCAAGCAGGGGCACCGGGTCACCATGCTGAAGAGCCACGGCACCGAGACCCGGGGGGGCTACGTGCGGGCCCAGCTCGTGATCTCGCCGACCTACGTGGACAGCCCGGTAGTGGAGCACGCCGATCTCTTCGTGGCCTTCTCGGCGCCCGCCTACAAGCGGTTCTTCGACCTGTGCACGGGCCGCATCCTCTACGACCCCGAGCTCGTGGAGGCGGTGCGGTCCGACGCCCCCGAGCGGCACGTGGCGGTGCCGGCCACCCAGCTCGCCAAGGAGCGGCTCGGCAACGTGCTGTTCGCCAACATGATCATGCTGGGCGCGGTCACGCGGCTCGGCGGC
>Ga0187892_10009329_pt1 | contig 12969 bp, 14 predicted proteins | sample MA1701073metaG_FD_139345 | JGI IMG/M metagenome (GOLD analysis project Ga0187892, IMG submission 139345) | Bio-ooze microbial communities from a basaltic lava cave in the Kipuka Kanohina Cave System on the Island of Hawaii, USA - MA170107-3 metaG ...
CTGCAAAAAATTATTACTAATGCAAAAATTGTAAAAACATTAACAAAAAAAGATGAGGTGAAAAAATGGTGGGGTTTTAGAAATTCTGCCCTCTCATATAGCCTTAGAAGCATAACTCCAAACGAAAGTATGCCAACTGTAATTGAGGATGCAACGGTTCCAGTTGAGAAACTAGTTTTTTTGGTTGATATAATTAACAAAGTCTCTAAAAAATACAGAATAAGATTTGTTCTTTATGGTCATGCTGGAAATGGCAATCTCCATATAAGACCCATATTAAGACGCAAAAATAAAAAACTAATAAAAAAAATTGCCAATGATTTTTTTTCTCAAGTCATAAAGATGGGCGGATGCATAACAGGAGAGCATGGTGATGGTCTTGCAAGATCAGAATTTGTAAAAATGCAATATGAAAAAAGCATTTATTCTGCATTTGAGAAAATTAAAAATCACTTTGACCCCCATAATATACTTAATCCGGGAAAGGTAATCACCAAGAAAAGCAGTATAATCATGAACCTTAAAATCTGATTTATTACAAATGGTTATTTTATTTTTGTTCCAAGTGGTACCTCTTCTTTTACCGTCAACCAGAAGGGCTTGTCATTAACATCAGCAGCCAAAAGCATTGCATTAGACTCAAATCCAGCAATTTTCCGTGGTTCTAAATTTGCTATTACGACTACTGTTCTTCCTATCAATTCTTCTGATTGATAGTATTCTGCACCACCAATTATGACTTCACGTCTTTCTTCTCCCAGATCAATTACTCCTTTTATTATTCTAGACTTCCCTGGGATTTTTTCTGTAGATATGATTTTAGCTATTCTAAGATCGAGTTTGGCAAAATCGTCATATGTAATGTTTGTCATAATGCAAATCCTTTTGCCACATTAAAATTGATTTCGAAAATTAAGGTTATCTTCATGATCTTATGTTAAACCCACACTGTGTTTAAAAATCATCAAATAAAAAACGAAATAATTGTAAAATTAAGAAAAATTAGGGGAAAATTAGTTTTTGGATTAGACAGTCTTTTTACTCTGCTGCAGGTTGTGAAGAACTTTGTGCTGCAGGTTGTGAAGAACTCTCTACGATTTCACCAGAAGCAAATCGTCCACCAACTTGGGTGATCTTTACTTTTGCATTCTGGCCAGCCTTTCCATCTTTGACAAATATCACAAAGCCTTCTACTCTTGCGATACCGTCTCCTTTTCTGCTAATTTCCGTTATGGAAACGTCGTATTCCTTTCCTGTTTCTACTGGTTTTGGGCCGTCGTTAAATCGTCTATTGCCTCCATATCCTCTATCTCGGCCATATCCTCGATTAGATCTTCCAAAACCTCCATCGTTATAACTCATCGTTGCACCTCCTTTCTGGTGTACTGGTGGATTTGTCCCAATAAGAATGGATGTAAATTGTGCTTACGATACGTAACAAGCACGGGGTTAAAAACTCGCTAAATATAATTAAAACTGCTGATTCAACTAAACTTTGATTAAATTACGTTCTTCTAAAATTATTTTGTGTTCAATTTTATTATTCTGATCTTTTGATACACCATACGTGTTTTTTATGAGGTTTTTTACCAGTTCAATATCATCTTCAAGTAATTCTTCGTATGGGTCTTTTCCTATGAATCTGGCAAAAGAACCCACTTCTTCTAGTTTTGGAAGATCTGAATCATCGTAACTGATGAAATATTCTGCAGATACTTTTGGCGAACCTTTCTCTTTTTTATACTGTGATTTTTTGATGTGAACTGGCAGCTTCTTTTCAATATCTGCCAGAATAATCAAGGGATCGTATCGTCCACCTATATAATAAGGCGAATCCACTGAGGTAAAATTGAATCTAAGCTTGCACCATGCTTGCATGTAATGCATATACACAATGATCAATAAGAATGGTCGTAAAGTTCAAAAATGATCTTATTGCATAGGTGTTTGTCCTAATCAAGACTAATATGTAGATTGTAAAGAACTGCCCAATATGGCTCTAATTGAGGCGTTGGTTCAAATAAATGTACCAACCGAAAAGGTTTGGAACATAATATCTGATCTTGATAGCGAGCCAAGATTTTGGAAGGGTACAAAAGAAGTTAGAAACATATCAAAAGAAGGCAATGTTGTAACACGTGAAATAACTATTGCCTTTAAAGATTCTAAATGTATGCAAATAGTAACGCTGTATCCAGAAGAAAAAATCCAAGCAGTATTTACCAAGGGAATAATAAACGGCACAAAAATTGTTACTCTCATCCCAAAGGATAATGGCACTCGACTAGAAGCAATATGGGACATTAAACTCTCAGGAATGATGGGCATGTTTACAGGGATGGTTAAAAAACACATCCAAAGCGGAACCGAGCAGGCGCTCCAAAGCATAAAACAAGAAGCAGAGCGATAACCCATGGAACTTGCCTTAGACATTTTCAACTATACATTATCGGCAATTCTTGTTGGAGTTTCTATTACTTGGATTCTTTTGATACGATCAATGTGGATTTCATTCAGAGACTCTCCCTTTTTGGACAAGTTTGAAGCAAAACCACATTCAAAACCAAAGGTATCAGTCATTTTGCCAGCAAGAAATGAAGAGGGTTTTATTGAAAAATGTCTTAATTCACTTGGAGATCAAGATTATGAAAATTATGAAATAATCGTAGTTGACGATCGCTCTCAAGATAACACTGGGCAATTAATCAAAAAAATCGCAGAAAAGAATTCCAAAATAATTTATGTTCTGGCAGATCCAAAACCAGAAAAGTGGATGGGAAAAAACTGGGCTTGTTTTGAGGGATTTAAACGAGCTAATGGAGAGCTTTTGCTTTTTACAGATGCCGATACAAAGCATTCTAAAGAGATGATCTCACTTTCTGTTTCACATCTACTAAGTGAAGGACTTGAGGCATTGACTGTAATTCCAAAAATGCTTTGTCTTGACAGATGGACAAAAATAACTTTGCCTATGCTTTCTACGTTTTTACACACTAGGTTTTCTGCACTACGAGTAAATAATCCATCAAAAAAAACAGGCTACTTTTTTGGCAGCTTTTTCATAATCAAAAGAAAGGCATACGAATTTGTTGGAACTCATGAAGGAGTAAAAAGTGAACTTGTTGAGGATGGTGCACTTGGAAAAAAAGTAAAAGAATCTGGCTTTAAGATGAGGATGGTTCGTGGCGAACATCTTCTTGAGGCAGTATGGGCACGAGATTGGTCTACTTTGTGGAATGGTCTTAAGAGACTAGTGATACCACTTTATTTGCAAAGTAAAAAGATTGCAGTTGGAATATTTTTTGCAGTTCTCTTTTTGCTTTTCATGCCATTCCCTATTTTAGCATACTCTATACCATTTGCAAATATGTCTGAATCATTTTCTGTGCTTTTTTCTGTTTCTGTAATTTCGGTAATACTACTCTATGTAGCAGCAATTCTTGAAGCAAAGAAAGGTTTGAGCCTTGGTTTAGTCCATGCACTACTTGGTCCTGTTGGAAGCTTTATTATTGTGTCAGGCTTTGCTAGTGGGATTTTACAAGTAAAAAGCAATACAGCAGTTATGTGGAGAGGTAGGATCTACTCTCTAGCAGATCAAATCCAAAACTCGATAAATGTATAGTAAAGATTAACCTGCCTTTTTATGCAATAACCTCTGATTTTTGTTCGTAATTTACTTATTCTGATTTGTTTTAATTCTAATCACTTCGGATAGAAAGTATTTTCTCGAATTCATTTTTTAGATAGTCGCTTTGATTTTACAAATCCACTTGAAGAAGGTGTTATTTGCATAATCATCATGACAGAAATTTCATAAGATATTTAACCAATGAGTACGAAATTAATTAAGAATGGTCGCAGAGAGTAAAGCAACTATTACTTATACTCAATTAGTCAAAGAAGATCTTTTAATTTTCCGTTTAGTTCCTGATGATGGCATCATACCAGATTATAAGGCAGGACAATTCATTACCCTCGGTATTCCAGTAGTAGCTGAAAATTATAAGATGGTCCGCAGAGCATATTCAGTTGCTTCGCATCCTGAAAACAAAAAATATTTTGAATTATACGTAAGGTGGGTTCGAAAGCCTTTACCTGGTCGTGTTACAACCCAGTTATTCTATGCAAGTGAAGGTGATGAACTATACTGGATGAAACCAACCGGTGCTTTTACAATTGAGGAAAAAAATCATGAAGGAGTAAAGGATGATAGAAGGATAGTCTGTCTTGGAGGCGGAACAGGTCTTGCACCTTTTATCAGTTATTCTCAACATCTTCATGATACTGGAAGTAAAAGAGAGATCGTAATATTACACGGAGCAAGTTACGTTGATGAGCTTGGTTACAAGGGTCTTCTAACGAGGCTTGAAGAAGAAAGTCTGGACAGGGGTCGAGACAAATGGAATTTCAGGTACAGGGCAAGTATAAGCAGACCGGAAGAATGGTTTAACAGATCATGGAGTGGTCAAACAGGCAGAGTTGAAAATTTCTTAAGATCGAAAGATGGTGAAATGTCTCCCCTTGAGAAGTTAGTTGGAGAAAAGATTACCAAAGAAAATACAGTATTTTTCATTTGTGGTTGGCAAGGAACTATCGATGGATGTATGAACTTTCTGGTACCAAAGGGCTTTGTAACTGAAAGAAACAAAAGACCAGACAAGAGTTTCGAAGTAAAATTCGAATCATACGGCTAATCATTAAAATTTTTTGGCGGTAAATTTGGTTTTCAGCCTTTTCTTAGTATGAATTGCATTAAGGCTTCTTTGGAGTATTCGATTCCGTGTTCCTCCATAGAATGTTTACCGTATTCCACGATTACCTTTGCAATATCGTTATCTTCGGCAATAAAATCGCACTCAAAACCATAATCTCTGCAGATGAACTTTGCCATTATTGGTAACAAAAGATTGGTGTAATATATATATCACGTTTCATTGGTTTTATGAACGATCAAGTTGGGAAAAGAAATTTGCTTGCAGTTTCAAGCAGTTATGGATTATCTTGTTCTGATGCTTTCTTTGAATTGCTTACAGGTATAGAAACAATCATTGTTGCCTCGATAATTGGAACTTCTTTACTAATCATTTTTTCTACAGCAAGAACTTTATCCTTTCTATCACTCAAATTTCTTTCCTCCATCTCAACAATTTGATCTCTAAACATTAATTTAGTTCCAGGAAACGTAGAGACTTTCTCATCAACTGCTCTGGGATCTGATACATCCAATATCATTGTCCCTTTCGTTTTACTTTCCATAACTATTCTTATTTTGTCATAACTAACTATGAAATAATCTGCCGTCGTTGCAACAAAGATTATGTCAAATTTATCGAATCCGGATAAAACATCTTCAAATTTTATTGGGTTTCCACCCAATACTTTAGAAAAGCCGGTGGATCGTTCAATGGTCATACTGGAAATATCAAATGCGTATCCTTTTTTATTAAGAGATTTAGCAACCATGGCTGCTGTTTCGCCTGTGCCTATGAGCAGAGCACGTTTCTTTCCATCTAAACCTGCATATTCTTCTGCAATTTTGACAGCAATGTCACCAATTGATGTTGCATCTTTACTAATTCCAGTAGAATCTCTGATACGAGTTGCAATTCGTATAGAATTATCAAACAATTTATTCAATATTCTGCCAGATGCTTTAGCTAGTTTTGCACTTGAAATTGATGCTTTTATTTCCTCAAGGATTTTTTCAGTTCCTACAACTATTGAATCCAAACCACATGCTAGTCTTAACAGATGAAGGTAAACATCAGTATTCTCATATACCTCAAGAATTTGGTCAAAGTGGTCAACGTCATATTCTTCTAGTTTTGTTAGTGATATCCAAGTTTCTACGACTTTGTTTATAATTAGGTTTTTTCCTTCACTCCTCCTCACATCTGGTGCTTCTCCTTCTTCCTGATCATTTGCCGTAAATACTTCAATCCTGCTAGCAGTCTGAACGATTACACATTCTGAAACACCAGGAATTTTCTTAAAAGATTCACATGCAGCTGTGATATCTTTGAATGCAAATTTTTCTAATTTGTGAATCGGGAGATTTCTGAAAGTAACTCTAAAATTAATGACGTTAAAATTATTTTCACTCACTTGGTATCACCGTTTATTCTCTAAGTTTGCCTCTTCCACCTTTTGCTGTACGGAAAACATTCATGCCAAAGTAAAAATTTTGATATAATGAATCCAAATACTTGAGATCTTGTTCAGTTCTGGTGATATCATCCGCTAACGCATAAGGATCATTTTTTAGTCGGTCGAGTTTTTGTTTAGTTTCCTCTACAAGATCATTTATTCCAGATTCATAGTTAGACATCCCACCGAATTCAGGACTGAGTATATGTTCTGGCTTGTATTGCGGAGTCTGATCTGCTGGAATCTCTACTTTTCTTGAAATCTCTTCTTGCTCATCTTCTGTAAGTACAGGCCTTGGTGGAACTAGGTCCTTTTTATGATGGAAAAATTCTGGTTCTCCCATTTCTCGTCTAAATATCCGCTCTTGACCATGTTTATCAGAAAACGATTTGCCTGCTTCTGTTGCTGCTTTTACTGCCGCTTTTGCTGCTTCATATTCTTTTTCTGCTTCTGCTTCAGCTGCCGCCTTTGCTGCTGCAGCCTTTGTTGCTGCTGCTTTTGCTGTTGCTTCTGCTAATTCTGCTGCTTCAGCGGCTGTCAATCCTTGTTTCTTTTTTGGTGGATCCTGCAAATTTTCATCAGACACGCAATTACATCAATTGAGGATTAATTTTAAGTTTTTATCTATTTTCTAGCAATTCTTAATAGAGAAGCTTTTTATTTAAATTAGACAAAATTACAATATGTCACTTCTCTTAAAAGATCGTGTATACACCATGGAATCCCCAACCGCAAAAAGGGGGGTTTATCCACTACATGGCTACAAGCTTGGTCTTTATCGCCTGCCAATCAAACTAGATGACCCGCTAGAGATGAAATCAATTGTAGAGGGACTCAAAAAAACCTTCACAATGGATACCTTTGCTGACAGAATTTATGCAACATATACGTGGACTGAGGAAAACATGCCTGATAAGGATGCAAAAGGATACGAAAAGGTTGACCTTTCCATCACAGTTGAAATCGTAACAGGTGAAGTAGTTGACATCATTTACCAAATCTTTTCAATTGAAAAGTTTGGCGACCCACACTGGGTAAAGGATTATCGCAAAAAGGCAGACCATTATGCAAAAATGATAATTGACACAATTCTACGAAACACGATTTTAGCGGACAAGATGATTGCATACTATGTCAAGGCAGAAAAACTAGGGCAGGAGGCAGCTATAAAAAAACTAGAAGAGCTCACGCCACTTGCAAAAATTGTACCAGACGCAAAACCAAAAGTAAAGGCTGAAGAACCACAAGAGGTAGCAGTAGCACAAGATACAGGTGGGCCACTAACTGGTCCAAAACCAGGACCGATTGATGTTGAATACAAATCACATATGCGTCCAAGCACACCATTTATTGTTCCATCAAACAAGGTTACCATAAAGACATGGGGAAAAGGAACTAATAACGGAAGATTGGGTGTTTGGGGGGAAACCGTATCAGTTGATTTTGATATTTGTGTAGCAGATGGCGCATGCATTGATGCATGTCCTGTTAGTGTCTTTGAATGGTTTGATACTCCTGGCCACCCGGCATCTGAGAAAAAACCGCTTATGGCAAGAGAACCCGATTGCATATTTTGTCTTGCCTGTGAAAATGTGTGTCCACCGGTAGCGATAAAGATCTTCAAAAAATAATAAAAAGCCATATTCTTCTGAAAGACTTCCTAGTTGCATGAAGCAGAAACTGCGCTGGTATAAAAAAAGTTAAGGTTATCTAGTAATGGAACATTCGTTAGTAAAGATTATAGATAAACCAGTAACACGAAGCTTATGGATAAAACAAGCGCTATTTTAGGAGGGTTATGTGGTGGTATTGCAGTATTACTGGTATTTGCGTTAGTTCTATCGCCACAAAGAGCTGAGACTCCGCCACAGAATCTTATTGTTTCAAATGGACATGATTTAAAGACAGTAGGTGAATCCATACCACTGCCAACAAAGCTTGGCGAGATTTCACTTGCAGATCTTTTTGAAAAATCAGATGATGGTGTAGTTAAAGTCTTTGTGCGTAGATCAACAGAACTGCCTAGTAGCCGTTCTTTGGGTTCCGGTTTTGTCTATGATGTAAATGGACATATAATCACAAATAATCATGTAGTTGAAGATGTACAAAAAATCACGGTAACATTTCTTGATGGAACATCATATAATGCCAAAGTTATTGGAACTGATCCTTATACTGATCTTGCTGTGATCAAAGTAGATGCCGACCCGTCACTTTTGCATCCATTACCCATAGTGGATTCTTCTAATCTGCGTGTTGGAGACCAAATTGCAGCAATTGGAAATCCTTTTGGGCTTTCTGGATCTATGACTTCAGGCATAGTAAGCCAGCTTGGAAGACTTTTATCAACTCCTGGTACCTCTGCATTTTCAATACCAGATGTCATTCAAACTGATGCAGCCATAAATCCTGGAAATTCTGGTGGACCTTTACTTAACATGAAAGGTCAAGTAGTAGGCATAAATACTGCAATCCAATCTGCGACTGGAGAATTTGCGGGAATTGGCTTTGCAGTTCCATCTAATACTATATCAAAGATTGTTCCAGTTTTGATAAAAGAGGGCAAATACAAACAGCCATGGCTTGGAATATCTGGGGTAGATATTGATCCTGATCTTGCCAACATTCTTGGATTACAAGATACTAAGGGATTCTTAGTCGTAACTGTAGTAAAAGATAGCCCAGCAGAAAAGGTAGGAATGCACGGTTCCTCAGAAACTAAAGAGATTGACGGCATAAAATATCAAATTGGTGGTGATGTAATTTTGTCAATAGATCATAAAGATGTAAGAAAGATTGATGACATTTTGATTTACTTACAACGTGAAAAAAAAGTTGGTGACACTATTACTCTTGAGATACTTAGGGAAGACCGTGTCACAAATTTTGAATTAATTCTTGAGGAAAGGCCAAGCAACACACAGCCTTAGTACAAGCATAAATACTTCCACCTAAGGTATGTGAAGTGTTGAGTAAACTGATCTCAAATTGCGAGGCTTTAAACAAAACTCTGGATGGAAGAGAGTTATCAAAAGATGACGCGTGCCATATTTATCAAGAATCACAAAAAAACCCATCAGAGCTTTTTCAAATAGCCAAGATTTTAAGAAATAGACATAAGGGGAGAGTTGTTACTTATTCTAGAAAGGTCTTTTTCAACCTAGTAAATCTTTGTAGAGATACTTGTTCTTACTGTACTTACAAGTCAGAGCCAGCCCAGACAAAGCTTTCTTTGATGTCAAAACAGGATGTTTACAATCTTGCAAAACTTGGAAAAATGTACAGATGCACAGAAGCATTATTTGTTACCGGTGAAAGACCTGAACAAAAGTATCAAGAGGCAAGGATTTGGCTTAAAGAAAATGGATTTGAAAGCACTGCAGAGTATTTAGTACACTCCTCAGAGATTGCGCTTCAAGAAGGACTGTTTCCCCATACAAACGCAGGCAATTTGACCAAGTCTGAGATGAATGATCTCAGAAAGACCAACGTTAGCCTAGGCCTTATGCTTGAGAACTCTAGTGAACGTCTCTCTGAAAAAGGAATGCCTCACCAGTTTGCCCCAAGCAAAAATCCAACGGCAAGACTTGAAGTATTAGAAAATGCAGGTGAGCTTGGAATTCCTATGACAACAGGGATTCTTATTGGGATTGGCGAAACGGTCTTTGAGACAATTGATTCTATATATGCCATAAAACAAATCCATGAAAAGTTTGGACACATACAAGAAGTTATTTTACAAAACTTTCAGCCAAAACTAGACACACCTATGAGAAACTTTCCGTCCACAGAAGAAATCTATTTCAAAAAAATAGTTGCGCTTGCTAGAGTAATAATGCCTGATATGAATATTCAGATTCCACCAAATCTTTCTCCAAATTCATATGAAGACTTTCTTTCAATAGGAATCAATGATTGGGGAGGAATCTCTCCACTCACTCCAGACTATGTCAATCCTGAATTTGCGTGGCCTTCAATTGATACTGTACGAAAAAAATCAGCCGAAGCTGGATTTGAATTTAGAGCAAGACTTCCCATATATCCTGAATTCATTTCTCTTGTGGGGCCAGAACTTAGAGCGAAGGTTTCAGAAATTTCAGACTCTAGAGGTCTTGTAAAAAGGGAGTATCTGACATGACACTACAAACATCATCATTTGATTTCCTTTTACGACGGGCTGATCCACTCATAGCTGAAACTTTAGAAAGAGCACTTTCTGAAAAAGAAATCTCTGTAGAGGAAGCTTCAAGATTGTTTTATGCCAAGGGAATGGATTTTCATCTTATTGGAATGGTTGCAGATGAATTAAGAAAAAGAAGGGTAGGAGACATGGTGACATATGTCATAAACAGAAACATCAACTTTACAAATGTCTGTATCAAACAATGCGGCTTTTGCGCATTTAGTAGAGATTTTCGTGAAGACGAAGTCTATTTTTTGCCAATAGAAGAAATAGTCAGGCGTGCAAAAGAGGCAAGAGCGCTTGGTGCAACCGAAGTCTGTGTGCAAGCAGGCCTTCCTCCTGACATGGATGCAAACACATACGAAAACATCTGCAGGGCCATAAAAAAAGAGATTCCAGATATTCACATTCATGGCTTTTCTCCAGAAGAGGTACTCTATGGTGCAACTAGATCCAACCTGTCAGTAAAAGAATATCTTGTCAGATTAAAAGAAGCTGGAGTTGATTCTCTGCCAGGAACTGCTGCAGAAATTTTAGACCAAAAGCTTCGAGATAAGATCTCTCCAGGAAGGATAAATGTCAAAAACTGGGTTGAAGTAATCAAGACAGCTCACAAACTTGGAATTCCTTCAACTTCTACCATAATGTTTGGACATTTAGAAACGCCAGAGGACAGGACAAGACACATTGCCCTAATACGCGAAATACAAAAGGAGACTGATGGATTTACAGAATTTGTTCCACTAAGTTTCATACACAACGAAGCTCCAATGTACAAACACAAGCTTCATGATGGAATAAGAAGTGGAGCTGACGGAAACGATGTTCTTTTGATGCATGCAGTGGCAAGAATAATGCTAAACAATTTCATAAACAACATTCAGACTTCGTGGGTAAAAGAGGGTGGAAACATGTCACAGCTTTTGCTTTTGTGGGGTGCAAACGATTTTGGTGGCACTTTAATTAATGAAAGTATATCAATAGCGGCGGGTGCACAGAATGGTCAGCTTCTAAAACCAAAGGACATACGACGTTTTGTAAGACAGCTCGGTAGGATCCCTGCTCAGAGAACCACAGCCTATAAGATAATACAAACATACGAATCAGAAGGAACTGAAGATGTTTTGGACAAAATACAGGACGTTTCACAGTTTGGTTCGTATCATGAATTAATAAAATTGGACAAATATAGGTACAAAAACAACAGGCGAAGTTAGTTGTCAGTGTGTGAGACAGCTCTTTCTAAAGCCAAAGTGCTGCATATAGACGAGTGTGAGGCATTTTTTGTAGAAAGAAAGGTAATCACAGTAAGAATAACAGATTCTGAGATTGCCGAGATAAAACAAAACCAAGAAAGATCTCTTGCGGTAAGATTAATACATCAAAAACGAATTGGCTCCGCCAAAACCAGTAACCTTGATGAAATCAGTAAAGTTGTAGAAGATGCGCTAAAATCAACTTCTCTTGTAAAACCAAAAAATTACTGGAAGTCCTTGCCATCAAATACTAAATTTATGTCCCTTGAGAAACTTTATGATCAAAAGCTGGCTAACATTTCAGGTACACAAGCTTCTGACATATCACAATCTATGATCAATTCAGCAATGCATCAAAAAGTTACGACGATTTCAGGATCTCTAAATATTGTTTTTGAAAAAATTCAGATTGCAAACAGCTGTGGGTTGAATTGTTCAGACAAGGCTACTTACATAGCAGGCAACGTAAATGCGGATTCAAACGTTGGTAGCTCACCAGTAAGTGGAGTTGGTGCCATTTCGGCAAGAACAATGAGCGGATTTTCTGCAGAAGCCGTTGGAAAAGAGGCAACAGACATGTGCATAGATTCTATAAATCCAGAAAGATGTGAGCCTGATACTTACAGTATAATATTTGAGCCCTATGCGATAGGAGAAATGCTTGCCTTTGTATTTTCTTCAAATTTTAATCTAAAAGTATATTCAGAAAAACGAAGCTGTTTTGCAGAAAAGATTGGTAAAAAGATTGCTTCGGAAAATTTTAGTCTAATTGATGATCCACATTATCCTGAAGGAATAGGCAGCAAACCGTTTGATGATGAGGGGGTACCCACTCTACCAAGGCCACTGATAGACTCTGGTATGTTTGCAAATACCTACTCTGATTCTTTTTATGCCTTCAAAGAAGGAAAGCAGTCCTCAGGTAATGCATGTAGGCCCGGTTCTCCTGTAGGCAGATCTGCGCAACCAATTCCTTTTCCATCACCACACAACCTAAGGATAAAGGAAAACTCATTGACTAAAGATGAAATGATCAAGAATACGAAAAAGGGATTACTTGTGGGAAGATTATGGTATACATACGCTGTCAATCCTGAACGCGGTGACTTTTCTTGCACCGCAAGAAGTGGAGTAAGAATAATAGAAAATGGCGCAATTAAAAGACCAGGAAAATCCGTTCGCATAGTTCACAATCTTCCTGTTCTATTACAAAACATATCAGCTGTTGGAAATGATGTCAAAAACGTATTGCAGTGGGATTCACTTCCCTCAATAACTCCCTGTGTCAAAGTTGAAGGAATAAAAGCAATTTCGATTTAAAGATTCGGCAACACAAACTGAAGGCCTATACCAATTCCGTATAAAATTAAAAGCATTATTCCA
>Ga0187892_10009330_pt1 | contig 12965 bp, 18 predicted proteins | sample MA1701073metaG_FD_139345 | JGI IMG/M metagenome (GOLD analysis project Ga0187892, IMG submission 139345) | Bio-ooze microbial communities from a basaltic lava cave in the Kipuka Kanohina Cave System on the Island of Hawaii, USA - MA170107-3 metaG ...
CGGCGTCGAAGACGTCACGATGGAAGACCTCGGCTGCGATTTCTTCATCGCCGGTACCCACAAGTGGATGTTTGGCCCGAGGGGGACAGGGCTGGTGTGGGGCCATCCCCGCGCCTGGCCCGTCGCCAACGCGATCATTCCGACCTTCAACTTTGAGGCCTACCGGATCTGGATGAAGGAGGTCATGCCCAAACAGATCCCTTTTGGCGCGATCATGACGCCGGGAGGCTTTCACTCCTTCGAACATCGCTGGGCGCTGGCTGAAGCGTTTCGGTTTCATCAGGCAATCGGTAAGGCCCGCGTCGCTGAACGCATTCACAAGCTGAACCGCCAACTCAAGGAAGGACTCCTCCAGATGAAGCACGTGAAACTCATCACGCCGCTCGCGGAGGATTTATCTGCCGGGATCGTCTGTTTCGAGGTGGAGGGCCAGAAACCCAAGCAAGTGGTGGATCGCCTTCGCCAGCGCCGGATCATGGCCAGCGTCACTCCCTACGCCACGCAGTACGTGCGCCTCGCCCCAAGCCTGCTCACCTCGCCGGAGGAGGTGGAAAAGACCTTGCAGGCGCTTCGGAAGTAGGAGAGGCGTCACTCGGTGAACTGAATGCCGGCCTTCTGAACTTCGGCGTACGGGAGCAGCCAGACCAGCGACTCGTCGTGCAGGTCCACCACCTGGATACGGTTGCCCCAGGGGTCGCGGAAATCGCACCGGAACCCTTTCTCCACCTTGAGTCCATACTTCTTGGTGATCTTCTCCCGGACCTCGTTAATCTGCTCCTCGTCGCGCACGATCAGGCCGAAATGCTTTACGCGATCGGGACGGAGCTCTTTGACTTCGAAGATCGCCATGAACTGGTGCTCCCCCAGCTTGCACCAGGCGGCCCCTTCGCCACCCCGAAGCATTTCCAGGTTGAACACATCGGCGTAGAATTCCATCGCCTTCTTGGCGTCATCCACCTCAATGACGATATGGTTGCATCCATAGACCTTGACAGCCATCGTGAACCCTCCCGGTGACGTTTAGTTGGATGATAACAGACTCGTTGGCAGTTTTCCGCCCCGCAGGTCGTGCGTCCAAAAGGCCCTATGTAAGGAGTGCGGATCGTAGTAGACTAACGAATATGAAGATTCGATTCCTTCTCGGGTTGCTCCTCTCCAGTGCGCTGCTAGCCGTGGTACCAGTGACGGCGGACAATGCCACCAAGGAGTCTGGTGATCGCCGGCTTGAGAAGGCGACGTTTGCCGGCGGCTGCTTCTGGTGCATGGAGGAAGCGTTCGACAAGGTAGAAGGCGTCGTCTCGGTGACCTCAGGCTATACAGGCGGCAACAAAGTCAATCCGGACTACGAGGAAGTGTCGGCAGGCGGCACAGGCCATGCCGAGTCGGTCGAGATCCTTTACGATCCTGCCAAAGTCAGCTACGCCAAATTGCTTGATTCCTTCTGGCGCAACATCGATCCTACCACCCCAGACCGGCAGTTCTGTGACAAGGGGAACCAGTATCGCTCGGCCATCTTCTATCAGAACGAGACCCAGAAGCGACTCGCCGAGGAATCGAAGCAGGCAGTAGAGCGAACGAAGCCGTTCAAAGAATCCATTGTCACCCAGATCGTGCCAGCGTCTGCGTTCTACGTCGCTGAGGACTACCACCAGAATTTCTACCAGAAGAACCCCATTCGCTATAAGTTTTACAAGTACAACTGCGGGCGGGCTCAGCGGTTAGAAGAGCTTTGGGGGAAAAAGGGGTAGGTGCGGATGGAGGGCTGTCCAGACTGCCCTTCGTGCTCGCTGGATGCGCGCAGTAAAGGGCAGTCTGGCCAACCCTCCTCGTTACAGGAGTGGGGGAGGCAAATCAGATGCGCGCAGTTGGGACCATCCCGGTCGCCCATGAAGGAGAATGCGCTGCGGCCCGGGTACCCACCTCGCGGGTGCGGCGACCTTTTTGAACATCCTGGGACGCAGGGCCTGAAGCTTCCGCGCCTCTCAGAGTGACCCTTCCGGACTTTGCTGAGTGGAATCCTTCGGAAATTCCCTCGAAGACTCGGTCAATTTCCGCTTTCCTTCCCTAGGGTACATTCGTGTGAGTTGGTCATTTTTGTCCGGCAATGACTTGGTCTTTGATCTGGTCGTAGGTTGTCTGGGGAAGAATGTGTTTCTGCACCAGTTCGTCCTTGTGCTTGTAAGGACGTCCTTCGACGACCTTCTTGGCTGAGTCTTTGCTAATTCCAGGTAAGGTTTGCAGTTCGCTGACGGAGGCAGAGTTGATGTCCACCGGCTCTGCTTTGCGGCCCCGTTCTGGACGCTCGAGCCGCTCTATGGACATGTCTGGTGGCCTTTGGACCTGGGGCGGGATTCTCGGCTCTGCCCACACGATTGACAGGGTGACGAACATCACCTGGATCGCGGCAAGTCCGAAGAGAAGAGTGCTCTTCAAAAGCCTAGACGCTGCTGCTCGATGAGTCCGGTCATCCATTCTACCCTCATGCCCTTCAGCGTTATGGCTATCTTGCGCATGGCATTCCTTAGGGCATAAGCTAAGCAATCGGAACCCGGCCGTTCAGGCGGCCATACAAGACTAAGCGCAGACAATATGATCAGATTTGACAGACTTTTTCCACAGGTGCCACGCCAACGGTCTGAATTTTTTCACCTGAAAGGGTTAAGAAGAGCGGAGAATTCAGTTTACGCAGAAGCTGTTAGGAAGGAGGTACCATGGAGGCCTATGTCATGATAAAAGTTGAGGCCGGCAAGACGAGCAAGGTGCTTGCGGCCCTCAGGAAGCTCCCAAAGGTTCGGCAGGCCAATGCATGCTTTGGCCTGGCGGATATCATCGGCTTCGTGGAGGCTGCCGATGAGAAGGACCTCGGGGAGTTTGTGTTCGGGAAGATCCACGCGCTGCCGGGAGTCGTGGAGACAAACACCCATGTTGTCTTTGAGGCGTAACCCGTGAGGGCCGTGACATCTGTGCCGGTGCGCGAATTGCCCGAAGCGGTGCGTTTGTGATCCGCTTACCCGTAGGCGAGGGTGTGCCTGGCCGTCACGTTCAATTTTGGAGGGATGGAGCAGGCGATCCGAATTGGTTTGGGCGCGTCCTGTGGCCATCGGCTTGGTGTCCGACCCTCGCCGTAGAGCGCGGTGGCGACCGCGGTGATTATGGTGCTGTGGCGCTCATCACCCTTTCTGTGGCATTCTGCCTGCTCTAAAAGGCGCTAGGGATCAACACCTGCATGATATGGGAGTGACATCCATAACCTGACGAGTAACCGATAAGGGGGTGCGGCCATGACAATGTCACGGAGGCTCAAGGATTACCTCGATGGTCAGAAGGTCCATTATGAAGTCTTGACCCATCAGGAGGCCTATAAAGCTCCTGAGATCGCCCATGCACTGCATGCGCCGGAGAAGGACCTAGCCAAGGTGGTGATGGTGAAGGTCGAGGGGCGGTTCGTGATGACGGTGCTCCCGGCCACCTGGAAGGTGGATCTCCACAGACTGAGAGATGTCTTTCTGACAAACCATGTGCGGTTAGCCACCGAGGATGAGTTCAAAGACCTGTTCTCAGACTGCGACCTCGGGGCGATGCCGCCGTTCGGAAACCTCTACGGGCTCGAGGTCTATGTTGATCAGTCTCTCACCGAGGATGAGCAGATCGTCTTTCAAGCTGGGACCCACACTGAAGCGATCAGAATGCGATATGCCGACTTTGCGGCCCTGGTCCATCCAAGAGTGGCGGAATTCCACCGATCGCCTGAAGGTGTCTGGTGAAGCAGAGCGTAGCCGCGTCTGCGCAGTTCAACTTCAGTCATGTGCAGTGTTCATCAGCTACCCACCGTGGCCCTTGTTCTCTTCTCAAAATGCGCCTGCAGTCAAGCAGTTACCGGCCGAAGCGACCCATGAGCTGCGCTTCTGCCAGAGTATGGCCTTTAATCGCTTCAAGCACTTGCGCTTTGGTTGCGCGCGGCCTCAGATCAAGTGTCACATCAAGGGCGTTGAGCTTGAAATAGTACCGGTGAGGCTTCCCTGGTGGCGGACAGGGTCCCCCATAGCCGACACGTCGAAAGTCGTTGAGACCCTGCCGAGCTCCATTGGGCAAGGTCTCCTGGGCCGGCACCCCTTCTGGCAGTTCGGTGGTCTCCCCAGGCAGATTAAAGATGACCCAATGCACCCAGGTCCCGACCGGAGCATCAGGATCGTCGGCAATGAGGGCAAAGCTCTTGGTGCCCTTTGGTACATTGGTCCAGCGTAGAGGTGGCGACACATCAGGCCCCTCGCAGGTATGTTTTTTAGGAATCAGATCCCCTTCTTTGAAGGCCAGACTGGTGAGCGCAAATGCCATGGGTACTCCCTCCTCATCTTGAGTCACCGGTTGTGATCTGTTTGAGCACCTCGGTGAAGAGGCTGTCAGCGAGACGGTTGCGATTTTCAACTGTCACGGTGATAAGGCGGCAATCCGACCGTTGCTTGACCTGTCGGATAAATCCGTTGCCTTTGAGAGCAATTGTGGCGATGACGGTTCTTGAGGAATCTAGGAGCACGTGTACTTCCTCCGTAAAGCGCCCTGAGAGACATTCCATTTTACCGATCTCGTCAATGATGATTACGCGCGAAGGCGATCGGCACAGATTCAGCTCGGACAGCAACCGCTCAAATCCGTCCACATCCACGCCATAGCGGCCGACACGGTGAAGGCCTTTGTGACCGCTATGAGCCAGCGTCAGTTGACGGCCATCCAGGGACTCGAGCCAAAACCCTTTCCGCACCCCCTGCTCCCGGATTTCTTCCGTGTAAAAACCGGCTGGATGATAATCTGCTAAGCGCTTGGCCAGTTCGCGGATCAGCGTGGTCTTCCCCACGCCCGGCAATCCGGTGAGGAGGACATGGCTCATTGCAGCTACCGATTTACCGATTCACCGGCCTCGGCGCCTCTGACACCTTCCTAGAAATCCAAACGCAACGGCGCTTCATCTTGTTCCCCTTTACCCTTCGCGCGCTCGGCCAGGAGATCCGCCTGCCTGGTGGGCTCGGGAATGCGATACCCCTTCCCGCAGGCCAGCGTGAACTGAATCGCCTGTTGAAGGTCAATGCGATGTCCAATGGATACAAACACAGGCTGCACCTCATCTTTGGTGCGCACCACCGCACCGATGACCTCCCCCGCTCGATCATAGAGAGACGCGACCGATCCTCTAGTAGGTTTCGGCTCGTCGTAGGTCCCGAACAGCAGCGATTTCGCGCAGCCGATGGTCGGACAATCGAGCAGCACACCAACGTGGCAGGCAATGCCGGCGGCCCGCGGATGGGCCAGCCCCTGCCCATCCACGAAGATCAGCTCCGGTTCGTGTTCGAGCTTTTGGAAGGCGTGAAGGAGCGCGGGTGTTTCCCGGAACGACAAGAGCCCTGGAATGTAGGGAAATGAGAGACGATCCTTGTGAGTAGCCGTCTCCACAATTTGCAGGCTCGGGAACCGAAGCAAGACAACCGCAGCATAGACCGCCTCATCCTGCTTCTCGAAGGCCATATCCGCGCCAGCGATCAGCCGCGGTTGCTTCACTTGGCCATGCGGGATCACCTTGGCGCGGAGCTGCTCCTGAATCTTAATCGCTTCCTGCGGCGTCACATTCCAGTCGTGAAATTGGTGTACTTGCACGATGCGCCCTCACGAATCCGCCAAGGCCTTCTCAAGCCTGGCCCGATGCTCGCGTGCGATGGCTTGCGCCTCACGGACCTCAATGGCGCTGAACCAGATGGCGTCGTCTGGCAGCAGTTGGGCTGCTAGGGGGAGATCGGCAGAAATGACGACCGCGATCTTAGGATAGCCACCTGTCGTCTGACGATCCGCCATCAGCAGGATCGGTTGCTGATTTGCCGGCACTTGGAGAGCGCCTGGCGGCGTCGCATCTGACACGATGTCGGCTGACCCGTCATGGACCAGCGGCGGGCCACTGAGGCGATAGCCCATCCGATCTGATTGGGGTGTGACGGTGTACCGACCACGTACCAGTGTCTCAACCGCGTCGGCTGTGAAGCAGTCAGTCTGTGGCCCCAGAACCACGCGCACGGTGGGAGAGGAACTGTACACCGGCCGCGCGGCTGGCGTGATACTTCGCCCAATGAGTCGTCCAACGTTGGGCGACGGAGGCCCGCCGATCAGCACATCCCCCTCGACCAAAGTTCGTCCTTTGAATCCACCTGTCTTGCTTGGGAGGTGGGTCGCACGGCTACCGAGCACCAGAGGCACCTCAATGCCGCCACTCACCGCGAGATAGGTTCGTGCGCCGCTCCGCCGTTCGCCGAAGCTCAACGTGCTCCCGCGCAAGATTCGTAGCGTCGTCCAGAGTGGAACCGGCGCGCCATTGATCGTGGGGGACAGGTCGGCGCCGGTCAACGCGATCACTACATCGCTCTCGAAAATCAGTTCCGGTCCCGTGACGGTGATCTCCAGTGCCGCTGCATGGGCAGGGTTCCCCACCAGGCGGTTGGCGAGGCGCAGCGCAACCCTGTCCATCGCGCCGCTGACAGGCATCCCGAAACGCTGATAGCCGAAGCGACCAAGATCCTGCACTGTGGTGAGCAATCCAGGTCGGATCACGCGAAACCGGGCCGGCTCACGTCCCTGCATCACCCACCGCCTGGATCCGCACGCCCTCCTTCGTCAGTTCTCGCCGGACCGTGTCGGCCAGCCGATCCGCCTCTGGAGTGTCTCCGTGAAGACAGATCGTATCTGCGTGGAGACAGATCAATGGACCATCTAAACTGGCCACGCCCCCTTCGTGCACGAGGCGTCGCACACGCGCAACCACCTCCTGTTCATCCTGAATGACCGCTCCTGGCCGGCCACGAGGGATGAGTGAGCCATCCGGATTGTACGCGCGGTCAACAAAGGCTTCTTCCGCGACGGTTAGTCCGATGGCCTTCCCCGCCTCGACAAGTTCCGATCCAGCCAAGCCGAAGAGAATCAGCCGACGATCCACCAACGCGACGGCCTGCGCGATGGCGTCGGCAAGCCGCCGGTCACGAGCTGCCATGTTATAGAGCGCGCCATGCGGCTTCACATGAGCCAGCCGCGTACCTTCCAAGGCGGCGATTCCCGCCAGCGCGCCGATCTGGTATGCGATGAGGTTTTCGGCCTCCTGAGAGGTGACTTCGAGTTCCCGACGACCCATGCCTTCGGGGTCGCGAAAGCCAGGATGCGCTCCGATGGCTACCCCATGAGCGCGTGCGAGCTGAATCGTGCGCCGCATGAGGTCCGGATTGCCGGCGTGAAAGCCGCAGGCAATGCTGACCGAGGTCACCAACGGCATGAGCCGTTCCTCGATGGACAGCCGCTCCGGATCAGCGGACTCCCCCATATCGCAGTTGAGGTCTATCCGGTGCATTGATTCATTGCCTCATTGATGACTCCACAAATCTGTCAATGATTCAATTTCTGCCGCCAGCCGTTCGAACTCTTGCCGATCGATGCACACAAACCGGACGGAATCCCCCGGCTCAAGGAGGAAGGGCTTGGGCCTGGCCTAGTCATACAGTCGAAGTGGGGTACGCCCGATGATGCGCCAGCCGCCCGGCGTGTCGAACGGATAGACGCCCGTCTGTGATCCGGCGATGCCGACCGATCCAGCCCGCACCTTGGCCCTTGGAGTGGCGAGCCTCGGCATGGCAATCGCGTCAGGCACTAGCCCCAGGTAGGGAAAGCCTGGACTGAACCCGAGCATATAGACGCGATATTCGACCGAGACATGCAGCGCAATCGTCTCCTCGACCGATAGGCGGGCGAAGGAGGCGACATCGTCCAGGTCGGGACCGAACTCACCTCCATACGCGACCGAGATATCCACCTTCCGTGATGGGCGCACAGTCGTTGGTGGAAGCGACCCCGCGAGTGCGAGGAGGCGTTTTGCCAACTGGTCTGCCTCGATCACCACCGGGTCGAAATAGACCGTGGCTGACCGGTAGGTGGGAACGGTCTCGATCAGTCCGTCTAGCCCGAGGCCCTCTACTGCTTGTGCAAAGGCCATCACGCGGTCATTGATCTCTGGAGCGATTGTTTCTCCGAACTCGACGGTCACTGCGGCGTCACCGGCGGCCAACACTCGTGGATAGCAGGGCATGTTTCCTCACTCAGCGGGCAGGCTACCAAAGTCAAGGAGTGAGTCGGCGGTGAGGCAGTTTAGTCTGTTCCCAGCCATTCTGCCACAGTGTTTTGAGATGGTCGGCTCCTGCGCATCTGAGTAGGTCTTACAACTTGATGAAAGACAAGGGAGTGTGCTATAGACACCCCCCTGGCACCAAGCTTGCGACCTCCCGTTTCCGTAAAGACCGCCGCCTTGCGAGGCGAGCCCATTCCGAAGGGAGGTGAACATATATGAAGAAGATGTTTTTGGCCATGATGGCCTTAGTCATCGGTTTGTCCTTCGGTTTGGCGACCTTCGCCCAGGCTGGCGAGAAGAAGCCTACCACTGCGGCTGAGGAGAAGAAGAAGGACGAGAAGGGAGCAGAGAAGAAAGGCGAGGAAAAGAAGAGCGAGAAGAAGTAATACCCCCTCCTGAACTGATGCCAAATTACAGAAGGCCCTGACTAACGCCGTTAGCCAGGGCCTTTCTGCCTCATGGCGCGGCGTTGGAGGGCATTCGTCAGCCTGATCGCTTTTGTAGATAGACGGCCTGCAGTCCCACGATGGTCTTGCCGTCGCGGATCGTCCCGTCCTGGATTTGGGCAATCGCCTTCTCGATCGGCAGCTCGACCACATTGAGCACCTCATCGTGATCGAGCTTCTGTTTGCCCTTCGTGAGGCCAGTCCCCTTATAGATGTGAATCACCTCGTCTGCGAACCCCGGCGCGGTGAAAATGCTGGTCAGTAGCTCGAACGACGACGCGCGGTAACCGATTTCTTCCTCCAGTTCACGGGCAGCGCAGTCACGCGGGTCTTCCCCGGGATGGAGCTTACCTGCCGGAATCTCATAGATAAACCCACCCGCCGCATGCCGGAATTGCCGGATCAAGATCACGGTCCCATCGTCTTTCATCGGGACTATGGCGGCGGCACCGGGATGGCGGATCACTTCCAAATCCACCGTAGCCCCGTTGGGCAGGGTCACGCGGTCCACGTTGAGGACCACGACCTTCCCTTTATAGATATTCTTGACGTTCTTGGTCATGCCTTTACGCTATCACTGACGGTCTTTTATAAAACGGTGGCTTAACCACGACTGCCGGGACCGCCCGTCCGCGGATGTCGATGGCAAGCGGGGTCCCGATCTGACTGAAGGCATTGCTCACGTAACCCAGCCCGATCCCTTTTTGCAGGATCGGCGAAAGATTGCCACTAGTCACTTCCCCGATCGGCTTACCGCCCGACTGGCCATTGGACAGGATTTTGAACCCGTGCCTGGGGACCGCCTTCTCCAGCAACTCAAAAGCTGCCAGACGACGAGCCACCCCACCAACCGTTTGCTGCTGTAGCGCGTCTCGCCCGATGAACTCGCCTTTTTGGAAATCCACCACCCACTCCGTGCCGGCTTCCAGCGGCGTCGTGTCTTCGCTGATGTCGTTCCCGTACAAGAGGTAGGCCATCTCCAGGCGGAGCAGATCCCGAGCGCCGAGCCCGACCGGTTTGAGCCCCGCTGCCTTGCCGTTCGTCAGCAGCTCATTCCAGATCCGTAGCGCCCCGTTCGCCGGCATGTAGAGTTCATAGCCGAGTTCGCCGGTATATCCGGTCCTGGTCACGAGGGCTTGCGCACCGAGTAGCTTGACCTCCAGGCACTGGCGAGGCTTCAGCGCAGCCAATCCTGGCACCCCCAGGGTCTCCAGGATCGAGCGGGATGCTGGGCCCTGCAGGGCCAACTGGGCGAGCTCTGCGGAACGGTCCCGGATCTCGATTCCAGTGACGCCCGATCCCTGCTCCTGAAACCAGGCCACAATTTTCTCACGGTTGGACGCATTGACGCAGAGGAGAAACTCTTGCGGCTTGACTCGATACACAAAGATGTCATCCTTGATGCCGCCATGCTGGTTACACACCATGGAATAGTGTGACTCGTGCACGCGGAGCTTGGCGACATTGTTGATGGTGAGCCGTTGCAGGAAAGGCAACGCGCCGTCACCCGCCACGGCAATTCGCCCCATGTGGCTGACGTCAAAAAGACCGGCCCTGGTGCGGACGGTCTGGTATTCATCCACGACGCCCGAATACTGAATGGGCATTTCCCAGCCGGCAAAGTCCACTAGCTTGGCGTTGGACGCAGTGTGGCCCTCGAACAGGGGGGTCCGTTTCATGCTACGGGCAGCTTGGTTTTTGGCCGGTTTTAATTAGCGCAATCCCAAGAGCTCCACGTCGAAAGTCAAGGTGGCGTTGGGGGGAACGACATTTCCTGCTCCGCGAGCCCCGTATCCGAGCTGCGGGGGAATGATCAGCTTACGCTTCCCGCCCACTTTCATGGTGCCCACGCCCTCATCCCACCCTTTGATGACTTGCCCGGCACCCACTCGAAAGGAGAACGGCTCTTTGCGATCGACGGAACTGTCAAATTTCTTGCCGTCGGCCAGCCAGCCTGTGTAATGCACCGTGGCGGTGTCGCCCAGCTCCGCCTGTCGCCCTGCTCCCACCACGAGGTCGATATACTGCAGGCCTGACTCAGTCGTCACGACTTGGCCGGCGGCTTCGTTGCTGCTCATCTTCTTCTCCTCCGCGAATGTGAAGACGGTCAGACCCAAGAGCGAGAGCACGCTGCTGAGCAGGATCAGTTGTCGGATCATCGTTGTCCCCTTCCAGTCTGTTTTCAAGGGATTGCCGATTCTGCGGTGAGTCGTGCGTGGATGATCAATGTGCCTGTGCGTGCCGCCGTCGGACACCGTCAGGATTCCGGTTCCGAGAATAGCGCGATGCTGGCGGTATAGCCATGGAGGAAGTTGCTGCCGCCCACCGGACCGATCTCGCCCTGCGCGAAGAAGCCTGCCACGGGAATATCTCCTACACGTTCCCGGAGGGCCGCGGCATCGTGATGGGGACGTCCGAACAGGCTGCGTCCTCGTCCGCAACAACTGAAGACCAGCGCACCAAGCGGCAGTTGCTGATGCGTAGAGCGGTCGGTGGCCAACAGGAAATGCAGATCTTCACTCGCGGATTGAGCGTCGCGAAGATGAAATTGGACAGTCTGTCCTTCTCTTACCATGTCGCCAATCGCCACACTGCCGGAGTTGCGATCCGCGCCGATCAGGTTTCGCACGAGAAAATCACCCCGCTCGAACCGGTTGCGGTGCTCGTCAATGAGAAGACCAAGATGCAGGGCCCGGTGCGCCTGGTGTTGCTCCTCACTGCTCAGTGACTCGAAGGTGGCTTGCAAGTGCTCCAGTGCTGAAGAGCCGCCCAGCTCATGAATCACGTTGTTCTCTGCCTTGGTGATCACGTACCGTTCGCCGATCGGCCGGCAGCCTTGCGAGATGATCGTTCGAACGCAGATGGCGCCGGACAGGGCGACCCCCACAAGTCCCCCGTCATACACCTCATCATTTACAAGCATGCGGTTTCCGCCCGGATCGTGGCCGCCTCCAGCTAACCCCCCGATCGCGGTCGAACCGGGACAACGATCAGCGATCAGCGACAACACCTCATCCACGGGCGTTGAAAAGGGGTCGGCCATCAGGACAAAGACCGAGGACTCAACCTCTCGATCGAGGTTGTCGGGCCATCCCGTCGCCGAGAACTGATCCTCGTCCTGCCCGAACCAGAGTCTCAAGGGGGTCAGGTGTACTCCGGGCAAGTGAGCGGCCCAGAGGGTGGCTCCAGGGGCATTTTCGATTTCCTCAGCGCCCGCGATAATCCCTTCGCCCGTACAGCCCAGGAGCAGTCGAGGGCCCAGCTCTTCGCGCACCGCCGCCGAGAGCTGTTCGGCTTGGTCGACGTAGTGCCGGGAAAAGAACAAAAAGGCTAAGTCGGCTGTCCTCTCGCCAAGCCCGTTCTTCGCAGTCTGCCCGAGGGCTTGACCAGCTTGGGTCCCATCGCGGGATTGAGAGACTGCCACAGAGAAACGAAATGCTGTTGCCTTGCCAATCGTCATGATTCAGTGAAGGACTGAGCGATGGCTACTCCTCGAGATCGTCCGCGCGGTCGCCGCGCTCCTCCTGCAGCTTCTTGTAATAGCGCCACATGAACGAATGATAATCGTCAAGCTGGGCCAGAAGGTAATGTACCTCTGTGGGGTCTCCTGCCTCCAGGGCCCGCACCATCCGTTTCTTGAGGAATTCCGAAAAGGCCTGGGTCTTCTCCAACGCCGTGAGCAGTCTCAAGCCTCCGCCGATCTGGTAGTCACCCATAGGGTCTCGACCCGTTCCGCTCTGACCGCTAACGCGAAGCGCCGCGACGCTGACACGCGCAGAACCAAGCATAGACGCGCCCCTCCTCAAATGCAAGCCGTCCTTCGCGGTGCTCTGGCAGAGGGGCGTGGATTAGCGGTCGGTCGCGAGTATAGCTCGAAGGCGGGGCAGGGAGATTGCTTCCACGCGACGCCCGTCCCTTCCCACCATGGTGGAGGCCATGGTCAGCGCATTCAGTACCGCTTCCTCGGTCGCTTCAACCGTCGCGCTGAGCAAGGGGTTCAGATGCGTATCCGCCAGGTGCGTCATGACAAACGCGCGGTCTTTCGGATAGTGCGGGATCGTGTTGCCGGTCGAGAAGGCCAGCATGAAGTCTCCGCTCCCATGACGCGCGGTCGATCCCGTCCTGGCTAGGCCCAGTGCTGCCCGCTTGGCGAGCCGCCCGAGTTGGCGCCCATCAAGGGGGGCATCGGTGGCAATAATCACGATGATCGACCCTTCTGCTCCTGCCCGAGAGACGCTTCCAAGTAGGGCTCCCTCTCGCTCAGTGGGGGCGGGAGGGGCACTTCCCAGTGGGACCCCCTCCCGTTCATATAGTCGTCCGACCGGGACACCAGCGATGGCCAACTCTTCCCGGCGCCCGTGGTTGGCATTGAC
>Ga0187892_10009331_pt1 | contig 12963 bp, 9 predicted proteins | sample MA1701073metaG_FD_139345 | JGI IMG/M metagenome (GOLD analysis project Ga0187892, IMG submission 139345) | Bio-ooze microbial communities from a basaltic lava cave in the Kipuka Kanohina Cave System on the Island of Hawaii, USA - MA170107-3 metaG ...
CCGCTGGCCGCGCTCGACGCCGCGCGCGCGCAGATCAACCGCCTGTGGCTGGCCGACGAGGCGCGCTGTGTGCAGGATCTCATTCCCCACGCGCGGCTCGAGCGGCAGGCGTGCGCGCGTGCGCGCGCGCGTGCCCAGGCGCTGGTGGAGGCGGTGCGTGCGCAGCGCGTCAGCGCCGGCGGCATCGACGCATTCCTGCGCGAGTACGACCTGTCGTCGCAGGAGGGCGTGGTGCTCATGTGCCTGGCCGAAGCGCTGCTGCGCATTCCGGACGCCACCACCGCCGACCGGCTGATCGAGGAGAAGCTGCGCCAGGGCCGCTGGGAAGAGCACCTGGGCGGCACCTCGTCGCTGTTCGTCAACGCTTCGACCTGGGGGCTGATGCTGGCCGGGCGGCTGCTGCGGCTGGACGACGAGGTCGCCCGCGACCTGTCCGCCTACATGGGGCGGCTGGTGGCGCGCACCGGCGAACCGGTGGTGCGGCAGGCGCTGCGGCACGCGATGCGCGTACTCGGCCGGCAGTTCGTGATGGGCCGCACCATCGACGAGGCGCTGCAGCGCGCCGACGGCGACGAGCACCGCGCCTATCGCCATTCCTACGACATGCTGGGGGAGGCCGTGCTCACGGCCGCGGACGCGCAGCGCTACTTCTCCAGCTATTATGCCGCGATCGAGGCGGTCGGTGCGGCCGCGCAAGGCGCGCACGATGCCTTGGCGGCCCCGGGCGTGTCGGTCAAGCTCTCGGCGCTGCACCCGCGCTACGAGTTCCCGCAGCGCGAGCGCGTGCTCGGCGAACTGGCGCCGCGCCTGCTCGCGCTCGCGCAGCGCGCCATGCAGGCGAATGTCGCGCTCACCGTGGATGCCGAGGAATCCGAGCGCCTCGATCTGTCCCTGGACCTGTTCGAGATCGTGTGCCGGCATCCGAGCCTGCAGAGCTACGCGAGCCTCGGTCTGGTGGTGCAGGCCTACCAGAAGCGCGCGATCGGCGTGATCGACTGGGTGGTGGCGCTGGCGCGCTCGACCGGCCGCCGCATCCCGGTGCGGCTGGTGAAAGGCGCGTACTGGGACGCCGAGATCAAGCGCGCCCAGGAGCGCGGGCTGGACGGCTATCCGGTGTTCACCCGCAAGGTGTACACCGACGTCTCCTACCTGGCCTGCGCGCGCCGGCTGCTCGCGGCAGGCGAAGCGCTGTATCCCATGTTCGCCACCCACAATGCGCATACGGTGGCCTCCATCCTGGAGGTCGCGGGCGCGCGCACGGATTTCGAGTTCCAGCGCCTGCACGGCATGGGCGACGAGCTGTACGCGCAGGTGATCGCGCAAAGCGGCCGTCCCTGCCGCGTGTACGCGCCCGTGGGCAGCCACGAAGACCTGCTGCCCTACCTGGTAAGGCGGCTGCTGGAGAACGGCGCCAACACCTCGTTCGTCCACCGCATCGTCGATGCGCGCGTGCCGGTGGACGACATCGTCGCCGACCCGGTGGCGGAGGCCGAGACGCTGGCCTTCCGGGCGCATCCGCGCATCCCGCTGCCGCGCGATCTCTACGGCGAGAGCCGGCGCAACTCGCGCGGCTTCAATCTCGCCGACCCGGTGGCGCTGAACGCGCTCGCCGCCGGAATGCGGCAGGCGTTCGAGCGCAGCTGGAGCGCCGCCCCGATCGTGGGTGCGGACTCGGGCCAGACCGCCGGCGATCCGGTCGGCAACCCCGCGGACCGTAGCGAGACCATCGGCACCGTGCGCCACGCAACCGAAGCCGATGTGCACCGGGCGATGGCGCTGGCGCGCGCCGCGCAACCCGACTGGGACGCCTGCCCCGCGTCGGCGCGCGCCGCCGTCCTGGAGCGCGCTGCCGAGCTGTTCGAGCGCGATCACGCCGCGCTGGTGGCGCTGTGCGTGCGCGAGGCGGGCCGGACGCTGCCCGACGCGGTCGCCGAGTTGCGCGAGGCGGTCGATTACCTGCGCTACTACGCGGTGCTCGCGCGCGAGGGGTTCGGCGCGCCGCGCCGGCTGCCCGGCCCCACCGGCGAGTCGAATGAGCTGTGGCTCGAAGGCCGCGGCGTGTTCGCCTGCATCAGCCCATGGAATTTCCCGCTGGCGATCTTCACCGGGCAGATCGCCGCGGCGCTGGCCGCCGGCAACGGCGTGCTGGCGAAGCCGGCGGCGCAGACGCCGCTGATCGGCGCGCAGTCGGTGCGCCTGCTGCACCAGGCCGGCGTGCCCCGCGACGTGCTGCACTTCCTCCCCGGGCCGGGGCACACGGTGGGCACGGCGATCGTGCGCGACCCGCATCTGGCCGGCGTGGCCTTCACCGGCTCGACGCAGACCGCCAGGATCATCCATCGCGCGCTGGCGCATCACGAGGGGCCGATCCCGGCGCTGATCGCCGAGACCGGCGGGCAGAACGCGATGATCGCCGACTCCTCGGCGCTGCCCGAGCAGGTGGTCCTGGATGCGGTCGCCTCCGCCTTCAACAGCGCCGGCCAGCGCTGCTCGTCCCTGCGCGTGCTGTTCGTGCAGCGCGACATCGCGCCGCGCGTGCTGGAGCTGCTGGCCGGCTACATGGACGAGCTGCGCATCGGCGATCCGGGATGGCTGGATACCGACGTCGGCCCGGTGATCGACGCCGACGCCAAGCAAGCGCTCGAAACGCATCTCGCGTTCCTGCGCAAGCAGGGGCGCATCGTGCGCGAGCTGCCGCTCCCGCGCGAATGCGCGCGCGGCACTTTCTTCGCGCCGGTGGCGGCGGAAATCCCATCCCTGGATCTGCTCGAGCGCGAGGTGTTCGGCCCGATCCTGCACGTGATCACCTTCGCCGCCGACGCGCTCGACGAGGTCGTCGACAGCGTCAATCGCACCGGCTACGGCTTGACGCTGGGCGTGCACTCGCGCATCGAATCGCAGGCGCAGGCGCTGCAGCGCCGTTGCCGCGTCGGCAACGTCTACCTCAACCGCAACATGATCGGCGCGGTGGTCGGCGTCCAGCCCTTCGGCGGGCGCGGCCTGTCGGGCACCGGGCCGAAGGCCGGCGGCCCGGCCTACCTGCACGCCTTCGCCAGCGAGCGCACCGTGTCGGTCAACACCGCGGCGGTCGGAGGCAACGCGACCCTGCTCTCGCTCGGCGAGGAGTGACGGCTGTTAGACTCTGCGTTCTCCGTCCCATCGCGACCCTGCCCATGAAGCTACACCCCCAATCCCAGGCCGTGCTCGACACGCTGGCGGCGATGAAGCTGCCGCCTCCGGACCAGGTGCCCGTCGCCGAGGCGCGCGAGCAATTCATGCGCGCCCGCGCCACATTCCTCGCTGCGCCCGAGGTGGTCGCCGCGTGCGTGGACCGGACCCTTCCCGGCCCCGCCGGCGAGATCCCGGTGCGCATCTATCGTGCGCAGGGAAGCAAAGCCGATGAGCTGCTGCCGGTGCTGGTGTTCTTTCACGGCGGCGGCTGGGTGTTCGGTAACCTCGACAGCCACGATCCGCTGTGCCGCGCGCTCGCCAACCGCGCGCGCTGCGCGGTGGTGGCGGTGGACTATCGGCTGGCGCCGGAGAACAAGTTCCCGGCCGCGTTCGAGGACGCGGTAGCTGCACTGCGCGGGGTCGCGCGCCTGGGCCGCGAGCTGGGCATCGACGGTACGCGCCTGGCCGCGGCGGGCGACAGCGCTGGCGGCAATCTGGTCGCGGTGGCCGCCATCGAGTTCCGCGCTTCGGGCGGCCCGCAGCTCGCGCTGCAGGTGCTGCTGTATCCGGTCACCGATCTCGCCATGACCATGCCGTCCTACCACCGGCTCGGGCAGGGCTACATGCTCACGCGCGAGCGCATGCTGTTCTTCCGCGACGCCTACCTGCGCGACACGCGCGACATCGACGACTGGCGGGCCTCACCGCTGAAGGCGCGGGACCTGTCGCGGCTGCCGCCGGCATTGGTCGTCACTGCCAGCTACGATCCGCTGCTCGACGAGGGGAAGGCCTACGCGGACCGTCTGGCCGAGGCCGGCGTCCCGGTCACCTACCGCTGCTACGAAGGGGTGATTCACGGCTTCCTGACGATGGCCGGCAAGATCGATGCCGGCAAGACCGGCATCGAGGATATCGCCGGGGCGCTGAGGCGAGCGCTGGAATCGCACCAACCGTAGCCCGGATGCAGCGCAGCGGAATCCGGGACCATACGGAGGCCTTGCTCTGACTCCCGCATCAGCGCGCGCGCCCCGCACGCGAGCGCCTGCGGGGCGGTTCAGCTTGTTTTAAGGTCGGATTCTGCATACTTGCGGCAACGCAATCGTCCGGGAACTCGACCGTGCATTCCCCATACCCTGTAGTGAGGGCATCCGTGGGACGACTGTGCCGCCGCGCTGGCGGCGCGGTGGCGGCCGCGATCTGCATCGCGGTGGCCGCACCCGTGGCGGTTGCCGACAGCGACGACCACGTGCGCGCGCGCAAGCTGCGGGAGTCGGGCGAGATACTGTCGCTGGAGCAGATCGTCGAGCGCGCGCGGGCAGCCAAGCCCGGCGAGGTGATCGAGACCGACCTCGACCGCAAGCAGGGCCGCTACGTTTACGAAGTCGAGATCCTCGACAGCATGGGTCGGGTCTGGGAAGTGGAGCTCGACGCGAAGACCGGTGAGCTGCTCGAGATCGAGCAGGACGACTGAACCATGCGCGTGCTGCTGGTGGAAGACGATGTCCGCTTCGGGCCGCAACTCAAGTCCGCGCTGCAAGGCCGCGGGTATGCGGTCGATCTCGTGGGCGACGGCGTCGAGGCCGAGGCGTTGGGGGACAGCGAGCCCTACGACCTGGTGCTGCTCGATCTGGGTCTGCCGGGCCGCAGCGGGCTGGAGGTCCTGGCCAACTGGCGGCGCCGCGGCCACCGCGTGCCGGTGATCGTCCTGACCGCGCGCGGCAGCTGGCAGGAGAAAGTCGAAGGCTTCAAGGCGGGAGCAGACGACTATCTCGGCAAACCGTTCCAGTTCGAGGAACTGGCCGCCCGCATCGGCGCCGTCCTCAAGCGCAGCCGCGGCGTCGCGGCCGGACTGCTGAGCGTCGCCGGCATCACGCTCGACGAAGACCGGCGCCGGCTCGATTGCCCCGATGGACGGAGCGTCGAGCTGACGGCGATCGAGTTCCGTCTGCTGCGCTGTTTCATGCTGCATCCGGGCCAGGTCCTGTCGAAGACGCAGTTGAGCGAGCACATCTACGACTACGACGGCGACAAGGACAGCAACGTGATCGAAGTCTACGTCAACCGGCTGCGGCAGAAGCTCGGTCCCGACGTGATCCGCACGCGGCGCGGCCACGGCTACGTGTTCGGCGGGAAGTCGTGAAATGGTCGTTGAAGGCGCGGCTGTCCTTCGGGCTGGCGGCGAGCCTGGTGCTGCTGCTCGTCCTGCAATGGGCGGTGGCGGGCCTGGCCATCGAGCGCCTGACGTCGGGGCAGTTGCTGGCACGGCTGGAGCGCGACGCAGAGAGTCTGCTGAGCGGCGTGCAGGCGGGCCCGGATGGCGCGCCGCAGATCGATCCGGCGCGCGTGAGCGCGGTCTATCAGCGCCCGTTCTCGGGGCACTATTATGTGGTGCGCAGCGGCGAGCAGAGCATCGTCTCGCGTTCGCTCTGGGATGCGGGACTGGCCGTTCCTGCGCTCGCGGCCGGCGCAGCTGCCGACTTCCACACGACCGGACCGCAACGGCAGCCGCTGCTGGTGCACGCGCGCACCTACCGCAAGCTGGGGCGTGACGTGACGATTGCCGTGGCAGAGGATCTGAGCGAGCTGAACGCCGGCCTGATGCGCTTCCAGCTGGCCTACGGGGCCGTGTCGGCCGCCGTGCTCGTGGTGCTGCTGGTGGTGCAGCGGACGATCGTGAACCGCGGCTTGCGTCCGGTCGAGGCGGTGCGCGAGAACATGGCGCGGCTGGAGCGTGGCGAGACCGCGCGCATTGACGCCGCGGGCCCGGCCGAGATCGCCCCGCTGATCGCCGAGCTGAACCGCCTGCTGGGCAGCATGGGCAACCGCTCGCGCCGCTCGCGCGAAGCGCTGGGGAACCTCGCCCATGCGCTGAAAACGCGGCTGGCGGTGCTGCGACAGGCGGCCGACGCGCCCGAGCTGGCGGCGCATGCGGCGCTGCGCGAAACGCTGCAGGAGTCGACCGAGGATATGCGCCGCATCGTCGAGCGCGAGCTCAAGCGCGCACGCCTTTCGGGCGGCGCACTGCCCGGCCAGCGCGTGGACCTGGGCGGCGAGGCCGAGGCGCTGGTGGGCACGCTGAAGGCGATCTACGCCGACAAACCGCTGCACATCGACTGGCACGTCGCACCCGGCACCCAGTTCAAGGGCGATCGCGAGGATCTGCTGGAGATGCTCGGCAACCTGCTCGACAACGCCTGCAAGTGGAGCGCAAGCCGCGTTTCGCTGCAGGCGAGCGTGCACGACGGGGTTCGCGTCTTGATCGAGGACGATGGCCCCGGCTGCTCGCCCGACGCGCTCGCCGTCCTCGCCCGGCGTGGCTTTCGCGCCGACGAGTCCAAGCCCGGCAGCGGGCTCGGGCTGGCGATCGTGCGCGACATCGTCGACGGCTACGGCGGCACCCTGCAGTTCGGCCGCTCGCCCGCGCTCGGCGGACTGCGCGTCGAAGTACGCCTGCCCGATCCGGCGCTGGCGCGACCCGATTCTTCCACCGCATGACAAGGAGATGCACGATGAGCACCAAGTTCCAGATCGCAATAGTGAGCGGCGCACTGCTGGCGCTGGGCGCCACGGCGCCAGCACCCGCCGCTGCCGACGACGACCAGGCAGAGATGGAAGCCCTGGTGAAGGCGGGGCAGTTCATCAGTCCCGACGAGGCGCGGGAGAAGGCGCTGGCCGCCAAGCCGGGCTCGGTGATCGACATCGACCTGGACCGCGGCTGGCGCGGGGGCTACCACTACGAAGTGGAAGTCCTCGACGCCGATCTGCGCGAATGGGAAGTGCACATCGACGCGAAGACCGGCAAGGTGCAGAAGGTCGAGCGCGACTGGTTCGATTGAGCAGGCAGGTCGCGGCGGTACACCTAGCCCAGGGCTAGGCGGCGACCAGGCCCGCGAGCGCCTGCTCGGGCGGCACGTAGGGCTGCTTGACGTCCTGCGCGAGGCCCGAGTGGGTCACATTCCCTGCGCAGATCTGCAGACCCGCACGCAAGCCCGCATCCCCGGCGAGCGCCGCCAGGCCGCGGTCGGCCAGCTTGACGACATACGGAATGGTCGCCTGCGTGAGCGCCAGCGTGGCGGTGCGTGCCACCGCCGAGGGCATGTTGGGCACGCAGTAGTGGATCACGCCCTCTTCCACGTAGGTCGGTGCCGAGTGCGAGGTCGGGCGGGAAGTCTCGGCGATGCCGCCCTGGTCGATGGAGATGTCGACGAGCACCGAGCCCGGGCGCATTCTGCGCAGCAGCTCGCGGGTGATCAGCCTGGGCGCGAGCTTGCCCGGCGTGAGCGTCGCGCCGATCACCAGGTCGGCGCCCGCCACGTGCTCGGCGATCGCCAGGGCCTGCGAGTAGCAGGTCTTCACCCGGCCGTCGTAGAACTCCTCCAGGTAGGCCAGCGCATTGCTGTTCACATCCAGCACCGTGACCTCGGCGCCCATGCCCACCGCCACGCGCACGGCGTTCTGGCCCGACGCGCCCGCGCCGATCACCGCCACCCGGGCCGGCGGCACGCCCGGCGCGCCGCCGAGCAGCACGCCGCTGCCGCCGTTGGCCATCTGCAGGGCCCAGGCGCCGAACTGAACCGACAGCTTGCCGGCGATGCGCGACATCGGCGCCAGCAGCGGCAGCCCGCCGCCGGCGTCGGTGACGGTCTCGTAGGCGATGCCGATGGCGCCCGAGGACAGCAGCGTCTCCAGCAGCGCCGGCTCGGGCGCCAGGTGCAGGTAGGCGAACAGGATCTGCCCGCGGCGCTGCAGTCCGTACTCGGGCGGCTGCAGCTCCTTCACCTTCACCACCATGTCCGCGTCCCACACCTGGCGGTGGCTGGGGGCGATGCGCGCACCCGCCGCCTCGAAGTCCGCGTCCGCGATGCCCACCCGAGCGCCGGCCTGGGTTTCGACCAGCACCCGGTGACCGTGCTCGACCAGCGTGTGCGCGCCGGCCGGCGTCAGACCCACGCGGTACTCGTGGTTCTTGATTTCCTTGGGTACACCGATCAGCATCGACGCTCCTTTGGCGGCGCCGTCCCGGACTTGCCCGGGGCGGGCGGCCCGAAAGTTGCGTATTCTGCCCCAAGCGGGAAGCATGTCCCGCGCCCGCTGAGGGCACCATGAGCGAAAAATCCTTCCGGCTGGAGCACGATCTGCTGGGCGAGCGGCAGGTGCCCGCGGATGCCTACTGGGGCATCCACACGCTGCGCGCGCTGCAGAACTTCCCCATCACCGGCACGCCGATCAGCGCCTACCCGCGCCTGATCGACGCGCTCGCCTGCGTGAAGCAGGCCGCGGCGCTGGCCAACGCCGAGCTGGGGATTCTGGACGCCGAGCGCGCGCACGCCATCGTGGAAGCCTGCAAGGAGATCCGCCGCGGCGAGCTGCACGACCAGTTCGTGGTCGACGTGATCCAGGGCGGAGCGGGCACCTCCACCAACATGAACGCCAACGAGGTGATCGCCAACCGGGGTCTCGAGCTCCTCGGCCGCCGCAAGGGCGAGTACGCCGCGCTGCACCCGCTGGATCACGTGAACCTCAGCCAGAGCACCAACGACGTGTATCCCACCGCCATCAACCTGGCGCTTTGGCTCGCCATCGACGAGCTGGTCCAGGCCATGGAGACGCTGCGGCGCGCTTTCGAGCGCAAGGTGATCGAGTTCGCGGACGTGATCAAGATGGGGCGCACCCAGCTCCAGGACGCGGTGCCGATGACTCTGGGCCAGGAGTTCAGCACCTTCGCGGTGATGCTGGAGGAGGACCAGAGCCGCCTGCGCGAGGCAGCGCTGCTGATCCAGGAGATCAATCTGGGCGCGACCGCCATCGGCACCGGCATCAACGCCGACGCGCGCTATGCGGCGCTCGCCTGCCGTTACCTGGCGGACGTCTCGGGCGTGCCGGTGATCACCGCGCCCAACCTGATCGAGGCGACCCAGGACGCGGGCGCGTTCGTGCAGCTGTCCGGCGTGTTGAAACGCGTCGCGGTCAAGCTGTCGAAGACGTGCAACGATCTGCGGCTGCTGTCCAGCGGCCCGCGCGCGGGTTTGGGCGAGATCAACCTGCCGGCGGTGCAGGCCGGCTCGAGCATCATGCCCGGCAAGGTGAACCCGGTGATACCCGAGGTGGTCAATCAGGTCGCCTTCGAGGTGATCGGCAACGACACCACGGTGACCTTCGCCGCCGAAGCCGGACAGCTGCAGCTGAACGCCTTCGAGCCGATCATCGCCCACAGCCTGTTCAAGAGCCTGATGCACCTGCGCCAGGCCTGCCTGACGCTGGCGGAGAAATGCGTGGCGGGCATCAGCGCCAACCGCACCTATCTGCGCAAGACGGTGGAGCGTTCGGTGGGGCTGGTGACCGCGCTCACGCCGCACGTCGGCTACGAGGCCGCCTCGCGGCTGGCGAAGGAGGCGCACGAAAGCGGCGCCAGCGTCTACGACCTGGTGCTGGACAAGGGGCTGCTCGACCAGAAGCAGCTCGACGCCCTGCTGGACCCCGAGGTGCTGACGCGGCCGGGACGGCCGGCGGAGTAGAAGCGCCTCGCCCCGAATCTGCCGGCTTGCCGGCCAGGCGCTCCCGTATTCGCCGGCTAGACGCTTTGGGCGCGCGCCGCCGGCGCCATGGACGCGGGCCGGCGCGCACGCCACACCAGGCGGGCGCCGAGCAGGACGGCGAGCAGCAGCGCGAAGATCACCGGCTCGGTGATGTCCTTCTTCACCAGCCACCAGTAGTGCACCACCCCCAGGATCGCGATCGCGTACACCAGCCGGTGCAGCAGCTGCCAGCGCCGCGCGCCCAGGCGCTTGACCATGCCGTTGGTGGAGGTCGCCGCCAGCGGGATCAGCAGCACGAACGCGCTGAACCCCACGGTGATGAACGGTCGCTTGGCGACGTCCTTCACGATGCTCATCCAGTCGAAGAACTGGTCGAGCCAGATGTAGGTGGTGAAGTGCAGGCAGACGTGGAAGAAGGCGAACAGGCCCAGCATGCGCCGCAGGCGCAGCAGCCAGTTCAGGCCGGTGAGCCGGCGCAGGGGCGTCACCAGCAGCGTAATCAGCAGGAAGGTCAACGTCCACCAGCCGGTGGAGTGCGTGATGTACTCGATCGGATTGGCGCCCAGCCCGCCGGTGAAACCGCGCCAGGTGAGCAGCGCGAGCGGGATCAGGCAGGCCGCGAACACGGCCGCCTTGATCCACTGCACTTGCTCGGGCTTGGGGTGGAGCGGCAACATCTGATTACCGCGGAGGACGCAGAGGAACCCCTTCGACCAGATCTTTGGGCCGCGCTTGCTCCATCGCCGATCGCATCGCGCTCTGAATGATTTCCTCGGCGTCCTCCGCGTCCGCCGCGGTTCAACGCTCTAATAGTTCTTCTTCAGGTCCATCCCGGCATACATCGCCGCCACCTGATCGGCGTAGCCGTTGAACATCAGCGTCGGGCGCTTGCCGAACTCGCCGATGCGGCGCTCCTTCGCCTGGCTCCAGCGCGGGTGATCGACCTCGGGATTCACGTTGGAGTAGAAGCCGTATTCCCGCGGCTGCGCGATGTTCCAGGTGGTCTGCGGCTGGCGCTCGGTGAACCGGATCTTGACGATCGACTTGCCGCTCTTGAAGCCGTACTTCCACGGGATCACCACGCGCACCGGCGCGCCGTTCTGATTCGGCAGCGCCTCGCCGTACAGTCCGAGGCACAGGATGGTGAGCGGATGCCGCGCCTCGTCCATGCGCAGCCCCTCGACGTAGGGCCACTTGAGCACCGGCATCCGGATCCCCGGCATCTGCTGCGGATCGGCCAGGGTGACGAACTCCACGTACTTCGCCTTGCCGGTGGGCTCGACGCGCTTGATCAGCTCGCTCAGCGGGTAGCCGACCCAGGGGATCACCATCGACCAGCCTTCCACGCAACGCATGCGGTAGACGCGCTCTTCGAGTGCGGCGAGCTTGAGCAGCTCCTCGATGTCGAACACCTTCGGCTTCGCGACCTCGCCTTCCACCGCCACCGTCCAGGGGCGCGTCTTCAGGGTGTGCGCGTTCTCGGCCGGCTCGTCCTTGTCGGTGCCGAATTCGTAATAGTTGTTGTAGGTGGTGACGTCCTTGAACGGCGTGCGCTCCTCGGCGGTGCTGAACGCGCTCTTGCGCACGTCGGCGAGCTTCGCGCCGGCGCGTGCGCGGCGCGGGCCGGCCAGGATGCCGGCCGCGCCGAGTGCGGCGGCGCCGCCGATCGCACCGGCGGCCTGCAGGAACTCGCGCCTGCGCCGGTACACGTCCCGCGGTGTGATCTCCGAGGGCCGGATGTCGGGTTTGCTGCGGATCAACATGGTGGCTCCTTCGCGTCTTCGTCGCATGCGGCCGGCGCACCTTACGCGCATCTTATACGACCGGCGAGGCCTTATACGGATCGAGCGGGCGGCGCGGATGCGCCGCATGCGCCCTTAAGGCGCGACTTAAGAAAACCGATTCCCCAAGCCTCACGAGGCGGTAGCCAGGGCATGCGGTGCGCGAGAGCCAGGATTCGCTCCATTAGATCAGAAACAGCGTGGCCAGCCCCAGGAAGATGAAGAATCCGCCGCTGTCCGTGATCGCGGTGATCAGCACGCTGGAGCCCACCGCCGGGTCGCGTCCGAGCTTGACCAGGAGCATCGGGATGAATACGCCGAACAGCGCCGCCACCAGCAGATTGAGCGTCATCGCGGCGGTCATAACCAGCCCCAGCGGCACGCTGCCGTACAGCAGCATGGCGAACACGCCGATGATGCCGCCCCACACCACGCCGTTGAGCAGGGCGATGACGATCTCCTTGCGCAGCAGCGCGCGCGCGCTGGGCTGGCTGATCTGACCCAGCGCGAGCGCGCGCACGATCATGGTGATGGTCTGGTTGCCCGAATTGCCGCCGATGCCGGCCACGATCGGCATCAGCGCGGCCAGCGCGACCAGCCGTTCGATGCTGCCCTCGAACACGCCGATCACGCGCGAGGCGACGAACGCGGTCACCAGGTTCACTGCCAGCCAGGGCCAGCGGTTGCGGGCGCTGGCCCACACCGACGAGAATATGTCCTCCTCTTCGCGCAGCCCGCCGCGGTTGAGGCGCTGGTTCTCGGCCGCTTCGCGCACGTAGTCCAGCACCGCGTCCACGCTCACCCGGCCCACCAGCCGGCTGCGCTCGTCCACCACCGGTGCCGTGACCAGGTCATAACGCTCGAAAGCCTGGGCCGCCTCGGCCGCTCTGTCGGCCGGCTTCAGCGCCAGCATGTCGGTCTTCATCACGTCGGCGACGGCGCGCTCGGGATCGTTCACCAGCAGCGTGTGGATCGGCAGCACGCCCTTGAGCCGTTCCCTGCGGTCCACCACGAAGATCTGGTCGGTGTGGTCGGGCAGCCCGTCGAGCCGGCGCAGGTAGCGCAGCACCACCTCGAGGGTCACGTCGTCGCGGATGGTCACCAGATCGAAGTCCATCAGCGCTCCCACCGAGCCCTCGGCATACGACATGGCCGCGCGCAGCTGCTCGCGCTCCTCGACCGGCAGCGCCCGGAACACGTCCTGCATGACGTCGTCGGGCAGGTCCGGGGCGAGGTCGGCGAGCTCGTCGGCGTCCAGCGTCTCCGCCGCCGCCAGAAGCTCGGCCCGCTCCATATACGCGATCAGGCTCTCGCGCACCGGCTCGGACACCTCGAGCAGGATCTCGCCGTCACGGTCGGCCTTCACCAGGTCCCACACCATCAGACGCTGGTCGCGCGGCAGCGCCTCCAGGATGTAGGCGATGTCCGCCGGGTGCAGCGAGTCGAGCTTTTTCTGCAGCTCGGCCGAATGCTGC
>Ga0187892_10009332_pt1 | contig 12962 bp, 8 predicted proteins | sample MA1701073metaG_FD_139345 | JGI IMG/M metagenome (GOLD analysis project Ga0187892, IMG submission 139345) | Bio-ooze microbial communities from a basaltic lava cave in the Kipuka Kanohina Cave System on the Island of Hawaii, USA - MA170107-3 metaG ...
AGTCGCCGTGCACCGCTAACGCCCGTTGGCGCTCATCGGGCTGAAGCTCCCGTTGCCGCAACTGGCTGCAGAGCGTCAGAGGGTGCCCCGGCCGCGCGCAGCCGACCCGCGGCCAAAGCCGCACGGCGGAGCCTGGATTCCTGCCAGAGCGAGTAGATCGCGGGTATGACGACGAGCGTGAGCACGGTCGACGAGACCATGCCGCCGACCATGGGCGCGGCAATCCGCTTCATCACACTCGCGCCGGTGCCCGAGCCCCACAGGATCGGCAGCAGGCCGGCAATGATCGCGGTCACCGTCATCATCTTGGGCCGGACGCGTTCGACGGCGCCCTCCATGATGGCGTCGTAGAGATCGCGCTCGCTGTTTCTGGCCGCGTCCTGTCTGGATTTCCACGCGTGATCGAGGTACAGAAGCATGACGACGCCGGTCTCCGCGGCAACGCCTGCCAGCGCAATGAACCCGATCGCCGTGGCCACGGACCAGTTATAGCCGAGCACCGCCATGAACACGACGCCGCCGACGAGCGCGAACGGCAGGGATAGCATCACAATGAGCGTTTCGCCCGTGCTCCTGAAGTTGAGATAGAGCAGCAGGAAGATAATGAGCAGCGTTGCGGGCACGACGATCGTGAGCTTTGCCTTGGCCCGTTGCATGTATTCGTACTGGCCGGACCACTCGAGCGAATAGCCCGCCGGCAGCGCCACGGTGGACTCGACCACGCGGCGCGCGTCACGCACGTAGCTGCCGATATCGCGGCCGGCGACATCGATGGAAACCCAGGCCGTGGGGAATGCACCTTCGGTTTTCACGGACATGGGACCGGAGACCCGCTGTATCGTCGCAACCTGGGCGAGCGGAATCTGCGCCTCGCCCGATGCCGGTGCCACGCCCGCCATCGTCATGGCGCCGCCCGCCGCTGAGCCGCGGGGCCGCATCACCGGGATCAGGACTTCCGCGAGTTTCTCCGGCTGGTCGCGCAGCTCGTGCGGATAGCGGAGCCGCACGCCATAGCGTTCACGCCCCTCGACCGTTTGCGTGATGGTCATGCCGCCGACAGCCGATGCGATCACCATCTGCACATCTTCGATGTTGAGGCCGTAGCGCGCGGCGGCCACGCGGTCGATGTCGATGTCCAGGTAGTAGCCGGAAACGGCGCGCTCCGCGAACACGGAACGCGTGCCCGGCACCATTCGGATCCGGTCCTCGATTTCGCGGCCGAGCCGTTCGAGCTGCGCCAGGTCCGGCCCGAAGATCTTGATGCCGACCGGCGTCCGGATCCCTGTCGCCAGCATGTCGATGCGACCCTTGATGGGCATGGTCCACGCATTGGCGACACCCGGGAACTGCAGCAGCGAGTCCATCTCGAGCGTCAGCCGCTCGAGCGTCATGCCGGGCCGCCACTCCGATTGCGGTCGGAGCACGATCGTCGTTTCGGCCATGTCCAGGCCTGCGGGATCCGTTGCCGTCGTGGCGCGGCCCGCCTTGCCGAAGACGCTCGCCACTTCCGGCACCGTGCGAAGCAGGCTGTCCTGGCGCTGCAGGAGCTGCCGGGCCTTGGACACGCTGATGCCCGGCAGCGTCGTGGGCATGAACAGCAGCGTGCCTTCATCCAATGGCGGCATGAACTCGCTGCCGATTCGCCGGAACGGAATCCAGCTGAGCACGAGTAGCGCGATCGCACCGGCCATCACGGGCCAGCGATAGCGGAGCACGAATTCGATGATCGGCCGGTACGCGCGTATCAACAGGCGGGAAAGCGGATTCCTGTGTTCCGCGCGCACGCGGCCGCGGATGAACAGGCCCATGGTCACGGGCACGACGGTCAGCGAGAGCAGACTGGCTGCGGCCATGGCCAGTGTCTTGGTCCAGGCCAGCGGCTTGAACAGTCGTCCTTCCTGCGCTTCGAGCGTGAATACGGGAAGGAAGCTGACCGTGATGATCAGAAGGCTGAAAAAGAGCGCGGGCCCGACCTCCTTCGATGACCGGATGACGACTTCCCACAGCTCGCGCGACGTCAGCTCGGACGTGTGCAGCACGCCGTCATCGTGGTTCGCCGGGCCACCCGGTTCGCCGCCGGCGCCCGACTCGCGCTCGCGCTTCGCGCGGATCGCGCGCTCCAGATGCTTGTGCATGTTCTCGATCATGACGATCGCCGCATCGATCATGGCGCCAATGGCAATGGCAATGCCGCCCAGGCTCATGATATCCGCGCCCAGGCCGAGCGTCCGCATGACGACGAACGCGGCAAGTATGCCTACGGGCAGCGTGAGGATGGCAACCAGCGCGGAACGCGCGTGGAACAGGAACACGATGGTTACGAGCGCAACCACGATCGACTCTTCGATCAGTTTTTCCTTCAGTGTGTCGATCGAGCGGTGGATCAGGTCCGAGCGATCGTAGACGGGGCGGATGACGACACCGGCCGGCAGTCCCGCGCGGATCTCCGCCAGCTTTGCCTTCACGCGATCGATCGTGGCGAGCGCGTTCTCACCGAACCGCATGACCACAATGCCGCCGACGACATCGCCCCGGCCGTCGATGTCGGCCACGCCACGCCTGACTTCCGGCGCGAACTGGACGGTGGCCACGTCGGCCACGCGAATCGGCGTGCCGTTCGCCGTCGCGCCCACGACCACGTTCTCGATGTCGCGCGTGCCGCGAATGTAGCCCAGGCCTCGCACCATGTACTCGCGCTCCGACAGCTCCATCATCATCGCGCCCACGTCCTGGTTGGACGCCTGGATGGCCTGCATCACGCGGGACACCGGAATCGAGTAGGCGCGCAGGCGCACCGGATCGACCGTGACTTCGTACATCCGCTCGAACCCGCCCACGCTCGCCACTTCGCTCACGCCGGCAACAGCCGTGAGCTGGTAGCGCAGGTACCAGTCCTGCAGCGAACGCAGCTCCGCGAGCGAATGCTGTCCCATCGTATCTTCGATCACGTATTGGTAGACCCAACCCAGACCGGTCGCGTCAGGGCCCAGCGCCGTCTGCGCCGCGGCGGGGAGCCGGCCCCGGATCGACGACAGGTATTCCAGCACGCGACTCCTCGCCCAGTACAGGTCCGTGCCATCCTCGAAGATCACGTAGACGAACGACACGCCAAAGAATGAATAGCCGCGCACCGTCTGCGCGCCCGGCACTTTCAGCATTTCCGACGCGATCGGATACGTCACCTGGTCTTCGACGATCTGCGGATTCTGGCCCTCGTAGTCCGTCTGCACGATAACCTGCACATCGGACAGATCCGGCAGGGCCTCGAGCGGCGTGCGTCGCATCGCGAGGATGCCGCCCGCCACAACGAACGCGGTGAGGACCAGCACGATGAACCGGTTGGCCACCGACCACTCAATGATTCGCTTCAGCATCAGTCCGCCTTGCCAGAGCCCTCAGTTCCGTACATGCCCGGCGTGGCCGCTGGTGTCCGCGCCGCGACGTATGGGCGGTGCGCCGCCGCGCGGCCCGGAGTCCTGCGCGGTGCCACGTCGCCGGCCGCCCGTCTCCATGCCCGGCATCGACTGCAGCGAGCTGCCCATGTTCGACTCCGCGTCGATCAGGAAGTTGGCCGAGCTGACGACGACGGAACCTTCCGCCAATCCCGCGAGAACCTCGATCTCATCGAATGCGGCGAGGCCCGCCGTGATCTCGCGCGGCACGAGCGCGCCATCGGCCTCGCGCACGAATACCATCGCCCGCTCGCCCGTGTAATGGACGGCCGAGCGCGGAATCATCAGCGCATCGCTCACATCGCCGGCACTCAACGTCACACGCGCATACATGCCCGGCTTGAGCCGGAGCCCCGGATTGGCCAGCTCGACGCGCACGCGGCCGGTCCGGCTTTCCATCGAGACCGTGGGATACACGTATGTCACCTGCCCATCGAACTCCTCGCCCGCATAGGCATCGAACGTCACCCGCGCATGCTGTCGCAGCCGTACCAGCGAGAGGTCCTTCTCGAAAACTTCGCCCTCGATCCAGACGCGGGAGAGGTCCGCGATGCGGTAGAGATCCATGCCGGGCATGATGCGCATGCCCTGCACCACGTTTTTCTCGACGACAATGCCTGACGCCGGCGCGTGCAGCGTCAGCGTCTTGCGAGGCGAACCCTCCTGCAGCGTACGCGCGATCTCCTCGTCCGGAATGTCCCAGTACCGGAGCCGGCGGCGCGCCGCGTCGAGCAGTTCATCCGCATTCTGTCGAGCGCGGCCGCCTTCTGCCGAGGCGGCCAGACGCCCGGCCAGAATCAGCTCCTCCTGCGCAGATACGAGCATGGGACTGTAGACGGAGAGCAGCGGCTGGCCGCGCGTGACGGGAGCGCCCGTGAAATCCACGAACAACTCCTCGACCCAGCCCTCGATCTTGGGATTGACGTCAACCAGCCGCCTCTCATCCCACGTCACGTTGCCCACAGTCGAGACCATGCGCCGGAACGACTTCCGTACGGCGGTCGCGAACGTCAGGCCAATGCGGCGCGCGCCTTCGGCATCGAGCATCACGGACCGCGCCGCGGCCGGTGTGCTGCTCATGTCCATGCCCTCCATGCCTTCCATGTTCGCGAGGGCGGCGTCGGGCGCGGCCTCGCGCGACACGCGCGACCATGTCACGACTGCGAGAACCGCAGCCAGGACCAGCGCGGCCGAGAGCAGGATCTGTCTGCGTGCACTCATGAGACCTCCGAAAGCAAGGCGTGGGACGCGGGCATCTCGCGGCCCACGGTCATTTCCAGTTCTGCAACCGCGCGACCGTAGTCGGCGAGCAGCGCGTAAAACTCCTGCTCGAAGCCGTTGACGGTCATCCGCGCGTCCACCAGCGTCATGAAGTCGACCGTGCCCACGCGGTAGGAGGAGAACGCGGCTTCCACAGTGGCGCGGGCCTGCGGCAGCACATCCGTGCGATAGAGCCGGAGCAGTGTGCGATCGCGCTCGAGATCGGCGAGCAGCTCGCTCACACGTGCGTTCACGACAGCGCGCATGTCTGCGAAATCCGCATGCGCCATCTGCTCCATTGCGGCCGCCTCATCGCGCATGCGGAGCTGCCGCTTTGCAGCGAAAACCGGCAAACTGAATCCGACCATCGCACTGCCCATCCGCTCCGTGCCCATCTCGCCCGCGCGCTGGCCGTATTGCAGTCCGAACGTGAGGTCCGGCCACAGCTCCCGGCGCGCCAGCGCGCGGCGGGTGCCCGCCTGCTCGAGACTCACGCGGCCGCGGGCGAGCATCGGCCGGCTCGCTTCCGCCCACTGGCGCAGCGTGTCTGGCGGCGGCAGCTCCGCAGGCAGCGGCGCGAGCGCCACCGCCGCCACGGGCGAATCCGCCGGCTGATTCAGGAGGCCGTTCAGGCGCGCGACTGCGCCGGCACGCATGGCGCGCATGCGCTGGATCTCTGCATCCATCCGTGCAACCTCTACGCTCGCGCGCAGCACGTCGCTCTGCCGGCCTTCCCCCGACGCGTACATCGCCTTGGCCACGCGCTCGAAATCGCGCAGCAGACCGAGCGTCTCCTGCATTACCTCGATCTGGCGGTCCGCTTCGTACAACTCGTAGAACGCCATGGCCGCCCGGCTCCGCACTTCCCACCAGGATTCCGCCGACTCGAGCTCCGCCATGGCCGTTGTCTGCTTCGCGATCTGCCCGCTGAGCCCGAGCTTTCCCGGAAACGGCAGCATCTGCATGAGCTGAACCGCCGGCACCATCGACGACGGCATGTCCGCACGCAACCCGGGCAGCGAGACGTTCATCACACCCAGCTGCAGGACAGGGTCCGGAAGCAGACCCGCGGATGGCTCCTGGGCTGCAACGGCAAGTGTGCGGGCATGCGCGGCAGCAAGTCGCGCATTCTGCCGGCGCACACGCGAATAGATGTCATCCAGCGTGATGGGACCGCGTGTCGCGACATTACCACGCGGCAGCTGTGCCGCCACACCGCCAGGCGCCATCAGTGCCACCAGCACCAGAGCGCACGCGCCCGTCCGCTTCGTTCCAATCATGTTTGCTCTCCTGTCACAACGGCACGACCTGATTCAGCGTACCGCCAACACGCTCGTTAGCGGCGGTAAACGCGAGTCAAACGGGAACCCTGAACAGTCCCGTCAGGAGTTCGCGTCAGACACGGTTTGCTTAAGCGTGAATCACGCGCGCGGCGGGTGGAACGGTGCGTCGCCCGGAAGGTTGTGGACGGGGTTGGTTGCGGCAGCCAGCAGAAGCGTGTGCTCTTCGAGAAGCCCCGGCGTCGCTGTGGCCGGCGCTGGCAGTGAAACACCTGCCGTGCAGGATCCCGGCGCGCTGAACGGACACGAGCGCGGCAGCTCGTCTTCGGTGGCGCCGCGACGGTCGCTGTCCCTGTGCTCGCAGTCTCCGGACGCAAGTGCAGCGCTTGCCGCAGGGTCCTCGCCTGCGCGGGGCTCCGCTGTACGCTGCGACGCGGAATGGGTCGGCACATGAGGATGCCGGGCAAGGATGTCCGGAGCACACATCAGCGCGCGTACACCGAGCGTGAACCCGGAGACTTGCGCAATGAGGCAGCAGACACCGAAGCCGCGTTGCAGGGTCAGCATGACTCAAGGGTACGGCTGAAGCAGGATCCCAACAAGGGCCCCGTTCTGACAAGGATGCGGCCGAAGGCTGACACGCGTGTCAGGGAATCTCGCACCGATGGCCGGCCCGTCTGCGCACCCCGCCTCCCAGCTCCGTCGGGGTCCGGGGCTCGCGCTTAGGGTCAGAGCGACGATCACCCGGCCGGACGCGGGCAGGGATGCGAATAGTGGATATGTACGACTTTCCACTCGCCATCGCGCAGGGCCCAACCCATGGTCTCGTTGCCGCGCGCGTCGATCGGCCGGTCCCGCATGGTCGCCTGAATCGAATACTGGCGTGTGACCAGAGCCACACCGCCGCCGGCCCACACGCGCATGTCCGTGAATTCGCCCCGCATGTCCTGGAACGCTTCGACCTCCGGTTTCAGATGATGTTCCCAGACATCGTCCAGCCCGATGTTGCGCACGCTGTGTTCGTACAGAATCACATCGGGCGCCAGCAATGCCTTCAACGCGGGCAGATCCTTGCCCAGGAACGCCCGGTTGTAGCGCTCGATGGCCGCTCGCACAGCGCTCTCCTGGTCCGCCTGCGCCTGCGCCTGAGCCTGACGGGCTGCGGGCAACAGCAGGGCCGTTGCCAGCAAGATCCGGATCGTCCGGCCTTTGACCCACAGTGACAGCGTGTGCGCGCTCGGCATCCGATGCATGTTCATTGCAGTTCTCCCGCGAAGAAGATTCGCCATCCGCGGCAAGGGCTCGCTGCCCCGCTCATCTGCTGAAGACGCGTGTCGTATAGACCACGCCGTCGGGCGTGGCGCCGGCCGGAATGTGCCCGGCGACGGTGCGCGACGCAATGTCTACGACGGCGACCCGGCTCTGCTGGCTGAGCGACTGGAATGCGTAACGCCCGTCGGGTGTGGTCGTGATGCCCTGCGGCCCGCCGCCGCTGAAGGCGATGCGGCCCAGCTCGCGGTGACTGGCTCGGTCGAGGAAGCGCAGCACTTCGTTCTCGAGATCGGGCAGCAGAACGGTGCGCGTGTCCGGCGTGAACAGGACGCGATAGGGCCAGCCAAACCCGTCGGCGGCCGTTCGCAGCGCGCCCGTGCGCGGGTCCAGCACCGTGATCTTGCCTTCGGCATTGCTGCCCACCCACACCTCCGCGCCATCCGGCGTAACGTTGATGGCCTCCGGCTGGCGTGGCACGCCAAAGCTGCGTACATACTCGCCGGTCCGCCCGTTCAGCTCGCTCACCGTGTTGCTGCCAATGTCACCGGTGTAAATGCGCGAGGCATCGGCCGTCAGACCCAGCATGTGCGAGCCCGCGTTCCGCGTCGGAATCGCCCGGCGGACCACGCCCTGCGCGATGTTGACGATCACGACGTGCTGGCTGGCTTCGGAGGTCACGGCGACGAGGCTGTCGCCCGGCAGGAAAGCGATGCCATGGGGCCGCCGGTATTCGCCCAGGTCGATCGTGCGTGCCACCGCGCGCGTGGGCACATCGATCACGGTGAGCGTGCGGCCGACCGGCCCGCCGTAGTCCGTGACCACGGCCGTGCCGCCGTTCGACGAAAGGGCGATCTCGTGCGGCCCCTGTCCCGTCGGCAGCGTAGCGAGCGCGCGACCGCTGGCCACGTCAATGATGGTTGCGGTCGCGACCGACTTGTTGGTCACGATCAGCGTGCCGCTCAGACCGGCCACCTGCGCAGGCACACGAGCGGGCAGCCAGGGCAGCGCGAGTGCGCCGGCCAGACCGAGGACACGAGCGCGGCTGCGCGCAAGCCGATGCATCATCAGGCAAACTCCAGGGTGGTGGACCGGTTCAGTGTGCGGCAGCGCGCAGACTGTCCGCGGCGCCGGACAACGGAAGCACGTTCTTCGTGACCAGATCCATATACGAGAGGTACCCACCTTCGTCCTGTTCCCGCACGAAGTCCTCGAACCGCTCGAGCAGCTGCGCCGACATGTGGTTCGGCATCGTCTGCGGAATGGCCCAGCGGCGAGCGAAGTAGCTGCGGATGAGGACGCTGCGATCGTCGAACGGCAGGTCCGTCACGGTTCCGGCGAAGCGATAGAACTCGGGGCCCTGCATCAGATACTGCTCGACGTTGGATACATAGAACGCGCGGATCGGCAGTCCTCGCGCAGCGGCCTCCCGGCCGATCGCCTCGAGCGCGTGCGGGCCCGCCAGATCGCCGACGACGGGCACCACGCGATGCCGGCGCTCCAGATCCTGCACGACGCGGAAACTCTCTTCACTCGCGAGGTAGCTGAGGCGGTTGCCGTCGAGATCCGTCTGCAGCATGAGCTGGCGCCACGTCGGGAAGCGGTAGAAGCCGCCTCGCCGGTTGTGCGAGTAACGGATGCCCAGGCCGAAATCGAAGAAGGTGGCGTGGAACCGACGAATCACGGCGAGGTCCGACTCGGCGAGCGGATAGCCGAACGATTGCACTGTGCCGATCAGCTGGTTGTGCACGCGCTCGAACAGCTCGATGTCCGGTGACGACCGGGCGGACACGGTGTCTACGTACAGGACGATTTCGTCGATGGTTGCTTCGTTCCATCGTTCCAGGTCTGACGGCACGGGTCTGGCCACCATCAGACACAGGTACTCGAGGCGGTTGCGCGCGTGCTGGAACAGCGCCTTGAGCAGCAGGTGGTGAAGCAGATTGTCGCGGCGGATGTCGATGATGAATGCGATTTCCGGTTTGATGTGTGCGATATAGGAGAAGTTCTGGTCCGGCCCGACGCCCACGTAGGCGCCGCCCTCTACGCCCAGCTCGCGCAGCATCGGGATGACGTGGAGATACGAGGTTTCGTTCGATACGAGGTTGTCGCTCGGGAAATAGCCGCCGGGCTCGGAGAGCGTGCCAATGAGCTGGACGAAGCCGGCGAGGCCCGAGTCGCGCACGATGGGTTGTTCGCGCTCGGCGGGATCCGCGCCGCCGCGCGCGCACGCGAGCACCAGCAGCGCGGCAAAGCCGCAGAGGATTCGCCGTGCCCGGTCCACAGGTTTCCGTTCAGCCGTCCAGCTCACCTTCGACCTCATGCAGCGAGCGCCGGTCCAACGCACGGCGCCTGCAGCGTCACGTAGCCAGGGAATCGTAGTGCTGCTCCATGCGCCGGCGCATCGCGGCATCGGGCAGGCGGCCGCGAGCCGCGAGCGCGTTGTCCGCCATGTGCACCGGGTTGGTGGTGCCGGGGATCGCGACGGTGATCGCCGGATGCGACACGACATACTTGAGCAGGAACTGCGGCCACGTCTTCACATCGATGTCCGCCGCCCAGTCCGGCAGCGGCTTGCCGGCGACGCGCTCGAAAGCGCGCTCCCGGCCGAACGGCAGGTTGATCATGACGGCGACGCCGCGCTCCGCCGCTGCGGGCAGCACGGTTTCGGCCGCCGCGCGGTTGTCAATGGCGTAGTCCACCTGGATGAAGTCGAGGGACTGGTCGCGGATCAGTTGCGCGACGGCCTGATGCTGATTGTCGCTCGAGGTGCTGACGCCGATGTAGCGGAACCGGCCGGCCTGTTTCAGCTCGCGCATCACGGGCAGCAGCGCATCGAGGCCGCCCAGGTTGTGGACCATCATCAGATCGACGCGTTCCATCTGCAGTCGCGTGAATGCGAGCTCGAGTCCGCCGCGCGCGTCCGGCGCCGCCTCGCCGCCGCCGCGCCCGCCCCGGCCGCCGCCCTGGCTGAACTTCGTGGCCAGGAAAATGCCGTCGCGGTTGCCCTGTTCCTTGATGCACTGGCCGAGCGTCTCCTCCGAGCGGCCATAGCCGCGCGCCGTGTCCACGACCTTGCAGCCGCTCTCGACCAGCGTACGCACGACATTGCACATGCGCGTCCGCTCTTCGTCATTGTTCGGGCTGTAGCTGCGCGTGCCCACGCCAATCACGGGGATGCGCTCGCCGGATGACGGAATCGGCTTGGTGATGAGGGGCAGCTGTGCCAGGCCGAGCGCGGATTCGGCGCGGAGCGGCAGCCGGCCGAGCGCGAGCGCCGCGCTCGCCGCAAAGCCGGCGCGCAACGCGTCCCTCCGAGACGGGTTCTCAGCGAAACGGCTCATGAGATTCTCCTGCGTTCGAGGTCGGCCAGCAGATTCAGGGAACGGGCCCTCTCAGGTGAGACGCGCCAGCGGCTCGAGGCGTTGGCCCTTCACACGCCGGCGGCGCTTCATCTGCGCAGCGGCAGCACGTTCTTGGTCACCAGCTCGTAATGCGTGCGGTAGCCTCCGCTGTCGACCGTTTCCCGGACGAAGGACTCGAAGCGTTCGAGCAATTGCGTCGAGGAGTGGCCGGGTACCTGGAGCGGGTGGCGGCCGCGGAAGTAGCTGCGGATGAACACCGAATTCTCATTGCGTGGCAGTTGCGTCACGGTTTCCGCAAAACTCGCGAAGCCCGGTCCCTGCATCAGATACTGTTCGACGTTCGACGTGTAGAAGGCGGAGATGTGCAGGCCGCGCGCGGCGATTTCGCGACCCACTGCGGCCAGCGCGTGCGGGCCGCCGAGATCGCCAGTCACGGGGATCATGAGGTTGCGGCGCTGCAGGCTTTTCAGGTACTGGAAGCGGGCTTCCGTGGCCAGATAGTTGCCCCGGTTGCCCTCGAGGTCCGTCTCGAGGATCAGCTGGCGCCACGTCGGATAGCCGCTCAGCCGGCCGCGATTCGAGTACCGGGTTTCAAGGCCCCACTCGAAGAATGCGACATGGATCCGCTGTAGGTTGGCGAGGTCGGACTCGTTCAGCGTGTGCCCATAGCGGAGCACGGTCTGGCGCACACGCGTCAGCGTCTGCTGCATGAGCTGCGGGTCGGACTTCGTCGAGTCGACCCACGCCAGGATCTGCGCGATGTCGGTCTGATCCCACTTCTCCAGGCGGCCCGGCACCGGTTTCCCCGTCATCAGACACAGGTACTCGAGCCGGTTGCGCGCCATCTCGAACACGGCCTTGTAGAGCAGGTGCTGCAGCAGATTGTCGCGACGGATGTCGATCAGGAACACGATCTCCGGCCGGATTGCCGCAATGTAGGAGAAGTTCTGGTCGGGCCCGACGCCGACGTAGGCACCGCCGGTCACGCCGAGCGCCTGCATCGCGCCGAGCACGTGCAGGTAGGACGTTTCGTTCGAGACGAGATTGTCGCTGGCAAAGAAGCCGCCGGGTTCCGAGAGTCGCTGCGTGAGTTCGCCGAACTCGGCAATGGAGAGGGAAGGCTCGGCGCGAGCTGCTGGCGCCGCCGGTGCAGTCCGCGGCGCGCACGCCGCCGCCGAAACCAGCAGGGCGAGCAGCACGACGAGCCGACGGCGAGCCAGGTTGGGCATCGAGCCTCATAGGCGGAGGAATCCCGGTCTGCGAAGGATTGCGACAACGCTGTTAGGCGTCAAGGCGGTTGTGTCACGACAGCGCCCGGACTCACGGTCGCGCGCGCGCCAGCTCGCGCAGCGCGCGCCGCGCCGAATCCGCATACTGCGGATGGAACTGCCCATTGATGCGGAGCGCCTGACGCAGCAGAACCCGCGCCGAGTCGGTGTTCCCCAGCGCGCGCTCGATGGAGCCCGCATGAAACAGCAGCGTCGCGTCCTGCGTGCCCATGCGCATGGCCTGCCGGATCGCCACGCCGGCCTCCACATACTCGCCGGACTGGAAGAGCGCCCAGGCCAGCATGTCCAGGCCGAGCATATCGGGACGCAGCGCGGCTTCGCGCCGCAGCAGTACCAGCGTTTCCGGCAGGTGGCGCCGTTGATCAATGCGAGCCTGCGACCACTGCCGTGCGAACGGCTCCGGATTCGATGCGTACGCGGCCTCGACCTGTGCGTAGCAGTTCTCGGCGCGCGCACTGTCGCCGAGCGCAACGTATGCATCGCCTGCGAGCGCAAGCGTCGCGATGTCAGCCCGGCTGCCGGCCCGCTCGATGTGTGCAATGGCGCGGCGCCATTTTCCGCGTAGGGCGGCGGCCCGGCCGAGCGCGCTCCACAGCCGGCCATCATCGGGCTGGACGCGGAGTCCCGCGCGCAGCGCGCGCTCCGCTTCGCGCAGCCGGCCGAATCGCAAGGCGTGATCCGCAACCCGCAGGTGGAACCATGCCAGTTGTTCGGTCGGCAGATCGCGTCGCGCGCGGGCCGTCTCGAGTGCGTCTTCGAGCAGACTGCGTGCGCGGCCCGGTTCGCCGCGGATCTCGAACCAGCGCGCCATGCGCGGCGCCACAGCCAGATCGCGCCGCGCGTGGTAGAGCGTGTCGAAGCTGGCGGCCGCCTCGTCATAGGCGCCCAGCTCGAGCTGGATCTCGGCCAGCAGCGCGCGGTAGCCGATGCTCTCCGGCTCATCGCGCACGAGCGCCGCGGCCACGTCCAGCGCTTCGCCGAAGCGGTGCAGCGCGAGCAGGCTGGAGGCGAGGACGAGCCGGGCGCGGCCGTTCCGTCCCTCGCGCA
>Ga0187892_10009334_pt1 | contig 12960 bp, 15 predicted proteins | sample MA1701073metaG_FD_139345 | JGI IMG/M metagenome (GOLD analysis project Ga0187892, IMG submission 139345) | Bio-ooze microbial communities from a basaltic lava cave in the Kipuka Kanohina Cave System on the Island of Hawaii, USA - MA170107-3 metaG ...
GCCATTCTCGGCGTCATCATGGAGCACTATCTCTCCGGTGCGGCGGTGACCGAGGCCCAACCGCCAGAAGAAGGCGGAGAGGTCGACGAGTTCTTCGCGCCTGAGGACGAAGAGACGGTCAAGACCATCAAGGAGCTGCTCGAAACCCGCGTCCGCCCGGCCGTGGCCCAGGACGGCGGCGACATCACCTTCCAGGGCTATCGCGAAGGGGTCGTTTATTTGCACATGCGCGGCGCCTGCTCGGGCTGCCCAAGCTCGACGGCGACGTTGCGCCACGGCATCGAGAATTTGCTCAGGCACTTCATCCCCGAAGTTCAAGAGGTCCGTCCAGTTTGACGGGCAAGCTCCCCGATTCCTGTCTCGACCAGCTGTTCCGCGTCGCGCGCACCCACAACGTCTGGCGTGAGCGCGACGTCCCCGACACGCTGCTCCACGAGATCGTCGACCTCCTCAAGCTCGGACCGACCAGCGCCAATTGCAGCCCGGCGCGTTTCCTCTTCGTCAAGTCGCGCGCCGCCAAGGAGCGGCTCAAACCGCATCTCTCGGAAGGCAATCGCGACAAGACGATGAAGGCGCCGGTCTGCGCCATCATCGGCTACGATCTCGACTTCTATGAGCATCTGCCCAAGCTCTTTCCCCATACCGAGGCCAGGAGCTGGTTCGCCGGGAAGCCGGAGAAAATCTTCGACAACGCATTCCGCAACGGCACGCTGGAGGGCGCCTATCTCATCATGGCGGCGCGCGCGCTCGGGCTCGATTGCGGACCGATGTCGGGCTTCGACAACAAGGGCGTCGATCGCGAGTTCTTCGCCGGCACCAACGTCAAATCGAATTTTCTGTGTAGTCTCGGCTATGGCGATGCGAGCGCGCTGTTCCCGCGCTCGCCGCGCTTCGATTTCGACGAGATGGCAGAGATCCTCTAGGACGCGACATGAATATCCTGGCGCTCGACACCAGCATGGGCGCTTGCTCGGCTGCTCTGTTGCGGCTCGAGGGCGGGGCGCAGGCGCTTTTTGCGCGGAAAGAGACGATGGCGCGGGGTCATGCCGAAGCGCTCATGCCGATGGTTTCTGAAATCATGAGCGAGAGCGGCACGGATTTCGCCGCACTCGATCTGATCGCGGCGACGACCGGTCCCGGCAGCTTTACCGGCGTGCGGATCGCAATTTCCGCGGCGCGGGGCCTTGCGCTCGTCACGCGCGTCAAACTGTTCGGCACGGACAGCCTGACGGTGATGGCGAAAGAGGCATCCATCCTAGGAGCGGTCGCCGCGCCCTTTGCCGTCGCGGTCGATGCAAGGCGGGGCATGCTCTATTTCGGCCTCTATGACGGCGCGGCGCGAAAGCTTGACGGTCCGCTTCTGATCGCGCCTGACGAGGCCGCGAATTTGCTTGCAAGCTCCGCTCGCATCGCCGTCGGCAACGGCGCTGCTCTCCTTGCCGAGGCGGCCGCCCGCCGCGAAGCCCTCATAGAGGCAAGGCTGCCCGAGCTTCAGCCGAGTGCTGCGGCACTTGCCGCGCTCGCTGCCGACAGCGGCGAGAGCGTGAGGGCGCTTCGTCCACTTTATCTGCGCCCGCCCGACGCCAGACCGCAGACGCAAGCAGCGGTGGCGAGGCGCTGATGCCGGTCGCGGTTTCGGTGCGGCAGGCGGGACCCTTCGACGCCCAAGCGCTGGCCGCTCTCCACCGAAGCTGCTTCGCCCGGGCGTGGGACGAGGCCGCCCTGTTGCAATTCGCCGCTTCGCCTCAAGCGCTCTGCCTGATCGGGGCGATCGCCGGCGATGCCGGGGGCGATGCCGGGGAGAGCGCGGCCGGCTTCTTGATTGCGCGCAAGGCGGGCGACGAGGCGGAGATCCTCAGCCTCGGCGTCGTGCCTTCGTGCCGCAAGATGGGGCTCGGCCGGGCGCTGCTCGAGACGGCTTTGGAGCATTTGCGCGCGAGTGGCACCAAGCTCTTGTTTCTCGAGGTGGAGGAGACGAACGAAGCCGCGCTTCGACTCTATCGCTCCTTCGGCGGCGAGGCGGTCGGGCGCAGGGAACGCTACTACGACCACGGCGCAGACGCCGCAATCTTGAGCCTTGCCCTTTGAGGGCGCCGCGCCGATGATATTGCGACTCGGGCGAGCGCAGGGCGGCAAGGCATAGACATGCGCAAGATGGTCAGGGCGGAGAGCAGGCTTGAACGGCTCTGCGCCGAGCGGGGCATGCGCATGACCGGCCAGCGACGGACCATTGCCAGGGTGTTGTCCGAGGCCGAGGACCATCCCGATGTGGAGGAAGTCTACCGGCGGGCGAGCGCCCGCGATCCGCGCATCTCTCTCTCGACGGTCTACCGCACCGTGCGTCTGTTCGAGGGCGCCGGCATCCTCGAACGGCATGAGTTCGGCGACGGACGCGCACGCTACGAGCCGGCCGGCCTTGGCCATCACGATCACCTGATCAACGTCAAGACCGGGGAAGTGATCGAGTTCAGCAACGAGCAGATCGAGCGGCTGCAAGAGCGCGTGGCGCGGGAGCTTGGTTTCCGTCTAATCGGCCATCGGCTCGAACTGTTCGGCATGCCGCTCAAGAACGGCAAGTCATAGGCCGGCTCGAGCGTGAGGCGGCCGTAGCGGCACAGTCATGAGAAGCCTTCGTGCGTTCCTGGTGCTTGGCACCTTCTTCGCCTTCACCGTTCCGCTGATGCCGCTCCAACTCCTGTTTCTCGTCACCGGCTCGCGCTATGCGCGGACATTTCCGCATTGGTACCATCGGCAAGTGTGCAAAATCGTCGGCATTCGCCTCACTGTCGAGGGCGAGGTTGCCGAGGCACAGGGGGTGCTGCTGATCTCGAACCATGTCTCGTGGATCGATATCACCGTGCTCTCGGCGGTGGCGCCGGTGTCGTTCGTGGCCAAGCAGGAGGTCGCGTCGTGGCCGTTCGTGAGCTGGCTCGCGAAACTGCAGCGCTCCGTATTCATCGACCGCAACCGGCGGACCGAGGTCGGCGATAAAGCGAACGAGATCCTGAACCGCCTCGCCCAAGGCGACCACATCGTGCTGTTCGCTGAAGGCACATCGAGCGACGGCAATAGCGTGATCCCGTTCAAGACCGCGCTGTTTGCCGCGGCCAAGCCGCCCGGCGGTGTGCCCATGGGCACACAAGTCTCGGCACAGACGCTTGCGCTGACCTATCCCAAGCTCTACGGCCTGCCGCTCTGCCGCCGCGGGCGTTACATGATCGCCTGGTACGGCGACATGGACCTGGCGAGCCACGCGTGGAAGCTGTTGGGGCTCGGCCCGATCGACGCGAGCATCCGCATCGGGCCGCCGGTGCCGCTCGATGAATTTCCCGACCGCAAGGCGCTCGCGCGCTATGCCGAGGACAAGGTGCGGAAGGACGTGGCCGAACTCCTGCGCGGACAGCCCCTATAGCCGCAACGCCGCCTATCGACTGATCGCGCCCGTTCGCGAGGACTGGAGCGCCGCCAAAGCGATGGCGCTCCAGACGCGAAAGACTACATCGCCCGTCTCAACCTGATGGTGTCGAGGACGGTTGCCGGCGCGAAGTTCCCGTTCGGCAATTGCCGGATGAGACCCGCCTTCACCACATTGATCAGAGTGGTGTGCACGCCCCGATCGGCGGTTTCGGCGTCGGCGAAATAGCCCTCTTGCAAGGCGAGCCGCCGGAGGTCGTCCCGCGGCATGGCGCCTGCCTCGTTGAGCTTGCGGATGAGGAAGTCGGCAAGCGGCTGCTGCGGCTGGCGCTGAGCCTGAGGTTGGGGCTGGACATGCTGTTGCGGCTGATGGACCGCTTGGCCCACGGGCTCGTGCACCGGCGCCCTGTGGCCGGCGCCTCCGTTTTCAAGCCTTCGGCACTCGAGTTCCATTAGCCTGCTCACCGCATCGAGCTCGGCCCTCAAGTCCTCGAGCCTCGTGTCATGCTCTTGCTTGAGCTGCTCTATGAGTGTGTCGAATTGCGCTTCCTGGGCGTTGATCTGCTCTTCCAAGAGAGCGGCCCGGTCTTGCAGGTCTCCGCGAATATCACGCATTGCTGCCCCTCGTTGATGGTTGCTCCACGTCCCGACGGGGCTGGCAGGTTCACGCAAGACCAAACGAACCGTGCCTGGCCGCCGCGCCGGGCAAGTCTTGCAAGGGCCCGGCGTTGCTCGGCCGGGCGGCCTTAACGCCGTCATCTTAACCACAAGGAACGGCGCCTGTCTCGGATAGCTTTTGGCTGCAGAAACGCCGAGCTTAGACGCCCGGAAAACCCTGATTTCTCAAGCCTTCGCGGGCGAACGCCTGTCTCCCGGCAAGACGAGACCAGACTTCCCTCTTGAATAAAGAAATTGCCGCGGGCGAATGCCGCGCCATCACCTAGGCGAAGAGTGACTTAAGCGGGCTGCAACCTACTTTTTACGTCTTGCCGCAGCCCCTCTCGGCTTGGCCATCTCGGGCAGAAACACTGCGAGCAGCCCGATCGCCGGCAGAAAAGCGCAGACGTGGTAGACGAAGGTGATGCTGGTCACGTCTGCGAGCCACCCGAGGAAGGCAGCGCCGATGCCTGCGACGCCGAAAGCCAGCCCGAAGAACATGCCCGCCACCATGCCGACCCGGCCCGGGATCAGCGACTGCGCATAGACGATGATGGCGGGATGGGCCGAGGCGAGGATCAGCCCGATGATCACGCTCAAGATCGCCGTTCCCAGCAGACCGACATAGGGGAGCGCGAGCGTGAAGGGCAGCACGCCCAGGATCGACCACCAGATCACCCGCCTTGTCCCGATGCGGTCGCCGATCGGACCGCCGATCACCGTTCCGGCGGCGACGGCGAAAAGGAACAGGAACAGATAGAGCTGCGCGCTCTGCACCGACAGACCGAAGGTGTGGATCAGGTAGAAGGTGTAGAAGCTCGTGATGCTGACGAGATAGAAGTCCTTGGAGAAAGTGAGCGCCATCAGGATCGCGACCGACTTCCGCACCTTGCCGTGGGTCAGCTCGTGGATCGCTTCGCGCTCGCTCGCATGCGCGCCTTTGTTGAATTTCAGCGTCCGCCCGTACCAAGAGCCGATCGCGGCGAGCATGATCATGCCGATCAGCGCCACGATTGAGAACCACGCGATGCTTTGCTGCCCGTAAGGGAGCACGACGAAGGCCGCAAGCAGTGGACCGAGCGCCGTGCCGAAATTGCCGCCGACCTGAAACACCGATTGCGCAAGACCGTGCGCGCCGCCGGAGGCAAGCCGCGCCACGCGCGAAGACTCCGGATGAAACACCGACGATCCCATGCCGATCAGCCCGACGGCGACAAGCACCAAGCCGTAGGTCGAGGCGAAGGCGGCAATGACGAGGCCAAGCAGCGAACAGCCCATGCCGACGACGAGAGAAAAGGGCGTGGGATAACGGTCGGTCAGGAAGCCGACCAGTGGCTGAAGCACCGAGGCCGTGAAGGTGAAGGTGAAGGTGATGAGCCCGATCTGGCGGAAGTCGAGTGCGAGGCTATCCTTGATCATGGGATAGAGCGCCACGATCAGCGACTGGATCACATCGTTCAGCAGGTGGCAGATGCTGATGGCGGCAAGCACCGCAACCGCGGTCTGCCGCGCGGCGGGTGAAGCCGCGGTCGCTCCCGTCTTGATCGCCATGGCAGAGCCCTGGTGACGCTTTATTGGGCGGCAGACATGGGCCGAACCCAGCGCCGAAAGCAAGGCCTCATTTCTCTCGGCTGCTGTTTCCTCCTGCCGATATCGCTTGATGGCCCGGATTGACACGTTGTACATTACAGAATTACAATAGAATAATGATACGGGGCTTCAGAAGCAGGGCGCTAAAGCGATTTTATGAACGAGGCGAAGTCAAGCATATAAAGCCCGATCACCGGGAAACCGTGCGCGACATCCTTGCGCGGCTCGACGTCTCATCGGCTCCTGAAGACATGAACCTGCCCGGCTTTAGGCTGCACAGGCTCAAAGGCGAGTATGCAGGTTTCTGGGCGGTGACAGTCCGTGCGAATTGGCGCGTGATTTTCCGGTTCGAGGGAGGCAACGCGATCGATGTTGACTATCTCGACTACCATTAAGGAGATGACGCTATGAGGATGTACAATCCACCACACCCCGGGGAAGTGATAAGGCGGCAGTGCCTTGAGCCGCTCGGCCTCTCGGTAACAGCGGCTGCCGAGGGGTTGGGCGTGTCGCGGAACACGCTGTCGATGGTGCTGAACGGGCGCGCCGGAATATCGCCGGAAATGGCGATCCGGTTGTCAAAGGGCTTCGGCGGAACGCCTGAAAGCTGGCTGCGGCAGCAGATGCAGTATGACTTGTGGCAGGCAGAGCAGCGCGCCGGCCCGATCCGCGTTGCGAAATTCAAGGCCGCATAGCTCCGGTAATCTGCGCGCCTAGCGCTATTGTCACGCGGCGGTCTCGCGCCCGGCTCGGTCAGGATAGAAGCGGGCCAACATCCGCTCGACGTAGCTCTTGAGATTGTCGTGACGCTCCGCCGCAAGCCGGAGCGGCGTCTCGAACACCGGACAGAGCACGCCGGCGATGAAGGCGAAGGATGCGGCATCGAGGCCGACGGGTTCGGCGCCCATCATGTACGGCTTGGCCGCCAAGAAATCCGCGGTTGCGCCGATCGACCGTGTCGCGAGCGCCGCGATCTCTTCAGGCGAATGCCGACCCGTGCCCTGACCATGAAGCGTGCGGCGAAGTTGCCGCCGGACCATCGCGGCGACGAGCGGCCGGACCGGCGCCGGCACGGCGCGGAAGAAGGTCCTCGGTCCCTTGTTGAAGTTGGCGTCGTCCATCCAGCGGTCGTGCACGACTGCCCAATAGAGATTCTCCTCGAGCATCTTCTCGAACGCCCAGGCGACGGCGCGCTGCTCGGTGATAGCTTCGTTCATCGGCCGTTCTTTGCCACTCGCTGTCCGTTTGCACCTCTTAGTTCGCCATCGCTCGCTGAGGACCAGTCAACGTGTTTGTTGCGAGTGACGTCCGGTTGTCACACCATATGCCACCCATGGCTAACCAGCAGGGATTCGCCTGTCATCGCATTGGTCTTAAAAGCCGCAAGAAACAAGGCGACGTCAGCCACGTCCTCTACCGTGGTGAATTCCTTGTCCACAGTCTCGCCAAGGAGGACTTCTTTGATGACGCGATCTTCGCTGATACCAAGCTCTTTTGCCTGCTCTGGTATCTGTTTCTCCACTAATGGCGTCAGGACGAAGCCGGGACAGATCACATTGGCACGAACGTTGTGCCTCCCACCCTCTTTCGCCATTGTGCGTGCTAAGCCCAGGAGACCGTGCTTGGCGGCGACATAGGCCGATTTGAGCGGCGAGGCTTCGTGGCTATGCACCGATCCCATATAGAGCAACACGCCGCTATTCTGCTTGTACATGTGCTTGACGCACGCCTTGGTAGTCAGGAAAGCGCCATCAAGGTGAATTGCCAGCATCTTTTTCCAATCGGCGAATGGAAACTCTTCTATGGGATGGACAATTTGAATGCCGGCATTCGAAACGAGGATATCAACCCTGCCGAACGCATCTACTGTCTTCTCAACCCCGGCGTTGACCTCGTCCTCTTTCGTTACGTCCATGCCGATGCCTATTGCTGCCTTTTGATCAGCCAATTCCCTGGCAGCGCTGATTGCGCCCTCGGCATTCAGGTCGGCGATGACGACGCGCCCACCGGCCTCGAGATAGCGCTTTGCGATGCCGTACCCTATGCCGCTTGCGGCGCCGGTAATGAGGGCGACTTTGCCATCAAGGTTCATAACTCCTCCTTCAGTTCCGACGATGCACGAGGTCGTCGATGGCGCGCCTCAATCTGTGCGGGATACTCTGACTTTCGTCAGTAAAGCGAAATGCTCCTGTCTTTCTGGGATCATCTGGCTTAAGACTGAACGAGCCACCGAACATCAAAGGGACGCTATGCGACTGCCTTTGATTGCACCCTCTGATCTTACCGCCGAGCAGCGCCCGATACATGAAGACATGCGCGCCGGTATAGCAAAGAATTTCCAGGGATTCAGCAGCATCAACGAGAATGGCGCGTTGATGGGGCCATGGAATCCATGGCTGCATGAGCCGCAGTTCGGAAAACCAATCTGGGAGCTAACGAAAGCGCTCTCCTTCTCGCCTTCGCTGCCGAAACCCGTTCGAGAAGTCGCTATTCTCGTCACCGGCGCGAAGTTCCGAGCAGCCTATGAAATCTATGCTCACGTTATGCTGGCTGAGCAACGCGGGATCTCCGACGACAAGATCGCTACCATCATAGCCGGGCAGCGTCCGAGTGACCTGACCCATGACGAGGCTGTGGCCTATGACGTTGCATCCGCGCTTGTCAGTCACGGCGCTCTTCCCGAACTGAACTACCGTCAGGCCGTCCAAAAATTCGGCGTTCACGGCGCGGCGGAGCTTATTTACTTGGTTGGACTCTATTGCCTCGTATCGGTGACCCTCAATGGGTTTGACGTGCCGGTTCCAGAACCGGAGGCGACGCGAACGGTTCGCATATAAGCGATCAGGAATGCCCAGCGGCCTTCAAAGTTTTCGCCGTGAGGGTATAGCCGTCTACGATGTGCTGCTCGATGGATTTGCGTGAAAACTCGTAATCTCGACTTACGGACTCGCCCTCAACGGGTTCCCGATTGATGCGTGTGACGGACATGGGACAGGTCTCGCCGACGGTTTCGATGTAGCGAGGCCGTTTCCTAATTTGCTCGGCTTTCTTCGGGTCTAGGCTCGCCATGGCTTCCTCGACGAGCTTTCGGTAGTTCTCGATGTATTCCCAGGTCCTAATGCTCAGGCTGATCTTCTCCGCGAAAACGATTTCATCGCGCCTACCTAATACCTCCGGTAACGTACGTGGCAGAGCCCTTTTGTTCGCCCACAGGTTCACGACAAAGACATTCTTTCCCGTCAGCCCACCGACTTCGACCACCTGATCGAGCGGTGAGTTACTTACTAGGCCGCCGTCCCAATAGTGCCTTCCCGCAATTGTGGTCCACGAAAATCCTGGCGGCAAGCTCCCGCTAGCCAGAACGTGCTCAGGGGTGATCTCGTCGACATAGCTGTCGAAGATTGTCAGCCGTCCCGTCTCGACGTCCACCGCCGTGAGCAAGAGACGGACCGGACTGTCTCTCAGTTTCTCAAAGGCAACGTAATCGCTTAGTGTGGCTTTGAGGGGAGACGGATCATAGAAGCTAGTCCAGTTCGTCGGAAGCTGAGCGGGAGAGAGAATCGGCTCGAACCAACGTGGACGGAAGAAGTGGGGCGAGCCAAACAGCAGTGATTGGAACGCTGAAATGGCCCGTCGAAGTTCTTCGTTGGGGATATCGGGGGTATCCAGGCTCAACACGCGCCAGAAGGCTTCAAGCGCGTGCGTTGCCTTGCCGGGATTGGCGGCGATGATGGCGGCATTGAAGGCTCCAATCGACACACCGGCGACAAGGTCCGCATGGATATTCCGCTCCTCCAGTGCCTTCACCACCCCGCACTCGAAGGCTCCGAGAGCTCCACCACCCTGAAGAACGAGTACCGTTTGCACTGCTGCTTGGTTTAGCGGGAAGCCGGTATCCGACAGTTTTGCTTTTGTTGCGGAGACGTCGCTGCGGTTAGCGATCAAGGCGCCGGCCGCTTTGGCTTCAACGAGAGATTGGTCAAGCAGAAAGGCCCCGCGGAGCCTTTCGTTGCCGAGATAGAGAACAGAAAACGACTTGTCCTTGACCGATCCCCTCACAACGCGTTCGTCCGCGTCTTCGGTCGAACCCACCACATTGAAGGTCACGTCGAACACATCAGAGAAGATGTACGACACTGTGCGCCAGGATTGCCGCTCGCCTAGCATGTTCCAGGCGGCGAGTCGTCCCTGCTTCACGGCATTGTCCCAATGCTCTGCACGGTACCTAGTACGCGCGATCGGATTATAGAAATTCGCGACATCGCCTGCCGCGTAGATTCCCGATTGATTGGTTTCCAGGTATTGATCGACGAGAACGCCACCATCCACATTGATGCCGCTGTCGGCGAGAAAGCCAACTTCAGGGCGAACCCCGATTCCGATCGCGACAATATCGCAGGGCAGCCTTTTGCCGCTGCCTGTCACAATGCCTTCGATCTTTGTCGTGCCCCAAAACTCCTTAACCTCTTCTCCAAAAATGAAACCCACGCCGCGTGCTCTGAAATATTCGACAAAGAAATCAGATACCTCCGGCGAGCATAGCTTCTCGTAAACGAGGTCCTCTTTCGCGATCAAGGTCGTGTCGACACCCCGCGTAACCAAAGAGGCAGCGATCTCCATCCCGAGAAAACTCGCCCCAATTACGATCGCACGCTGCGCACGCCCAATAGCTTGATACAAGGAGAGCGCATCATTCACAGTACGCAGATAATGGATGCCCCCCAAGTTCGCTCCCGGTACCTTGAGCCTATGCACGGTAGCCCCGGTGGCGATCAGCAATTTGCCGAAGCGGAAACGATCGCCACCATCGGTTTCGATTCTCCGGCCGTCGACATCGACCTGACGCACGGGAGATCCTAGATGGATCTCGATGTCGCGATCCCGATAAAACGAGGGATCATGGATCAAGATTTTCGACTGGTCTGGGCCCTTGAGTAGAAACTCCTTTGACAATGGTGGCCGGTAGTAGGGCAGCGTGTTTTCCGCGCACAAGATCGCAATACTGCCCTGTGCGCCGGCCGCACGCAGGGTTTCTGCGGCCGTTGCGCTCGCTAATCCGCCGCCAACCAGCAAGAAATCAACGACCGGTGCTTCTTTTGATGGCACCTACTTTGGTCCCTTCCAAATCATCGGGTCGGCCGCCCAGGCGCGGATGCTGTCGGACAGCGTAAATCGGGATGCGTGACCGCAGGAAATGTCGGCATGTGCCTTTTGTGCCCGCTTGTACGCGTTGTGGGATAATAGGGTCTTACCAGCCCCTTCGAGAGATGCGCCGCAGCCGCACAGCTGTTTCGGGAAGCTCGCGCGAGAATGGGCGCTAAACCAACTTGCCCGCCGACTCGAAGAGCTTGCGGCCGGCTGACCTCGAAAATCGGCACGCTATCGTCGAGTGGATGCATTTCCGCCCACGGATAGTCTTGGACCTACGCTCCTTCAAAAAGGTTACCGGCGACCAGCACCAGATAGGCGACCAGTAGGAGCAGAAACCCCCCAGTGGGGAATACGGGCGGCATCTGTACGCCTGTATACGCCAAGTAACGGATCACAACGGCGGCGATTGCCAGAACAACAGAGACAAGGAAGGTCAGTTGCTTTGGGGGTGTAAGCGCAAACATTGATTTTTCTCCTGCAAAGGGGACGAGGCCCTACTCTAGCTGCTCCCGTCATTTTTGCCACATGGCTAGGTAGGGCGCATTGGAAGGCCGGGCTGGACGCTCGACATTAGCGGAGGCCGCACCCCAGCCGGGGCCAAACTACGCGGCGGGCATCAAAGTCTCTTCGTGCACCGCTTTCGCGCTGGCCAGCATTGTGGTGGGAGTAGCAGGCACATCTGCGGCCATCGCGATTTGCCGGCGACTACTGTTCTGGACTCCGATCGACCTTCTGGTTGTACCCGCGGCGCTGTGCGGCTCAGCCAAGAGTCGAGCAATGAAGTGCTTCAGAAGTCGCGGGTGGCGTGTACTGACCTAGCCTCAGCGCTACGCGAGAAGATGGAAATGGAAAGTGGACTGAGGCGGAATTGGAGTCATCATCGCTATCGAGAGGCCGGGGACCAGCTTCGGCGTCGACATGCGATGCGGGTGCCGGAAAACGTGGCACACAGAAACAAAGCACGCATCAACGACCAGGCGCGATCTCGTTCGCGCTCGCTGCTTTCACCTACTCGCCCATGCACGTCTGCGTTCCGCGTGCGACGCACGATCCGAGTCAATGTTATTCCACCTTCGGGCGGCGCTTCATGGCCTCAATGATGATGGGCCGAAACTTTCTTGACGCACTCGGATAGCAGGTCACTGGGCGCCGAATGACTGATGTCGCCGAGACTGAGGATGCCGACCATGCGCTTGCTCTTGTTGATCACCGGCAACCGGCGGACCTTCAGCGTCTCCATGTGCCGCACCGCCTTGGCGAGATCATCGTCCTCGCTGCAACAATGGATGCCCGGGGTCATCACGTCGCGTGCCGTCGAACGGCGGGTATCGAAGCCATCGTCTGCCAAACCTTTGCAGACGATGTCACGATCGGTCACCATGCCGATAAGCCGATCGTTCTCACCAATCGGAATGGCGCCTATGTCATGCTGACGCATCAATTTGGCGAGGTCAGTGAGAGGTGTGTCCGGGGCGACCCAGTCTACGCCCCTGTGCATCGCTTCTTTGACTTTCATGAGGGGGACCTCCGTTGAATGCACTCTATGAAAGGTAGCGCCGGTGCCCCGTCGATTTAAGTATACAACAGATTGCGTCGTTTGGCAGGCTTCTGCCCGGAAAAAGGCGGGTTGGTACCTGCTAATGAGCCCTTGCCGCCGGTCACCTTGTTCGCACTTGGCGTCTACCCCCGGGCTGGTGATCAACTTAGATCACTAATCCGTGCGTCAACTAGCCGCCGCCATGCGCCTTGCGACTCCGGGAGGGTCGTCCCAGAATCTTGGAAACGTCCGATGGGCTGTATGTACTTGGTTGAGCATTCCGCATGCAGGCGGCCCTTTCCCCGGACCAAAAGATTAGAAAATCAAATGGCAGGCTGGTCTTGGAGCATCGCTACGGACAAGGGACCTGCGACCGTTGGCACGTCAAAATCAGGAAGCTCATCGAATCTAAACGCGCGAAAGGTTGGATGCGCTGTGCGGCGCAGCCAGGAGTCGAGCAAAGAAGTAGCCGCTGCGCCACTACTTGTCCTTAGCGCCATCGGCGCCGACCGCCGAGAGGAACTTGGCGGCCTCAACCGGGAAGGGGAAGACGATGGTCGAGCTCTTTTCCCCTGCAATCACCCCGAGCGTGCCCAGGTACCGCAGTTGCA
>Ga0187892_10009335_pt1 | contig 12958 bp, 10 predicted proteins | sample MA1701073metaG_FD_139345 | JGI IMG/M metagenome (GOLD analysis project Ga0187892, IMG submission 139345) | Bio-ooze microbial communities from a basaltic lava cave in the Kipuka Kanohina Cave System on the Island of Hawaii, USA - MA170107-3 metaG ...
CTCATTCAAAGCCGGCGACACTTCTACATACCGTTGCCGAATCCGTTCGGCCAGAGCATCCATCGCCGCATGGTAGGCGAAGTCAACCAGGAAGTGAAGCGTTTATTTATGCACAATGCCTTAAGACCGGCGCCGAGGCCCAGTCGATCCTGATGCTCGTGCTGCGCACCTCCGCTCAACAACAGCGCGACAGCCTTGACTTCCTCAGCCGCCTCCTCCGCGGCCAGACGTCCCCGCCTCTTCCTCGCGCCCCACCTGACCGAAACCCGCTAACCAAATACACTTCGACTTGATTAGTCCGGACGTCGCCCGGCGAAGTTCATTGTCAAAGGCCGACGCACATTGCGGCCTCGCACCAGCCGTTGCTCCGCCGCAATTATCCGCCCGTCCCCGGCATTGCAGCTACACTTCTTTTGATTGCCTCGCGGAGATCTCGTGCAGGGCCACGAGGGTAGCCGTCAACATCCGATGACGGCAGGCCTCATTGGCTTTGTTACAATCCGCCGAGTTGTGACGAGAACTCCGCAGATCATTGGTTCGGCAAGACCAGATGCGGGGGCGATCCAGAGTCAAGTTGTGAATGGCAACTCCCTGGCGATCACGATAGGCGTGTGCCATGTCCTGTACACCTATGACCTCGGACTGGCGATCGACCTAAACGAGTGCGACCGGCGGGTGACCTCGCTCAAGCAGCGCGAGCGCATCAAGCACGAACGCCGGGCGCCGCAGAGTTATTTCGAGTACGAGTCGCCCCCCTTGCGGATCATCCGAGAGGCGCCGCCGCTTACCATTGGTCAGGCATCATCTTCCAACAGCGTTGATCTCCTGATTCATGACTTCGGCGCCATCACAGTGGTCTACGGCTTTCCCATCCAGGGACCGCTCTACCGGCTCGTGGAACTCAGCAGCGCCTTCTATGACCACGAGGCCCTGCGGCGAGCATCGCGGGCGGAAGCCGAGGGCTTACTCGAGAGCATTCGCCCGGCCGTGACACAACCTCATCTGGCGGAGGCCGTCGAGGACTATGTGATCTTCGAGGTCCAATCGTGGACACCGGCTCTTTCCCCAGCGGATCTTCACTCGCGGTTCTCCCTTGAGTTGGCACAGGTTCTGCGCGCAGAGACTGCGCAGCTCTCCGAGCAAGAAGTCAACGACACCCTGGCCTGCCGCCTGTCGTTCGGGCCCGACGACCTCGCCATCGTCGATTGGAACGCGGCCATCCTGTTCGACGCGGATGCCGATGACGTTCGTACGGTGCTGGAATTAGCCAACGCGGAATTGCTGGAAATGCGTTTCCTGGACGGGCAGCTCGACCGGGCCCTCGAACGCGCTTACCAGGCGCTGGTGCTCCAGCGGCAGCATCGGCCGTGGAAGCTGGGGCGCAGGTTGAAGGGCGATTTGCCGCGGATCGCCCGTATGCAGGTGGATAGCGCCGTCCTCTTCGAGCGGATCAACAACGCCTTGAAGCTATTCGGCGACCAGTACCTTGCGCGGGTCTATCGTCTGGCCTCGCAGCGGTTTCACGTCAACGATTGGGACGCCAGCATTCTCCGCAAGATACAGACCCTGGAGAGCATCTACCAGAAGATGACCGACCGAACCTCCAGCCTTCGCATGGAACTGCTGGAGTGGATCATCATCGTCTTGATCGCCGTCTCGATCGCCTTGCCGTTCTTTGGTTAACGGGCAGAGCGAGCTGCGGCTTCGAACCCGGCTTCCGCCGGGTGCTGTGCCCAAGCGCACGGGGTATGCCTCGGGTGCCGTTACTTTGCCTTTCCAGTGAGCGACTGAACTTTCTTGACGATCTCTTCGTCTTCGGGGAACCGGCCGACGTCGTGCTTGCTCCAAATCTGGGTCCCGTCGAGGTGTACGTCAAACACGCCGCCGGAGCCTTCGATGAGCCGTGCTTGAACCCCAAAGTCCTTCTTCAGCCTCTCCGCCAAACTGGCGGCGCGAGGCAAGTAGTTTCACTGCACGCAGTACTTGATGGTGATGTTCATATTCGATCTCTCATCGCACAGAAACAAACGGTTCATGCATTAGGGTGGAACATACGCTCGCGGGGAAATAGATGGCGCCCCAAGAAAGGCCGATACGCGGCGCGCAAGTGCCAGGCTTCTTGTCCGTCGGCCAAGGAGCTAGCCCTTCCTCGCCGGCGAAATCCACGATCGCAAGGATACCTCAAACCCAGCCACGACCGAATTCCTCCAATCCGGCAAACTCACGCGGGTATCTCCCCACGTGGGTCGCCGGCAGAATCATACTTCAACGCCACCGGATCGCTTCCACGTCCACAATAATTGCGGAGCGTTGCCTTAAGTGATTAAGTGCCGAGATTGTCCCAGATTCATTCGCGGTTTGCAAAATCCGCGCGGGCTAAGCCCGCGGCTCGCTGGCTTTGACGCTTCGTTCGGCCTTCGACGCCTTGACGTCTACGCCAGGTTCATGGTCATCAGAAACTCGGCATTGGTTTTCACCTTGCTAAGCTGTGCTCGGAGCAACTCAACCGCCTCGACAACGCTCATGTCAGAGAGCACTCGGCGCAGACGGTAGACCAACTCCAGTTCCTTCGGATCCAGCAGCAACTCCTCCTTGCGCGTACCGGAGGCCGCGATGTCAATGGCCGGCCAAACACGACGCTCGACCAGTCGCCGATCCAGGTGCAACTCGCTGTTGCCGGTGCCCTTGAATTCCTCGAAGATGACCTCGTCCATCTTCGAGCCGGTGTCTACGAGGGCCGTGCCGATGATGGTCAGCGACCCGCCCTCCTCGATGTTGCGGGCAGCTCCGAAGAACCGCTTGGGCTTTTGCAGCGCATTGGCATCGACACCACCGGACAGAATCTTGCCCGAGTGCGGCACTTCCGTGTTGTACGCCCGTGCCAACCGCGTGATGGAGTCGAGCAGGATCACGACGTCGCGGCCGTACTCGACCAGCCGTTTGGCCTTCTCCACCACCATCTCGGCCACCTGAATGTGCCGAGAGGCCGGCTCGTCGAAAGTGGAACTCACCACTTCGGCCGCGGTGTTCCGCTGCATGTCCGTGACTTCCTCGGGCCGCTCGTCGATCAGCAGGATGAAGACGTACACGTCGTTGTGATTCTTGGCGATGGCGTTGGCCATCTTCTGGAGCAGCACGGTCTTGCCAGTTCGCGGCGGGGCGACGATGAGCATACGCTGGCCTTTGCCGATCGGCGTCACCATATCGACGATGCGCATGTTCAACTCGTCGTGCGTCGTTTCGAAGTAGACGCGTTTGTCGGGATGAAGCGGGGTGAGATCCTCGAAATTGGTCCGCTCCGTGACCATGTCTGGGTCTTCGAAATTGATCGCTTCCACGCGCAGCAGTGCGAAATATCGCTCCGACTCCTTGGGCGGGCGAATTTGGCCCGCCACGATGTGCCCGTTGCGCAGGCCGAACCGGCGAATTTGCGACGGGCTGATGTAGATGTCGTCGGGGCAGGGCAAATAGTTGTATTCCGGACTGCGGAGGAACCCAAACCCGTCGGGAAGGATCTCGAGCACGCCCTCCCCGTACATCATCCCGTTGCGGTTGATGCGCTCCTTGAGGATCTTGAAGAGCAAGTCCTGCTTCTTGAGCCCGACAAAGTCATCCAGCCCTTCGGCCTTGGCGACTTCGTGCAGCTCCTGCACGCTCTTGCGTTGCAGTTCGCGGATATGCGTTTCTCCGCGCTTGATCTCCTCGTACTTCGCATGTGTTTCGGGGTCGAGCGTGCCGATGTTCTCGGGGATCGACCGCGGCGGCGCCTCCGCCTCGATGGTGTCTTCCTCGATCTCGACGTCTTCCACCTCGGAAAGCGGACTGTCGAAGGTCACTTCGTTGTCCTCGACCGGCTCCGTCACCACCTTTTTCGTTCTTGTGCTACGCACTTTTCCGGTACTGGCTCTCGCCATTGCATTACCTCCTGCTGAAACCACGGAAATGGAACAAACGTTTACGCCAACGGTTTGTTACATCGTGCAGCTCGACCTTTTCTTAAGGCTCTCACTCGGCCGAGTTGCCCGAAACCTTTTTTTGGAGAAGGACGCCAGCACCGAGGCCAAGACCCGCTCCACCGCGAGTCGAAGCTGGTCGATACTGGAATTGTTTGCCACTATATAATCGGCAAATGCCCTTTTTTCGTCCAGCGGATTCTGCGCCGCTTCCCGACGCGCTAACTCCTCCTCGGTCCAACCCCTCAACGCGCCCAGGCGCCTGAGTCGGACCGGCCTCTCCGCATCCACGAAAATCACCGCGTCACAAAGTTCGTCGATCCCTGCTTCATACAGCTTCGGCGCGTCGATGACAATCGCGGTAACGGAAGGATCATCATCCCAGCCGGCGGCCAGCGCATCACGCCGTGCGGCAATCCGAGGATAAACCAATTCTTCGAGACGACGCAAGTCGTCCGGGTTTCGGAAGACAATATCCGCCAGCTTCTTACGGTCAATCCCCCCGTGCGTCCCCAAGACGCTGTCCCCCCACCATTCGCGCAGAGCCCCGATCACCTTCGGATCGTTCAACTCTTCCTGAGCGAGCGCATCCGAATCAGTGACCGCCGCCCCGAGGGACGCAAGGATTCGGGCAGCAGCAGACTTTCCGGCTCCAATGCCGCCCGTAAGCCCGATGACCGGTTTATGCCACTTCGAGCAAGTACGCGTCAAAACGTCCCTGCGGCTCGAGGACTGTCATTCGGAAGACCCCGCTTGGGGGTAGGCAGGTGCCTTCTTTTTAGGCAGTTGTTCCTGCACGCGCTTCAACTATACGCGGTTCGCTTTGTCTTGTCATCTCCCGTTTTGGCCATTTTTTTGTTGGCCGGAGCTTAAGTCTACAAGGGCGCCTCAGGCCATTCTTGCTTCAATTCCACGCGATTTCCCGCAGGATCGTTGGTTCCGATCCTACGGTCCGTGTAAGTGAATCCTGAAAGCCGCACAAAACTCACCTCCCGCTCGCTGAGCAGTTCCATTGCTTCATTCAAAGAGGGTACGTTCACCGTGAAGCGCCGCCGAACCGGGTCGACTTTCGTCTCCTCCACGAGTTGCACACGAAGCTCAAGCCGTGCCGACCGAAAAACAAGCTGACCGTGACCGTTGGCGACTTCTTCCAGCTTGCAGACATCCAAATAAAACCAACGAATCACATCTTCCTTGCCCAGGGCGGCTTGGATCAAGATGTGGTCAATCGCTACCAGGCGACTCGGCTTCATAATCGCGACGGGCCATCAGCCGATACTTGCCTCGGTTTGCGAGTGTTTCGCCGGGAAGGCTGGTTCCGAGAACACCTCCGCCGTGAACCAGAATACTCTGGTATCCCCCAACCGCCAAGCATCCGGAGCCAAGCCGGCTTTAAGTGTGCAACACTTCGAAAGAAACTCCTCCGGGGACCAACCGTGCTCAGAGGCCACACGCGGCAAAAAGCAACCCGAAAGCCGGCCCTGACGTATTACGATCCCGTGGAGACCCGGTACCAGCGAAAGGGGATCCGGACAAGGCTCCAACGCCGATGGCACGGAAATCTCGATGGCCAGCTCGGGCAATTCCGCCCCCGTGATCGGCCTCGACCGAAAGCGAGGATCGGCGAGCGAAGCACGTGTCACCTCCGCGACAGTGGATGCCACATCGTGCGTCGACACAAACGAGCCGACACAACCACGCAAGGCATTCTGTAACCAGAACGTCACAAATGCCCCGCCGAACTCGCCCGAAATCATCAGCCGCTTCGAGCATAAGGTTTGCTCGCGCGCGAACAGGCTTTCGGCCGAGCGCCGCGCCAAGAGAAGTAGCTCCAGGCGCTCAACTACGGACAAGATTCTCGGGGGAGATGCCGACATTGGCCGTCTCCAAACACAGTCAGGTGGCAGGTCTCACCCAACCCAACCTATATTACACGCAACCCCCTGTCTGGCGAAACCCGGGATCAGGGGACTTGGGAAAACGCGGATGGAACCTCGCAACGCGGATTCGGCCGAAAACCGCATGGACGTGGTCGTCTTTACCGATGGCGCCTGTAGCGGCAACCCGGGGCCCGGTGGCTGGGCTGCGATCTTGAAGCACCCGGCCACCGGCAAAGTGAAGAAGCTTTCCGGGGGCAACCCACAGACCACCAACAACCAAATGGAGCTCCAGGCGGCCATCGAAGGGTTGCTGGCCCTTAAACCTCCCACGGCGGGCCGGCGTTGGCGAGTCCGCCTAGTGAGCGACAGCGAATATGTGATCAACGGCCTGACAATCTGGATCGATAATTGGCTTCGGCACGATTGGCGGCGCGGCCGGAAACAAGATTCACCCCCGGTTAAGAACGCGGAACTTTGGAAGACGCTCTATTCCCTCTGTCAGAAACACGAGATGAGCTACGAGCACGTCCGGGGGCACCAAGGCCACCCCGAAAACGAAGAATGCGATCGAATGGCCGTGGCCGCCATCAAGCGTCTTCGCCTGCGATGACCTGGAAAAACAACCCCTTACTAGCTACGAACAACGAGACTGCCGAGTAACCCGGCGATGCCGCGCTCATTCATTTGTTTTCCTGGACACCATTTCAGGACGATCTAACGCTCACGCACTCGTTTCGTCAAGGCGCAGCGATTGCTCTCACTTGTGGCGGGATGCCGCTTCGGGCTGGTTTTGGCCGCGAGGCTGGCGTGGCCATGCCTTCTGCGCATCAGCGATGGGCGTTGATCTTGCGACGTCTATGGCCTGCATCATCCAGCCGCGAACGGTCTCGGGAGAGAAAAGATCGTCGTCGGAAACAAGAGAAGGTCAATGAATGGGCGTGACCGGGATGGTCGTGACGGTGGCACGCCTCCTAGCACCCTGCCTGCCGGCCATGTGTACCCGCCTGCCATTTTCATCCCCGTGACCCCGCCCTCACGACGGCAAGTGCGTGTTACAATCGTCCGTGATGGACGATCCGTCAGAAGAGCAGTTGGCCCGGGCACGCGATCTGCATCGCCGGGCCGTGGTCATTGATACCCATTGCGATACGACGCAACGCCTCTTGAATGATTCGTGGGATTTCGGCGAGCGGCACGCTTATGGACACGTGGATCTGCCGCGGCTTCAGGAGGGCGGCGTGCGGGCGGTCTTTTTCGCCGTGTACGCGCCGGATTCGCCCGAACCCGGCGTAGCAGTCGCCGCCGCGCGAACTCAACTCGCCAAATTTCGTGATCTCACCCTGCGGTACGCGCCCTCCGTCGCCCTGGCTCGCACCGCTGCCGACGTTGGCGAGGCCCAAGCTAAGAGCCGGGTGGCCGTGCTGATCGGCATCGAAGGCGGGCATCTGATCGACGACTCGCTGGAGATCCTTCGCGAATACCATGATCAGGGTGCCACCTATTTGACTCTGACGCACGCGGAACACAATCATTGGGCCGATTCGGCGGGCGTGCACGAGCCGCTGCTCCCCCGGCACGGCGGCCTGACGGAGTTCGGGCGCGAGGTGGTCCGCGAGCTGAATCGCCTGGGCGTGATGGTGGACGTCTCTCACGTCAGCGACGACACCTTCTGGGACGTGCTCGAGACCTCGGTGGCGCCGGTCATCGCCAGCCACTCTTCGTGCCGTTCTGTGGCACCGCATCGCCGCAATCTTTCCGACGAAATGATCCGCGCAGTGGCCGCCGGCGGCGGGACGGTGCAGATCAACTTCGCCGCCCTGTTTGTCGATCCCGGCTTTCCCGCCCTGGACCCCGAAGCCGCCCAACGGTCCTGGGCCCGTTGGTGGACCCACGGCGATGGGGCCGATGAACCGGTGACCAACCATGTCACTCCCTTGTCGAGGCTGGTCGATCACTTCGACCACGCGATCCAGCTCGTGGGTCCCGGGCACGTGGGCATCGGATCCGATTTCGACGGGACTCTGGTCCTGCCCCGGGGCATGGAGGATTGCTCGAAGCTGCCTTACTTGACGGCGGCCCTCCTGGAACGCGGACACGGCGAAGAGGAGGTGGCCAAAGTCCTTGGGGCCAACGTCCTTCGCGTGATGGAAACGTGTCAACGCCTGGCGAGATCCCCTTGAGCGTCTTTCGCCCTCCTCTGATCCTGGCCTCGGCCAGCCCGCGCCGCCGCGACCTGCTGCGCGAGTACGGCTACAAGGCGGAAATCATGCCACCGCCGATTCCCGAACCACGCTGGCGCGCCTCGGGCCTCGCCCCCCCAGCCCATGCCGAAGCGATGAGCTACTTCAAGGCCGCCGCGGTTGCAAATCTTCAGCGATCCGCTCCGGGGGCTTCATCGGACCGCTTGATCCTGGGGGCCGACACCGTCGTGGCCCTCGGCCCAACGATCCTCGGCAAGCCGACCGATCGAGCCGATGCCGGTCGAATCCTCAGGGCGCTGGCCGGAACCACTCACCGAGTGATCACCGGCGTGACCCTCCTTGAACCGGCCTTGCGCCGCCGAAGGATCGCCCACGACACAACCACCGTGGCGATGCGGTCTCTCACCGAGGACGAGGTCAATGGCTATCTCGATTCAGACGATTGGATTGGCAAGGCAGGTGCCTATGGCATCCAAGACCGAGGAGACGCATTCGTTGAACACATCGACGGCAGCTTCACCAACGTGGTCGGCCTGCCCATGGAACTCTTGGCCCGGATGCTGAATAGCTGGACCAAATCCGCGCAGACCGGATAACCGGAGCAATCCACCCAAAGCCGTCGGGACTTTGCCCCGGAACCCGTCACGCGGCCTTGGCACTTTAGTCCAATAAGAAAAAAGCGAGTGCCGTCTGACTTGGCCCCTTTCCTTTGAAAAGCGGTTGACCGGTCAGTCGATAACCCCTATATTGGGACGGTGAGGAGGTGGGACGCGCGCGGATACGGGAGGTTTTTTATTGGTTGATTTTTTTATATCTTTTTTCGATGACTCCCCGTTTTTCGACCGCCCTTATTCATTCTGATTCTGCTTGCGTGCGAACCCTCACACTCCTCGTTCTGCGTGCAGGAGAACGGCTTTCCTTCGCATGAATAATAGGTTACGGGGACGCGAGTAAAATCCGAGATTTGTAGTTTTGGCGTTGGTGGCAGGGCGATTGCCTCTGCTGCCTGGTTTCTTTTGGCGGAAGAGATGTCCCCAACAGGGCACCGCGTGGAGGTTCTTCGCGATTTCCTCCCGCCTGTGGGGATTGGCGGAAGCCCCCCCCTTTGAAGTAGCCGCCAGCGGCGCTAAAACTCTGTAAGTCGAGGAGCAAGCCTCATTATGAGCGTGCTATCGCTACCGCTCGATCTCCCAGATTATCACATTCTCGATAAACTGGGAGTAGGCGCCGAAAGCCGCGTTTTTCGAGCGCGCTGTGCTCGAACGGGCAAAGACCTCGCTGTGAAGATCGTTTCTCTCAATAAACCTGAGGATTTCGGCATTATCGAGCTGCTCCGGGCGGAGCACGCGATCGGAGCGGCGATCCAACATCCTAACCTTCGTGAGGTCCATGAATTGCGAATGATCCGTCGCCGCCTTCGTTTGAGGGGGGCAGTGCTATTCATGGAGTATGTCGAGGGCATCCCCATGTCGGACAAGGAGTTTCGACGGCCCTTGGACACCGTGCTGGCCTTGTTTCTTCAAGTCGCCGAAGGTCTGCAAGCCATGCACGCGGCGGCGTACGTCCACGCCGATCTGAAGCCCAACAACATCATGGTCACAACCTCGGAAGCGGTTAAGCTCATCGACTTCGGCCAAAGTGCCCGCCTTCACATGGCTAAGACTCGCATCCAGGGGACAATCGACTATATCGCTCCTGAGCAAGTTCAACGCGGCACACTGGATCAGCGAACCGATGTATTCGGTCTGGGAGCCGCCCTCCACCGGGTTCTGACCGGCCGGCCGGTGCCGACGGAGATGAACCAAACGGTGAGCATCCATTCGCAGAGTCTGCTCGGGAAACGGCTGGCCGATGTCCGCGAAACCGCCATGCAGGAACTTCCGATCTGCGTGAGCCGTTTGATCGAGGATTGCTGCCGTGTGAAACCGGAAGATCGTCTCTCCGACATGGGCGCGGTCCTGGAGCGCCTTCGTCTGGCACGGACCATTCTCGCCCGGCAAGCAGAGGCGTCGGCCACCGTGGGCGGGGTGATGGAAAGCGACGAGCGGATCGACGAGGAAGACGACTTGGCTGACGATGACCACGAACCTTGCGAACTTCTGCCGGACATTCCGGAGCTCCGTGAAGTCCGCGACATCAGACCATCGTGACGCAGAACAACGGGTGGCAGAATCCTAGGCTAGCAGAATCCTCACGCTCCGGCTTAAGAGAACTGGCATGAAGTGGGACGCCGACCACGCCGCCGGCCTGATGGGACTCATGGCCCCACGACAAGGCCGACCATGGGCGGCCTAGTGGGAAACACGAAAAGTTGCTAATGCCAAAATCCGTGGCCACACCCCGGGCAGCCTAAACGACTTAGCTTGTTTGCCGCCTTTTCGCGTCGCCTATATGATCGCCCGCGTTGGCGCGGAATTTTGTAGCTAGCCGGATCGGTTGCTTTCACTTGTACGCGGTGGCCTTAGGTGCCTTCGTCGCGATGGCCGGGGCGCGTCTTGAAGCCCAAGAACCGGGAAAGATCATCAAGGCCGTTGAGTGCACGGGCCTGCGCACGACCAGCCCCGCTGTCGTGCAAGACCTAGCCCGTGTTCAACCGGGCGATCCATTCGATCCGGCCAAGCTGGAAGAAGGCATCTCGCGGCTCCTTCGGTCGCGGCGGTTCCTCTCGGCCACCTACAGCGTCGTGGAAGAACCGGACGGAGTGCTCGTGACCTTCCATCTCCGAGAACGCAATGTGATTTCGGCTATCCGCTTCGACGGAAACAAGAAGTTCCGGGCCGGGCAACTGAAGGACGTCGTCGGCGTCAAGGTGGGTGATCCCGCGGATGCATACGCGGTTCGCGACGGCCGGGATGCGCTGATCGCCAAGCACCGGGAGGCCGGCTACAGCAACGTCGTGGTGACCTACGATCAGGACCGGCTCGAGGAATCGGGCGAGCTCGTGTACAAGATCGAAGAAGGCCCACGAATTCGAGTCAAGGAAATCGTCTTCGAGGGCCGCACCGCCTTTTCCGATCGTGAACTCAAAAAACACATCGAGACCAAGACGGCCATTTGGATTATTCGCCCTGGCGCGTTCGATGCCGAGCGGGCCGAAACCGACGCCGGCAAGTTGCGGAGCTTCTATCACGACGAAGGGTTCCTCGACGCAAGAGTCTCCTACCGCGCCGAAACTGGCGCCGACGGCCAGTCGTTGAAAGTGACCTTCGTCGTAGAGGAAGGCACGCGCTATCGGATCGAGGATGTGCGCTTTCGCGGCCATTCCGTCTATCCGACCGAGGAGCTCAAGGCCCGGATTCGTTCGGCCGTCGGATTGCCCGTTCGCCAACCGGACCTGGATGTCGACGCCAAGAGCATTCAGACCCTCTATGGCGAACAGGGATACATCTACGCGACGGTCCGAGCGGTCCGCGTGTTTGCCGATGCGCCCGGTTTCGTGATCGTCACTTTCGAGATCAGCGAGGATGGCCAATTCCGCGTCGGCCGGGTCACGGTGCGCGGCAATACCAAAACGCAGGACAAGGTGGTCCGCCGGGCGTTGAATCTCTACCCGCCCGATGACCTTTTCAACCTGACCGAGGCCAGAGAAGCCGAGAAAAGATTGGTGGAAACGCGCATCTTCAGCTCGGCCCGCGTGATTCCCGTGGGCGATGAGCCCGGCGTGCGCGACGTGGTCATCGACGTCGTGGAATCGGAGCGGGCGGGTGACTTGTTGTTCGGCGTGGGGGTGACTAGCAACAGCGGGCTGATCGGCTCCGTTGTTCTGGACCTCCAGAACTTCGACCTCATGGACCGGCCGCGCACTTGGTCGGAATTCATCAAGCTGCGGGCCTTCAGCGGAGGCGGGCAGCGCTTCCGGGTGGAGTTGCAACCGGGTACAGAGCTCAATCGCTTCAACATCGATTTCACGGAACCGTATCTCTTCGATCGCCCGATCCGGTTTGACCAGGGGTTCCATTTGTTTCAGCGCGAGCGCGACGGCTATGACGAAGAGCGGATCGGCGCTACCACGGCCTTCGGCAAACGCTTCGAACGAGGGCGGCTGCGCGGCTGGTCGGGCGAACTGGCCTTCCGGGTGGACATCGTCGAGGTCGATTCCGTCGACCTGCTGGCCTCCAACGAGATTCGCGAAGACGAAGGCTCGAACCTCTTGACCAGCATCAAGGGGACGCTGGTTCGCGACCGGACGGACAACCGCCTGCTCCCCACGACGGGCGACCGGCTGCGCCTGGCCTACGAGCAGTTCGGGGCCATGGGCGGGGATCACCTCTTTGGCCGAGGTACGTTTGCCTATTCGCGGTACTGGACCGTGGGGGTCGATCCTCGGGAGCGCAAGCACGTCGTCCAGGCGAAAACCGAGTTGGGGGCCATCGTGGGCGAGGCGCCGGTGTTCGAGCGTTTCTACGCGGGGGGCACGGGCTCGCTGCGCGGGTTTGCGTTTCGCGGCGTGGGTCCGCGCGACGGGCTGGACCGCAACAACGTCGGCGGCGATTCCCTGGTGCTGGTGGGCGGCGAGTATTCGTTTCCGCTCTGGGAAGACAATCTTCGCGGGCTGGTCTTCGTGGATACCGGAACCATCGAGTGGGACACCTGGCGGGCGTCGGTGGGCGTGGGGATTCGCCTGACGCTCAATCTCTTCGGCCCGTTGCCCATGGAGTTCGCCGTCGGCTTCCCCGCCCTCAAGGACGACGAAGACGACACCCAGGTCTTCAGCTTCATCATCGGCAGCTTCTAAGTCTTAGAACGTGGAAGGCGATCGGCTGATCCGAGCCGCGCCCGGATTCTCAAGCCCAGCCGGACTTGTTTCGAACGTTCGCTTCCGGTGGGGCATGTCACCGGTTCGGCGTGGCTGCTGGATCCCACAGGGAATCAGGTGTTGCTCACCTTCCACCGCAAGCTGGGCAAGTGGCTCCAACTGGGCGGC
>Ga0187892_10009336_pt1 | contig 12958 bp, 8 predicted proteins | sample MA1701073metaG_FD_139345 | JGI IMG/M metagenome (GOLD analysis project Ga0187892, IMG submission 139345) | Bio-ooze microbial communities from a basaltic lava cave in the Kipuka Kanohina Cave System on the Island of Hawaii, USA - MA170107-3 metaG ...
CATCTGGGACGTGGACGAACTGTACGATCTCGGGGCCGACCCGCTCGAAACCGACAACCTGATCTTCAGCCAGGAGCTTCAGCCGGTTGTCAAACAAATGAATCAACAGTTGTTCGACACGCTCAACGAGACCAACGGAATGTACATCCCGCTCTATCGCGATCGTGGCGGCCAAAGGAATTTGCGCCGCAAGGCCGGATCGAAGGCCGCGGCGTTTCCCCCGGAGTTGATGCACGAGAAAGACGGAAGGAATTGAATGAAGCGTGCGCATAAATCAATGACTGGAGTAAATACGATGAACCAAAAAACAATGATTGAAGACGCCCAGCGCGCGATGCCCAGGCGGCAATTCCTCCGTGGCGTCAGCGCGCCACTCGCGCTGCCGTTGCTCGATGCAATGACGCCGGCGTCTATTCTTACAGGCCAGACAGCGAATACTGTCCATCCTGAGCCGGCGGCGCTGCCGAACGGAAGAACCGCCTGCAACACCATCGAGTTGAGAAGCGACAGCGCCGGGGATCAATACTTTTTCTGTTTCGTCCGGCCTGATGTCATCTATCCGCAGAAAAAATACTGGCTGGAAAACAAGCAGAACAACACCTGGACTGGCACAACGGCCACTCGTAACGGCAGGTCGATGCCGGATAACATCCTTTGGCCCATCGAAGTGGAATATCAAAAGCCGGACGGGATGTCGGCGGGCGGCAAGCATCCTTATCTCGATCTGGACGCCATTGCCGCGGAGCATAATCACCTCAAATACGTCGCCTGCGACCGTTTCACGAGCGGCTGCAATTTGTCCCACACTTTCCAGGATCATCAAAAGGACTGGGATTTCCTGGAAAACAAATTGGCGGAGATTCTCACCGCCGCCGGACTGACCGACAAAGCCTCGGATTACGAGAAGGTCAGGGCGGTCGCCCGGTTTTGCATTCAGACCCGCAAGGAAAAAAAGAATTCCAGCCGCTGGGTGCATCCGGTTGATTTCTGCATTCATTCGGTGAAAGAGATGGGCGGCTGGAATATCCAGCATAACTATCAGGGAACCAACATGGGCTGTCTGACTTTGACCCTCAAACCCGAATGGCTGCTGGCGGGCGATCAGCAGGGGCTGTCGAGGAAAATTCAATGACACAAAACAAGCTGTTGATTCAGATCGCTCTGGCGGCGCTCTGGCTGGGAATGGCTCCGTCGCACAGCGCCGCACAGGAGCAGGCGGCCAGGAAGTTCGGCGTCTACGAAATCGCACTGACCGGCGACGGGGCGACCGCCAATCCCTTCGACACTCAGGCGACAGTCACCTTCACGCCGCCTGCGGGCGAAAAGCAGGCCAGGACGGTCCACGCCTTTTACGACGGCGGCAACACGTGGCGGGCGCGGGTGTACGTCAGCGAGACCGGGCGCTGGCGCTGGTCTTCGGCTTGCGCGACGGACAAAGGGCTGGACGGCAAGGCGGGAACGTTCCGCGCGCTGAACTCGAAGTTGCGCGGGCGGCTGCTGCCGCATCCGAAAAACCCGCGCCAGTGGATCACCGAAGACGGGCGCTGGTTTCTGAACCTCAACGACACGGCCTATTTTCTGCTCAGTCCGCACGACGCAAAGGGCCAGCCGGTGTTGGAACAAGATTTCAGGGATTACGTCCGTGATGCGGTCGCGCACGGCATCACGTCGGTGCGCTGCTTCAGCCTGATCGGCTCCAAGGGCTATCTGGAAGACAGCCCGGCTTACGTCCATCGCTGGCGCGATTCCGTTTTTGAAGACGACGACTTCAGTCGCTTGCGCTTGCCTCACTACCGCGTCGCCGACGAGCGATTGCGGTGGATGTCGGAGCAATACCCCGACGTGTATGTCCAGTTCATCCTCTTCCCGCGCGGCTCGCGGTGGAGGCAGGACGACCAGTTCTGGGTGAAGTTCACGCCTGCGCAGAAAGAGCGCCTAATGCGCTACACGATCGCGCGCTACGCCGCTTATCCCCAACTCCTCTGGCTCATCGTCAACGACGCCCACTACGGCCCGGACTACCCGAACAACAACGCTTACGCGCGCGAGGTCGGCGCGTACTTTCGCCGGCACGATCCCTGGCAGCACCCGCTTTCCACGGGGCATGCGCGGCAAGTCGAGTATTACTTCGGCGATGAAGACTGGTCGAGTTACATCCACCTGGAAGACTCCTACGACCTGGGCGCGACGCAATACGCAAAGTACCACCGCTTCGCCAAGCCGGTCTTTCTGGGTGAGGACCGTTACGAGCAGGATCGTTCAACCGACCGCGATCCGCGAGACATGCGCTATTTCCAGCGGCGGCTCTTCTGGACCTGGCTGCTGGCGGGCGGCTCCACCAATTACGGCGGACGCTGGTGGGCGGTGCACCCATACTCGCAAACCGGCCAGCGCCATACGCCCAGCCCGTGGGCCGACCAACCGCTTTACAAGGGCATCACGCACACGGAACAACTGACGGGCCTCGATTCCGTCAGGCACATCCGCGACTACTTCGTCACGCGCCGGATCGCGTTGTCCGACTTCGAGCCGGATCACGACCTGGCGAGCGACCTCGACGGACGCAAGCAGGCGCAGGCGCCCAAGCTGATGCGGCGCGGGACGAGCGAATATCTGATCTACCATCCCAACGCCGCCGCCGACGGCAGAGGAGCGAAAGCCGATGACGCGAAGCAGGCCCGCTTGCGGCTCGATCTGCGCGCCGCCCGGGGGCGCTTCGCAGTTGAATGGGTTCGCGCGCACGACGGCGTCGCACAGCGAGGCGGCGCGATCGAAGGGGGTGATTACCGCGAGCTGACCTCGCCCTGGCTGGGGGCGGATGTTGTGTTGCGGCTCGTGAAGACGAAGTGATCTTTTTTGAAACTCCGTGTCTGGCCGATCCCACCGACGGCAGTCGGTGGATCGTTAAAGTCCAACCTACAAAACACGGCTGGGACACTGCGAATCCCCCCAACGGCCGTTGGGGGGATTCAAGAAGCTGGCGGCTTCTGTGTAGGTCAGGCTTTAACGATCACCCAACTGCCGTTGGGGGGATTTCGCCGAATTTCTAAGGAAGAAAATGAAGGAACTCCGACTCTCATCGTTCTTGTTGCCAGCGATTATTGCGCTGGTCTGGCAATTCGCGCCCGCGCAATCCGTGCGTCCGAAACTCAACTACGACGAGGCCAGAGTGCCGCCTTACACGCTGCCTGACGTGCTCACTTTCGAGACCGGCGCGAAGGTGGCGAGCGCCGGGGATTGGTCGCGGCGGCGCGCCGAACTGCTCGAACTATTCGCCACGCAGGTCTATGGCAAAACGCCGGGCGGGCGGCCCGGGAAGATGAGCTTCAGGACGACCTCGATCAGGCGAGACGCGCTTGGCGGCAAGGCCGTTCGCAAGGAAGTCTCGCTGCTCTTCACCGGCAAAGACGACGGCCCGCAGATGGCTTTGCTGATCTACGCGCCCGCCGGCGTGAAAAAGCCGGTCCCCGCCTTCCTGGGACTCAATTTCGCCGGCAACCAGGCGGTTCATCCCGATCCGGAGATCGCGCGCTCGACCGCCTGGATGCGCCCGGAACAGCCAGGCGTCGTCAACCACCGCGCGACCGAACAGAGTCGCGGGTCGGAACAAAGCCGCTGGCCGATTGAGGCGATCATTGCGCGCGGCTATGCCGTGGTGACGGCGTACTATGGCGATCTCGCTCCCGATCACGCCGCAGGTTTCAGGGACGGCGTTCAGTCGTTGTTCAGCAGGAGCAGTCCCGCGCCCGATGAGTGGGGCGCGATTGGCGCGTGGGCCTGGGGACTGTCGCGCGCGCTCGATTACCTTGAATCCGACGCCGGCATTGACGCGCGGAAGGTGATCGTTCACGGGCACTCGCGGCTGGCGAAAGCGGCGCTCTGGGCGGGCGCGCAGGATCAACGGTTCGCCATCGTGATCGCCAACGAGTCCGGCTGCATGGGAGCGGCGCTCTCGAAACGGCTTTTCGGCAATACAGTCGCCGGGATCAACCACACCTTCCCCTATTGGTTCTGCGACAATTTCAGAAAATACAACGACCACGAAGCGGCGCTGCCCGTTGATCAACATCAATTGCTCGCGCTGATCGCGCCGCGCCCGCTTTACGTCGCGAGCGCCCAGGAAGACCTCCTGGCCGACCCGCGAGGCGAGTTCCTCGGCGCCCTGCACGCTTCAGTCGTCTGGAAACTTCTACGCAGGGACGGGCTTCCCGCGCGCGAGGCGCCACCCGTTCATCAGCCATCGGTGGGGACGCTGGCGTACCACATCCGAGCCGGTAAGCACGACATCACCGGCTACGACTGGGAGCAGTATCTCGCCTTCGCGGACAAGCGACTTGCCCGCGCGACCAGACAATGACGAACGATATCCAGGAGTCCCGGAAAATGAACTACCGCATCCTTTCTCTCTTGCTCATAACCGCGCTGAGCCTGCCTGTCGCGGTATTTTCGTCGCCTGCCGCGGGCCAGGCCGGGCAGTCCGCGCCTGAACGCTGGAACATCATCTCGATCGTCACCGACGATCAGGCGGATTGGAGCGTGGGCGCTTACGGCAACCGCGAAGCGCGCACCCCGAATATGGATCGGCTCGCGCGCGAAGGGGCGCGCTTCCTCAACGCCTTTGTGGCGACACCGGTCTGCTCGCCGAGCCGCGCTTCGTTTCTGACCGGACGCTACGGCACGCAGGTCGGAATCACCGATTGGATCACTCCGGCGGAAGCCAGCGCGGGGCTGGGGCTGCCAAAGGAAGCGACGACGTGGCCGGAGGTTTTGCAGCAACGCGGTTACCGCACCGCGCTGCTCGGCAAATGGCATCTGGGAGCGCTGCCGCAGTTCCATCCCACGCGGCATGGCTTTGATCACTTCTTCGGCTTTCTGGCCGGTGGCAGCGAGCCGATGAACCCGATCCTGGAAGTCGAGGGCAAAGAGAAACAGCTTCAGGGATCGCTGCCCGATCTGCTGGTGGACGGCGCAATGCAATTTATCGAGGCCAACCGCGCCCGCCCATTCGCCCTGCTGTTGCATTTCCGCGCTCCGCACCTGCCGTATGGCCCTGTGCCGGAGCAGGACGCCGCGCCCTTCAAAGACCTCGACCCGGCCATCCCGAAGTTCAAGGGCAATGATGAGCAGCAGATCAAACGCTGGACGCGTGAGTATTACGCTAGCGTACATTCGGTGGATCGCAATCTGGGGCGATTGCTGGCCAGGCTCGACGAGATAAATCTGTCGAGCAGGACAATTATCTTATTCACCAGCGATCACGGCTACATGATCGGGCAACACGGATTGCACACCAAAGGCAACGCCTTTTGGGTCGCCGGCGGCGTCAACGGCCCCAGACGCCCGAACATGTTCGAGGAATCCATCCGCGTGCCGCTCATCGTGCGCTGGCCGGGCGTGGTCAAACCGGGATTGGAGATTGCCGAACCGGTCTCCAATATTGATACATTCGCGTCGGCTCTCGGCATGCTCAACGTTCCGATCCCGAAGAGCGTGAAGCAGGAAGGCGCTGATTTCTCGCCATTGCTGCGCGGGCAGAAAGCGCAGTGGCGCGACGCCATCTTCGGTCAGTTCGATGTGCACAACAGCAGTCTGGCTTACATGCGCATGATTCGCACCAGCGAATGGAAGCTGGTGCGGCATCACTTCACCAACTTTCTGAATGAACTGTATGACCTGAAGAATGATCCGGGCGAGACGAAAAACCTCTATCAAAACGCGCCGCAACGCGCGGTGCGCGACGGGCTCGAGCAGCGCCTGACCGCGTGGCAGCGCTCGATTGACGACCCGATCCTGCGAGGCGCAAAGCCGATGGCGGGAATCAAATAAAGGGAGACCTGATGAGACGACGAGATTTCATGATAAGCGCGGCGGTCATCACCGGCGCGCAACTGGCGCGCGGCGAGCGTCCGCAACAAAGCGCCAATGGCGACAGGATCGAAAATTGGGCGCCGCAACATCCCCGGCTCTACTTCAATCAGCAGGCCATCGCGCGGTTGCGCCAGCGGGTAAAAACCCCTGTTCGAGATGAGGGTTTCAAGTCGCGCTGGTCGAAGCTGCTGGAGCGCGCCGAGGCGCTGGTGGGAACGGCACTGATGACAGAGGCCGAATCGCGGCAGCCGTCGTTACGAGGAAACGCGATCCAGCTCCGGTATCGCCACTCGATCGGTCAACTCTCGGAAATGGGCCTGACGCTTGGCCTGGCTTACCATGTCACCGATCAAAAGCGGTATGCCGATAAATTGCGCCAGGCTCTGCTCCACTACGCCGGTTATGAACAGTGGTGCAGTCCCGGATATAACACTCTAAATCCGCCCCGGAATTCCGATCTCTCCACCGCCGCATTTTGCTTTGGCGCGGGGGTCGGTTACGACGCGCTGTATGATTTTCTGCCGGTCGGCGAGCGGAAGCACATGGCCACAGCCATCGCACGGCTGGGCATCCTGCCCACGCTGGAGGACTGGGTGCTGCCGGGACGCCGGATTCACACCCTCGACTCGATGGGACATAACTGGTGGTCGGTCTGTGTCTCGATGGCCGGCGTGGCCGCATTGAGCGTGATGGGGGATGATCCGCGCGCGCCGGAGTGGGTGGATCGTGTGGCGCGCGGACTGGAGTTGTGGTTCGGCTACCAGGGCAATGTCCTGCAGAACAGGTCGGCCAACTTCGACGCCGCAGGCGCCTTCTACGAAAGCGTGGGCTACGCCGACTATGCTCTGTCCGAGTATTTGCTGTTCCGTGTCGCGCTTGCCAACGCGCAGCCGAACCGTCCGCAGCCCCGTTTTCTGGCGCTGGAGAAAACGGGCGAGTTTTTTGCCCACACGCTCTACCCGACCTCGGGATCGTTCCTCGCCGTCAATTTCGGCGACAGTTCTCTGACGCGCGCGGCGCGGACCGCGCGGCTGTTGCAGCCGGCGGGATTTGGCAGCGACGCCGCGCGCTGGTATCTGCACCGCACGGACCCGGACTCGGGGCATCCATTGTCGTTGCTGAATCCCGCCAACGGCCCGGCATCGGTCGCGGCGCTGCCCACGTCGGTCATCTACCCGGACATCGGCTGGGCCATGCTGCGCAGTTCTTGGGATGACGACGCGACCATGCTGGCGGTGAAGTCGGGGTTTTACTGGAACCACGCCCATGCGGACGCGGGCTCGTTCATCCTCTTCCACGCCGGCCAGCCGCTGCTCATCGATTCCGGCACGTGCAGCTACGGGCGCAAGGAATATGGGAGCTACTACGTCCAGAGCCGCGCGCACAATGTCATCCTCTTCAATGGCCAGGGCCAGCCGGAGGAAGACTGGAAGCGCGGGAGCAAGTTCTCCGGCCGGGCGCATAGCCTGTTGGACGGGCTCGGCGTGAAATATGTCTATGCCGACGCCACCGGCCCGATGGCGCGCTACTTCAGCCGGAACTATCGCCACTGGCTCTGGCTGGAGGGGGTGATTCTGGTTTTCGACGACGTGCTGGCGCACGAGGCGGGCGCGCTGGACTGGCTGCTGCACTACGACGGCCAAGCCGAGCGAAACGGCGCCGAAATCAAGGTGACGAAAGGGCAGGCGCGGGTCACGGTGCGGATGCTCCACCCGGAGGACGCCACCGTCCGTGAAGAGCAGGGCCTAGCCGAGGGGGATCCGGATCGCAAAATCCCCTATCTCGCCTTCACGCCGGCCAAAGCGTCGCGCGAGCAAAAATTCATCACGGCCATCATCCCGCATGCGGCGGGTGGGAGCGACCCTTTGCCGAAACTGGAAATGTTGCGCGGCGAGAACATGCTGGGGGTGCGCATCCACAGCCGGAACCGGGTGACCGAAGCCTGGCTCAACCTGCAAGCCGATGGCCGGCGCATCAACGCGAACAGCGGCAATGCGATCGACGGCTGGGCGACGGACGCCTACCTGATGGTTCTGACGCGACCGGCGTCAGCAGCCTCCGCGACCCCGCAAACCGTCACCCGTTATCTCGTCACCAGCGCGAGCTACTTGCGCCACGGCGGCCAGGTCGTGCTGGACTCGCTGTCCAAGGTGGACGCGCTGTTTCAAGCAGGCGAAGAACTCGACGTCCGCCTGCACGGCCAGGACTCGATGGATGTTGCGCTCTACTCCGCCGCGAAACCGGCGCGATTGACAGTGAACGGGAAACCGACACCGTTCGAGCATGCCCCAGGCGAAAGGCTCACGCGCTTTCAGGCGCCCGAGAACCCCAAGCCGGGCAAATGAGGAGAATGCAAATGCGTTTGAAGGCGGATGATGTTTCAACCCGAAAGTTCTGCGCGATCCTGGAACAAGTGGAGCGCCGAGCAAGCCGAGCCGAGCGCGCCGGACGCCTCCCCCGCCGGCGGCAAAGCCGACAAAACGGAAAAGAAGAAATAGACGGCGTAACACCACGGATATGAAAAATAAGATGCTCAAGGCCCTCGCCTCACTTCTGTTGCTGTTCGCCGCTTTCGGCCACCCGGCGCGGACTCAGTCTACGGCCAGGCCGATGATGGAAGGGAGAGCGGCGCAGGCGCAAGGCGTCAAGCCGAACGTCCTGTTCATCAGCGTGGACGACCTCAACAACGATCTGGGTTGTTACGGACACCCGCTGGTCAAATCGCCCAACATTGACCGGCTCGCCGCGCGTGGGATTCGCTTTGATCGCGCCTACGCGCAGTACCCGCTCTGCAATCCGTCGCGCGCGTCGTTGCTGAGCGGGCGCAGGCCCGAAACGACGCGCATCTTTGAATTGCAGACCGCGCCGCGCACGGCGATGCCCGACGCCGTCTTTCTGCCGCAACTGTTCAGACAGCACGGTTATTTCACCGCTCGTTACGGCAAGGTTTATCACGACGGGCGCGACGACAAACTGTCGTGGGACGTGTCGGACAACGTCGAGTCCACCGACGAACAGGAGCGCGAGTCCAACCGCCGGCGCTACGCCAATCCGCCGAACCTCCGGACGCCCGATTGGACGCCGCTTGACACGCCGGACGAACAGACGCGCGACGGGCGCACGGCGCGCGCGATTGCGCGGCTGATGGAAGAGAAGGCAAAAGCCGGACAGCCGTTCTTCCTCGCCGCCGGATTTCATAAACCGCACCTGCCATGGGGCGCGCCGAAAAAGTATTTCGCGCTCTATCCACTGGCCCATCTGGCAGAGCGGATCAACGCCACGCCGGACGGGCCGATGCGCGACATCCCGCCGATCGCGCTGATAACCGAACTGTCCGGTTCGCCGCAGCCGTCGTCGCGCGCCGAAGCGATGGCGGCCTATTACGCGAACATCACGTTCATGGACGCGCAGGTCGGCGTGCTGCTCGAAGCGTTGGATCGCTTAGGGCTTTGGGAGCAGACAGTCGTCGTGCTCTTCAGCGATCACGGCTTTCACCTGGGCGATCACGGCGGGATGTGGGCGAAGCTCTCGCTCTTTGAACAATCGGCGCGCGTGCCGTTGATTATCACCGCGCCAGGCGGCTTCCTTCAGAGGAGGCAGCGGATGCGCGCGGGCAAAGCGGTTCGCCGCCCCGTCGAACTGTTGGACTTGTATCCGACGCTGGCCGGCGTTTGCGGCCTGCCGCCGCCGCCGGGCATCGAAGGCAAAAGCCTCGCGCCGTTGTTGAAGAATCCCGGAGCCGTGTGGAATCACCCCGCCTACACAATGGTCTTTCACAACCACGTGGAGGGCAGGTCGGTGCGCACCGAACGCTGGCGATACAACGAATGGGACGGTGGGAAGCAGGGCGTGGAGTTGTACGACCACGGCCGTGACCCGCGCGAATTCGACAATCTGGCGCGCGACCCGCGCTACACAAAGACCGTCGCGGAGATGAAAAAGCTGTTGCGCCTTGTGAAATAGCTCTACGCCAATCCTGACTACCGCGCGGCGCGCGACGGACTGCAACAGTGCCTGAGCGCGTGGCAGCGCTCGATTGACGATCCGATCCTGCGCGGCTCAAAACCGATGGCGGGAATCAAATAAAGGGAGACTCAAATGAAGCGACGAGATTTCATGATAAGCGCGGCGGTCATCACCGGCGCGCAACTGGCGCGCGGCGAACGTCAGCAACAAAGCGCCAATGGCGACAGGATCGAAAATCGGGCGCCGCAACATCCCCGGCTCTACTTCAATCAGCAGGCCATCGCGCGGTTGCGCCAGCAGGTAAAAACCCCTGTTCGAGATGAGGGTTTCAAGTCGCGTTGGTCGAAACTGATCGAGCGCGCCGACGCGCTGGCGCAGGCGGAACTCGTGACCGAGGCGATGGCCCGTCAGCCTGCGCGCCGGGGAAATGCCGTCCGGCTGAACTATGGCCGGTCAAGCGGTCAGCTCTCCGACATGGGCATGACGCTCGGCCTCGCTTATCAGGTTACGGGCGAAGAGCGGTACGCGCAAAAGCTGCGGCAGGCGCTGCTGCATTACGCCGGTTATCAACAATGGTGCAGCCCCGCGTATAACACGCGGACGCCGCCGTGGAATTCCGAACTGGCTACCGGGGCGTTCTGCCTCGGAGCGGCGGCGGGCTATGACGCGCTCTATGATTTCCTGTCAGTCGAGGAGCGGAAACGGATTGCCGAGGCGATAGCGCGGCTGGGCATTCTGCCGACGCTCAATGATTGGGTCATGTCTGAGCGACGGATTCACGCGCTCGATTCGATGGGGCACAACTGGTGGTCGGTGTGCGTCTCGCTGGCGGGCGTAGCGGCGCTCGCGTTGCTGGGCGACGATGAGCGCGCGCCCGAGTGGGTAGAACGAACAGCGCACGGGCTGGAGGAGTGGTTCGGCTATCGCGGCAACGTGTTGCAGAACAAGCCGGCGAACTTCGATGACGGCGGCGCTTTTTACGAGAGCGTGCATTACGCAGATTATGCGCTCAGTGAATATCTGCTTTTCCGCCTCGCCCACTCGAACGTGCTGCCGAAACGTCCGCAGCCGCACTTGCCGGGCGTGGAGCAAGCCGCGGAATTTTTCGTTCACACGTTCTACCCGTCCTCCGCGTCGTTTCTCACGGTCAATTTCGGAGACAGTAACCTGCGCGAGCAGCAGTCCCGGAGCATGCGGCTGCTGCCCGCCGTCGGTCTGGACAGCGCCGCCGTGCGCTTTTATCTCAAGCAGACCGGCGGCGCCTCCTCGGACGCCATGGCGCTGCTCCATCCTTCGGACATCGGCGTTACGTCGTCGCCCGGGCTACCCACTTCGGTCATCTACCCGGCGACCGGCTGGGCGATGCTGCGCTCTGCGTGGGAAGACGACGCCACGCTGCTGGCCGTGAAGTCGGGTATTTTCTGGAACCATGCGCATGCCGATGCCGGATCGTTCATGCTCTTTCACGCCGGCAGGCCGCTGCTGATAGATTCGGGTCCCTGCGATTATTCGCGCCCGGAGTACAGGAGCTACTACATGCAGAGCCGCGCGCACAACGTGGTGCTCTTCAATGGCCAGGGGCAGCCTGACGAAGATCGCCTGCGCGGCAGCAAATTCAGCGGGCAGGTGCATAGTCTGATGGACGGCCTCGGAGTGAAGTACGTTTACGCCGACGCGACCGGGCCGATGGCGCGCTACCTGAGCAGAAATTACCGGCACTGGCTGTGGCTGGAAGGCGCGATTCTGATCTTTGATGACCTGCTCGCGCACGAAGCGGGGCGCTTCGATTGGCTGCTGCATTACGAAGGAACCGCGCAGCACAAAGCGGGCGAGGTGACGCTGACCAACGGGCCGGCCAAAGCGGTCATGCGCTTCATGTTTCCCGAGCAACTCAACCTCCGCGAAGAGCAGGGACTGGCCGAGAATAAGCCTGATCAGAAGATGATGTACCTGTCATTTTCTCCCGCCACACCCGCGCGCGAACAGAAATTCATCACCGCGATTCTGCCTGAAGTGAAAGGGCAATCGCCGCCGGAATTGGAACTGTTGCGCGGGCCGGAGATGCTTGGCGTGCGGTTGCGCCACGCGGGACAGATCACGGATGTTTATCTCAACCTGCAAGCCGACGGACGCCGCATGCACGTCAACTGCAACAACGTGATTGACGGGTGGGAGACCGATGCCTACCTGCTGGCGCTGACGCGCCCGGCAACCAGCCAGACGAGCACGCCGCAGACGGTGAGCCGGTATTTCGTCTCCGCCGGGAGCTATCTGCGCAAAGGCGGACAGGTCGTGCTGGATTCGCTCTCGCAGGTGACTGCGCTGTTTCAGGCGGGTCAGCAGATGGAAGTCATGTTGCAAGGCCAGGAACTGATCGAAGCGTCTCTGTACTGTCCGGCGAAGCCCGCACGGTTGCTCCTGAATGGGCAGGAAGCGAAGTATTCGTATGATGCAAATGCGAAACTGGCGCGCTTGCGTCGCCGGTCGCGCTGATGGCGAATGGACGCCTTTATGATGATGATGAAAAAGTGGAAGGTCATTTTTGTGATCCTGCTGGCGGCGCCGGCAGCATTGTTCACGAGTAGTCAGAAAGCGCAACAGAAAAGTTCAGCGCTCGCACACCGCGAGTGGCGCTTCTACGGCGGCGATGCGGGCGGGGCCAGATTCTCTCCGCTGGCGCAGATCAACCGGACGAACGTCGGCCGGCTTCAGCGCGCCTGGATCTACTACACCGAAGAAGCTCGCCTGGGACTGGCCGCTTCTCCGGACAGGGCGCCGGCTTTCGAATGCACCCCGCTGGCCGTTGATGGGGTGCTTTACCTCTCGACCCCTTCCAGCCGCGTCATCGCCCTGGACGCTGAGAATGGTAAAGAACTCTGGAAGTTCGACCCGCAATCTGAAAGCGGCAGCCGTCGTAAGTTTGAGCCGCACCGCGGCGTGGCTTACTGGGAAGTTCCTTCAAGCGACGGCAAAGGCACAGACCGGCGGATTCTATTCGGGACCATTGATGCGCGGCTGATCGCGCTCGACGCCACGAACGGCAAACCGTGCCCTGATTTCGGCAGAGGCGGGGCAGTAGACCTGCGAGAAGGCTTCGCGGACAAGTGGCCCCCTTCAGCCTACG
>Ga0187892_10009337_pt1 | contig 12958 bp, 14 predicted proteins | sample MA1701073metaG_FD_139345 | JGI IMG/M metagenome (GOLD analysis project Ga0187892, IMG submission 139345) | Bio-ooze microbial communities from a basaltic lava cave in the Kipuka Kanohina Cave System on the Island of Hawaii, USA - MA170107-3 metaG ...
ACGAGAAAAGCAGACCTGCCAACTTCCTTAGCTGCACCTAGTACTGTTACCTTCAAATCTTCGAGTTAGCTGCAAAACAATGCACCTTTAAACATTTGCAGTAGATTAAATTGCACTGGCATGAGGTATAATGCTGGCGCTTACCCCCTCAGGATACGCCAAAATGAAGTTCAACCTAATCTCAACAGCATTTTAATACACATCTCATACTTTGACGAGAAACGGCAAACAGAGGCAAATTTTCCAAGGTCTAGTATTTGCAATAAGATATACTAGTTTGCCATATTAAATCATCAAATACTTTGATTTTGATTAATCTGGTGTTTAACAAACATAACACTGTTTTGTCGGACACAAAAAACTTAAGTACATCCAAACATGATCAGAGGGCATGGCCAAGAGTTTTAAAGATTGGTGGGCTAGTGTACCAGAAGACTTGAAGAAGAAAGTTAAGGGCAACGATGACTGGAATAGCTACAAACCTCTGTTGAACGAGATAAACTATGTCTTTATGGCTTTCAATACGAGCGGAAAACACAGCATGATGCCCTCGCATGATGATCTATCGTCATGGATCAAGAACGGCGAGATTGATGTCGTAAGGATGATGAAAAAGTAAGTAGCGGTACACGCTTACAATTTTTTCATTTTTGTTTTTGCAATGAATTTCTATTGTCATAAAACAGCGTTATGCAAATAGGAGAGTGTTTAAATATTTCAAAACCCAACTTTGTGTAAGTGAAATAGATGCCAGTAGCAATACTTCCGGACGTAGATGAACAAACATGCATTGGCTGTGCTCTTTGTGTCGAGATTTGTACGGCACTGGGCCCTGACGTACTTAGAGTGAAACCAGTAGAAGGCTGGAAAAGAGGTAAGGCATTTGTCTTCTACCCAGAAAGATGCATCTCTGATGGAGCATGCATTGGTGTTTGCCCGACAAAGGCAATCTTCTGGATGAGACCAATGGAGTTCACACCAGGTCAACCAGTACCACTGCACAAATTCGGTAGGTTCACGAAGGGCTGGGAAGAAGGATAGACGAATAAGGCATCTTCATTTTTTTATCTTTCATTTACAGCGGATGCTATTTCTTCAATTTTTGCGTGTTCTTGCAGAACAACTAGTTTGATCCCGATTTGATCGACAACATCTTTCACGAAATCATCAGCTACTATTATTACTCTTTTGAAACCGTTATTGTTGATGTACGATGTTAATGAATTGGCGAAAGTTGGAAATTCATCTGCCCTGAACTTTGTTCTTGCGCTTACATGGTGCGCAGCCGGGAAGATATCAGATACTTCCTCTGGAACTACGCCCAAGAATGGTGAGTAATAGGCAAGCTGAATATTGTCATTGTTTAACTGCTTTCTTATCTGATTATACTGGCCAGAAGCATAAAGTGGATGTTCGTTAGGTTCCTGCAGAAGCACAAGTGTATCCTTGTTGGTCCTTACGTTTTGCTGCACCATCCTCCTGAACCTGATCAATTCCGGTCTGTACTGATCCATAGGACCGAAAAGGAATAACGCCTTTTCCTTGTATAATGGCGTGCCATCCTCCAGATAGTCGGAAGCCTCGACCAGTACCTTCGCAGATTCCAAGAGTTTCGGGTGCGACCTTGCCTTCTGCATAGCATACTCCCACAGCCTTCCGTCCACGATCGATTGCTTGACATAGTCAACCTCGGTCTTTATTGCATGAAGGTTGTGTCTTGCCAGTTCGATGAACCTGGCTTCATCCTCAAGTTCACTGAGTTCCTTAGCCGTATACCTAGAACAAATACCGCAACTGCAGGGCAGGTACTGCAGATCCTGCAACTTTACCGTCCCGCTGGGAAGGATATACCTGTTGTCTCGTGCGTAAAGCATGTACGAGGCTGAATCAAACGTGTCACAGCCAAGGGCAACTGCCAAGGGTATGGTCAACGGGTGTCCTGCACCGAAGAGATGCAAGGGTTTGCTCGCTGGAATCGAGGATTTTGCGGCTATAATCATCCTCGCTAGCAGGCTGAATTCGTATGATTCCATAACTTCCGTAGGGCTTCCCAAGGCGAACATGTTGTATCCCAGAATGTCCAGCCTTTTTGCGGATGATGTTACAAGGTCTAGGTGTTCTCCACCCTGTATCGGTCCTGCCCAGATGGTCTTACTGCCGTCAATTATGCTGACAGTTTCTTCCGCTGCCTTCAGAGTTTGATTAACGTATGATTCTGCAGTCACACGGTCAAGTTTGAAACCTGTTGGTTTATCGAGCGGTATTGCTATATCACTGTCAATAGTTTCTTCAAACAATGCTATCTCTTTCGGGTTAACATCTATGTCCCCGTATTCTAGAACCTGATAACCCCCAGAGTCGGTCATTACAGCGCCGTCAAAGTTTATTATTTTGTGGATGTTGTCTGCGTTTTCGCCATACTTCTTTTTCGTTATGTAAGCATTAGTGATCACAAGATCAAAGCCCATCTTCTTCAATTCATTTGGACTTATGGTCTGCCTTACAGGATGCACAACTGGAACAAACGCTGGCGTTTCTACGCTACCGTGTTTGGTGTAAAGCTTACCTATCCTTGCTGCTAGGTCTGTCTGCCTTACTTCGAACAATTACTTCCTTACCTCTCTTACGAATTCATCATAAATCGCTTTTACCCGTTCTGCAGCAAGTCCGCTTCCCTCTGCAACGCCTCTTTCCGTAACCTTGATCTTGTCCATTACAATTATTGTATTTATGTCATCTCTGACCTTGACCAGCCCTGGAAAGACTCTGTTCAATCTATCTGCAAGAGCATGAAGATCAAATATTTTTTCAAGTAACTTTATCTCCTTGACGAAACTTCCATTCAGGATCATACGAGACACATTATCGCCACCTTCAATATTTTGAAGTATGAGATCCAGTTTTTCGTTTACGCCAACTAGCTGTCCCTTGTATACTCTACCTTCTGAAGTCTCGATAGAAACTTTCCTGTCCAGAAAAGCAAGGATCTCTTCGCCAAACCTTCGCGATATTATTGCAGCCATTTATGCAAATATCATGATCCTGTTATATGAATCTGATCAAGATACTGAAATTAACCAAACAATCTAACCGTACATAAAGAACCTTTGCAAATCGTCATTCTTGACTATCAAGGATAACCAATCAACTTTTCCCGTTGCACGTCTTGACTTTCTATTTGAGATTGATATTATCTTCTTGGCAGTATTTTCCGCCTTCTTTGCTGTGCTGTCGACCTCCGCAACTTTGTTCTTGCCAAACCTCTTGATAGCATCGTAAAGGCACACTCCAATTATCTCGCTTGATATATTGTTGGTAGCTTTCTGCTCATTGTACCCTCGCACCGCATACACCTTTTCCAGTTCGTAGGGGGAGCGTCTCAGAACTATAACCAACGCAGGATCGGTTTTCTTAAGAACATATGGAGCCAGATGACCAACTACTAGACATTTTCTTGTTAGTTCTTTTTTTAGCAACGAAGAAAGTTTCCTCAGATCAACCACATATCCTATTTTGTCTTTTTTTGTTATTGCATTTTTCTTTATAGCAACATCGTTGATATCGATTAATTTGAGATCTAGTTTCTTTGCGACTATCTTTGCCACTGTGTGCTTGCCCACCCCCGGATTCCCTGTTATGACGAACAATTTAGTTGACCTGATGTAATTATCATAAATTTTGCGCTATGCTAATAAGTGTATCATATCATCATGCTAGCATGCTTGTTGGTCTGCTTGGTAAAACTAATGTTGGTAAATCTACATTCTTCAATGCAGCTACGCAGCTCAGTGCACCTGTAGCAAACCATCCCTTTACTACGATCAATCCGAACATCGGAATAGGATATGCTAGGGTGAAGTGCGTCTGTACGGAATTCAACGTCAAGGACAACCCGATTCATTCCGTATGCATTGAAGGCAACAGATTCGTACCCGTCAAACTGATAGATGTTGCAGGTCTGGTGCCAGGTGCACATGAAGGCAGGGGTTTAGGTAACAAGTTTCTTGATGACGCGAGACAGTCTGACGCAATGATCCATGTTGTCGATGCCTCAGGTTCCACGGACAGTGAGGGAAGAACCTGTCCTCCTGGAACACAGGATCCGATGTTTGATGTGGAATTTGTTGAGAAGGAGTTCGATCTATGGCTCACCTCGATAATAGGGCGCGACTGGGACAAGACAGTTAGGGAGGCTGAACATCAGGGCCAGAAGCTTGAGCAGTTGCTTGCAAAGAAGTTGAGCGGGTTGGCCATCACAGAAAGTCATGTGCTGGAGGTTCTTGGCAAGTTCAAGACAAAGAAACCATCAACGTGGAGCAAGGAAGATCTCTTCGAGTTCTGCAAAACGCTAAGAATGAAATCCAAGCCTGTTATCATAGCTGCAAACAAGGCAGATATCCCGCCGGCAGATCAGAATATTGAGAAGATGAAGAAAGGTGGCAGGTTGGTGATACCGTGTGCATCGGAAGCAGAGCTGTTGTTAAGAAGGGCCGCAAGCAAAGGCTTGATAGACTACCTAGCTGGTGACACTGCTTTCAAGGTAAAGGAGAACATCACTCTGACTGACGAGCAGAAAAAGGCACTTGACCTTGTCAAGACATTGATGGGCAAAATGGGTTCTACAGGTGTGCAGCAGGTGATAAACGCTGCTTGTTTTGAGTTATTGAAACTGATCGTAGTATATCCTGTAGAGGACGAAACCAAGCTAACCGATAAAAAAGGGAATGTATTACCAGATGCGTATATGATCAAGACTGGGTCAACTGCAAAAGATTTTGCTGCTGCTATACACAGCGATCTTGCCAAAGGATTCCTGCATGCAATCGACGCTAGGAGCAAGCAAAGACTAGGGGCGGATCACGTTCTGAAAAATGGTGACGTGATCAAGATAGTTTCTACGATGAGTAGGGGATGAGTATGCTCTGTCTTGGTGTAGAAAGCACTGCACATACGTTTTCATGTTCAGTTGTAGAGCTTACTAACAGTCGAGGAAAAATTCTTTCAGATGTAAGGAGTGTTTACAAACCTCCAGAAGGTTCTGGCATACATCCAAGAGAAGCTTCCAGACACCATGCGGAGCAGAGTTCTGATGTACTGAAAGACGCGCTGAAGAAAGCGTCTCTCAACATAAAGGAAGTAGATGCAATAGCATATTCTGCAGGTCCGGGTCTGGGTCCTTGCCTTCGTGTTGGTGCTGTAGTTGCCAGATGCTTGTCAGGGTACTACAAGAAACCGCTGGTTCCTGTTAACCATGCAGTGGGTCACCTGGATCTCGGAATGCTACTTACAGGAGCAAGAGATCCTTTGGTTCTTTTGGTTTCTGGAGGACATTGTATGATACTAGCATTGTCGAACAGGAAGTGGCGCGTGTTTGGAGAAACACTTGACATAACTATTGGCCAGCTGTTGGATCAGTTTGGCAGAGCAGTTGGCTTTGCATCACCTTGCGGTTCAAGGATAGAAGAATTAGCAACAAAGTCCAGCAATTACATGAACCTTCCGTACATCGTCAAAGGAAACGATGTCTCTTACTCAGGGTTGCTAACAGCCGCAAAGAAACTAACACAGAATTCTAAGGTTGAAGACGTGTGTTATTCAATCCAAGAAACTGCATTTGCCATGCTCGCGGAGGCAACTGAAAGGGCTATAGCCTTTTGCAACAAAAAAGAATTGCTAGTTGTAGGTGGCGTCGCTGCAAACAAGAGGCTGAGCTTTATGCTCCGCGATGTTTGCAAGAGACAGCGTGCAAAGTTATTCGTTGCTCCGATAAATTATGCTGGTGATTGTGGTGCGCAGATAGCTTGGACGGGGCTGCTGCAGTTCAAGAGTGGGATCAGGACTAGTGTTGAAGATGCGTTTGTAAGACAATCATGGCGTCTTGACACTGTCGATATTACGTGGAAGAACTAACGTGGCTTTTTACTGCCGCGTTTATTGCATCTCTCCACTTTCCAGTGCTAAAAACTCCAAACTTGTACACTGCCTTGGGTTCTGAAACCTCGACTACGACCTTCTTTACCAAGAAGCCTTCTGCTCTAGCATTAGATATCTTGTTCAAAGAAATCTCCAGCACAACTTCCCCTAGCTTCTTGCTGAAGGTAAGCATGCGAGCTTCGCTCTTCTCAAATATCAGTCTCTGGTTTGTCAGTGTAAGGTAGCCAGAACCGATCTTGTCCTCGCTGCAATCTTCCTGCATAATGAGTTTCTCTCCACCACGTTGTTCGACCATAACTGCAAACTAATTTAATTATCCATGTTATAACCTTAATGATGCTGATAAAAAAAGGCGCTGAAGCAGACATTTACCTCACTGATTGGTATGGCAGGAAGGCTGTTAGAAAAGTTCGAAAACCAAAGAACTACAGAAATAGGTTACTCGACGAATCAATAAGGAAAAAACGCACATTGCGCGAGGCAGAGATGCTGTCATTAGCAAAAAGAGCAGGCGTGACGACGCCGCTGATCTATTTTGTAGATCCGAAGAACACTGAAATAATCATGCAATACATTAAAGGAAATCTTGTTAGAGACATTCTTGCCAAAAATCTGAAGCTGAGCAGGAATATGGGGATTTACACTGCAAAACTACACAAGAATAACCTTGTACATGGAGATCTTACCACATCTAATTTCATTCTGTACGACAGCAAACTCGTGCTTATTGATTTTGGACTTTCGTTTTACTCTGATAGGATAGAGGACAAGGCTGTTGATATACGCCTCATAAAAGAAATAATGAGTAGCGCACATGCTTCTATATTCAAAAGAGCATTTGATTTGTTCATCAAAGGCTACGAAAGCGTGCTGGGCCCATCGGTTACATCAAAAATGCTAAAAAAAGTAACTGAAATAGAGAAGAGAGGGCGTTATGCGAGAGTGGTTTAGCGAATTACAAATCTAAATACTTGCATGTATAGGAAATTCGTATGAAGCAACTTTATTTTGTTACATCGAACGAAAACAAGTTCAAAGAAGCAGGCAAGATACTTTCGAACTATGGTATTCATGTTTATATGAAGAAAGTAGAACTTATTGAGAAACAGTCAGACGATCCGGCATTAATTGCATCTTCTAAAGCTAGAGATGCCTGGAAAGCTTTACGCAATGATGTCATTGTTGAGGACGATGGGTTGTTCATTGATGCGCTACAGGGATTTCCTGGACCATATTCAGCATTTGTGTATAAAACTATTAGCAATGAGGGTGTTCTGAAACTGATGAATGATGTAACCAATAGAAATGCAACATTTCTATCAGTAATTGCTCATTGTAGCCGTAATTTTGCTCCTATCATATTCAAAGGAGCAGTCAAGGGAAAAATTAGCAAGAAACTAAGAGGAAGATCTTGGGGCTACGACCCTATATTCATACCAAATAATTCCGGCGGATTGACATATGCCGAACTCAAATCAAAGAAGAATATGATTTCACATCGCAGATTGGCATTGGAACATTTTGCAGAATGGTACACCAGCATTTGATCATGCTACCCATCTTTCAATGTATCGTTCGTTATTTTGTAGGACAACTACTCTTGATTCTATACTCTCATCCATGAAGGCAAAATTCCCCATATCCTTTGCAAGCGCGTTTGAAAACGATCTCACTTCGTCCATTTCCATCATGTCAGATTCCTGAAGTCTCTGCGTGGAATGACCAACATGCATGTATGATTTAGTTTCTACAAAGTGAGGGTTACCATGTTTCAGCATTTCAGCAAAATCAGGTTCCAACTGCATACTGCCATTATAACTTCGCATAAGTGTTATTCTAATAACAGTCCTAGTGTTTGCCTTGCTCAAGAATTCCAGACTCTCACCCCAGCGCTCCCATGCATCTTTATGCTTAGGCTTGTTTATCATGAAGAATAACTTCTTGTTCGGTGCATTGGTAGAAAGATAAAGTTGAGTTGGCAAGGCATTTTCATCTTGCAGTTTGTAAAGCATCTCCGGCTCCTGGCCGTTTGTTACCAAGAATATGGATTTCGTGTTCTTCAAACCTTTTAGATATTTTATGAGTTCTGGCAGCCTAGGATACATGGTAGGCTCTCCAGAAAGCGATATTGCATAGTGTGATGGAAACATTGCTTCCTTGAGTTTCCTCTTGTCTGCCTTGACATTGCCAAAGTAACCGTTCATCAGTCTGTAACGTTCCTGCATCAAATTTTTCACAATCGTTTCCGGATCGTCAACAGCGTTTGCAGGCATCTCCATAAAGTCATAGAACTCCATGGGTCTCCAACAGTAAACGCACCTGTTCTGACATAACATGCCAGCAGGAGAAAACTCCATGCACCTGTGCGTATCTATGCCATAGAACTTCTTCTTGTAGCACTCGCCTTCATTGACAAATGATTTCTTCGTCCAGTGGCATAGTTCAACAGTAGAATGATTTGAAACTCCGTACTTTGCCTTTTTGAGCTGCTTCGTCACATTTGGTTGTATCTGTATCAAATCGCTTACAGGATCCATCTCGCCTGAGCAGCTCATGTTGCACTTTAACGATGCTGGCGGATATTAAGCTTGAGGTTGCGAGAGAGGCGGCAATAGGAAAATGCTACCATAATTATTGATGAATATTTGCAGAAGGGATATTACACCATGTTATCGTTCATGGTTAAGACCTTAAAGTTTAAACATTAAGCAACCAACTAATGATGGAAGCGTGTAGGTTGAAGACAGCAGACATTGCAGTTGAATCATTACTTGATTGGGGTGTAGAAGTAATCTTTGGATTACCAGGTGACGGTATTAACGGATTTATTGAAGCGTTAAGACGCAGACAAGATCGAATCAAGTTCATTCTTGTTAGACATGAGGAGTCCGCAGCATTCATGGCGTGTGCTTATGCTAAATACACTGGAAAACTTGGAGCATGTGTTGCTACATCTGGTCCGGGAGCAATTCATCTCTTAACTGGGCTATATGATGCTAAAGCCGATAATACTCCTGTGATAGCAATAACAGGTAGTACATATTCTGACATGATGGGTTCGAGGTATCAACAAGATGTTAACCTGATAAATTTGTTCTCGGATGTTGCTGTTTACAACAACATGATAAATGGTCCAGAGCATGCAGAGATGGCAGTTGATATAGCATGCAGAACCGCCATAGCTCAGAGGGGGGTAAGTCATTTAACGATTCCAATAGATGTGCAGGAAAGAGAATTAAAAGGCGAATATTCTAGACACAAAGTAGCTGGGCACACCTCTGATGTTTTTGTTGCCAAGTATACGCCGGATCCACGATTAATTGAGAGGGCCGCAAAAATCCTCAATGCGGGGAATAAAGTGGTTATATTAGTTGGCCAAGGTGCCCTCAACGCCGAGGAAGAAGTAATCGCGGTTGCGGAGCAGCTGAATGCGCCTGTTGTCAAAGCGCTGCTTGGCAAGGCTGTGATCCCTGACGATCATCCAAATAGCGTTGGAGGTCTAGGTTTGCTCGGAACGGAGCCAGCGAGCGACGCGATGAGTGAAGCTGATACTTTACTAATGGTTGGAACATCATTTCCCTACATCGATTACCTTCCAAAACCAGGGCAGGCTAGAGCAGTTCAAATCGATCTTTACCCAGATAGAATTGGATTACGCTATCCTGTAGAGGTTGGTCTCGTAGGCGATTCCAAACTTACATTATCTGCGTTACTACCGTTGTTGTATAGGAAACCAGATGATGAATTTTTACAATCAAAACGGGAAGGAATGAAAAAATGGCGCAGTTTACTGAATGAGCGTAGTAGTCGTACCGACAAGCCGATCAAACCACAAGTTATTGCTGTTGCAATCAATGAAGAATTAGAAGATAATGCCATAATTTCTGTAGATAGTGGAACTAACACCATCTGGGCCGCGCAGTATATCGATATCAGAAAAGGAATGAAGTTTTCTCTATCAGGTACTCTTGCGACTATGGCCTGCGGTCTGCCTTATGCTATAGCTGCACAGATAGCGTTTCCAGATAGACAATCGGTTGCCTTTGTTGGAGATGGTGGGTTTAGTATGCTCATGGGAGAATTTGCTACAGCAGTAAAGTATGACTTGCCAATAAAGGTAGTTATCATCAAGAACAACGGTTTAGGGATGATTCGTTGGGAGCAATTGGCTTTCTTGGGAAACCCTGAATTTGGAGTTGAATTTGCGCCAATTGATTTTACGAAGTTTGCGGAAGCTTGCGGAGGAAGAGGATATTCTATAAAGGAACCGGCTGAGGTAAAGACAGTAATACATGAAGCAATGTCAGAAAAGAAACCAACCATAATCGAAGCATATGTAGATCCTTTTGAACCTCCTATGCCACCTAAAGTAGGTATTGAATTTGTTAGCAACTTGGCTGAATCGTTTGCAAAAGGTCAACCTTATGCTAAAAGAATTGGTTTAACTATATTCAGGGATCAGGTGCACGAAGTATTAAGGAGAATCCACTCACATGATAAAGAATCGTAGTTCAGCCATCAACAGCTTCTAAACTTAAATGTGCTTCTTCCTTGATGTCCTAGGTCTCTGCCACCATTTGTGCACGAACCAGTATGTCCCGTATGTAGCGCCTACAGTTGAAACGACGAGAGCCAAGAGACGAGGCAGTGATGCGTCTTCGGGAGCAGGAAATGCCCCGTATAAAGTTGCCAGCGTGTTTGGAACCAAGATAGCTGTGCCGATGACCGTAAGCCACAAGAGAAATGAGCCAAGTTTATTTGAAACCTCGGTCTGCAGAACGTTCATTCCGGCTGTAAGAACTGCAAGGACATGCTCCGACATCTCGATCTGTCTTTCAAGGCCTGCAAGTATAACATCAAACTTCGCTAAAATCGCATCATTGTCGCTCACCATGTCTGGATCGCCGTATCTCAAAGAATGTACGGTTGTATGTGTTGCCCATATTGCGTTCAGGAACCTCATGACTGAGGTCTTTATGTTTGACATTTCAACGCTTAGATCCCTTGGTATCTGCCTCAACCCGGCAAGGTCGATCTCGATCTGCTCAGCAGATTCAACGATCATCCTAAGTACTGTAAAGTTGTGCTCGCTCAGCTCGTCAATTATTCTGATCAGCAACATAGTCTGCCTGTCAACCCACTCCTCAGGCTGCGTTGGTAACTTCCTGAAAAATGTACTTGCATAATCAGAGAGCTTTAGAATCTTTCCAGCATGCTCGTCCTGAACTGTAACTATATGATCTTTGCTCATATATATCAGCATGGGTGTTGGCCTAACTCTGCTTCCTGCAAACATAATTACCGGGAACATCAGACCAAGAATCTCGCCCCGATCTTCATAGCCAGAAAGATAACTCCCAAGAAGGATGGACGGATCCATTGAAATTCCCAGAGTCTTCGTGACTTCTTTTGCACCCCCCGGTATATCATCTACAATGCATTCAGTCCAAGATACAGTGCAGGAAGAAGAAACTGAAGATATCTCTTCGGGCTTTATATTTGACAATTTGAACGATGATCCCTGTGTTGTAATCCCGGCGACGTTTATCGCCTTGATCATGTCTTTCAAGTATCCCTCTTGGTTCCGTAATTAAGGTTTTTTCGATGGAGAGTTGACTAATTTGACAAGTGGATGAGCATTATTATATTACAGCATGCAAATGACCTCGTGAAGAGTGAGCTGCTGGAAACTGTAGACAAAAAATTTCCAGATATAGTGCATACCGCGTCAGAGCTCATCAAAATACCGAGCAGGAACCCGCCCGGAGAGGAGAGGCGTTGTGCAGAGTACATCTACTCTAGGTTAAAGGAGTTTGGTCTTGAAACCTATCTTGTAAGTGAACCTTTCAGTAACAGGCCGCAAGTTGTTGCAATAGTAAGAGGAAAAAACGAAAATACGATCCTGCTTAACGGGCACATTGACACGGTTCCGGAAGGAGATCCAGAAAGTTGGACTATGGATCCATTTTCTGGCAAGGTGAAAGATGGTCTTCTTTACGGAAGAGGCTCTGTTGATATGAAGAGTGCTCTGGCAATAATGATGCATGTAGCTGAATTCGCTGATATCAATGGAAATATACTCCTCACGTTCGCAGTTGGAGAGGAAAGAGCAGAACCTGGAACTTCGACGCTGCTATCATACGTGAAGAAATTCAATCTCAATGTAAAATACGGCCTAGTGTTAGAACCTACAGCGTTGAATGTTGCTTCATGTCAGAAAGGTGGAGCGTGGTTTAAGATCAAGTTGAAAGGAAGAGCTTCACATGCTTCTGCACCTGACCAGGGCATTAACGCCATAGAGATGGCATCAAAAGTCATGCAGGCAATAAATGATTACAGAATTCTGATCGCAAAGAGGAAGCATAGGCTTGCTGACCCACCGACATGCACGGTAACAATGATCAGCGGAGGGTTCAAGGAGAATGTCATACCGGACAAATGTGAACTTGTAGTCGATCGAAGGATTGTGCCTGGAGAATCAAGCCGAATGATAGAGCAGGAACTTAGACCTTTCATAGATAGATTGAAGCTTAACTATGAACTGGAGAAGATGGGATCAAGGGAACCTGTTGAGATTGATGACACCTCTGCCATAGTGAGAGCCGCTCTCGACGCTACAGGTGAAGCAACTGGCACAAATCCAAGTGTGGTATGTTTCCCTGGGGCCACTGACAACGAACATCTAATTGCGAACAAGATACAGAGCTTGGTATGGGGTCCTGGGAGTCTGAACAAAGCTCACGCTATCGATGAGTGTATAAACACATCAGAAATTAGGTATGGAACTCTTGCTCTTGCGCTCTTGCTTGACAAGCTGATGTGATTTCCCAAGTCATAGAGGTTTTGTCACTAACAATCTACGGTAAAGTTTAACATCAGGCAGATTATAGCGAACATGATGGCGAAAAAAACCAGAGGCGGTAGAATGGTTGCTGCTAAGCGCCGTGCTGCTAAGAAGCCTGGCGGTAGAGGTCAAATCAGAAAACGTATGGCAGGCCGCAAAATTATGAAGACGTAGGCTCGT
>Ga0187892_10009338_pt1 | contig 12958 bp, 11 predicted proteins | sample MA1701073metaG_FD_139345 | JGI IMG/M metagenome (GOLD analysis project Ga0187892, IMG submission 139345) | Bio-ooze microbial communities from a basaltic lava cave in the Kipuka Kanohina Cave System on the Island of Hawaii, USA - MA170107-3 metaG ...
CGCGTGGCGGTCAAGGGCAAGCGCGAGCCGGTCGAGATCTACGAGTTCGTGTGGCAGGACTCGGAGGAGCTCACGACGCTCGGCACGCGGTTCGCCGAGGACCGCGTGCCGCGGCTCCGGCTCGCCTTCGGCGAGCGCGAGCTCTGGTTCGACGGCGCGGGCGGCGGCGCGGTGATGATCGGCCGCGACGCGAGCTGCGACATCGTCATCGGCGACCGCAAGACCTCCCGCCAGCACGCCAAGATCGAGAAGCGCCGCGACAAGTTCGTGATCGCCGATCACAGCTCGAACGGCACCTACGTCGCGATCGCCGACGAGCCGGAAGTGTGCCTGCGGCGCGAGGAGGTGATGCTGCGTGCGCGCGGCCGCATCGGGCTCGGCCACCGGACGACCGACGCCGAGGCGACGGTCGTCCAGTTCTCCTGCGAGTAGGGTTATCGCGTCAGCGAAGCCGACGCAACAACTGCGCGCGTTGGGGCGTACGCCTCCGGCGACGCGCAACGCGCGCGCGCCGCCCGCTATGGCTCGGTGGGTCGGCCCGCGTGAATCACCGCCGCCGTGCCAGCGCCGCACCCCCTACGAGCACGAGCGCCATCACCCAGAACACCGGCGTCATCCCGAGGGTCGCGCTCAGCGCCCCGGACAGGAGCGGGATGAAGGTCTGGCTGAAGTTGAGGAGCGTCGTGCGCAGCCCGAGCACCTCGCCCGCGCGCCCGTCCGGGGCCGCGTTGTAGAGCAGCGTCATCACGATCGGCTGCGACATCCCGAGGCCGGCGCCGAAGACGAACGCGAGCGCGAGCAGCAGCGGCACGTGGGTCACGAACGGGAGCGCGAGGAACACCGCGCCCGCGATCAGCAGCGCCCCGGCGAGGAGATTCCACTCGCCGAACCGCCGCGCGAGGAACGGCAGCGCGACCCGCACCACGAAGATCGCGGCGCCGAAGCTCCCGAGCACGAGGCCGATCGCCGAGGCCGCGAGCCCGATCCGCGTGCCGTAGATCGGCACCAGGAAGACGAACAGATCCCAGGTCATGTTGGAGAGCGCGCTCACCAGCAGGATCTTGCGCAGACCGGGGTCGGCGAACAGGTCGAAAGCGTTGCGGCTCACCGGCTCGCTCGAGCGCGGCCGCGGACCCGGGAGGGGCAGCCGCCACGCCGCGAGCGCCGTGAAGGCCGCCGCGGGAAACGCGGCGAGCAGCAGGAACGCGTTCCAGTGGCCGAGGCCGTCGATCGCGAAGCCGGCGACGATCGGGCCGAGGAACCCCGACGTCGAGAAGCCGAGCGCGACCAGGCTGAAGTTGCGCACCCGCTCGGCCGGCGCGCTCATCGTGCCGGCCGCGTGGTTGGCCGCGATGTGGAACAGCATGAACGCGGTGCCGACGACGGGGCTCACCACGAACAGGGTCGCGAGCTCGGGAAGGAAGAAGGCGAGCGTCCAACCCACCGCCATGACCGCCGCCCCGACGGTCATCGGACCGCGGACGCCGCTGCGGTCGGCGAGGCGGCCCATGCTCACCGCCAGGAGCATCGGGACGACGGCGAAGAGGGACGCGAGCACGCCGACGGTGAACGCGGAGGCACCGACGTGCAGCGCGGCGAGCGCCACGGTCACGCGCCCGCCGACGAAGGCGACGTGCGTGAGCATCGTGAGCGCGATGACGAAATAGAGCGGCAGGACCGCGGTCCCCGAAAGCGGCCGATTCTACGGACGAAGCGGCGCGGCGGTCAGTCGCCCTCGAACGCGCAGAGGGCGAGCACCGGGTGGCCGAGCGCCTCGAGCCGGGCGCGGCCGCCGAGGTCCGGGAGCTCGATGACGAACGCGCAGCCGACGACGGTCCCGCCGGCGCCTGCGATCAGCCGGATCGCGGCCTCGGCGGTGCCGCCGGTCGCGATCAGATCGTCGGCGACGAGGACCTGCTCGCCGGCCGCGATCGCGTCGACGTGCATCTCGATGCGATCGGTGCCGTACTCGAGCGAGTAGTCGTGGCCGACGGTGGTCCAGGGCAGCCGGCCGCGCTTGCGCAAGGGGACGAAGCCCACGCCGAGGGCGAAGGCGAGCGGGGCGGCGATGATGAATCCGCGCGCCTCGATCCCCGCCACCTTGTCGACGCGCCGGCCGCGGTAGTGCGCCGCGAGCCGCTCGATCGTGAGCTTGAACCCGGCCGGATCCTTCAGCAGCGTCGTGATGTCGCGGAACATCACGCCCGGCTTCGGGTGGTGCGGGATCGTGCGGATGAGCGAGCGGATCGGCATGGCGGCGAGTTCCCGTGGAAACGCGCGTGATCGTAATGGACGCGGTCCCGCCGCGCCATTCCTCCGCGGCGGCGCCGGACGCGAGCGCTTGCGCGCGGGGTGCGGGGCCGTGAGAATGGCGGCCCCATCGTTCAGGGAGGAGCTCGTCCATGTCCGGAGCGGCAGGCCACATCGACCCGTCGAACAAGAAGGTTGCGCTGCTGATCGCGGTGCTCGCGCTGGTGCTCGCGTTCGCGGAGACGCTCGGCAAGAGCGCGCAGACGGCCGCGCTCAGCCACAACATCGAGGCCGCGAACCTGTGGGCGTTCTTCCAGGCGAAGACGATCCGCATGACGCAGGTGCGCACCGCCGCGGAATCGGCGGCGCTCGCGCGGCCCGCCGCGGGCGAAGCGCGCACTGCCTACGACAAGCAGATCGACGCCTGGCAGAAGGCCGGCGCGCGGTACGACACCGAGCCGGATACGCAGGAGGGCCGCAGGGAGCTCGCCGCGCGCGCCAAGGCCGCGGAGCAGAAGCGCGACCGCGCGCTCGCCGCCTACCACCACTACGAGGTCGGCTCGGCCGCAGTGCAGATCGCGATCGTGCTCGCCTCGGCGCAGATCATCACCGGGGTCGCCGCGCTGGCGTGGATCGCCGGCGCGTTGGGGCTCGTCGGCGTCGCCTTCTCGCTGATCGCCCTGCTGGCGCCGACGGCGGTGCACCTGTTCTAGCGCGCCGCGCGCGGGTCGCTGCGCTCGCCGCCGCGCCGCTCCCGCCCGTGCCCGCGGGCGCCGTCGCCGCGGGGGGCCGACGGCTGCGGGAGCGCAAGCTGGGGCATCGCGACCGCCGGGCCCGGCGGGGCCGCGCGGACTGCCGGCACCACCCGCTGCGGCGGCACCTCGCGAACGACCTGTGACGGAGATTGCGGCGCCGGCGGCTGGTGCCGCCAAGCGGGCGGGCGCTCGCGCTCGGCGTGCCGTTCGACGCGGGCGGGCGCCGGGCGGTGCTCGATGTCCCGGCGCGGCGGGTTGGGGTCGCGGAGTCGCTCTTGCGCTGGCGCGCGATCCACGCGCGGCTGGCCCTCGGAGCGAACCGTGGCCGGCGCGCGCTCGGGCGCCCGGGGCGCCGGCGCAGCGGCGGGGCCGGGCAGGGGCTGGACGACGGTCGGCGCGGGCGCGACGGCGCGGAGCTCCGGACCGGGCGGCGGCGGTTCGCGCCGCCGGTTGCGCTCATCCGCGCGCAAATGCGCGTCGGGCCGCGCCGTGGCCGGCGGGCGCCGGTCCGCGTCGCGCTCGGGGGCGCGCGGCGCGGGCGCGACGACGACGTCGGGTGATGGGCGCGCGACGGGCGCCGCACGCACGATGCCCTCCGCAGCGCTCGACGAGCGGGCGTCGTCGCGCGCTCTCCGGCCGTCGCCCGATCGGCGCGGCGGTCTCGCGACGGCCTCCGGCGGCGCGCTCGAAGCCGTGACGGCGTGGTCGGCATGCCGCGCCCGCACGTGCGAACGCGCGACGGGATGGCCATGCCTGAGGGCCGATGCCGGAACGACGGTGACCGCCCCGGCCACGTGGCGATGCGCGAAGTGCGGGCGCGGCGCGTGGGCGACGTGCGTTACGTGCGTGATGTTGACGTTGCGCACGTACACCGTGCTGCAACGATAGGCTGGCACGAAGACTTCGCGCGGCGCGAGCGGGAACCAGCCCACCGCCGGGACCGCGCCGAACGACACCGTGACGCTCCAGCCGGGATGGCCGATCCAGCCGACCAGCGCCGGCGCGTATACCGGCCGCGCTACGAAGCCGCCCGGCGCCCACGCCCACACGCTGCCGATCAGCGCCCAGCGTCCGTAGTGAAACGGTGCGAAGCCCCACGGCGCCTCGTCGATCCACGTCCAGCCCCACGGCTCGATCCAGGCCCAGCGGCCCCAGCGATAGGGCGCCCAGCCGACCGGGACCGCGCGCGGGACCCAGACCACCCCGTACTCCGACGTGGCGCGCCAGTCGCCGTGCTCGTCGAGCGACTCGTAGCCGGTCATCTCCCGCGAGACGTAGCGGGTGCTGTGCGCGACGTCGTCGCCCCGGTCGCGCGCCGACGCCCAGTCGTCGAAGCCGTCGGCGAACGCGCCGACGATCTCCACCTGGCCCCGGCTTCCGATCTCCGCGCGCCTGCCGGAGGACACCGCCACCGCGGCGCCGCCGACCGTGATCTGCGCGCCGCCCTGAAAGGCGGTCACCGTGGCGGCGCCGGTGCGCGGGTTCGCGTCGAAGCGGTAGCTCCCGGGCTCGAGCAGAAGCGCGCGCGCCTGCGGCGTATCGAGCGTGAATGTCCGCGCGGTCTCGCGGTCGCGCACGCGGACGCTGACGGTGCCCTGCGCCAGGCGGAGCAGGCTCGCCGCGTCGTCTAGCTCAGCGAACTCGAGCTCGGTCGCGCCGTCGAGGCGAATCGCCGTCGAGCCGATCCGCACTTCGGCGCGCGCGCCGCGCGCCGTCGCGATCGCGATGCCGCCCGTCACCGGCCAGTTGAGCGTCGCCGGGTCGGATTCGCCGGTGCGGGTGTCGTGAACGGTGACTTCGCCTTCGACGAGGCTCAGGCGGCCGACGCGCGCGGGCGGATCCGCCTGCGCGGTCGCGAGCCCCAGCAGCAGGGCGACACCGATCGGGATCGACCGCGCGCGGTTGCGCATGAGCAGCTCCTCGTCTCCGGCTCGTCGACGCGCGGCCGGAAAGCGGCCACGCCACGTTCCTTATAACGACGACCCGGGTGCGAAGTCGACCCTCCGAAACACTCTGTTTCACATGCAACGCATTGATAAGAAGCAGGGCGCCAACCGCCGCGGGCGCCCCCGCGCGACCGGCGCGAAAGAAAAAGGCGCGCCGGGCGAACGCCCCGCGCGCCTCGGTCCAGTGCCGCCGCTCAGGCCCGCAGCTGCTCGGGGTTGATCGGCAGCTTGCGGATCCGCTTCCCGGTCGCGACGAAGATCGCGTTGCACACCGCGGGCGCGATCGGGTTGGCGCCGGGCTCGCCGCAGCCGCCCTGCTCGCCCTTGCCCTGGAGGACGTGCACCTCGACCTTGGGCATCTCGCCCATGCGCGCGATCTTGTAGTCGTGGAAGTTCGACTGCTCGACGCGCCCGTTCTTGATGGTGACTTCCCCGTAGAGCGCCGCGGTGAGGCCGTAGAAGATCGCGCCCTCGACCTGCGCCGCCACGGTGTCGGGGTTGACGATCCAGCCCGGATCGATCGCCGCCACGACGCGGTGCACCTTCACGTTGCCGTCCTTCGCCACCGACACCTCCGCGACCTCCGCGCAGTAGCTGCCGTACGCGAAGTGCGCCGCGATCCCCCGGTGCACGCCCGCGGGCAGCGGGCCGCCCCACCCGGCTTTCTCCGCCGCGAGGTCGAGCACGGCGCGTAGCCGCGCCGCGTGCGGTTTGTTGAAGAGCTGGCGCCGGTACTGGTACGGGTCCTTGCCGGCCGCGTGCGCGAGCTCGTCGACGAAGCTCTCCAGCAGGAAGCCGTTCTGGGTGTTGCCGACCGAGCGCCAGAAGCCCGACGGCACCCCCGGATTGTTGTTCACGTAGTCGACGAGCACGTTCGGGATGTCGTACGGGAAGTAGTCGCCTGCGCCCTGCGCGGAGGTCGGATCCATCCCGTCCTTGCGCAGGAAATGCCCGAAGATCTTGAAGTACTGCAGGATCGACGCGCCGACGATGCGGTGCCGCCAGGCGATCGGCATGCCGTTCGCGTCGAGCGCCGCCTCGAACACGTTGTGGGAGGCCGGCCGGTAGAAGTCGTGCTGAATGTCGTCTTCGCGCGTCCACACCACTTTCACCGGCACGTTGCCCGCGGCGCGCGAGGTCTCGACCGCATCCAGCACGAAGTCGCTCTCGAGGCGCCGGCCGAACCCGCCGCCGAGATACGTCGTGTGGATCGTGATCGCCTTGGGCGGCACGCCGGTGGCCTGCGACACCCAGTGCTGGTTCCACGACTGCGCCTGCGTCGGCGCCCAGATCTCGATCGAGTCGCCCTTGAAGTGCGCGGTCGCGTTCATCGGCTCCATGCACACGTGCGCGAGGAACGGCACCTCGTACGCCGCCTGGACCCGCTTCGCGCCGCCGGCCAGCGCGGCGTTGATGTCGCCGGTGCGCAGCCGCTCGGCGGCGGTCGGGGCCTTGGCGAGCTCGGCCCAGCGCTGATACATCCCCGGGGAGCTCACGCTCGCCATCGGTCCTTCGTCCCACGCGATCTCCAGCGCGTCGCGGCCCTTCTTCGCCGCCCAGAAGCCGTCGGCGACGACCGCCACGCCGGAGCCGATCTGAACGACCTTCTTCACGCCCGGCACCTTCAGCGCGCGCTCGGCGTTGAAGCTCTTCACCTTGCCGCCGAACACCGGGCATTTCGCGACCGTCGCGACCAGCATTCCCGGGCGCTTCACGTCCATGCCGAAGGTCGCGGTGCCGCGCACCTTGGGCGGCGTGTCGTGGCGCGGCGTCGCCTTGCCGATGATCTTGAACTCGGACGGCTGCTTGAGCACCGGGTCCGCGGGCGCCACCATGCCCGCCGCATCGTTCGCCAGCTCGCCGTACGCGAGCTTCCGGCCGCTCGGCTTGTGCACGACGAAACCGTTCTCGGCCGCGCACTCCGAGTGGGGCGCTTTCATCCGCTCGGCGCCGGCCGAGATCAGCATGAAGCGCGCCGCGGCCCCCGCACGCCGCACGTTGCCGCCGACGTTGCGGATGCTCGAGCTGCCGCCCGTGGCCTGGAACCCGCCCACCGCCTTGAAGCCGATGTAGCGCGGATTGCCGAAGGCCGGGTCGATGCCGCCCTGCTCGATGCGCACGTCGGTGAAGGCCACCTCGAGCTCCTCGGCGAGCAGCATGGCGAGCGCGTTGTGCGTGCCCTGTCCCATCTCCGACTGGCCGCACACGAAAGTGACCTTGCCGTCGGTACCGATCCTGACGAACGCGTTGAGCTGCGCCGGGCCCGCCGCGGCTTGCGCGAGCGGCTGGGCGCCGGGGAGATAGAAGCCGATCACGAGCCCACCGCCAGCGGCGGCGCTCGCCTTCAGGAAGGTCCTGCGACCTTGATGGATTGCGGTACGCATGTCACGCCCCCTTTTTCATCATCGCCGCCGCGGCGTGGATTGCCTTGCGGGTGCGGTTGTAGGTCCCGCAGGTGCAGATGTGTCCGGCCATGGCCTGGTCGATCTCGGCGTCGCTCGGGCTCTTGTTCTTGGCGAGCAGCGCCGCCGCCGACATGATCTGCCCCGGCTGGCAGTAGCCGCACTGCGGCACCTCCTCCGCGATCCAGCTCTTCTGCAGCGGATGGTTCCCGTCCCGGGACAGCCCTTCGATGGTGGTGACTTTCTTGCCGGCGACCTGCGACACCTGCGTGATGCAGGAGCGCACCGCCTCGCCGTCGACGTGCACGGTGCAGGCGCCGCACAGCGCCATCCCGCAGCCGAACTTGGTGCCGGTGAGCCCGAGGTTCTCGCGCAGCACCCATAGCAGCGGCGTCTCCGGATCGGCGACCCGGACCGAGCGTTGCCTGCCGTTGAGGACGAACGAGATCGTTGTCGCCATGAAGCCCTCCTCCTTGGTGGTTGCGTTATGGGCGTGGAAGGGCAATCACGTTAGACCCGCGCCGAGGGGAATTCAACTCGTCGTGCGGCGGCGCAGCGCGGCGCGACCGCGCGAGTGCTGCGGGCGGGCAGACGCCCGTTGTCGGCGCTTTGTCGGGAAAGCTGCGGCGGGCGGGGGCGGTGCGAGCGAGCGCTCGCCCTCGCCGTTACCCTCACTCCTAGCCCCTCTCCCCCAGCTGCGCTGCGGGAGAGGGGAACGCTGTGTTTGCCGGCGCGTTCGCGCCGGCAAACCACTCAGGCGGACACCTGCATCCCCTTGGCGACCTCTGGGCGGGCGCCGACCCGGTCCGCCCAGACGAGGAGATTCGGGAACCTTCCGGTCTTCTCCAGCACGGCTTTCCGCTGGGCGACCACGGGGTAGAGCGCGAGGTCGGCGACTGAGAACTCGTCGGCGAGGTAGTCGCGCCCCGCGAGGCGCCCCTCGACCACGTCGAAGAACCCGAACAGCCGCTGCTCGAAGAATTCCACGTTCGCGAGCGACTTTTCCGGCGCGTTGTTGGCGAGCTGGAACATCGTCCCGCTCGTCATCGAGCAGTCGGAGCAGGCGTGCATGAACCAGTGCAGGGCCTGCGCCCGGCGCGCCGGGTCCTGCGGCAGGAGCTTCCCGCTCTTCTCGGCGGCGTACAGCGCGATCGCGCCCGACTGGGCGAGCGCGAGCGGCTTGCCGCCCGGCCCGTCCTGGTCGACGATCGCCGGGATCACGCCGGCCGGGTTGATCGCGAGGTACTCGGGCTTTCGGGCGTCGCCGGCCTGGAGGTCGAGCTTGTGGGCGCGATAGGCGAGCCCGGACGCCTCGAGCGCGAGCGCGGCGCGATGGCCGTTCTGGGTGCCGGCGGTGTACAGGTCGATCATGCGCGCTCCTCCGGTCACCGGCCGAGCGCCTGAAGGGCGGCGATCCGCTGCTCGATCGGCGGATGCGTGGAGAAGAGCGCCATCCAGCCCGGCCGGTCGTTGATGCCCATCGCCTTGATCGACTCCGGCAGCGCCCCGGGCTGCATGCCGCCGAGGCGGGCGAGCGCGTTGATCATCGGCTGGGTCCGGCCGAGATAGTCCGCTGCCCCGCGATCGGCGCGGAACTCGCGCTGGCGCGAGAACCAGGCGACGATGATCGACGCGAGGAGGCCGAACACGATCTGGCACACGATCACGGTGATGAAGTACCCGGGCCCGAAGCCGCGCTCGCTGCGGAACACGGCGCGGTCGACGATCGTGCCGACGATCCGCGACAGGAAGATGACGAACGTGTTCAGCACGCCCTGGATGAGCGTCATGGTGACCATGTCGCCGTTCGCGACGTGGGCGACCTCGTGGCCGAGCACCGCCTCGACCTCCTCCCTGCTCATCGTCTGGAGGAGGCCGCTCGAGACGGCGACGAGCGCCGAGTTCTTGAACGCGCCGGTGGCGAAGGCGTTCGGCTCGCCCTCGTAGACCGCGACCTCGGGCGGGTCGATGCCGGCGCGGCCGGCGAGCGTGCGCACCGTCTCGACCAGCCACCGCTGGCTCGTGCCTTCCGAGCCGTCGATGATCTGGGCGCCGGTGGACCACTTCGCGATCGGTTTCGACATGAGGAGCGAGATGATCGCGCCGGCGAAGCCGAGGACCGCCGAGAAGACGAGCAGCGGGCCGTACTGGATGCCCTCCTGGGCGAGCGCCTGGTCGAGCCCGAACACCCGGAGGACGATCGTCAGCACCGCCAGCACCGCGACGTTGGTGAGGACGAAGAGCACGATGCGTTTCATTCGGGGCTCCTTTCGAGCGGAAAGCAGGGTGGGCGCGGATTGTACCCGCTGGATCGGGCTGCCGGCGTCAGGGCTCCGCCCCCGGCGGCTGCCGGGTCCGCCACGCGACCAGCGCGACGCCGAGGCAGGTGACGACGATCCCGACCACGCTCAGGCTCGTCGGCACGACGCCGAACATCAGGTACTCGAGCGCGACCGCGATGAGCGGCGTGAGGTAAAAGAGGCTCGTCACCTTGGTCGCCTGGCCGTGGCGCATCAGCGTGTGCAGCGCGTTCACCGCCAGGATGGAGGCCAGGATGACGAGAAAAGCCACCGCTGCGGCGAGCGCCCACGTCCATTCGACGACCGCTCCCTCGACGGCCCAGGCGAGCGGCGCCATGACGACGAGGCACGCCGCGAACTGGACGAGCGGCGCGCCGCGCAGGTCGGCGGTCGGACAGAAGACGCGCTGGTAGAGCGTCCCCGCGGTGGCGGCCGCGAGCGAGACCGCGAGCGCGACGAAGCTGCCGAGCGTCATGTCGCGCACGTCGATCTTGTGCCAGACGACGAGCAGGACCCCGGCGAGCCCGAGCGCGACGCCGAGCCACTGGCGCGGCGCGAGCGCCTCGCGCAGCCAGCGCGACGCGATCCCCGCCGTGAGCAGGGGCTGCGCGGCGAGGATCAGCGCGACGATGCCCGCCGACAGCCCGAGGTATTGCGCGTAGTGGCTGCCCCCGAGGTGCACCGCGTGCATCAGCAGCCCCGCGACGACGACGTGCCCGAGCTCCGCGGGCGAGACCGGCCAGCGCGGTCGGAGCCAGATCACCACCGGCACCATCAGCACCACGCCGAGGACGAAGCGCAGGCTCAGGAACGTGAAGGGGGCGGCGTACAACAGGCCCACCTTGGTCGCCAGAAAGCCCGACCCCCACACGGTCACGAAGTACCAGGCGAGGAAGGTGTCGAGCCAGCGGTGGTCCGGGCGGGCGGCGGGCAACGTGTTGTTGTTCGCGGGGCCGGGGCCGGATTCTAGCCCGACGGGGGACGGAATCCGCGCATCCGGAACACTGTTATCGTCGTAATCCCGGTCCAAGGAGGATCCGCACATGCACCCTGCTCGGCTCGCCCGCCTGTCTCTCGTCCTCGGCGCGCTCGGCGCGCTCGCCGGCTGCGGCACCGTTCACAACACCATCCGCGACGGCGCGGACGACCGCCTCATGCTCCGGGGCAACGATCCGGTCGCGTACTTCACCCAGGGCAAGCCGGTGAAGGGCGATCCGGCGATCAAGGCGACCCACGGCGGCGACCAGTACCGCTTCGCGAGCGAGGCGAACCGGAAGCTCTTCGAGCAGGATCCGCGCAAGTTCGCGCCCGCCTACGCCGGCTTCTGCGCGAGCGGCGCCCCCTATGCCCTCAAGGCGAACATCGGCGCCAACGTGTTCGAGGTCTACAAGGGCCGGCTGTACCTCTTCGGCAGCGAGCGGTCGAAGGCGAACTTCATGATGGACGCGGACCAGAACATCGCGGCCGGCGACCGCTACTGGGAAGAGGAGACGAAGGAGGTCCCGTTCCGGTGGCAGAACTTCAAGCGTTACACGTTCAAGGTGCCGGGCTACAAGACCGACGCCGAGCTGGACGCGATCTACTTCAAACGCTACGGCAAGCTGCCGCCCGGTGCGCCGCCGCTGAAGAACTGACCGGGCCTCAGGGAACCTCGATTCCTCGGGGCCGGAAGCGGCTGCGCGCGGCGGCGAGCTCGACGCCGGCGCGCGCGAGCTCCGCCGCCGAGAGCTCGTAGAGCCACACGTAGTGCGGCGGCGCGAGCTCGACGGCGATGTAGGCGAAGCGGGGCGCGTGGCCGCTGAGGTGGCGGACCGCGTCGACGTAGTGCGCCGCCTTGAGGTCGTAGCCGAACCGGCGGCGCGTGCGCGCGAAGGCGCGCGGGCGCACGTCGCCGGTGGTCTTCAGCTCGAGGACGATCTCGTCGGTGAAGCAGTCGGGCCGCGCCTTCCAGCGCCGGCCCGCCTCGTCGGTCCAGTAGATCGAGAGCTCCTTCATGCCCTCGTCGAGCCAGCGCGCGAGCGGCGCGCGTGGATAGGCGCGGATCGCGTCGCGCGCCGACACGAGCGCGGCATACTCCCCGCTCGCGAGCCACACCCGGTGCTCGAGCGCATCGGGCTGCTCGTCGGCGGCCGGCGCCGGCGCGTCGCGGTCGAGCACGAGATACGCGCGCTCGAACCGGGCGGGCTCGAGCACCAGAGCATGGAGCGCTTGGGCGAGGCGCTGGCTCGGATCGTCCTCGATGCGCGGCGCCGCGGACCTCCCGGCCGAGTGCTCGCTCCGCCGCAGCGCCGAGGCCGACACGTAGTCCGCTCGGCCGAGGTAGGCGTCGAGCGGCTCCTGGCGCACCGCACCGCCGCGCTCGGCTTGCGGCCGGCGGTCGCGGACGAGATCGTCGATCGTTCTCATGCACCTAGGATAACGGAGGGTCGCGGCGGGGGGATGACACGCGGGTAGACCCGGTGCGCGCGCTGCCGGTTCCCGGGCGGGCCCGGCACCGATTCGCGGCCTGTCGGGGCGCGACGACGGAACTATTTCGCGCCGCGGCCGGCGCGGCGCCCGCGCGCGCCGCGGCCACCCCCGGCGAAAGCGCACAAACCCGCAGCCGAGCCGTTGTTTCGGTGGACTTTTCACACGTCGGCTCGCATCATCGTCCAGGCCCGGACGCTCGCCGGCTGGCGACCGGGCGACCCATGACCACCCAGGCTCCCGAACAGGCGGCCCAGCGCCGCGAGCCCGCCTCGCCCTCGTCGCTCGCCGAGCGGCTGGACATCATCACGCGCCTGACGCGGCGCCTCTTTCGCGTGCCGGTCGCGCTGCTCTCGCTCATGAACGAGGGCAACCTCCGGCTGTTCGCCGGGCAGGGCGTGCCCGCGAGCATGCTCGGCACGGAGGTGGCGTTCGACGCCGCGACCGTGCTCAACGACGGGCCGCTCGTCATTCCCGACGTGCTCGGCGACGCCCGCTTCGTCGACCACCCGTGGGTGAGCGGGCGGCTCCAGGTCCGCTTCTACGCCGGCACGCTGGTGCTCGCCCCCGACGGCGCGGTCGCCGGGGTGCTCAGCGTCTGCGACCGCACGCCGAACGCGCTCGCCGAGGGCGACCTGATCCTGCTGCGCGATCTCGCGCGGCTCGTCGAGTCGGAGCTCAAGCTCGTCGCGCTCGGCCGCGCGCAAGCCGCGCTGGTGCAGGAGAGCGAGGCGCTGCGCCGCCGGTCGCTCGTCGACACGCGCACCCAGCTCTGGAACCGCCACGCGATGTTCGAGCTGCTCGACCGCGAGTTCCACCGCGCGCGCCGCGAGCGCGAG